>OGUQ01000390.1_pt1 | contig 43735 bp, 39 predicted proteins | sample 1574701 | NCBI WGS metagenome assembly OGUQ01 (sample SAMEA2582087, study PRJEB24529) | metagenome | biome: Human gut stool | place: China | collected 2011 | reverse complement strand
CTTGTGGCTGCTAATAAAATATTAACGAATTCATTCAAAAAAGAGGACATTATTATGGCATTTACCGTTGTTCAAAAATTAGATAAAGATCCAAAAGACATCACCCCAGATTACACGTTAGATACGCTAGGTGAACCTTGCCCGTATCCAGCAATCGTGATGCTCGAAACCATGCCGCAATTGCAAAAAGGCGAAATTTTAGAGCTATTAAGTGACTGTGCTCAATCTATCAACAACATTCCTGTTGATACTAAAAACCACGGTTACACACTATTAAGCGTAGAACAAGATGGCACCAAATTACGCTATTTGATTCAACGTTAATGTAAAAAAGTGCGGTCAATTTTGACCGCACTTTTTTTATAAAATTTTTGTATGCTATGTTAAATATAAACGCATCTGAATAATTAATTTTTAAGCTGAGTGATTTTACTTTTAAAGTGATAAGTCAATTTATTAAAAAGCCTTCATTATTAACTATTTTATTCACAAGGTATGTCACACTCTCATCATCTTGTCTATCAAACTCATAAATGAAGTTATGTAAAAAATTACTTAATGGGTAATTATATTTATACGCCAATAGCGATAAATCATTTTGAATCTTGAATAAGCTATAAATGGGGCTACTATCTTGGGTATTTCTTACTTCAATTATGAATTTTTGAATCTCTTCCTCATATTCAAATAAAATTCTATCAATCTGAATTCTAGAATTAGAAAAAACATCTAATAATTCAATTAAAACATCATGTTTAATACTCATATCATTTCTTACACTATTATTAAGATTTTTATACTCTGTCATAACACTAAAAACCGCACTTTGTATGTTGTAGTTGAAAAACGTCCGACAAGAAAAATGAACTTATTTCAACTGTCATCTCTTACATTGAAGCCTATTCATAATATTCATATTGATAAGTCTTTTTACTTTTCCATACACCATCTTTGTTATAGATTATCTCTTCAATAACATTGCCATGTTTATCAAATTGGTATGATACGGTTATCCAGTTGATGCGTATTCCAACGCTAAAAATTTCACTTTTTAATAAGCGATGATTTTTATCAAAAGAATTTTTCACACTATTGATAAAAACGTTTAAAGATTCGGTAAATGAACCATCATTTTCGTAATGATAAATATCGCAATCTTTTTCTACATTATCTTCAATACGACATATTTTGCTCAGTTTACCATTCTCATAGTCGTATTTTTTTATCTCTGATGTTGTTTTATTCTCTACATCATACTCTTGAGTTTTGAGCAAAGTACCCGCTTTATCATAAAAATGTTCTTTATATAATGATGAAAAATCTGGTGTGTCCTTATATTCTACAAACTGCACGACACCACTACCATCTGGATTATCTACATAACGATAAAATGTACTAAATGTTTTCAGCTCAGGATTGGTTTCAGTTACATTGTCATCTTGAATTTCTAATAATCGATTCTGATCATCATACTTATAGTAACGAATTGTGATCTTTTCTTTATCAAAAAGAACGCCCTGTTCCTTTTCTTTTATCAAAAAGCCTTGTTCGTTATAAAAGCTATCTAGATAACTTACTGTCCCATTATCGGGCAAGGCTGAATTACCTTCATCCTTGGATTTAATTGATTTCACTTTTCCTTGCAAGTGATGCTTTGTCCAATCATTCTCAATTGGAAATAATGCGAAAGCAGAAGTTGAAAAAGAAAAAAGCAATAAGAAAAATAAGGATTTATTCATAAAATTCTCTTTAAAAATTAAATATTGAATCATTCTAAATAATTACAAGAAAAATTCAATCGATAAAAAACCGCACTTTAATCTCTCAAAGTGCGGTCAGTTTTACTTCAATTTTTTGCTTATTTGTTTAATGCTGTAAGAATGTCATCAACACGTTCTTTTGCATCACCAAAGAGCATTTGAGTGTTTTCTTTGAAGAATAATGGGTTTTGAACGCCTGCGTAACCCACCGCCATAGAGCGTTTAAATACGATAACGTTTTGTGCTTTCCATACTTCTAACACTGGCATACCTGCGATTGGGCTGTTTGGATCTTCCATCGCTGCTGGGTTTACGGTGTCGTTTGCACCGATAACTAATACCACATCGGTATCCGCGAAATCATCATTGATTTCATCCATTTCAAGCACGATGTCATAAGGCACTTTCGCTTCTGCTAAAAGTACGTTCATATGGCCCGGTAAACGACCTGCAACAGGGTGAATACCGAAACGCACGTTAATACCACGCTCACGCAATTTCGCCGTAATTTCTGCGACTGGATATTGCGCTTGTGCTACCGCCATACCATATCCTGGAGTGATGATCACAGAGCTTGCATTTTTGAGTAATTCAGCCACTTCTTCTGCGGTTGTTTCACGGTGTTCACCTTGTTCTTCATCAGAAGACACTTGAACATCATTACCAAAACCACCTGCGATAACGCTGATGAATGAGCGGTTCATCGCTTTACACATAATGTAAGAAAGAATCGCACCAGAAGAACCCACTAATGCACCGGTAACGATAAGCAAGTCATTGCTTAACATGAAACCCGCTGCAGCTGCTGCCCAACCAGAATAAGAGTTAAGCATTGAAACCACAACCGGCATGTCCGCACCACCGATAGATGCCACTAAGTGCCAGCCGAATGCAAGTGCAATCGCGGTCATGAGTAACACTGGGAAGATATTATCTGGGTTGTTTAAGAATGCCACCATCAAGAAAGCGGAAACCACTAATGCCGCTAAATTTAATTTATGGCGATGTGGCAACATTAACGCTTTTGAATTGATTTTTCCGCTTAATTTACCAAATGCTACGATAGAACCCGTGAATGTTACCGCACCGATGAAGATCCCTAAGAAGACTTCAACGTTATGGATATTCATTAACACAGGATCAGTTTCGTGTGTTAAGCCGTAGCTGTTAAAGCCTACGAGCACTGCGGCTAAACCCACAAAGCTGTGAAGAATCGCAACAAGTTCAGGCATTTCAGTCATTTCAACTTTTAATGCACGTTGAACACCAATCACGCCACCGATGATCATCGCAATGATGATCCATAATGTGCCTTCTGATTGCGGGCCGAAAATGGTTGCAACAAGGGCAATTGTCATACCGACAATACCATACCAACAACCGGCTTTTGCCGTTTCATGTTTAGAAAGACCGGCTAAGCTCATAATGAAAAGTAATGCAGCGATAATATAGGCTGCTTGTACTAAACCTTCAGACATCGTCTTCTCCTTAACCTTTTCTAAACATCGCCAACATACGTTGGGTTACACGGAAACCACCAAAGATGTTGATGCTTGCCACCAAGATTGCCACAAAGGCTAATGCATCAATAAAGAAGTTGCCTGTTGGTTGTCTAATTTGCAGTAATGCACCCACAATGATAATACCTGAAATCGCATTGGTTACCGCCATAAGTGGGGTGTGTAAAGCGTGGCTGACGTTCCAAACCACGTAGTAACCAACTACACAAGCCAATACGAATACAGTGAAGTGAGAAAGGAATGCCGCTGGCGCCACAGACGCAAGCCAGAGGAATAACACGCCCACACCCGCCATCGCACCGTATTTAATACGAGGATCTGCCGGTTTTTCTTCCTCTTTTTTAACCGCACTTTGTGCTGCTTTGGCTTCTTGTTTTGGTTGTGCTGACACTTGGATTTGTGCTGGTGGAATTTCTTCTCCATCACGTACCACAGTCACACCACGTAATACCACGTCGTCAAAATCGATATTGATCTTGCCGTCTTTTTCTTTACAAAGTAGTTTTAATAAATTAACTAAGTTTGTACCGTAAAGTTGGGAAGATTGTGTTGGTAAACGACTTGGGAAATCGGTGTAACCAATCACTTTTACTTGATTCTCAGTGGTGACCACTTTGCCAGCTTCAGTGTAAGCACAGTTACCGCCTGTTGCAGCCGCTAAATCAACCACCACAGAACCCGGTTTCATGGAATCAACCATTTCTTTCGTGATCAAGCGAGGAGCTGGTTTACCCGGAATCGCCGCCGTGGTAATAATAATATCCACTTCTTTGGCTTGTTCCGCATAAAGCTCCATCGCTCGACGGTTAAATTCTTCTGACATTACTTTCGCGTAACCATCGCCGCTACCGCCTTCTTCTTTGAAATCAATTTCTAAGAAAGACGCGCCCATACTTTGTACTTGTTCTTTTACTTCTGGGCGAGAGTCAAAAGCTCGTACAATCGCACCAAGACTATTCGCAGCACCAATCGCGGCTAGACCCGCTACACCAGCACCAATCACTAACACTTTTGCCGGTGGTACTTTACCTGCTGCGGTAATTTGTCCGGTGAAGAAACTACCAAATTCGTGAGCCGCTTCAATCACCGCACGATAACCAGAAATATTCGCCATAGAGCTTAATGCATCAAGCGCTTGCGCACGGGAAATACGTGGCACAGAATCCATCGCTAATACATTAATTTTTTTCGACGTGAGTTTTTTCATTAAATCCGGATTTTGTGCGCGCCAAATGAAGCTCACAAGTGTTGCACCTTCCTTCATTTGATCAATTTCTGCATCCGTTGGTGGATTCACTTTAAAAATCACATCCGAATGCCACACTTCTGAACTTGAGCCAATTTTTGCGCCGGCGTCGATAAATGCTTGGTCTTCAAAACTCGCTTTGAATCCCGCATCGTGTTCTACGATGACGTCAAAGCCCAGTTTTAAGATCTGCTGAACCGTTTTTGGCGTTGCCGCCACACGATTTTCGCTCTCAAGCAGTTCTCTAGGTACACCAATTAACATAAATGTTTCCCTCTGGTTGATGAAATTTCAGACAAACTCACGCCTGTCCCTGTCTCTTAAATGACAAAAAGTCATGCGACAGTAAATGTATCACTTATTACGGTTATTTGGGGAATTTTTTTAACTGGTTTTACAAGATATTGTGATAGGGATCACAAAAGTGTTGATATGAAAATGTCGTATGCAGAATTGCTCACTTAACCCAATGATTATTCCTGAGAAAGCGATTAATAAAAATAATGGAAAAATTGACCGCACTTAAATTAAAAGGATAAAAAAGCCCGATATGATTTATCGGGCTCTATGTTTAATTTGTCCCACCAACGGTGATTTCATCAATTTTCAAGGCTGGCTGACCAACGCCGACCGGTACGCTTTGGCCATCTTTGCCGCATACACCAATACCAAGATCTAAATCGGTTTTATCTGCGACCATGGAAACTTTTTGCATCACATCGATACCGCTACCAATCAACGTTGCACCTTTAACGGGTTTCGTGATTTTACCTTTTTCAATGAGATAAGCTTCAGAAGTTGAGAACACAAATTTACCTGAGGTAATATCCACTTGCCCACCACCAAAGTGCGGTGCATAAATACCGCGATCCACAGAAGCAATTAAATCGTCAAATTTGCTTTGCCCCGCTAACATATAGGTATTCGTCATTCGAGGCATTGGTAAATGCGCATAAGATTCACGACGGCCATTCCCCGTTGGTTTCACGCCCATTAATCGTGCATTGAGTTTATCTTGCATGTAGCCTTGCAAAATTCCATCTTTGATTAAAACGTTACACTGACTTGGTACACCTTCATCATCAATGGTTAAAGAACCACGGCGGTTTTGTAATGTACCGTCATCCACAATCGTACATAATGGCGACGTCACTAACTCACCAATTTTACCCGTAAATAAGGAACTTTCTTTACGGTTGAAATCCCCTTCTAAACCGTGTCCCACAGCTTCATGAAGCAACACTCCCGGCCAACCAGCTCCCAATACCACAGGCATTAATCCTGCCGGTGCAGCGACCGCACTTAAATTCACAAGAGCTTGACGAACGGCTTCTTTTGCAAAATTAACGGCACGAATATCCCCATTTACTACTTCAAAGAACCAATCTAAGCCAAAGCGTCCACCTGAACCACAACTACCCCGCTCACGTTTACCATCTTCTTCCACGAGAACCGAAATGGATAAACGCACAAGCGGGCGAATATCTGCGGCAAGTGTACCATCTGTTGCGACCACTAATACTTCTTCATAAATTGAACTTAATGCAGCTGAGACACGAGTGACACGAGGATCTTCAGCTCGAGCCGTGCGATCCACGAGGTGCAATAACTCGATCTTTTTCTCTTTGCTTAAACTTTCTAACGGATTAATCGCCGCATAACGCTGAACTGCATTCACCGCATTAAATGCTTGAGGCGAAATTAAATTGCCTTCTTTAATTTGTGCGATACCTTTTACGGCCTCTGCACATTGTTGTAATGACGCTAAATTGATTTGGTCAGAATACGCAAAGCCTGTTTTCTCGCCAGAAACTGCGCGTACACCAACACCGCGATCAATATGAAAGCCACCTTCTTTAATAATACTATCTTCTAATACCCAGCTTTCATCTTGGCTTAATTGAAAATAAAGATCTGCATAATCAATATGACGATGTGACATCACATCAAAAATATTAAACAATGATTGATGAGATAAATTGCTTGGTGCAAGTAAGGTATCTGAAACCTGTTTTAACATTTGTTCTCCGAAATTAATCAAATTCTGTTTTCATCCCTCTTACTAAAGAGGGCTATTTCTTAAAAATTAGTTTAAATTATCCAATCCAAATTGGTATAAGGCATTTTTCTTATAACCATAAAGTTCTGCCACAATCGCCGCGGCTTTTTTTAAAGGCAATTCTTTGGCAATCAAGGTGAGCGCTTTAATTGCTTGTGGTGCAAATTCGTCACTATCTTCTGATTTTAGTTTACCTTCCACGATTAACACCATCTCACCTTTCGTGCGATTCGGATCTTCACTCAACCATTGACGAAGATCACTTAATTTATCTCCTGCAATCGTTTCCCATGTTTTTGTAATTTCACGTGCAAGTACGACATAACGATCACCCCCTAATACATCTTGCATATCAGCAAGGGTATCTAAAATGCGGTGAGTTGATTCATAGAAGATTAAAGTGCGGTCTTCTTCCGCAACGTTTTCTAACTTATCCTTACGAGCCTTGGTTTTCGCAGGTAAAAACCCTTCAAAGCAAAAACGATCAGAGGCGATGCCCGATGCACATAATGCCGTAATTGCCGCACAAGCACCGGGTAATGGCACTACTTTAATACCTGCCTCACGACATTGACGCACTAAATGAAAACCTGGATCGCTAATTAAAGGGGTTCCCGCATCTGAAATTAAAGCAATATTGGTGCCTTGTTTTAGCTTTTCTACCAATAAATGGGCTTTTTCTTGTTCATTGTGATCATGTAAGGCGAAAAAAGGCTTTTTAATGCCATAATGACTGAGCAATAAACCACTGTGGCGCGTGTCTTCCGCAGCAATTAAATCTACATGCGAAAAGGTCTCTAAAGCACGTTGTGTAATATCTTGTAAATTCCCGATTGGCGTAGCGACAATATATAAAATTCCGGTTAAATCATTCATTTTTGTTTGCTTTTACATTGTGAGATAAGTAAGATCGCCCATTATTGATTTATTCATTATGGAGCGAATATGTCTATTCTATTACAAGGTGGTCGTTTTAAAAAACGTTTAATGCCGATTTTATTGTCTGTTGCGTTAGCAGGTTGTTCTAACTTATTTGGCAGCAGCTTTACCCAAACATTACAGCGTGATGCCAATGCGAGCTCTGAATTTTATATGAACAAACTAGGGCAAACACAGGATAAAGAAGATCAACAAACTTACAAACTCTTAGCCGCTCGTGTACTAATTTCTGAAAATAAAGTACCCCAAGCGGAAGAGTTATTAATGGAGTTAGTTGACTTAAACGAAGCACAACAATTAGATCGCACGTTAATTGAAGCGCGCATCGCCGCAGCAAAAGGCAATAATGATGTTGCTGAAGGTAAATTGCGAGCACTCGATCTGACTAAATTAAGTCCATCACAAAAATCTCGTTATTACGAAACCTTTGCTCAAACAGCAGAAAATCGTAAAGACGTGATTGAAGCGGTGAAAGCGCGTATCAAAATGGATGAAAACTTAACAGACATGCAACGTCGTAAAGATAATGTTGATAAAACTTGGTCGTTACTCCGTTCTGCAAATACTGCTGTTATCAATAATGCCTCAGATGAAGGTAGCGTGGCATTAGGCGGTTGGCTTGCCTTAATTAAAGCCTATAATGACAATATTCGTCAGCCGGTACAATTAAGTCAAGCGTTACAAAGCTGGAAATCCGCTTATCCAAATCACGTTGCGTCAACCTTTTTCCCTAAAGAGCTAGAAAGCTTGTTGAATTTCCAACAAACGAATTTAGCTCAAATTGGTTTAGTCTTACCTTTAAGCGGTGATGGCCAAATTTTAGGTACAACGATTCAATCAGGTTTCAATGATGCAAAAGGTGATTCAACCATTCCAGTACAAGTGTTTGACTCATCAACGACCCCGATTAATGACATTCTTGCACAAGCAAAAGCATCGGGTATTAAAGCGTTAGTAGGTCCATTACTTAAACAAAACGTCGATGCCATCATTGCGAATCCAAGTGCTGTGCAAGGCATGGATGTACTCACATTAAATGCCACAGCAAATACACAAGCGATTAACAAAGTCTGTTATTACGGTTTATCGCCGGAAGATGAAGCAGAATCTGCGGCGAACAAAATGTGGAAAGATGGTGTTCGTAACCCAATTGTGGCAATGCCGCAAAATGATTTAGGACAACGTGTGGGTAATGCGTTCAACGTACGTTGGCAACGTTTAGCAGGTACAGATGCGAATATTCGCTACTATAACTTACCGGCTGATATTACCTACTTCTTCCAAGGTGCGCCGCAAGATACAAGTGCACTTTATGTCATCTCTTCACCAGATGAATTGGCTGAAATCAAAGGTTATTTAGATACCAGCAATCCGAATGTCCGTATCTATGCAAGCTCTCGTTCTAACGCGGCAAGTAATACACCGGAATACTATGCAAAAATGAATGGCGTTCAATTTAGCGATATTCCATTCTTTAAACAAAGCGATTCTTCACAATATCAAAAAGTGGCTGGCTCAACCGGTGGTGAATTCCAATTAATGCGTTTATATGCAATGGGTTCTGATGCATGGTTGCTCATCAATCACTTTAATGAATTACGCCAAGTACCAGGTTATACCTTAAGCGGTTTAACCGGTCAGCTTAGCGCGGATTCAAACTGTGATGTGGACCGCGATATGACATGGTATCAAGTACAAGATGGTAACGTGGTAGCGGTTGCGAACTAATCCATGTTTTCATTAAAACGTCAACAAGGGGCGGGCTTTGAACATCAAGCCCGCCTTTTCTTAGAGGCTAAGGGGCTTAAATTCATCGCAGCGAATCAACATTTTAAATGCGGTGAATTAGATCTCATTATGCAAGACGGGCAAACCATTGTATTTGTTGAAGTTCGTCAACGATCCAGCTCAGCATTCGGATCCGCTGTTGAAAGTGTGGATTGGCAAAAGCAACAAAAATGGCTAAATGCCGCAAATTTATGGCTTGCCCAACGCAACCTAAGCCTTGAAGATGCGGATTGTCGTTTTGATCTTATCGCCTTTGGAAAAACCGCCAGTGATATCCAATGGATTCCTAATTTTCTCGATTAACCTTTTCCGATTATGTTACAAAAAGTTAAAGATATTTATAGCGAAAGTATTCAGATTCAAATCTCTGCTTCTAGCCTATTATCAGAAAACATTGCAACTGCCACACAAATGGTCATGCAATGTTTATTAAGTGGTCATAAAGTGATTGCCTGTGGTGTCGCTCGCTCTTACGCGAATGCGCAATTCTTAGTGTCAAATTTGCTTAATCGTTACGATTTCGAGCGCCCTAGCCTACCATCTGTACATCTTAGCCTTGAAAGTGCGGTCGGTTCTTCACTGGTTTTTGATCAACCTATCGATCAGCTTTATCAACATCAATTCAACGCTATCGCGAAGCCCGGTGACTTATTGATCGCCTTTGCGCCGCTTGGTACAGAAAAAGCGGTACTAAATACGATTGCTAATGCCGTCAACAAAGAAATTCAGGTCATAGCCTTAACCGGTGCAAACAATGATGCGATTCAAGGTGTGTTAGCTGAAGCAGATTTAGAAATCTCGATTCCTGCCACCAAAGAAGCACGCATTTTGGAAAATCATTTATTCGTTATTAATGCACTGTGTGAGCTTGTTGATAGCACGCTTTTTCCAAGAGCTTGACATTAAAGGCTTTTCCAACCAAACTATTTCTAAAATTAATTGACTAACTAGTTAACTCACTCATTTATAAAAAGGAGATTAATGATGAAATTAACCCCATTTAAAAAACTCGCCTTCGTACTTGGTGCATCGATTATGTTACAAGGCTGTGTGGCTGCAGTGCTTGGTGGCGCCGCTGCGGGAGCAAAAATTGCAACAGATCCTCGCACAATGGGGACGCAAGTCGATGATGAAACATTAGAAGTAAAAGTCGAAAATGCATTAGATAAAGATGCACAGATTAAATCTGAAGGTCGTGTACATGCCGTTTCCTATAGTGGTCGCGTATTATTAATTGGTCAAGTTCCGAATGAAAGTGTAAAAGAAACTGCAACCAGCCTTGCAAAAGGCGTAGAAGGTGTAAGTGATGTTTATAACGAATTACGCGTAGGCAATAAAATTAACTTTGGTCAAATTACCAAAGACAGCTGGATTACCACACAAATTAAATCGAAGCTTTTTGTTGGTGACAATGTAAAAGCAACGGATGTAAAAGTGATCACTGAAAATGGTGAAGTATTCTTACTTGGAAACGTTACTCAATCACAAGGTGATTCAGCCGCAGAAATTGCAAGTAAAGTCACAGGTGTTCAAAAAGTCATTAAAGTATTTAAGTATTTGAATTAACTATTTTTTAAAGATTAAAGTGCGGTCAGAAACCATCTTGTTTTTGACCGCACTTTTTTCTTTACAAGGTTTTACGAAAAAGATTTTGTTTAAAAAAACACCATTCGAAAAAAAAGTTATTTATTTTAAATAACTTATATTTTGTCAATAATTTTGACAAAAAATTTACTACTTGAATTCAATGTCAAAACACTCTATCTTGTGCAACATTAAATTTATGACACAATATATTGTGTTTTTTTCAATCATTACTCTAACAGGTTTATCTTCCATGAATAAGGCATTGATGGTCACAAAACGTGACGGAAAACTGGAACCAATTAATCTTGATAAAATTCACCGTGTAATCACTTGGGCAGCAGAAGGACTTGAAAATGTGTCCGTGTCGCAAGTGGAATTACGCTCACACATTCAGTTTTACGAAGGTATTCGTACCTCCGATATTCACGAGACCATTATCAAAGCGGCAGCCGATTTAATCAGCAAAGATACGCCGGATTATCAATATCTTGCTGCGCGCCTTGCGGTGTTCCATTTGCGTAAAAAAGCCTACGGCCATTTCGATCCGCCACGTTTATACGATCATGTGAAGAAACTCGTACGCATGGGTAAATACGATCATGCCTTATTGGATGATTACACCCGTGAAGAATGGGACGAAATGGACGGTTTTATCGACCATTGGCGCGACATGACCTTCTCTTATGCGGCAGTGAAACAATTAGAAGGCAAATATTTAGTCCAAAACCGCGTGACTGGTGAGATCTACGAATCCGCACAATTCCTCTATTTATTAGTGGCGGCAAGTCTGTTCTCCAAATACCCGCAAGAAACTCGCTTGGATTATATCCGTCGTTTCTATGACGCGACTTCTACCTTCAAAATTTCCTTGCCAACCCCAATTATGGCAGGCGTGCGTACGCCAACCCGTCAATTCAGCTCTTGCGTGTTGATTGAATGTGGCGACAGCTTGGATTCCATTAACGCCACCGCCTCTGCCATCGTGAAATACGTTTCTCAACGTGCCGGTATCGGTGTGAATGCCGGTGCGATTCGTGCGCTAGGCAGCCCAATTCGTGGCGGCGAAGCGTTCCATACCGGTTGTATTCCATTCTATAAATATTTCCAAACTGCCGTGAAATCCTGCTCTCAAGGTGGCGTTCGTGGCGGTGCGGCAACCGTGTACTACCCGATTTGGCACTTGGAAGTAGAAAGCCTGTTAGTATTGAAAAACAACCGTGGCGTGGAAGACAACCGCGTACGTCACATGGACTACGGCGTACAGCTCAATAAATTAATGTATCAACGCTTAATCAAAGGCGGCGACATTACCCTGTTCAGCCCGTCCGATGTACCGGGACTTTATGAAGCGTTCTTTGCGGATCAAGACAAGTTTGAAGAACTTTACGTCCAATACGAACAGGATCCGTCCATTCGTAAACGCGCCGTGAAGGCCGTGGAATTGTTCTCTTTATTAATGCAAGAACGAGCTTCCACCGGTCGTATTTACATTCACAATGTGGATCACTGCAACACCCACTCACCGTTTGATCCAAAAGTCGCACCAGTGCGTCAATCAAACCTATGCTTGGAAATCGCCTTACCAACCAAACCATTAAATAATATTAATGATAAAGAAGGTGAAATCGCTCTCTGTACCCTTTCTGCCTTTAATTTAGGCAAATTAGACAACTTAGACGAGCTAGACAATTTGGCGGATCTTGCCGTTCGCGCATTAGATGCCTTATTGGATTACCAAGATTATCCGGTAGCAGCAGCAAAACGCAGCTCCCTAGCTCGCCGTTCTTTAGGTATCGGCGTCATTAACTACGCGTACTACTTGGCGAAACACGGCGTGCGTTATTCTGACGGCAGCGCCAACGATTTAACCCACCGCACTTTCGAAGCCATTCAATATTACTTATTGAAAGCCTCCATGAACTTGGCGAAAGAACAAGGCGCGTGTGAATATTTCCACGAAACCACTTACGCGCAAGGCATTTTACCGATCGATACATACAAAAAAGACATCGACAGCTTAACCTCCGAGCCGTTACATTACGACTGGGAAAGCCTACGCCGCGACATCCAAGAATTCGGCTTGCGCAACTCTACCCTCACCGCCCTCATGCCGTCGGAAACCTCATCTCAGATTTCCAACGCCACCAACGGTATCGAACCACCACGCGGCCATGTGAGCGTCAAAGCCTCGAAAGACGGTATTTTGAAACAAGTGGTGCCGGATTATGAAAACCTCGGTGAAAACTACGAATTACTTTGGGACATCCCAGGCAACGACGGCTACTTACACTTGGTCGGCATTATGCAAAAATTCGTAGACCAAGCCATCTCCGCCAACACTAACTACGATCCAAAACGTTTTGAAGACGGCAAAGTACCGATGAAAGTGTTGTTAAAAGATCTGTTAACCGCTTACAAATATGGCTTAAAAACCCTTTACTATCAAAACACCCGCGACGGTGCAGAAGACAGCCAAGAAGATTTGGATGATGGCTGTGCTGGTGGGGCGTGTAAGATTTAACTAGAGGTAGAATATGCTAATTACGGTAGATTTTGGCTCAAATATGACAAAACTATGTTCTAAAGAATATTTATTGGATTTTCTTTTCTATGCATCATCATTACTACAAAATGAACATCCAAATATTAAATTAGAACTATATTCCCCCACTCGAGATATAAACGAGTCTTTGTTGGCCTCTATATACATAGAGGTTTCAGAAGGTGTCAAGGTGGTTAGAGACGATACTGAATATAAAATTGGTTGGGAGCTCCAAAATTTATGGGAAAATTACACTGAAAAAAATCCCATCCGATAGCGCGAGCGGCCACATTTGTGCTAAGTAAATAGACAAAGGCACAAGTGAAGACACTTACGCCTGCATGAAAAAACGTTTTAAAAACTGACCGCACTTTACTCATAAAATTAAAGGACAAACAAAAATGGCATACACCACTTTCTCACAAAACAAAAACGACCAATTAAAAGAACCGATGTTCTTTGGTCAAAACGTTAACGTTGCGCGTTACGATCAACAAAAATATGAGACGTTTGAAAAGCTCATTGAAAAACAACTTTCTTTCTTCTGGCGTCCGGAAGAAGTGGATGTGTCGCAAGACCGTATCGACTACGCGGCGTTGCCTGAACATGAAAAACACATTTTCATCAGCAACTTAAAATATCAAACCTTATTAGATTCTATTCAAGGTCGTAGTCCGAACGTGGCATTATTACCTTTAGTGTCTATTCCTGAATTAGAAACCTGGATTGAGACCTGGACGTTCTCCGAAACCATCCATTCCCGTTCTTACACCCACATTATTCGTAACATTGTGAACGATCCGTCTATCGTGTTTGACGACATCGTAACCAATGAAGAAATCATCAAACGCGCGCGCGATATTTCTTCTTACTACGATGATTTAATCCGTGATAGCCAACTTTATAGCCTGTACGGCGAAGGCACTTACACCGTAGATGGCAAAGAATGTGTCGTCACATTACGTAATTTGAAAAAACAACTTTACCTTTGCTTAATGAGCGTCAATGCGCTTGAAGCTATTCGTTTCTATGTGTCTTTCGCCTGTTCCTTCGCCTTTGCTGAACGTCAATTAATGGAAGGTAATGCGAAAATCATTAAATTCATCGCCCGTGATGAAGCGTTGCACTTAACTGGTACGCAGCACATTTTAAACATCATGGCGGCAGGTCAAGACGATCCTGAAATGGCGGAAATTGCGGAAGAATGTAAACAAGAAGCTTACGATTTATTCTTAGCGGCAGCAGAACAAGAGAAAGACTGGGCGGATTATTTGTTCAAAGACGGCTCTATGATCGGCTTGAACCGAGACATTTTGGTGCAATACGTGGAATACATCACCAATATCCGTATGCAGGCGGTAGGCTTACCTTTGCCATTCCAAGCGCGCTCCAATCCAATTCCATGGATCAACGCGTGGTTGGTTTCCGACAACGTACAAGTGGCGCCGCAAGAAGTGGAAGTGAGTTCTTATCTTGTAGGTCAAATTGACTCCAAAGTAGACACCAAAGATTTCGACGATTTCGATCTATAATTCTTAATATCGCTAAAAGTGCGGTCAACTTTTCAAACGTTTTTAAAAACGCTGATAAAATTGACCGCACTTTTTATTTATATTTTTATATAGTAGCCCACAATCTAGAAATAAGTATTAATGCCATAAAATTACATTATTTCTCTCGCTACTATTCAATTTGTTAAACTTTCTGACTAAAAAAGATGACTTAATTAAAAAAGGCTTAACAAAAAACAATGCTATAGGTAGAATAAGAGAATTCTATTTTTAATAAATCACATTCTAAGTAAAACCAGTGAGGTAAAGGATATGTCAGAACAAGAAGTGAAAGAATTAGATCTCCATGGCGAAATGCTTGTTCGCCGTGAAAAATTAGCTGCATTACGAGCAAAAGGTAATGCATTTCCAAATCAATTTCGTCGTGACGCCCTTGCCCAAGATTTACATGATAAGTACGAAGCCGAAGATGGCGAAGTATTAAAAGAAAAAGCCATTGAAGTAGCCGTTGCCGGCCGTATTATGACTCGTCGTGCAATGGGTAAAGCAACCTTTATTACCTTGCAAGATATGAGTGGCAAAATTCAATTATACGTTGCTCGTGATAATCTTCCAGAAGGCGTTTATGCTGAAGATGTGGGTAGCTGGGATTTGGGCGATATCATTGGCGTGAAAGGCACGCTTTTCAAAACCAAAACTAATGAATTAACCATTAAAACAACAGAAGTTCAACTTTTAACCAAAGCACTTCGTCCGTTACCAAACAAATTCCATGGTTTAACCGACATGGAAGCCCGTTATCGTCAACGTTACTTAGATTTAATTTCTAACGAAGAATCTCGTCGTACTTTTGTGATTCGTTCAAAAGTGGTGGCGGGTATTCGTGAATTCTTTATTTCTAAAGGTTTCATGGAAGTTGAAACGCCTATGCTACAAGTGATTCCAGGCGGTGCATCTGCTCGTCCATTTATCACTCACCACAACGCATTAGACGTTGATATGTATCTTCGTATTGCGCCAGAACTTTACTTAAAACGTTTAGTGGTTGGTGGGTTTGAACGTGTATTTGAATTAAACCGTAACTTCCGTAATGAAGGGGTTTCTGTTCGTCATAACCCAGAATTCACCATGCTTGAATACTACCAAGCTTATGCGGATTATCATGATTTAATGGATAACACCGAAGAATTATTGCGTAAATTAGCGATTGATATTCTTGGTACCACCATTGTGAAATACGGTGATTTAGAATTTGACTTCGGCAAACCATTTGAACGTATTACATTACATGATGCAACCATTAAATATGGTGCTGATAAAGGTATCGTAAAAGAAGATCTTTACGACTTCGATCGCGCAAAAGCAACAGCTGAACGCTTAGGTATTGAAGTACAAAAATCTTGGGGCTTAGGCTCTATCGTGAATGCGATCTTTGAAGAAGTGGCTGAACATCACTTAATCCAACCAACGTTCTTAATGGCACACCCAGCAGAAATTTCACCACTTGCACGTCGTAACGATGAAAATCCTGAAGTGACTGACCGTTTTGAATTATTCATCGGCGGACGTGAAATTGGTAACGGTTTCTCAGAATTAAACGATGCCGAAGACCAAAACGAACGTTTTGATGCACAAGTTGCAGCAAAAGAAGCGGGTGATGATGAAGCGATGTTTAAAGATGATGACTTCGTTGTTGCACTTGAACACGGCTTGCCACCAACAGCAGGTGAAGGTTTAGGTATCGACCGCTTAGCAATGCTTTTCGCTAACGCACCATCTATCCGTGATGTAATCCTATTCCCTGCAATGCGTCAAAAATAATTAAGTTAAAATAACCTAAAAGGAAGTCTACAGACTTCCTTTTTTATTGTGTAAAAGTGCGGTCATTTTTAACCGCACTTTCATGAAAAAAAGAGATAACCGCCTTTACGATTATCTCTTTTACATTCTAAGCTAGATTATTTACCCCAAACTTCTTCCACAATACTACGAATAAATTCGAGTTTCTTCCATTGTTGTTCTTCAGTCAGAATGTTGCCTTCTTCTGTTGAAGCAAAACCACATTGTGGGCTTAAGCAAAGTTGATTGATATCCACATATTGTGCTGCTTCTTTAATGCGGGCAATAATTTCATCACAGTTTTCTAACTCGCCAGATTTAGAGGTAATTAATCCCAACACCACTTGTTGATTTTTAATAAAGCGTAAAGGTTTGAAATCACCTGCACGATCACTATCATACTCTAAGAAGAAACCATCCACATTACAGTGGCCAAATAAGGTTTCAGCGATAGGCTCATAACCACCTGCCGAGAACCAAGTTGAGCGGAAGTTACCACGACAAATATGCATTGTAATCGCTAGATCAGCCGGTTTCGCTGCCACGATTTTGTTTAACATATACACATAATCTTTAGCAATTTGATCTAAATCTAAACCGCGTTCAGTATAGGTTTTACGTTTATCTTCTGCACAGAATTCGCCCCAACTTGTATCATCCAACTGTAAGTTACGACAGCCTAATTTATAGAAGATATTCATCGCATCAATATAAGCATCAGCAATATCATCTAATAACAACTGATTGTTATCTTTATAACGTTCAATTGGCTGATAATCTGTAGCACGGACTGTACAAATTAAATGAAGCATAGACGGAGAAGGAATGGTTAATTTAACTTCAGTCTCCCCTGCCATTTTTTGCAATGATCGGTAATGTTCAACGAAAGGATGGCTCTCTGAAAAACCGATCTTATCCACAATTTTTAATGTTTTTGGGCGGACATTATCGTGTTTAAATTGCACTGAGAATTTTTCAGCATCCACCTCTTTCACGCCATCTAATGCGGCTAAGAAATCTAAATGCCAAAAAGTACGACGAAATTCACCATCAGTCACTGCATGCAATCCGACATGTTTTTGATGCTCTACCAATTTTGCAATTTCTGCATCTTCAACTTGCGTTAAATCAGCACAAGAAATATCACCACAACTGCATTGATGACGAGCCTGTTTTAAAGTCTCTGGACGTAAAAAACTGCCAACAATATCAAAACGATATGGCGCAGAAGTACGAATAGTGGCATTTGGAAAAAGTTTACTCATTTTGCTTTCCTATATTTAATTCATCTTAATGATAGACTGAGTGTAACAAAACTAACGTCTTCATTAAAGATTTAGACGTCTAGATGGATGTGAATTTTATTGTGATTTTATATGAATGGAATTGATATAACATTAAAAAGAAAAAGTGCGGTTTAAATTTCTCTTAAATTTTCGGTATTATGTAGCAGTTGCACAAAGATTTAATTTGTTGTTTCTGCTACATTTTCTTATCTTTTATTTACGAAAGGTAAGAATAGTCAATGACAAAACAAAAATCAACTTTGGAAAATGCGCTTGAAGAAGCGATTGAAGAAATTGAAACCGAAAAGAAAGAAACTACAGCGAAAATCAAACAACTCCATAAAGAATTAAAAGATCTTGATCGGAAGATTTCAGACTATCGTGTGGCATTAAATCACGCAAAAGGTCGGGAAGAACCGCCTTTACCTTCAAACCCCAAATTTAGAAATCTTCGCTTCCAAACTTCACCTCAACAGTTGATTGCTCAGGTACTAAAACAAGAGCCTTCAAAATGGTTAAGTGTGAAGGAGATTACATATCAGGCGATGAAGTTAGATGGGCAAGAGATTGAAGAAGTTATACCGTATAAACAATCACAAACGATTGCTTGCACATTAAACTATTTAAAGTATAAATCGTTAGTGGAAAAATGCTTAATAGATAACTCACAACATTGGCGATTGAGAACACTTGAGCAAGGATAGTAAATAGCGGTAGAGATACCGTTATTTTTGTTTCCATTGCCAGTGAACCTCATTTCGGCTGATTTGAACTCTATTAATCCATTCCCTTTTATAAAACTCATTCAGTTGTTTACGAACGGAATCAAGATGCTTTTCAGAGGGTGTGTCAGGATTTAGTTCAATATCAAAAATGCGTTGCGTGAGTTCGGCAATTGTAAAGGCTTTGTTGGGTGCTTCTCGCATCATTTGTACGATGTACTTGCGAATTTTCCCTTTAAAGAGCTTATATTTGGAACGGTACACAAAGTTATCCGTATTATAAAGGGCTACATCACTTTCCTGTTGAGTAAGCTCAATGGCACGTTTTAATGTGGCAATGTTCGCATCAAGTAAGGCTAGATGATGTAATACCTGTTTACGCTCAAACTCAAATTCTTTGAGCTTCTTATCTAAGTTATATGCCATAATCTACTGCCAAATCACTTCTTGATGAATAATTTTTCGTTGCCAATAACCGCACCATTCATTGTTATCGTTGGTGGTTTTCAAACATCGGCTTAATACATCAATAAACTGCGCTTTATTTGAGGTACGGCGATTGTCCTCACGGTAGGCAATTTCATTAGCATAGTTTAGTAAGTATTCGTTGCTAATACGGTGAACTTGTCCGTAGTACATACGTTTGAAACGACTAAATAGACTTTCAGCCTGATTATTGGTGACACCTAAATCGCTGCGATATTCTTCTTTATGATTAACAGTACGTAAGTCATAGTAAGGTAATAAAACATCATAGGCAGTGCTTTCATCAGTATTGATTTGCGTATTCGGTTTAATGAATTTATCGGCAAAATTTTTCACTACCGATTGCGATTCCGTATGTGCCACAAAAACGTGAGAACGTTTTGCTCCACAATGTAGCGTATTACTGGCTTTTTCTTCTGTCGAATAATGCTCACGTGCAACCATTACACAACGTTTATCAGGATTCTGATTTTCCTTTAAACGATAGTCAATGCGATCAGATTTCTTATTTGCTTTACGTGGTGCAGGATGAACATAAGTACCGTCCATATCCACTACACCTGAAAGTGGTTTCATATCACGACTTTCCAGTAATGCCTTGCGGAATTTATGTGACAAAACAAATGCCGTGCGAGGATTAAGTTTTGCATTACGAGCTAATTGAAGGGAAGATAAGCCTTTGACGGCATTTACCCATTCCATTAAAGCATAGAGATAAACCTTAATCGGTTTCTTGCGATTGGAAAAAATGGTGCCAGAAGTGACACTAAAAGTGTGATTACAATGTTTGCAGCGCCATTGTTTACGTGTAGAAATATAATAAGGCTTGTGTTGCACCCCACATTTAGGGCAAGTGATGAACTCTTTTCCACCCCATCTTAATTCACAAAGCAAATCATACGCTTCTTCTTCCGAGAGTTGTGCAATCTCGTAGGAAGAAAGCGTGCGAGCTTTGCTTGAGAGAAGAAAGTGTTGAGCCATTGTAGAATCTGAAGTCTTAAAATTATAATTTGTTAGAATATACCTAAAGATGTATAATTGTCCTATTTATGTATATAAATATACACAAATAAATACATTAAGTCAATAAAGGGGTACACAAATGAATACAAGCGAAAGACTAAAACAAGTGATGGAAGTGAAAGGTTTTAATCTAAAAACCTTTTCTGAGCAAACTAATATACCTTATCGAACGCTACAAAATTACATTTTGAGTGGGCGCGAACCGAATGCTGAAGCCTTGATGAAGTTACATACCCGATTAGGTGTTAACCTGAATTGGCTGGTAAGTGGTAATGGCGAAATGTACACATCTGAACAAAATATAAGTTTAAACGTAGAGGAATCAGAGCTATTAAATCAGTATCGCACAATTAATGAATCAGGGAAGCGTATTTTGAAAACAACAAGTCAGGCTATTCTTAACGAGCTAAAAAATACACAAGAACGTTAATAATAATGAGACAGCAAAATCTATAATATTTCCAGAAACAAGTTATGAGTAATATTTTGTTAAAAAAGTTAGAGCGTTTAGTTGTTGTTGATAGCTACCTTCTAAAGCATCCTAAAGACTATCATTATCAGATAGAACGCTATGAATCATTGATTGAATTAGATCTTATCCATTTAGCCGAACTTTCAATTAGAGAAATATCTAAACCGTCTTATATTTCTACTTCTGCTCGTTTTTCTTACGAAGAAAAAGGAGTCTATGTCGAACTATACAATAGTCTTAAAGAATTCGATTATGCATTAAGAAATGCTAAATTTAACGTTATGGATTACAATAATCGAGCTGTTAGATTAGCCGATTTGGGACTTTTTGAACTTGCTATTTCTGATTATCTGATTGGGATAGAGATAATTACTAATAATTTTCCAAATGCAAAGGAAGAATTAAATTGTTTTAAATTTGGACTATCGACAATTTTATTAAGATTAGGGGATTTTTCAAATGGGTTGCCTTTATACGAATCTAGAAAGGATGTACAACCTATTCATAATCAATTTTCTAATTTTCAATTATGGAATGGGATAATTGCAAAAGGGAAAGTGTTATTATTACAGTATGAGCAAGGCATTGGTGATGAGTTTCAATATATTCGTTATGCTATTTTACTTAAGAACTTAGGGATGGAAGTTATTGTTAATACGCATGATATTACGAATGATTTTTTAGAATATAATTTGAATAAATATAACATAAAAGTTATTAGAAAGGCAGGAGAGTACGTAGCGTTTGATTATTACTGTCCAATTATGAGTATCCCATTCTTAATGAAAGATCTGCTGATAGATATACCATATAAAGATAAATACTTGTTTCACTCAACGGAATCAGTTAAGTCATTGCTTAAGAAAGATAAGTTGAATATTGGGGTATGTTGGTCTAGCACTTCACGACCTAATGATTTTATTAGGAATATTGGAATTTCTAAGATTTCATCTCTATTTAGCATTCCAAATACAATATTTCATTGTATTCAGAAAGAAATTAGTGAAGACGATAAAAACAAAGCAAAACAATGGGATAATCTATTTCTATATGATTCAGAAATATCTAACTTTTTTGATACATCCTCTCTGATAAATGAGCTAGATCTTGTCATAACTATTGATACTTCTATTGCTCACCTTTCTGCAGCGATGGGAAAAAGAACATGGATATTATTACCTTATAAAGCAGATAGCCGATGGCTACTAAATAGAAAGGATAGTATATGGTATGATAATGTGAGATTGTTTAGACAAAAACTAGACTACAACTGGGACTTTGTAATCAGAGAAGTCAAAAATCGTCTAGATATACTTGCTTTATCATAAATACCATTTTTAAATAACGTCTTTAATCATTTAATTTAAGTTCGGATTTCTTGTTTGATTTTGACAAGGCGGAGCTAAGAACCTAAGGAAAACAGGTCGTAGCCGCGCTTGCCGATAAGCTCAACAGCTTAAACGTAAAAGCCTCTACCATTGAAGGCTACACCGACCGTATGGGGCAGTTTTTTACAATTTAGCACTTTCTCAACGCCGTGCCGACACAGTGAAAGCTGAACTCCAATGTTTAGGTGTAAAAGCGGAGTTAAGTGCCGTAGGCTACGGTAAAGCCAACCAAGTAAAAGCTTGCGAAGGCAACGACCAAGCTGCTAAAGACTGCTTACGCCCGAACCGTCGTGTGGTAGTTAAAGTACAAGGCACAGAGCTTAACGCAGGCTCAAGCGAAAAAGTCGCAGGTCCAATCGGTCCCGCACCACTTTACGATGCGAACTATCCTTATAGTCCGCACATTACAGGCAATCCAAATCCAGCATTGCCAGCACAGAATTTGCAGTAATCTGCAAACCGACTTCTTAGCCTAACGGTTTTGAAGATTTTATTTAAAAATTGTTTCCAAAATTAGGAGCAACCTCGCAAGGGGTTGCTTTTTTGTTAATAAAGTTTATTGATAGGTAAAAACTTTTAGACATTAATAATTTTAAATGTATAATCCGTGCCAATCGTGGCGTAGCCCCTGTCCCTAGGGTTTGTAGAAATACAATCGACTTAGAGTGTCAAGCTGCGCCCTTGCTTTTCTATATTCCCAATCTATGGCTATTAAACCCCACAAAGAATACCCTAAACTGGTTGAACAGTTAAAATCTAGGGGAATGACAATAAATGATCCTAAGTATGCAGAAAAGAAACTATCGCAAGTTGGTTATTATCGCTTGTCTGGCTTTTGGCATATATCAAGAAAACCTAATCCAAACAATTCATTAAGTGATGAGTTCTTAGATAACGTTGTTTTTGAAGAAGTTTATAAATTATATATCTTTGATAAAAAACTTAGATGACTATTGCTAGATATTATAGAGAGATTAGAAATTAATATTAGAACAATAATTGCTCATGAACTAGGGCGAGATAACCCTCTAGCCTATCAGGATTATACTTTAATAAACCATAAATTTCTAAAACATCAGTGGAAAAATAATAGTTATGCCTATGCAAAATGGCTAGATTCTGTATCAAATAAGATCCAACGTTGTAAAGATGAGTTTATCGAATGGCATAAAGCTAATGATAAAGAACTTCCTTTTTGGGTTATTGCTGAGACATGGGATTTTGGAACGATGTCAAAATTCTATTCTTTACTAAATGGACAGCAACAAAGAAAAATTGCTAAACAATTTAATATTGATGAAAACACCTTAAAAGGTTGGTTGAATGAAATTAATATAGTTAGAAATCTATCAGCTCACCATTCAAGGGTTTGGAATAAATCTTTTACTGATATTGTAATTCCTGATTTTTCAAATCCTAGACTAGCCAAATTTAAAAAGGCAAATGCGTATTTTGATAAAGTTGAGTTAGATCAAAAATCTAAAGCCCGAATCTTTAGCCGAATTGCTGTCTTATGGTATCTTGTTAGTCAAACAAGTACCAATTATCATTGGTTGGATAAGTTTGGTGACTTATTAAAATCATTCCCTAATCTACCTAATGCAAAAATAGAACTAATGGGAATATCTGATAATAATTTAGAGTTAATATACAATTCATTTTCTGTAGCTGATAAAAGAATAGGTACATAATAGTTAGACTGATTAAATTATTACATTAAAAATTTTAGTATTTTTCGGTAAAGGGAGAAACCCTCCTAAGTAAACAGAAATCAATTTAGTCACGAATCAATTTTACCATTGCTTTTCCTTAAATTGGAAAAGATAGGTAAACCGATAAAAAGGTGCGTTTTGCCACATTACGGGGTGAATGTTGCCATGTGTTTATCTAGGCATTAAGTCCACAAGTTTCCTTGTGGCAGTACGGTATTCGAGGCGCAAACGCTTTGAGCCGATCTGATTTTTCAGATGGGCGATTTTTTGTGTCTGGCGTTTAGCAAATCTCGGATGCCTTGTACTACACAAGGAAATTCGCAATGGCTCAACATTATTTACTTTCAAGCAAATCAAAAAACATCAATTTAAAAGATATTTTACGCCTTACAGAAGAAGATGCTTTTCACCTGTTAAAAACTCATCGCTGGGGAAACCCTGATAATGTTCGTGATGTATGCTGTCCGCATTGTGGTATTCGCCACGAAGCCTATTTCCTTCCTTCTCGTAAACGTTGGTGTTGTAAACATTGCAAACGCCATTTTTATATTACAACAAATACAACCTTTGCCTTTCATAAAGTTGATTTAGTTGATATTCTTGCTGTCATCTTAATGATGGTAAATAGCTCAAAAGGCATTAGTGCGATTGATGTTAGTCGTCATCTTAATTTGAACTACAAAACGGCATTTGTACTTTGTGGGAAAGTTCGCGAAGCTTTATTTAAAACGCGCGATTTAAGTTCATTGTCAGGCGAAATTCACGAAGATGGAATGTGGATCAACTTTACCTTGCGTCCAACTAATTTTCGTAAAAACAATCATAAACAACGTCAAAAAGCCGATGAGAAAGGTCGCAAATATCCTAAATTTAGAATGACTAAACGTTGTCTATTCACTATTACACAACGTGCTGCAAATGATAGTAATATATCTGGAGCAAATCGTACCATTGTCGCAATGGATTACACCGAAAATGCTGATACTGTTTTTGCATTAAATCAACGCTTTGTCAAAGCAGGCAGCGATATTATGTGTGATGAAAACCCTGCTTATAAAAGTCTTGATTTTCATTACACCCGTTGGTCGGTGAATCATCAAGAGGCTTATAGTGCGAAAGGTGTAAACAACAATCTAGCAGAATCCTTTAATGCCAGAATGCGTGATTTAATGCGTGGTACACATCATAAAACCGATAATAAATATGCCTTACATTATGCTAATCAGGCTGCATTCTTTTCAGATAACCGACGTAAATCGAATGGGGAGCTCTTTGAAGATGTCCTCAAACGTTGTTTATGGGTTCAGCCATTTAAAGAATGGGTTGGTTATTGGCAGGGAAATCATCGTGAAGGTGAGCTTCTCGGTATGAAAGCCTTTGCACCTAACGAAATTTCATCACACTACTTTAAGCGACTTGAAGAACAAGCTGCATACGATGAAATTCTGATGGCAGCATAGAATCTTATATACGCTAATAGACTTAGATAGAAATAAATAGCTTACCTGAATGAAGGTTGAGCGGAATAGCTACGCCTTGAGTTTGAAAAAATGGAAAATTGATGTGAAAAATTGCTAGGTTAAAATTAGAATTTGAGGTAAAAGAAATGCCTTTCACAATTTTCATTTGGAAAGGCATTCAAATTTATGCGGTAAATTAATCAATTTTCGGTCTTTGTGCAACTGCTACATAATACCGTAAATTTTGACCGCACTTTCAGTAATTAACGATAGTTTACTTGTTCACTATCGGATAAATGAATGGTAGTTTTTGCCAGCTGTGTCTCAGAAATCACCTTACCATGACGAATAGAATAACGTGTAGGAACTTGACGGCGTACAGCATCAAAGCCATTTTCTGCAGGCAATACAATAAAGTTTGCACTGTTACCTTCTTGGATTCCATAATCCGTTAAACCTAATGCTTTCGCACTATTTTCAGTGACCAATTTCAAACCATCATTAATTTGACCATATCCCATTAACTGGCAAACATGTAATCCCATGTGTAATACCTGTAGCATATTCGCTGTACCGAGTGGATACCAAGGATCAAACACATCATCATGCCCAAAACAAACATTGATATTATTTTTGAGCATCTCTTTTACTCGTGTTACACCACGACGTTTTGGATAGGTATCAAAGCGTCCTTGAAGATGAATATTCACTAATGGATTTGCCACGAAATGAATTTTTGACATTTTTAGTAATCGGAAAAGGCGTGATGCATAAGCATTATTATATGAGTGCATCGCCGTTGTATGGCTTGCTGTTACCTTTTCCCCCATGTCATATTTCAAGGCTAATGCCGCGACCGTTTCAACAAAACGAGACTGTTCATCATCAATTTCATCACAATGAATATCAATCTGCTTGTTGTACTTGCGAGCAATATCAAAAGCGATATGCATCGACTCTACACCATATTCACGGGTAAATTCAAAATGAGGTATACCACCAACAACATCAGCCCCCATCTCCATAGCCTGATCTAATAGTTTCTCGCCATTTGGATAAGACAAAATACCTTCTTGTGGAAATGCCACAATCTGTAAATCCACCCAAGGGGCGATTTCTTTTTTGACTTCAAGCATGGCTTTTAGCGCAGTTAATGTTGGATCAGAGACATCAACATGAGTACGGACATACTGAACCCCATTTGCAATCTGCCATTTTAATGTCTTCCATGCACGAGATTTTACATCTTCATGACTTAATAATGATTTACGCTCAGCCCAACGTTCAATCCCTTCAAATAAGGTACCAGATTGATTCCAATTAGGCTGCCCTGCTGTTTGTGTCGCATCTAAATGAATATGAGACTCTACGAATGGAGGATAAACAATACCTTCTTCACCTTCTAGTATCTCACCTGAATAATTAAAAACCTCATCTTGAGAAAAAATTCGACTAATTTTTTCTTCTTCAATTAAAATCTGCCATAACCCTTTGCGATTATGAATATGTACATTTTTAACTAACATCCTTTTTCCTTATTTCATCGCTAATTTTTTACCGAGTAATGGTGTTAAAACCAAATAGGTAACTGCCCCACCAATCACCGCGTTCACAGGGATAATGCCTGGTAATAATTTACCGCAAGCCACACCAACTGCAACTGAAACGATAGCAGTCCAATTTATATTTAAGAATTTAGCTTGTTCAAAATTCTCATAGGCTTTACGACGTAAAATATAATCAGCAATAATAACACCACCAACAGGAGGAATTGCCGAAGATAAGAAAGTCAGCCAGCCAACAAAATTATTGTATAACCACAAGGCACATAAGGTTCCGATAATACCATTAACGACAGATAAAGTGCGGCTACTTAATCCCGTAATATTCGCAAAACCTAAACCAGAAGCATAAAGCGCATTATCATTTGTCGTCCAAATATTTAAGCCAAGTACAATGATGGCTGGAATAATAAGGCCTTGAGCAACCATCACATCAGAAATATCTGCCATTCCAGTCACTGCCGCGCCTGCAGCACCAAAAATAAACATTAATGAGTTACCTAAAAAGAAAGCAATCATACTAATAATGATTGCTTGCTTTGCTTTTCGACCAAATCGAACAAAATCGGCAGTTAATGAGCCTGCACTAATAAAAGAGCCCACAACTAAGGTGATCGCCATTGAGAGTGAAATGCTTTCTTTTGGCACAATATGTTGTAATACTTCTAAACCACCGCCATTAGTAACAGCAAGATAAACTGAGTAAGAACCTAATATGGCAATAGCAGGCACCGCAATAGTGGAAAGAATCGTCAGGGCTGAAATACCAAAGAAGACTGTAATCGTCATCAATAAACCTGAGCCAAGAATTAAATAATTGACATCAATACCCGTTACTTTATTAACTGGGATTGCAAACATCGCCACGCCAACACCAAACCAACCAACTTGAGTGCCGCCAAGCAATAAAGAGGGTAACCACGAACCTCTAATACCAAATGAATATCGCGCTAAAATATGCGTAGTTAACCCTGTTTTAGCCCCGATATAACCAAGAAAAGAGGTATAAATACCTAACATTAAGTTACCTAGAATAACGGCAAGCCAGAAATCATTATAGGTTAACGATGTTCCTAATGTTCCCCCTGTCCACATACTCGCTGAAAAGAATGTTAAACCTAACATGACAAATGTTAACGCTACCGCGCCTTTTCGCTCATTTAAAGGAACAGGTTTTAAACTAAAATTTTCCGAACTCATAAAATAATCTCCTCCCGAATAAAAAATTGAGGCATTCTAATACGACAAAAACACAAAAGCAAACGTTTGCGCTGATTGTTTTATCAAAAAATAAATAAAAAAATACCCGCACTTTCGCGGGTATTGATGATTAGTTGAAGAAACTGGATACATAAGAAACAATGGTTTTTCCACTTAATATTGCCATGATAATCACCACAAACCAGCCCGCAAAAGCTAAGCAAATTGGATGTTTATAACTTCCAACAATGTCACTTCGGTAAGCAGCTAGTAGAATTAATGCGAGTGCAATTGGGAGAATTAAACCATTCAAGGTTCCCACAAAGACTAATACCGCTGCAGGTTTTCCAACTGTCACCAAAACAACCGTAGAAATCACGATAAAGGCGATAATCCAACGATTACGGTTACGTTCAATAGTTGGGCAAAGACTGGTTAGGAAAGAAACTGAAGTATAAGCCGCCCCAATCACTGATGTAATCGAAGCCGCCCAAATCACGACACCAAATAACACTTGACCGAAATTGCCTGCCACATATTCAAAAGGTGTTTCAGCAGGGTTTTTAGGATTAAGTGGAACGCCTTTTACCACGATGCCCAGTACCGCGAGGAATAACACAATTCGCATAGTTGAGGCGATCAAAATAGCCGATACAGAACTGCGACTCACTTCTGCCATGGCTTTTTCACCTTGAATGCCTGCATCTAATAAGCGATGCGCTCCTGCAAAGGTAATATAGCCCCCTACGGTCCCTCCAACTAATGTCACAATAGCAATCGGATCAATTTGTTCTGGAATAAAGGTGCGATATGCCGCCTCAACAACAGGTGGTTCCGTTTTAAACATGACATAAAATGTAAGTGCAATCATGATAAAACCCATTAATTGAGCAAAGCGATCCATTAATAATCCTGCTTCTTTACGCAAGAAAATCAAAATGGCAATAATACCGCTAATGATGGCACCCGTTTCCGGAGCAAGACCAAACATCGAGTTTAAACCAAGGCCTGCGCCGCCAACATTACCAATGTTAAAAGCGAGTCCGCCCATCACAATAAGCGCTGCAAGGAAATATCCTGCACCAGGGAAAACCGCATTAGAAATATCCTGCGCACGTTTTCCTGATACCACCACAATTCGCCAAATATTAAGCTGAGCTCCAATATCTAACAAAATCGATAGCAAAATCACAAAGCCAAAACTGGCTAATAAGCTGTTTGTAAAGGTTGCTGTTTGAGTTAAAAAGCCCGGACCTATTGCTGAAGTCGCCATTAAAAATGCCGCCCCCAGCACCGCATTTCGGCGGTGAGTGATTGATGCCATAAAGCACCTCCCTTGTTAAGTTGATGTTGTGTATTATGTTTATTCGGCTTATGCCGTTATTGTTATATGATTTTTTTCTAATTCTTCCACAATGCGTTCCGCAAACTGTAGAGAATGTTGATTATCGCCATGTAAACAGATACTTTCTGCTTTTACTGGCACAAGGCTTCCATCAATGGCTTTGACTTGACCTTCTGTTACCATTTGTAACACTTGTTGAATGGCTTCCTCATCTGACTCCACCATTGCATTCGGTTGCGAACGAGGCACTAAACTCCCATCAGGCATATAATGACGATCTGCAAATACTTCTGAAATAGTTTGCAAACCTTCTTCTTCCGCTATACGTAACATTAAGCTGCCTGCTAATCCCATTAATTTTAAATTTGGATCAAATTGATGAACAGTTTGAGCAATCAAACGAGCAAGCTTTTCATCTTTTGCAGCTTGGTTATATAAAGCACCGTGTGGCTTAACATAACTAATTTCCGTGCCTTCCCCATCACAAATCGCTTTTAATGCACCAAGCTGATAACGCAAATGCGCAATTAATTCCTGTTCAGGTAAATCCATTTGAGTACGCCCGAAGTTTTCCCGATCTGGAAAGCCTGGATGAGCACCAATGCGTACCTGATTTTCTTTCGCAAATCTGACCGCACTTTGCATTTCTTTTGCTCCACCAGCGTGTAAACCGCAAGCTATATTGGCAGAAGAAAGTAATTTCAATAATGCCCCATCAAAAGGAAAGCCTTCGGCAATATCGGCATTTAAATCAATTTTTTTCATCGACAATTCTCCTAATTTGATCGAGGTATATCTCATTTTTACGACGTAATTTTGCTGCCTGTTCTAAACTAACAGCCTCGAATTGAATGGTTGAGCCTAAACGTACCTGTGACAACGCCCCAAGATCCGCCTCGATCACATTGGCAATTTTGGGATAACCACCTGTAGTTTGTGCATCAGCCATCAAAATAATTGGTTGACCACTTGGTGGAACTTGTACACTACCAAATTGAATCGCGTGAGACAGCATTTCCAGCGGTTGTTTTAATTCTAATTTTTGCCCTTGAAAACGATACCCCATGCGATCACTGCTACTTTGCAACGTCCATTTACTTCGCCACCAATAATATTGAGATTTTCGTTTAAACGCTTGATATTCAGAGGACGGTAACGCATGAATAGTATGTTTAAGTGGAATAGGTGCAATCCCAATTTCACTACGCAAAATAGGATCATTTGCCGTTTGCAGTTGATCACCCACTTGTAAACAACGCCCTTCTACACCTCCAATTTGAGCACGAAGATCCGTACTACAAGAATTCAATTCTTGGGACAAGATAAAACCACCTTCAACACATAAATAGCCATACATACCAATTTTTGCACGTACCATTTTCAGCACTTGTCCCGCTCTAGCTTGATAACGCCAATAAGCAAAAACCGGTTTATCATCTAAAGTCATTTCATAAAATGCCCCCGTGACACAAAAATTCATATCTTGATGAAATTGCAATGTAATGCCACTTAAAGGCACTTCGATTGCTGGGGCTCCTTCAGCATTCCCGAGTAAAATATTACCTGCACGTAATGCTAATTTATCCATCGCTCCACAATGACTAATGCCAAATCGACGTAAACCAAAACGGCCTAAATCCTGAATTGTGGCACGGGATTGCACATCAATAACATGAATCATAGTTCAATGCCCTCCACGACAAATTTCACCGTATCACCTGCTTGCAATAAAGTGGGTTGAGCTTGGTTTTTATCAAAGAGTGCTAGCTTGGTATGACCGATTAATTGCCATCCACCTGGAGAGGAAAATGGATAAATACCGGTTTGAGCTCCACCAATACCCACAGAACCTGCAGGAACAACAGTTCTTGGTGTGGCACGACGAGGCGTGTGTAAGCATTCGGGTAAACCGCCCAAATAAGGAAAACCCGGTTGGAAACCAATCATATACACTGTATAGATGGGCTCACTATGCATTTGAACGATCCGTTCCGGTGTGGTGTTATGTAATTTGGCGACCTCACATAAATCCTGTCCTAATTCACCGCCATAAATTACCGGAATTTCGATATGACGACCTTGAAAAGTGGATACTTTCAATTCTGTCCAATGTTGTTCTAAGCGTTGAATAAACGGACCAAAATCCACATGAAAATCAGTGAAGACCGTAAGATTATTCATTCCCACGACAACTTCTACAATATCTTGCTCAGACTGTAGTTGATTGGCAAACGCCCAGAGTTGGCGTTGTTGTTGGAGTGAAGCTGGGGGCGGTAAAGAGCAAACCACCGCTGACTCGCTTATCGGGGTTATATTCATAGAATACCCTTTGTATTGTGATGTTGTGTTGTTTGTTATTTTTTTGTTACGCTTCTCTTTTAAAGGATATTTATAGCTTTTGTCAAGGTTTTGTATCAAAAATAAAATGTGACAAAGATCTCATTCTTCACATTTTGATCTCAATCAAAAGTGCCAAATAACATATAATAAAAAGGTCTATTATTTATTTAACAATGATAAAAAAGGAATAAAAATGAAAACATTGAGTGAATTTATTGTTGAACGCCAAGCAGAGTACCCAAATGCAAAAGGGGAACTTAGTGGTATTTTGTCTTCTATTCGTTTATTAGCAAAAATCATTCATCGTGATATCAACAAAGCAGGTTTAACCAATATTCTTGGTCAGTCTGGTGTCGAAAACGTGCAGGGTGAAAGCCAAATGAAATTGGACTTGTTCGCCCATAACACCATGAATGCAGCCCTTATGTCACGTGAAGAAGTGGCAGGTTTTGCTTCAGAGGAAGAAGAAAGTTTTATCGCTTTTGATACTGAACGCGCTCGTAATGCAAAATATATTATTTTGACCGACCCACTTGATGGTTCATCCAATATCGATGTGAACGTTTCTGTTGGTACGATCTTCTCTATTTACCGTCGCGTTTCACCGATTGGCTCACCTGTTACCTTAGAAGACTTTATGCAACCGGGTAATAAACAAGTCGCAGCGGGTTACATCGTGTATGGTTCTTCCACTATGTTGGTTTATACCACTGGTCATGGTGTAAATGGTTTCACTTATGATCCATCTATCGGTACATTCTGTCTTTCTCATGAAAATATGCAAATGCCAAAAGACGGTAAAATTTACTCCATCAACGAAGGACAATATCTTAAATTCCCACAAGGGGTAAAAAAATACATTAAATATTGCCAAGAGGAAGATAAAGCAACTAACCGACCTTATGCGTCACGTTATATTGGTTCATTAGTGGCAGACTTCCACCGTAACTTATTAAAAGGCGGTATTTACATTTACCCAAGTGCAACCAACTATCCAAATGGTAAGCTTCGTTTGCTTTATGAAGGCAATCCAATGGCATTCTTAGCAGAACAAGCGGGGGGTATTGCATCTGATGGTTACAATCGAATTTTAGATATTCAACCAAGTGAACTTCACCAACGTGTACCACTTTTCATCGGTTCCGCAGAAATGGTGAAAAAAGCCGAAGAAATGATGAGAGAATTTAAAGAAGATTAAATTCCTAAAGTGCGGTCAATTTTAACCGCACTTTTTTAGCGAACAAAAAAGCGAACTTTATATGTTCGCCTTTTTCATTTTTTGTATTAATCTCGTTTTCTTGCAAGTAGCCACCAAATAATCGCCATAAACAAGAGGCTTGGCATTAGTGCACCTAAAAAAGCTGGCGCATTAAATACCACACTCATTTGTCCAAAAATTTCATTGACGACATAGAACAAGAAACCAAAACAAATCCCCGTTACGATTCTCGCTCCTGCAGTGACACTACGTAATGAACCAAAGATGAAAGATAACGCAAGCATCATCATTACACCTACAGAAAGGGGCTGAAAAATCTTACGCCAATAGGTTAATTCAAAACGGCGAGAATCCTGTCCTGTTTGTTTTAAGAACGCAATATATTCATATAAACCTGAAATAGATAATGATGTTGGACGTAATGAAACTGCACCTAATTTATCTGGCGTTAAGCTCGTCGCCCAATCTTCTGTTAAACGGTTTGTTGTGGTAATTTGTTCTTTTGATACCGCTGAATTATTCACTTGACGCAACTGCCATTGATTATTTTCAGCAGAATATTGTGCTTGATTTGCATGCTTCAAATGAGTGAGATTACGCGGTTCATCAAAGGTATAAATATAAATATCTTCTAATTGTGCATCATCGGTAATACGACGAACATACACGAAATTATTACCATCTTTTGCCCATACACCATTTTTTACCGAAAGCATTGAACCACCGGACAGAGCACGAGTACGCATATCACGGGCAAACTGTTCAGTTTGTGGAATCCCCCACTCACCAATAATCATGGTAAAAAGCACCAGTGGAAGTGCCGTTTTCATGACAGCTAATCCAATTTTAAAACGAGAAAAACCCGCAGATTGCATGACCACTAATTCACTACGGCTGGCTAAATTACCTAAAGCAATTAAGGCTCCTAACAAGGCCGCCATTGGGAAAAAGGTTTCTACATCTTTTGGCATCGTTAAACCTGTATAAACCACGGCCTGCCAAATATCATAAGAGCCTTTACCTACGCTACGAAATTGCTCTACAAATTTGATAATTGCCGAAAGACCAACGAGCGTAAATAGCGTGGCAAAAATTGCCCCTAAAATGCTTTTACCGATATAACGATCAAGAGTATTCATCAACATTGTTATTACCCTTTTCTGAATACACGACGGAATTTATGCATAGCAGTGCTATCCCAACTATTCAGCACAATTCCTAAAATTAAAAAGGCGATATTTACTAACGGCATTAATAAACCCGCATCAAGCTTACCTGCACCACCCGCAGATTTAAATGAGCTTTGTAATAAGAAGTAAATTAAATAAAGCAATAATGCTGGTAAGATTTTCGCAAAACGGCCTTGGCGAGGATTCACTTTACTCATTGGTACAGCAATAAGCGCCATTAAAGGCACGGCTAAAATCAAGGTTATTCGCCAATGTAATTCTGCCTTGGCTGCGGAGCTTTTATCTTTTAATAATTGTTCAAAAGATAATTCAGCCGCTTCATCACTTTCTGTATTTGTCTCTTGATGGCCTAAATACGCTTGATAATCATCAAAATGCGTAATACGGAAATCAGGCAGTACCGAAGTCCCTTCGACACGCAAGGTATTTTGTAAATTCAGCACTTGATCGCCATTCGGCAAGGCTTTTAATTCGCCTTTTTCAGCAGTCACCACTGATGGCTTTGTTTGGCCTTTGGCTTTCATTTGAAAAAGATAAACATCATTGATTTGATTACCATTGATCTTATCAATGAATAAAACAAAATTATTATTACTCGTGGACATAAATTGCCCTGAAGTCAACGCGCCCATGGTAGGATTTGCTTTGGCATCTTCAACAATGGCTGCTTGTTTTTGAATCGCCCATGGGGAAAGCCACAAAGCGTTGTACGCTGCCAAGCCAGCTGTGAGTAAAGAAAGAATTAACGCCACGCGAACAAGAATACGTTGACCCACACCGCAGGCTCGCATAACGGTGATCTCACTTTCTGCATAGAGTCGACCGAAAGTTAGTAAAATGGCGATAAACAAACATAATGGCAACATTAATTGCGCCATTGTTGGCATCCCTAATCCGAGTAAAGAGAACACAAGATCGGCAGGTACTTTACCATTTGCCGCTGAACCAAGCACGCGAACAAGTTGTTGGCTGAAGAAAATTAAAAGCAAAATAAACAAAATCGCAATTTGGCTTTTAAAAACTTCTTTTGTTAAATATCGGGTTAATATCATTCTTTTTTTCTAACTAAAAAACACGGGAAACTGGCTAATTTAGATGGCGTATGATACCTTATTTTCACTGATTTAAATAGCAAATTAGCAACATAAGGAAATAACATGAAATATCAAGCAAACTCAACCGCACTTTCTCAATCAACCGATTGCCTTATCATCGGCATTTATGAGAACAACGAATTTACAAAAAGTTTCAATGAAATCGACCAAATCACAAAAGGCTACCTCAGTCAGTTAGCCCAAAGCCAAGATCTTTCAGGCAAAATTGGCCAAGCGACTCTGCTTCATTCGTTACCGAATCTTGCCGCTAAACGTGTATTAGTAGCGGGTTGTGGCAAAAAAGGTGAAACGACTGAACGCCAATTTAAGCAAATCATCCAACGTGTTACCCAAACATTAAAAGAATTAACTATTCAACAAGCAGTAAATAATTTAATGGATGTGGAAATTAAAGATCGCGATCTCTTCTGGAATGTGCGTTTTACCGTTGAAACCATCGAACATAGCCTTTATCAATTCGATGAATTTAAGAGCAAAAAAGCGGATGCTATCGCACTTCAAGAAATCGTTTTTAATACCGATGATTCACAAGCTCAGCAAGCTATTGCAGAAGCGCAAGCCATTGCAAATGGTGTAAAAGCTGCGCGTAATATCGCAAATATGCCGCCCAATATTTGTACCCCGGCTTATTTAGCAGAACAAGCTAAAAAATTAGCTGAAACATCAACCGCACTTTCCCTCGATGTGATTGATGAAGAAGACATGACAAAACTTGGCATGAATGCGTATTTAGCCGTATCTCGCGGTTCACAAAATCCAGCTTATATGTCTATTTTACATTTTAATAATGCGCCTGATAAAAACGCAAAACCAATCGTGTTAGTGGGTAAAGGTTTAACTTTTGATGCGGGCGGTATTTCTTTAAAACCTGCCGCAGATATGGATGAAATGAAATACGATATGTGTGGTGCTGCTTCTGTCTTCGGTACAATGAAAGCCATTGCAGAATTAAATCTTCCACTCAATGTTATCGGCGTATTAGCGGGTTGTGAAAACTTGCCTGATGGAAATGCTTATCGCCCTGGTGATATTCTCACCACGATGAACGGTTTAACCGTAGAAGTATTAAATACCGATGCAGAAGGACGTTTAGTACTTTGTGATGCGCTCACCTATGTAGAACGTTTTGAACCGCAATATGTGATTGATATTGCGACCCTAACAGGTGCTTGCGTAGTTGCCTTAGGTCAACATAACAGCGGCTTAGTTTCAACTGATGATGTCTTAGCTGAACAGTTATTACAAGCAGCACACCAAACCACCGATAAAGCATGGCGTTTACCATTAAGTGAAGAATATCAAGAGCAATTAAAGTCACCATTTGCTGATTTAGCTAATATTGGCGGTCGTTGGGGCGGTGCAATTACTGCGGGTGCATTCCTCTCTAACTTTACGAAAAAATATACTTGGGCGCATTTAGATATTGCGGGGACAGCTTGGCTTCAAGGTGCAAATAAAGGTGCAACGGGTCGTCCGGTGTCTTTATTAACGCAATTCTTAATTAACCAAACTAAATAATTAATACCTAGGGCTAACGTAACGTTAGCCCTAAAATTTCCCAAAAACCTGACCGCACTTTATTCTAATTCGAATTCCATCAGTAATGGATTATGATCTGATGAAGTGACCACTTCTGATGTCGCGCTGACCACTTTTACGCCTCGCGTAAAAATATAATCCAGTGGATAACCTAAGAATCGCACTCGCTCATCTTGAGAGAGCGCCACAGAATCCAATCCATATTTTTGTATCAGATTATTCACTAAATTCAAGCGATCTTCATTCCATGCATTAAAGTCCCCTGCCATGATGATAGGACCTTGATGATTTTCAACAAAGGAAAAAAGCTGTTCTAACTGTGCTTGATAAGCGGAAATCCCCCATTCGAAATTGATTAAATGCACATTGATAAGCAGCAAGCTATTGCCTTTTTCTAATGGTAAATTCATTACACTTGCCACTTTAGGAATTTGTATTAATGGTTCAGCTACGCCACCACCGCAATACCATTCTGGTTGTGTTTGAGTAAATGTCTTTACTCCTGATAAGAGCTCGTTAAAAGAAAAAGAGGACACAAAAAGTGCGGTCGAAAATGTACTTAAATTTTGATGTTGTGTCGCCTCTTGCAATAACACAAAATCAGCCTGTTTAGAGAGTCGTTCCAAATCCTCTTGCCATCCTGTATCTTGCCCCTTATGCACATTCCAAGTTATCAAATGAAAACGAGAAGCGGCTAATTTAGGCGCTAAATCATCAGCCTTGTCACATTGCATATTTAACTTGTTTTTAAAAGGAATATAACTTGTTTTTTGTGACGTATTTAATTGAATTAATGTACGATCAAAAATTGTTAAATTCGTAAAAAAATACCCAGCACCTAAAATGGCTAATACTAAGCCAATCTTTAAAAATCGGTTAATATGTTTCATCCTCTCCCCTTCTCATCTATCCTCTACGCACGAATAATAACATCTCATCAAAGCAATGCAACTTCCACCTAAATCCTCATCAACATCTACCTACAACATGGTAAGTTTAAATTTTCTCTTTGATTTAAATCATACTTTGTTAAAAAAACCTTTGCATTTTTCTCTTGTTATCTTAGTATTTTACTCAACTTCTAACTCTACCATTAATAAGGAGATTTATTATGTCTTTTGGAGATAAAAAATTAAGTGAAATCGCTGTCAGCGTACCTGGCTCAACTTCCCTACTTCGTAAATACGATTTGGATTTCTGCTGCGGAGGTTCTGATACGCTTGCAAACGCCGCCGCAGAAAAAGGATTAAATTTAGCCGAAATTGAAACCCGTTTAACCGAGCTTCAAAACAGCAAAGCAGAAAACCCAGAGGAATATTGGGTTAATGCAACTTATCCTGAAATTATCGATCATATTTTAGTTCGCTACCATCAACGTCACCGTGAACAACTTCAAGAATTAATCGTCTTAGCGGATCGTGTAGAAAGTGTTCATGGCGATCGTGAAGATTGTCCAATGGGTGTGGCAGCTGAATTACGCAATGTCTATGAAGATTTAAGCAATCATATGATGAAAGAAGAGCATGTACTTTTCCCGATGATCAAAGCGGGTAATTATATGATGGCACAAATGCCAATTCGTATGATGGAAATGGAACATGCTGAACATGGCGAACATCTGGAAGTTTTGAAATCATTAACAAACAATATGACGCCTCCGGCAGATGCTTGTAATACATGGCTTGCACTTTACAGCGGTATCCAAGAATTTATTGACGATTTAATGATGCATATTCATCGTGAAAATAATATTTTATTCCCACGTGTTATTGCTGAAAATCACTAAGCGAAAATCATATAAAGAAAAAGGGCGAAATCATTCGCCCTTTAAAATTAGCCTAAAACTACTGACCGCACTTTATTTCTCTTCACTGCCTTTATATAAACGGTTTTTATACAAATAGCTACCAAGTAAAGCATGTGCCAACGCTTCTTTTTTCATTGCTTCCGGCACCTCTTTTTCGGTCAAGGTATCTTTTTCTTTATCATACACATAGCCTTTTGCTTTGCTATTTGGTGTTTGGATAACGACATCATGACTACCTTTCATTAACGCTTGATTTTGATCAAACTGCATAAAGGCACGATTTGGATTCACATCTTGCGTTAAATCAAAACCAATCATCGGATAATTACCGCTTACGCCTGCAATAGAAAGTAAGGTCGTCGGCATATCAATTTGACTCACTAAACGGCTGTCTCGGCGAGGCTCAACATGATCACCTAAAATTAACGCTGGAATATGGAAATGCTTAATTGGTACTAAGCTTGCACCCGCTGCACGGGAATCATGGTCTGCAATCACCAAGAACACGGTATCTTTCCAATAATTAGATTGTTTCGCTAATTTGAAGAAATAACCAATGGCATAATCCGCATATTTTGCACTGTTATTACGGGTTGCTTTTGGTTGTTCGTAAAGCTCAATTTTGCCATCAGGAAATTCAAAAGGATCATGATTGCTTGAACTGAACACTAAGCTAAAGAATGGTTTTCCTTCATTCTGTAATTGGGTAAAGGTTTCGTTCGCTTTATCAAATAAATCCTCATCACTCACGCCCCAAGTCGCGGTAAATTTCGGATTTTGATAATCCTTTTGATCGATAATAGTTTGGAAGCCGTTGCCATAGAAGAAGCTTGCCATGTTATCAAAGTGTTTTTCACCGCCATAAATAAAGGACGTGTTATAACCTTGTTTAGCAAGTAAATCTGCAATGGTAAAGAAACCACTTTGACTGTTATTTAATTTCACCACTGCACGTGCTGGAGTGGGTGTGAAACCTGCAGTTGTAGCTTCAATACCTCGCACAGAACGAGTCCCAGTCGCATAGAGATTTTCAAATAACCAGCCTTCTTTAGCTAGTTTATCAAATTCAGGTGAAAGTGGTTTTCCGCCTAATGTACCAACAAATTGCGCGCCAAAACTTTCTTCCAAAATAATGACAATATTTTTCGGTTTACCTTGGTAAGTGGCTTGGTTTTTCGTTAAGGTTGGAATCTTATCTGAAATATAATCACTTTCAGGACGGCCACGGCTTGCTTTAACAATACGCAACATTTCATCGGTGTCCATTTTGCCATAGGCTTCAGAAGATGCACCTTCATCTTTAAATTGTTGGGCGGCATAAAGAACGGAGTAACCCGAATTCAACACAAGTGAATTGACTAACCCATCGGAAGAAAAAGCCACCATTGCAGGGTTGACACCACGGTGTTGGAAACTAGAACGTGCACCTAAAAAAGCAACTGCAACCACAAGCAAGGCTACAACAGGACGTAATTTCCAGCTCATTGGGCGTAAATTTTTCACCGCATAACCAGACAGTTTCCAATAGCAAACGAATGCAACAACGGTAAAAATAAGGCTAAAAATGACCGCAGTTAAATGGCCTTCCATCAACATTGAAAAGACTTCTTTCGGATAAATTAAATATTCGATAAACAGACGGTTTGGACGGAAATCATAGGTTTCGATAAATGCCGGTGTCGCGAGTTCCATAAACAGAATAAACACACTACCAAGGGTAAGCCAGATACGTAAAATCATTTTCCAAATACGGCTATTATGAAATAACACCGTAAATAATGCTGGCACACCAAATAGATAACACAAAGCTACGATATCCATACGCAAGCCTTGTAAGAATAATTGCCCCCAGCCCGCTACCGCAGAGACGCGGTCTGCCTGCCAAATCGCAAGCCCAAGACGAGACAAGGTGAAAATAATCAGATTAATGATGACGAAGAGAAAAATCGGATATAAAGGAGAACGTGTTTGTTTCATTTTGACACTCATAAGTCCTAAGGGAATCGCTACCCTTTGATTAATTTAAGGCACGTGAATGTGCCATTCCTTCCATAGACAGATAAAAAAAACATAAAGTGCGGTTAAAACATCATCATTTTTGACCACACTTTGAAAGAGAAAGATTAAGCTGCAACTAATGCTTTTAATTGTTTTTCATAACCTGCCCAATCGGTAATTGGACGGGTTGCCACACCTGTTTCCATTGCTTTTTTCGCTACAGCAGAAGACACTGTAAATAATAAACGAGGATCGAACGGAGTCGGAATTACATAATCCGGCCCAAATGATAACGCACCATAATTAGCAATAATTTCTAATGGAACCGGTTCTTTCGCAAGACTCGCAATAGCATGAGAAGCCGCTAATTTCATTTCCTCATTAATCGCTGTTGCACCTACATCTAGTGCACCACGGAATAAGAATGGGAAACAAAGCACGTTATTTACTTGATTTGGATAGTCGGAACGACCAGTACAAACAATCGCATCCGGACGTACTGCTTTCGCTTCATCTGGGGTAATTTCAGGCACAGGGTTAGCTAATGCAAGAATTAATGGATTTTCTGCCATGGTTTTCACCATTTCAGGTTTTAATGCACCTGCTTTAGAGCAACCTAAGAAGACATCGGCTCCCTTAACGGCATCCGCTAATGTGCGCCAACCATTATCTTCAATCGCGTAGAATTGTTTGGTTTCATCCATGTTATCGCCACGGCCTTTGAAAATCACACCTTTAGAGTCACACATGGTGATATTTTCTTTTTTGAAACCTAATGCACGAAGCAAGTTAGTACAAGCAATAGCTGAAGCACCTGCGCCATTTACTACTAAGCGAACATCTGCAATATTTTTACCAATAATTTCTAAACCGTTTAATGCTGCTGCACCGACGATAATGGCAGTACCATGTTGGTCATCATGGAATACCGGAATTCCCATTCGTTCACGCAATGCTTTTTCAATGTGGAAACATTCCGGTGCTTTGATATCTTCAAGGTTAATCCCACCAAAAGTAGGTTCTAATGAAGCGATAATATCGATTAATTTATCTGGATCATGTTCATTGATTTCAATGTCGAATACATTGATACCGGCAAATTTTTTGAACAATACCCCTTTCCCTTCCATAACAGGTTTGGAGGCAAGTGCCCCAATATTTCCTAAACCTAATACAGCAGTACCATTTGAAATCACAGCCACTAAATTAGCACGTGCAGTATAACGGCTTGCAGCTGAAGGATCTTTTTCAATTTCGAGACAAGGCTCTGCAACACCTGGAGAATAAGCAAGGGCTAAATCATGTTGGGTTTCTAACGATTTGGTTGGGGTGACAGCAATTTTTCCTGGAATTGGGAATTCATGAAAATCTAATGCAGCTTGGCGCAATTGTTCGCTCATATAAATATACTCCATTTTCACTTAGGTTAAATAAAATTTGCGCCATTATACTCTCTTTTTAAGAGAATTTTGTGACATACCGCAAAAATTTTACAAATTTATTACAAAAATATGAGTGAAATCGACCGCACTTTTTGTCTTTTCTTCACATTTCGAACCAAAAACGTTACTATGTCGCAAAAAACATGCAGGATGTAAATAATGAGTTTGTTTTCTAAATTTAGAAGTGCCATCAATAAATTACAACGGAAAGCGATTAACAAAACCTTCCAACAACGGTTAACCAACCAAGGCATGTCAGTAATTTCTGCAAACTGTGTCGGTGCATTTATTTTGCACGACCTCAATCAGCCTTTTAATTCTCCGTTTGTTAACCTTTATTTAGACCCAAGCGATTTTGTTCGATATCTACAAAATATCACATTCTATCAAGCACAACCGCTTCAATTTATACAAACAGAAAAACCGTATCCAGTTGGCCTATTAGGTGATCTTAAAGTGCACTTTATGCACTACCACTCCGAACAAGAAGCTCAGGAAAAATGGGATGCGCGCTCACAGCGTTTAGATTTCGATAACTTATTTATAATGATGACAGATAAAGATGGTGGAAAAGGTGCAAAATATGAGGATTTGCAAGCCTTCGATAACTTGCCTTATCCAAACAAAGTCGTCTTTACCCATAAGCCATATCCCGAATTAAAATCCGCTTTCTACATTAAAGGCTTTGAAAACGAAGGCGAAGTGGGCGATTTATTTACTTTTTCCGGTTGGAATGGTGAAAAATATTACGATCAGTTTGATTACGTCAGCTGGTTCAATCAAAAATAAGAGTTTACGATGCGACTAGATAAATTTATTGCCGAGAATACAGGCTTAACCCGTTCACAAGCCACCAAGGCCATTCGCCAAAGTGCGGTCAAAATTAATGATGAAATTGTGAAAAATGGGGCGACCAAAGTTAGCCAAGAAGATGAGATTTATTTTGAAGATGAATTGTTGCCTTGGGTAGAAGAAGGCCAATATTTTATGTTGCATAAGCCTCAGGGCTATGTTTGCTCTCATGATGATGACGACTATCCTACTATTTATCAATTCTTTGAACCGCCTCTTTCTAGCAAATTACATAGTGCTGGACGGTTAGATGTGGATACCACAGGACTCGTGCTATTAACGGATGATGGTCAATGGTCACATCGTATTACTTCACCAAAGCATCAATGCGAAAAAACCTATTTAGTGACCTTAGCCGATCCGGTTGAAAACCATTATGCTTCAGCCTGTGAAGAAGGCATTCTGTTACGTGGCGAAAAAGAACCGACTAAACCAGCCAAATTAGAGGTATTAGATGATTACAACGTGAATCTGACTATCTCTGAAGGGCGCTATCATCAGGTGAAACGAATGTTTGCCGCACTGGGTAATAAAGTCGTTGGGCTACATCGTTGGAGAATTGGCAACGTTGAATTAGATGAAAGCTTAGAAGAAGGCGAATTTCGTCCACTCACTCAGGAAGAAATCGACAATTTAGTGAAATAATATGAGCCAAAATATTAAACCTACCTTTATTTTTATCGCCACGCTCGGCATCCTCTCGATGCTACCGCCTTTGGGCGTGGATATGTATATTCCGTCCTTTTTAAATATTGCTGAAGACTTAAATATCAACTCCGAGCAAGT
>OGUQ01000377.1_pt1 | contig 44405 bp, 32 predicted proteins | sample 1574701 | NCBI WGS metagenome assembly OGUQ01 (sample SAMEA2582087, study PRJEB24529) | metagenome | biome: Human gut stool | place: China | collected 2011 | reverse complement strand
CCTGAAAAATATCCGCAAGTATATCGACATGGTGCTGAATAAGCAGCAGCTTTCCACACCGGGCGGCAAGCCCCCGGAGAAGGAATCGGTGCTGAAACAGCTGGAGCAGCTTCAGCAGAAAAAGTCCAACTACAAAACGATTTCTACCACCCCAAACCGCGAAGAATCGCTCTAAACGATCTTTCTGTCACCGATATGCCGTTGCAATCAGTGGCAGAAGTACATAATTCATTTGTTTTTTGCTGGCTTTTGGCTATTCTCGCTGGCTAGTGAGTAGAGGCGTACTTTTAAGGCAGAAATTTTCTCCAACACCCCCCATTTTAGGCCACTTTTTCTGTTAATAGTAGAAGCGCCTCTTTGAAAGCCGGTCATTTGTGACCTTTTTGTTAATTCTCAAAAAGATGGTTGTCTTTGGGCTGTTTTCGTTGCCTACCTATTGAGAGGATTTTTTCAAAAGCGGAGATTTGGTCTCAAGAATTACAATTCAATTACAAGTTTCTCACCAATGCTACGAAACAGGCGTTCTCGATGCCTACCAAGTGTAGGGCATCTTTTTCAAGACCATTCTCGGACTATTATGACGTTTTGTTTACAAAATTGCTTGCAATGCTACGAAATGGCCTTTTTCATCGGCTACCAAGTAGAAGGATGTTTTTCGTCCGTCAAAGTCCAGAAATCTTCCATATGTTCCTTGACAAGTGAATAGTTCAATCGTCCGGTACTTCACAAAAGGTACTTCTGTAACTCGCAGCCCGGTCATAACGAAGACGGGGTGGCTGAAATGCCAATGGTGCGGTGCAAGCCCGCCGCCGGACGATTCCCCACTCCTAGGGAAGTCGAGGACCAATATGGGAGACCTTAACTTATTAACGCAGTTGAGCACTTGTTTCGTGCTTTTCTGCGACTGGAGAATTGGAACCCTCCAATTCTCGTTACATACTCTTTGTTCCTGATTTCTGCTTCAGCTGGAGGTGATCAACATTTCAGAATATCTTACCACGCAAACTCCGCTGCCGCCGTTTCTCCCATACCCATGCTTCCTTTTGGAACTTGACCTGAGTCAGACTGCAAAAATGACTTATGTGTTGCTACTCGACCGTGCCACACTCTCGCAGAAAAATCTCTGGATAGATGAACGTGGATTCGTGTTTGTCATTTTTACGATTTGCTCTTTGGCTGAGCAGCTAGGGCGCAGCACTGTCAGTGTTTCCAGTGCGCTTAAGGAATTGGACGCTGCGGGATTGATTGAGCGCAGACGAACGCGGTTTTCTTCGCCCAATCACATCTTTGTGAAAATTCCAAATGTTGAATAGTTCTGCGTTTTTCACGATTCAAGAACCGCCAAAATCACGATTCTGTGATGCAGATTCTTAATGGCATCTGCAAAAGATATTTTTCCTATGCAGTATAGCAGCCTTTAAGACTGTATCGAAGAAAACTTTCACCTAACCAACGTAATAAAACAAAAAGAGAAAAACGAATAGAATCCATCCATTCCTTTCCGTATTTGCACCACATGAATGAGGAGGTCTGCCCTTGAACAAAGAAAAATCTGAGAAGAAGCCCACCACACGCAAACGTGCGCCGAGAAGTCCGAAGTCCGTGCGCCTGATCGTGGAACGCCATTATATCGGCAATGTGCCGATGAATACGCTTTTTCAGCGGCTTGTGGAAGAAGAAATTCGTAAAACTGCCGAATCGTATCTCGCCGCTGGCTAATTGGACGTTTTACTGCGGAAAAGGGCTTGCATCGTCACGCAGCATCCGCTACAATGTGATTGATGAGGTCTCTTTTCCATTATGGAGGTACACATGGAAAAGGACAAAAAAGTAACTGCTTTATACTGCCGACTGTCAAAAGATGACGGTTCAAACAGCGAAAGCCTGAGCATCCGCACTCAAAAGTCAATGCTTATGGAGTATGCCACACGCAACGGTTTCGGGAATTGCCAGTACTATGTTGATGATGGTTACAGCGGTACGAACTCTGACCGCCCTGCCTTTCAGGAACTTCTGGATGATATCCGGGAAGGAAAGGTGGCAACAGTCATTACCAAAGACCAGTCCCGACTTGGACGCAACCACATCGAAACCGGAACGTATATGGAAATCTTCTTTCCTGAACACGGTGTCCGCTATATTGCAATCAACGATGGTTATGATTCCAACGAGCAATCTCAGATGGATATTGCCCCGTTCCGAAACATCATCAATGAAATGTACGCCAAAGACACTTCCCGAAAGATCAAGAGTGCCCTTCGGACACGCAAGAAAAGCGGAAAGTATATCTCCAGCGGCGCACCGTTTGGCTACCAGAAAGACCCTGCCGACCACAATCACCTTGTGATCGACCCGAACACCGCCCCCGTTGTTGAGTATATCTATTCAATGGCAGAGGAAGGGCTGGGGCTTCACCGCATCGCCAAGCGGCTCCACGATGAAAAAGTCTTGAAGCCGTGTTACTACAAGAAAGAGATGTTTGGCCGCTTTATTGATGATGAAAAGATGTATGATTGGGACAGTGCCTATATCAGTCAGGTTCTGCACAGCCCAGTCTACGCCGGACACATCATCTACGAAGCCAAGCCCACCGTGTCCATGAAATCCAAAAAGCGGCGTTATATTCCGTTTGAAGAACGCGCTATCGTTCCGAATACACATGAAGCAATCATCCCACAAGACCGTTGGGAGAACGTGCAGCGAATCCTTTACAGCCGTTCCAGTAGTTTTATGTGCGATAAGACCGACTACGACAATATCTTCAAAGGCATCGTCCGCTGTGCAGACTGCGGCAGAACGATGTTAGTCAAGGTCGAGCACAGGCGCAAACGTAACAGTGTTCTGGATCAGACCTTTTATTGTTGCAGCACTTATCGGAAATATGGTGCGAAAGCCTGTGACTCGCATAATTTGGAAGCCCGTGTTCTGCATGAAGCTGTCTTTGCGGACATTCAGGCACACGCAAAGGCCGCTGTGAGCAATCGGGAAGCCCTTGTGAAGAAGATTGCAAATCAGATGCACCTCCGGGTGTCCTCTGACCGGGCGCAGCACAAACGGGATTTGAAGCAGTGTAAAGCACGAATCGCAGAAATCGAAGACCTGTATGCAAAACTTTATGAGGACGTATCAAAGGGACTTCTCCCGGAGAAACGTTTTCAAATGCTTGCAGATCGCTACGACAAAGAACAGGCTGAACTGACCGAGAAGATTGAGCAGTACGAGCGGGAAGGCCGTGCTGAACACGATCAGCTGGACAAGATTCAGGATTTTATTGATGAAGTCAGCAAGTACGCTGGTATCACCGAACTGAACTATAAGATTCTGCATCAGCTGATTGACAAGATTCTGGTATCCAAAGCGGAAAAGGTCGATGGCGAATACGTCCAGAAAATCCAGATTTTCTACCGCTTTATCGGCCCATTGGATGCCATCGAGTAACAAAGTCAGAAAAGTCACCTCCGAGAACTATCCTACAGACGCAGGACGCGAGGGTGAAGCAATTTTCCGCCGTGTGTATGCTCTTGCCGGAAGCAATCTTCCTATCAAGCGGTTGTGGATCAGCAGCATGGAGGATGCTGCCATCCAGCAGGGCTTTGAAAATCTGAAAGATGGTGCGGCCTACGACAATCTGTTTGCCGCCTCTGAGTGCAGAGCAAAAGCGGATTGGCTGATCGGCATGAACGGAACCCGTGCTTTTACGAAAAAGTACGGCAGAAAACAGACCATTGGCCGTGTGCAGACCCCGACGCTGGCGATGCTGGCCGAACGGCAGACCAAAATCCAGAACTTTGTAAAGGAACCCTATTATAAAGTGGAGTTGTCCGGTGGAGGCATAGTTGCGGTATCGGAACAGATGACGCAGGAGCAGGATGCCGATACCATGCGGGCTGCCTGCGATGGGCAGTGTGCCGTGGTTGGCCGCATCGGGCGCAAGAGGGCAGAAAAGAAGCCCCCGAAGCTGTATGATCTGACAACCTTACAGCGAGAAGCAAACCGATACTACGGCCTGACCGCCAGCCAGACCTTACAGGCTGCGCAGGAACTGTATGAAGAAAAACTGGTGACATATCCCAGAACGGACAGCCAGTTTGTGACCGAGGATATGCGCAAGACGGTGGAATCTCTGGTGCTGGCTCTGGATGGCCAGACCGTGGATGTGAGCTACGTTATCAACAACAGCAAGGTCACAGACCATCATGCGATCCTGCCGACGATGCAGGGCGCAAAGTGTAATAAGGAAAAGTTGTCCGAAACCAAGCAGAAGATTCTTTCGCTTATTATCTGGAAACTGGTGCAGGCCGTGCAGCCGTCGTTTATCTATGAGGATGTGCTTGTGACGGTATGCTGCCAGGGCAGGAACTTCACGGCAAAATATAAGGATGTTCTGCAGCCCGGATACACGGCAAAGCCTGTTCCGTTTGCAGAGCCGGAAAAGGACAAAGATGTACCGCTTCCGAAAAAGATGGAGCAGGGAATGGTTCTTCCTGTGGTACGGGCAGAGAAAAAGCAGGGCTTTACTTCGCCGCCGAAAGTCTACACCGAAGATACCCTGCTGTCCGCAATGGAAACGGCAGGCAACAAAGAATTTGAAAAGGACACTGAGAAGAAAGGTCTGGGAACCCCTGCAACGCGCGCCGCGATTCTGGAAAAGCTGGTATCCTCCGGCTATGTACAGCGCAAGGGCAAGCAGATGATTCCCACGGAGGACGGTGTGGCCGCGATCCGCAATATCCCGGACTACCTGAAATCTGCCAGCATGACAGCTGAGTGGGAAAATGACCTGCTGCGGATGGAGCGCGGTGAGATCAAGCCCCATGATTTTATGAAGGGCATCCACGGATTGCTCGATAAAATGCTGGCTGACCTGCGGCAGATTCCTACCGTCGCGGCGGCTCCCTATTATAATAAGGTAAGCGTAGGAAGTTGCCCGGTCTGCGGAAACCCTGTACATGAGAGCAAACTCAGCTTTTGTTGTGCAGACCGCAGCTGCAAATTTGCCCTCTGGAAAGAAAGCAGATACTTGTCCAAGATGAGAAAAACGCTGGACAAGAAGATGGCGGTAGACCTTTTGAAGAAAGGCCGCACCCATGTAAAAGACTTTTATTCCGCGAAAAAAGATAAGACATTCGCCGCTGACCTTGTGATGCGCGTCGAAGATGGCCGCGCACAGTACAGCCTGGAATTTCCCAAAACACCGATGAAAAAGAAAATATAAAGGAGGTTTGACTTTTGCCACAGATTAACGATATTCGAGAATTGGCGCAACAGAACGCCCGGTATGTCAGTAACTCGCCACAGGACTGGATGAGTTATCTGGATGTGGCGGCGCGGCTGTACCGCTATTCGTTCACCGATGCACTCCTGATCCACGCGCAGCGGCCCGATGCGACCGCCTGCGCAGAAATGGAACTCTGGAATCAGAAAATGAGCCGCTGGGTCAACCGTGGCGCAAAAGGCATCGCGCTTCTGGATGATAACGGACCGCGTACCAAGCTGCGGTATGTGTTCGATATTGCTGACACCCATCTGGTGCGCGGCGGCAGAACACCGCTCTTATGGAATCTGGACAGCCACGAGCATGAGCAGATTATCCTAGACCATTTGGCAGATACCTATGGTTTATCCCAGACAGACAGCATGAACACCGCCCTGATGGAAGTGGCGCAGCAGCTGACCGCTGACAATCTGGATGAAGCGATGGACGGTCTGGCCTATGAGGTGGCAGGAACTTTTCTGGAAGAACTGGACGAAGATAACATCCGTGTCCGCTTCCGGGAACTGATGACCAACAGTATCTTCTATGTGCTTTCCCGCCGCTGCGGGCAGGAGCCTATGGATGTGCTGGACGATGACGACTTTATCCGTATCGTGGATTTCAACAAGCTGCCGGTACTGTCGTTCCTTGGCAACGCGGTTTCCGAACAGTGCGAAGCGGTTCTTTTTGACATTGGCCGAGAGATGCGGAAAATTTACAAAAAAGAAATCACGCAGCAGCTTGAAAAATCCGTTGACAGCTTGTATAATACCAATACAGACTTTAGCACATTAAAGCACGAAACCAAAGAAAACACGACCAAAGGAGGACAAGAAAATGGAGTTGACGTATTACCGCAAGGGAGATTATCTGTTCCCGAATCTGGCCGTGAAGGACGAGCCGCAGACCATCGGGAAGTACGGGATGCTGCGCAGGACGTACCTGAAAGAGAACCGCAAGAACTGGTATCAGAGTATGCTGATGAGCGGCAGGCTGAACCAGCATCTGGCGCAGATCGAGGAAGTAGCGGAGAGCCGGGTGGAAACCCTGCTGGACAGCCTGAACGAGAAGTTTCCGGCACCGAGCAAGGAGAAAGACCCGCTGGCATGGGCGGCACATCAGAACAGCCTGACGGCGATGGCAGAAGAAATCGTCTTGAAGGAATTGGTATACAATTAACCGAACCGACAACAGAACAGGATTTGAGCGAAGCAGAGGAAGAAATTGCCTCTGCTTTTTCTTTTCCTGATTTGCCGACCGTGGAACAGCAGATTCGCGCCATTGAAGCACCGATCCAGGCGCGGTATGCGGACGAGATTGTACTTGATCCTGAAGTAGTCGATGAAATTCTGCGCACGGGCAGCAACCGCAGCAAGGGCCAACTGCGCCTGATCTACAATTTTATGGTCGAGAAAACCCCGGAAGAATACACGGAGTTCGTGAAAAACGAATATGGTACGGGCGGCAAAGGCTTTGAAATTGGCGGTGCAAAGTATGCGGTCTGGTTCGATGATTTAGGGCTGCGTATTGCAGCAGGCAGCACGGCAAGGGGAGGTACGATTGCCAATGCGTTTTTATCCTGGGAGGATGTGAGCAATCGTATCCATGAACTGCTCCGGCAGGGCGAGTATGCGCCGCAGGCGGTTCTGGATGCTGCACGGCAGAACGCTTTACAGGAACACGCGCAGACGTTGGCTTATATGGAACGTGATTTGGCCGATGGTGTTGCCGAAGCAGTGTTTCAGGATACAGAAATTTTCAGGGGTGGTTTCCCGGAACTGACAGACAGGCTGGCAGGCTTGCTTGATGATACGAATTTTCTGACTGACCTAAACGACAGATTATCTGCGCTGGGGGAAGCCTACGCCGAAGATAAAGACCTGATGCGGATGCACTTTTATAAGCCGGATAAGGTGGCGGCGCTGTTCCACCAGTTTGCAAAACCTTATCAGAACTACTCGGCGCGGGATGGCTTTCACTGGAATGAGTATAAGAAGTTCATCACGGAAGATGAAATCAATGCTTACTTCACACGGGGCAGCAATTATTCGGACAGTCGGCTGGCAATCTATTCGTTCTTCCTGAATCATGAGGACAAAAAAGAACGGGCTGACTTCCTGAAAGAGCATTACGGAATCGGCGGCAGCAGCCATGCACTCTGCGGGGCAGACGATTCTCACGAAGATCACGATGGCAGGGGCATTTCTTTGGAGCGTGGCTCATACGGGAACCCGGATGCAAGTGTTCATCTGAACTGGAATCAGGCCGCAGGCCGAATTGATCGGCTTATCCGTGACAGTGAGTATTTGAAGCCGGCAGACTACTCCCGGATGCCTGCTTATGAACGGGAACAGATGGCAATGCGGGTGATGGGATTCTATCACCATCTGCCGAACGACGTGGAGCGGCCTTATCCGCAAGACCTTTACCATGAAGAAGGACGAAAGGCTCTTGTTGAAAAACTGGAAGCCCCTGAACAGGCGGTGGAACTGCTGGAGCAGATGGACAATGCGCTTCTGTCTGTGCCGCTGGATTCCGAAGAATATGAGCGCAAGGCAGAATCCCTCTCTATCCTGCACCAGTATGTTGAGGGAACGTACACGATTTACCCGGAAAAGAAGCAGGCTGTTGAGATTGCGGTTCCTGAGCAGGGGCAGATTTCCATGTTTGACTTCATGGAGCAGGAGCCGCAATCGAAAGAGCAGTCAACCGCCGCAGCGGTTGAGGAACCCCAAAAGGCAAAAGTCGTTGCGCGGTATCAGTCAACGGTGATGATGCAGGAGGGATATATCGAGGATATTGCAATTCTGCAATATTCCGATGGCAAGTTCTATAACCATTACAACTATGACGAAGAAACGGGAACAGGTACAGCAGAAACAGGGCCGTTTAACAGTCTGAATGATGCAAAGGCGGTCATTCGTCAAACGAGAGAAGATGCAAAAGCAGTAGAATCGTTTGAAAATCAGCCCAAGCAAATGTACAGCAGAGAAAACGGCAGTTTTCTGTATCTGGATAATGACCATCTGTACCGCATTGAGCGTTCTAATGCCTACGACGTTTATCTGAAAGACATGGAAAATTCGGCGGTGGCTGGCCGTGTTATTTCGGTGCAGTCTTATGATGAAACGCTAGCGAAGAATCCGCTGAACGATTTCCTGAAACTGGATGCAGACCACACGCAGAAAGACAGCCGCTGCGTCTATAAAGAATGTCTGTACACGCTGCTGGAAAAGGTAGAGCGCAGCGAAATCTATCCGCTGCTGCGCGACCACGATACCACCGAGGAAGAAGCAGAAGATCTGATCCGTGAGAAAATCGAGGATTTGTTTGCTTCCGGCGAGGTGGAAAATGCTGCTTACTCCGAGGCTATCGACACATGGGCGCACTTTGGAGAGTGGATTCAGGAAGATATTTTCCAGCGCACCTATCAGGACGTTATTACGGACAGACGGGATGCCGTTGCACTGTATCAGGATAGCATGGACGCACCGCAGTGGGTGCGCGGCATGATGGTTCCGTATGCAGCGGAAGAAAAGACCGTTGAACCAGCCTTACGGCCCCTGCCGCTGGATGCCGCCAACGAGTATAACACGCTGAAAGAGCGTTGCCCGGATGCTCTGGTCGGCTATGAGCAGTACGGAAACTTTGAGTTCTACGGCGAGGATGCAAAGCGCGTTTCCGAACTGCTTGGAACAAAAATTCTGGAAAAGGAAACCACACTCGGCAAAGTTGAGGTATCTGGTTTTCCGCATGAACAGTGGGCTTCACAGGCAATGAGGCTCTGGAAGCAAGGGGAGAACGTCTATCTGTCCGGCCAGCAGAAAGATGGAACCCATGCGCAGACAAAGTATTTCCGCAGAGAGGAATATCTGCCAGTCAATACCATCGTTGAACTGGACGATAGAGAATTCCGTGTGGATTCGGTCAACTTTGAACAGGGAACGGTCAGCTTGCAGGACATGACCCTTGCGAAAGAAGCCCGGTATCCGATCTTCCGAACGGAACCGCTGGAGTACATTCGGCATCTGTACGAACAGGCCGATGTACCGATGGAAGAAGCGGTGGAAATTACAGTCTTTACGGCTCTGCACAATGCTGGTGTGGCTTACGAGGATTTTTCCCCGGAGCAGATGGATGTGATTTATTCGGTGGCAGAATCGGGCGGCGAGTTGGAAGAACTGCTGAATCCCGACTTCCCGCCGGAACAGATGCAGCTGATCGCAGATGTGCAGAACCGAACGGATGCCATTAGCCGCGCAGCGGCAGAGGAAGCCCTTGAACCGCTGACGCAGCAGCCTATGACCCCGGCAGAGGTCAACCATGCAAGGCGGCAGCACAATCTTCCGCTGGACAGCGGTGCGATAGAACTGCCTGCACAGCCCAAACAGGAGCCTATGAACTTCCGCATTACGGACAATGATCTCGGCGCAGGAGGGCCGAAGACAAAGTATAAAGCCAATGTGGAGGCCATTCGGGTGCTGCAAACACTGGATGCAGAGCAGCGGCAGGCTACCGCAGAGGAGCAGGAGATTCTTTCCCGGTATGTTGGCTGGGGCGGCATTCCGCAGGCGTTTGATGAAAGCAATGCGGAGTGGTCGAAAGAGTATGCCGAACTGCAGTCCCTGCTCACGGCAGATGAGTATAAGGAAGCCCGCGCCAGTACCCTGAATGCGTTTTACACTTCCCCTACGGTCATCAAGGCAATGTATGAAGCTCTGGACAATATGGGATTGTCCAAAGGCAATGTGCTGGAACCGTCCTGTGGTGTCGGCAATTTCATGGGTCTGGTGCCGGACAGCATGGAAAAGATTCGGATGTACGGTGTGGAGCTGGACAGCATTTCAGGCCGCATTGCACAGCAGTTGTACCAGAAAAACAAGATTGCGGTGCAGGGCTTTGAAACGATGCAGTTCCCGGATAGCTTCTTCGACTGTGTTGTGGGTAACGTACCCTTCGGCAATTACAAAGTACCGGACAAGCGGTATGATCGCCACAATTTCCTCATCCACGATTATTTTATCGCCAAGAGCCTTGACCTTGTGCGTCCGGGCGGTGTGGTAGCAGTGGTAACGTCCAGCGGTACGATGGATAAGAAGGATTCCTCTGTCCGTGAGTACCTTTCCAACCGTGCCGATCTGGTAGGCGCGATTCGTCTGCCGAACAATGCGTTCCAGCGCAATGCCAACACGAGCGTGGTTGCTGACATTCTGTTCCTGCAGAAGCGTGACCGTGCAGCGGTGGAGCGGGCAGAGTGGGTAGACCTTGCCGAAACGCCGGAAGGATACTCCATCAACCAGTATTTTGCGAAGCATCCTGAGATGGTGCTGGGGGAGATTACCACCGAAAGCACTCAGTATGGCAAGCAGGAAACTACAGTCAAGCCCATCGAAGGCGCAGACCTTGCCAAGCAGTTAAAAGAGGCGGTCGGCAACATCCATGCCACCATCACGGAGCCGGAAATCTCCGACGATGAACTGGATGTGCAGGAAGAACCTATCCCGGCAGACCCCAGCGTGAAGAATTTCAGCTTTACGAACGTAGATGGGCAGATTTACTACCGTGAAAATTCTTTCATGAATAAGGTGGAACTGCCTGCCGTAACTGCAGAGCGGGTGCTGGGCATGATCGCTCTGCGGGAAACCACCCGGAAGCTGTTGGATTGTCAGCTGCATGATGGTTCGGATGCGGAAGTACAGCTTTTGCAGAATGAACTGAAACAGCAGTACACCGCATTTAAGGCGCAGTATGGCCTGATCAACAGTACGGCCAACAAGCGGGCGTTCCGACAGGACAGCAGCTATTGTCTGCTGGCATCACTGGAAATTCTGGATGAGGAGAAGAATCTCAAACGGCTTGCCGATATTTTCACCAAGCGCACCATCCGTAAGCCGGAGCCTGTTACCTCAGTGGACACGCCAAGCGAAGCTCTGGCACTTTCCATTGGAGAAAAAGCAAAGGTGGATATACCGTTTATGGTGCAGCTCTGCGGTAAACCGGAACAGGAGATCACGGATGAACTGGCAGGTGCGATTTTCCGAAATCCTGTGACACAGCAGTGGGAAACCTCGGATGAATACCTGTCCGGCAATGTGCGTGAAAAGCTCGCCACAGCAGAAACCTTTGCGGCAAACCATGCTGAATATCAAATCAATGTGGACTACCTGAAACGGGTACAGCCCAAAGACCTGGACGCTTCGGAAATCGAAGTGCGGCTGGGTGCAAACTGGGTGAAGCCGGAGTACATCACGCAGTTTATGAAAGAAGTGTTCAAAACCCCGAACTACTATGCCGGGATTGACATTAAGGCAACCTATTCCGAAATTTCTGGTGCATGGAACATTTCGGGCAAGTCGCTGGATCGCGGCAATCCGCTTGTCACCAACACTTACGGAACCCTACGGGTCAATGCCTATAAGCTGCTGGAAGATGCACTGAACCTCCGGGATACCAAAATCTACGATACGATTCACGATGCGGATGGAGATCACCGTGTGCTGAATAAGCAGGAAACCATGCTTGCACAGCAGGCACAGGAATCCATTCGGGAAGCGTTTAAGCAGTGGATTTTCAAGGATTTAGACCGCCGCGAGGATTTGTGTGCGACCTATAACCGGATTTTCAATGCGATTCGTCCCCGTGAGTACGATGGCAGTCATATTCGTTTTGAGGGCATGACCCCGGAAATTTCTCTGATGCCGCATCAGAAAAATGCCGTTGCGCACATTCTGTATGGCAACAATACGCTGCTGGCGCATTGCGTGGGTGCAGGCAAGACCTTCCAGATGATTGCTGCCGGCATGGAGAGCCGCAGACTGGGCTTATCGCAGAAAAACCTCTATGTGGTACCGAATCACCTCACGGAGCAGTGGGGCGCAGATTTCCTGCGGCTCTATCCCAATGCCAATGTGCTGGTGGCAACGAAAAAGGATTTTGAACCCAGCAATCGAAAGCAGTTCTGCTCCCGCATTGCAACCGGCGATTACGATGCCATCGTGATCGGTCATTCGCAGTTTGAGCGAGTGCCGCTCTCCCCGGAACGGCAGAAAGCCATTGTAGAGCGTCAGATCGACGACATTACGCTGGCTCTGGCAGATGCCCGGAGTGAGGACAGCCGCAGTTTTACGGTCAAGCAGATGGAAAAAACAAAGAAAACGCTGGAAGCAAAGCTGCAAAAGCTGAACGACCAGACGAGAAAGGATGATGTGGTTACATTTGAGGAACTGGGTGTGGATCGTCTGTTTGTGGACGAGTCGCATTTCTATAAAAATATGTTCCTCTACACAAAAATGCGAAATATCGCAGGTATCGCCCAGACCGATGCACAGAAGTCCAGCGATATGTTTGCAAAGTGCCAGTATCTGGACGAACTGACAGGTGGCAAGGGCGTGACCTTTGCAACCGGAACCCCGGTCAGCAACTCGATGGTGGAGCTGTACACCATTATGCGGTATCTCCAGTATGACACCCTGCAGAAGATGGGACTGAGCCACTTCGATGATTGGGCGGCATCCTTCGGTGAAACCGTCACGGCAATCGAACTTTCGCCGGAAGGAACCGGCTACCGTGCGAAAATACGTTTTGCCCGGTTCTTCAATCTGCCGGAACTGATTTCTCTATTCAAAGAGTCCGCAGATGTGCAGACAGCAGATATGCTGAACCTTCCTGTGCCGCAAGCAGAGTACATCAACGAGGTGCTGAAGCCCAGCGAAACGCAGGAGGAAATGGTAAGTTCCTTTGCAGATCGCGCCGAAGCCGTGCGCAATGGCAATGTGAATCCCAGATTCGATAATATGCTGAAGATAACCAACGATGGCAGAAAACTGGCACTCGACCAGCGTCTTATGAACGAGATGCTGCCGGACGAGCCGGAGAGCAAGGTGAATCGCTGTGTGGACAATGCGTTCAAGGTCTGGAAAGAATCTGCCCTGGATAGGGGAACACAGTTGATTTTCTGTGACTTATCGACACCAAAAGCCGATGGTACATTCAATGTTTATGATGATGTGCGGGAAAAATTGGTGGCGAGAGGTGTTCCCCGTGAAGAAGTGGCGTTCATTCATGAGTATAACACGGAAACAAAAAAAGCAGAGCTTTTTGCAAAGGTACGCGCCGGACAGGTGCGTGTCCTGATGGGGTCTACACCGAAACTTGGCGCAGGAACCAATATTCAGGATCGGTTGATTGCCCTGCATCATCTGGATTGCCCGTGGAAGCCGTCTGACCTAGAACAGCAGGAAGGACGTATTCTCCGGCAGGGAAACCGGAATAAGCAGGTGAAAATTTATCGTTACGTCACGGAAAATACGTTTGATTCGTATATGTGGCAAATTCTGGAAAATAAGCAAAAGTTCATAAGCCAAATCATGACTTCTAAATCGCCTGTCCGCGCCTGCGATGATGTGGACGATACCGCGCTGTCTTATGCCGAAATCAAGGCACTGGCAACGGGCAATCCCTACATCAAGGAAAAGATGGACTTGGATATTCAGGTCAGCAAGCTGAAGCTGCTGAAAGCCAATCACACCAGTCAGATTTATAGCTTGGAATCGGATATTGCCCGTCGTTATCCGCGAGAAATCGCTGTAGCACAGGGTCAGATCGAAGCATTGAAAACCGATATGGAAGCGGCAAAACCGCTTCTGGCGCAGGATAAAGACTACTTCTCTATGGAAATCAGCGGCAAGGTGTACACCGAACGCAAGGAAGCGGGTGCAGCCATCATCGAGGCTTGTAAGGCTCTGAAAGCAGCTGGCACCGAGGGCAGGATCGGCAGCTACGGTGCATTTGAACTGTATTCCCGGTTTGACAACTTCGATAAGGCGTTCCGCTTATCCATCAAGGGCGCATGGAACTACTCTATGGAAGTCGGCAAAGACCCGCTGGGTAATATCCTGCGCGTTACCAATGCACTGGCAGGTATCGAAAGAGCATTGCCGCAGGTAGAACGCAGACTGGAAAATCTGGAACAGCAGTTGGCGCAGGCAAAGGAAGAAGCCAAACGTCCTTTTGCGCAGGAAGCGGAACTGGCCGAAAAATCTGCGCGGCTTGCGGAGCTGAACTCTCTGCTCAACATGGATGAAAAGGGTAGTGAGGATGCGCTGGGAGTGGATGAGGATGCAGCCGAAACCGAAGTGGCGGATAAGCCGCGCCAGCCTGTGAACTATGCAGGCCGCGTTGCCGAGCGCACTGCGGATAATATGCGGAAACCTTCTGTGCTGGCACAGCTTCATGCAAAGCAGGCAGAGCGCAGTGCAGAACCGCAGAAATTCCAGAAGCGGAAAAGTCATAATATGGAACTGTAAATAGGATAACCCCGTTAGATCTCTGCAAGGAATCTAACGGGGCATTTTTGAAAAAGGAGGGCCTTTGCTGACATTAACACCGATCAATCTGAAAACGGCAAACGCATTTGTGCAGCAATATCACCGCCACCATAAGCCGACGCGAGGGCATAAGTTCTCCATTGGCGTATCGGAGAATGGCGCATTGGTGGGCGTTGCTATCTGCGGCAGGCCCGTAGCGCGGAGGCTGGACGATGGCTATACGCTGGAAGTCAATCGCCTGTGTACGGATGGAACTCCAAACGCCTGCAGCATCCTGTATGCGGCGGCGTACCGTGCAGCACGGGCCATGGGCTACAACAAAGTTGTTACCTACATTCTGGACACGGAGAATGGCAGCTCACTGAAAGCTGCCGGCTACACCTGTGAGGGCAGAGCCGGAGGCTTGGAATGGAACGGTGCAAAAGCACCAAAACAGGCCGACCAATATCCGCGCCAGATGAAAACACGATGGGTCAAGAAAAAGGAGGGCTTGCATGGCAGTTGACCGCAAACAGCAGATGAAAGAAATCACGGAACGGTTGGAGCAGGGTGTAAAAGACATTTTTACATCGGAAATGTACACGACATACCTGCGCACGATGGCAAAATTCCATAATTACAGCTTCAATAATACGCTGCTGATCGCTATGCAGCGGCCTGATGCCACACTGGTGGCAGGGTTTAACGCATGGAAGAATAAGTTTAACCGCTACGTCAAAAAAGGCGAAAAGGGCATCCAGATCATTGCTCCGGCTCCCATCAAGGAAGTGGAAGAACGCGAGAAAATCGACAAGGATACGGGCCTGGCTGTGCTGAACGAAAACGGTGAACCGGAAATGGAACGTGTAGAGTATGTGGTTCCGCGCTTCCGAGTGACGACGGTTTTTGATATATCGCAGACGGATGGGGAACCGATTCCGTCGCTGGAAGTGAACGAACTGACGGCCAGCGTCAAAGACTATGCGCTGCTTACGGCGGCAATCGAGCAGGTATCACCTGTGTCGATGCGGCTTACTGAAATCGAAGGGGATGCCAAAGGCTATTACAGTGATGCAGACAAAGAAATCTGCATCCAGACAGGTATGGGCGAGAGCCAGACCATCAAGACGATGATCCACGAAGTCGCTCATGCGATGCTGCATAACAGCGATTTGATGAAGCAGCGCGGCGAAGAAAAAGACAGGCTCACGAAAGAAACCGAAGCCGAAAGTATTGCATTTACGGTCTGCTCGGCTTTGGGTATTGATACGTCCGATTACTCTTTTCCGTATGTGGCGAGCTGGGCCAGCGGCAAGGAGATGAAGGAACTGAAAGATTCGATGGATACGATTCGATTGACCGCAGCTGACTTTCTGGAAAAGCTGGAAGCGGCAGTCACGGAAAGGAGCGCAGAGCGTATGACTGCGATGCAGTATGCGGAAAAGTTGATTGCCAATAAGGAGCAGGAAAAGACGATTTTCGATGATGAGCAGCGAAACCTCATCGTGAATTTTGCTTTCAAGCTGGATGACCGGGCAGCAACGGAAGAACTGGTGAACGGTATTGCAGCTGCACTGGCCGAGGATGACAAAGAAGAAGTCAACCGCCTGATGTACGAGGCACAGGAGAAAATCGAAAATCTCCCGGATGGGATGATTGGTTTTTCGGAAATGCACGACTATGGCTACCGGAAAGATGATGTGCTGCCGCTGACGAAAGAAGGCGCACGGGAGTGGCATCGGCTGGGTGAGAGGATTTATCCACTGTTCCGTGATGGCACGGCAGGTGATTATGTAAGCCAAGAGGAAATCGAGCAGCACGATGGCATTTTCGGCATTAAGGCAGACGCATGGGATGCGATTCTGCTGGAGCAGCGGGAAGATTATGCAGAGAACGAGTATGCGCGCCCGGATTTTAAGCTGACAGTAATAAATCGTGAACAGGCTCTGCGGCTGTATGACGAGGGTAAACAGATTTATCTTGTCCGCATCAGCCCGTGGCCGATTCTTGTCACGGCGCGAGAGGAAATCGAGCGCGGAAGTGATACCTTCCAGATTGCAATAGCAGATTTGGAACAGGAGCGGAACATGACAGAACAGGAAAATATGCTGCTGTATGGCAGCGAGAGGCAGTTCGGTATTTATCAGATCACAGAGCGTGACCCGGAACACGACTACCGTTTCATGGGGCTGGACTATGTGGAGAAGAAAGGCATGACAGTTGCCCGTGCAGATTATGACCTGATCTATGCCGCACCGCTTACGGACAAGGATACGCTGGATGGCATTTATGAACGGTTCAATATCCAGCGTCCGGCAGACTTTACGGGGCATTCGCTGTCGGTTAGTGATGTAGTGGTACTCAATGATGGCAGTACGGTCAAAGCCTACTATGTGGACAGTATCGGTTTTGCGGAACTGCCGGATTTTTTCAAGGAAAGGAATATGGATTTGCAGAAAGAAAACCTTTTGAACGAAAAATTGCAGGAAATCGAAATCTTTGATAAGCTCGGTCTTTTCAGCAATGGCCGACTGCGGGATGAAGATGTGCCGGAGGGCTTATATCGCTATGATCTGCGCGGTTCGGACTATGACCCAGGCCAGCCCATTACGGTGGAGAAAAATGTGGTGGTGAACCACGCGGCATCTGTTCTGATGGCAGAAGAACTTGACCTTGGCGCAGACGGGCGGCTGGAACTTGGCGAGGAAGGTCTGAACTTCACAGGTGCAGAACTGACCGTGCGAGAGTTCATGGAGGAACAGCAGCAGAAAAGGAACGGACTGATCCACGGCGATTCTGACCGCATCACGGTTGAGGGGCATATCGGCACATGGTACGCCATTGATGAAACGGAAGTCGGCGGCGAGAAGTTCTTCCTGCTGGAACATGAGGAACACGGCGATATGGCGGCTTGTGTTGCAGTCAATGAGCAGGGCAAGCTGGTGGCAGAGGATTTGTGGAACGGCTTCGATGAGGATTTTCAGGAGGCCGTGCAGAAATATTTCTCTGAAAAATGGAATATGCCGAAAAAAGAAGATGTGGTATCGGAAATCATTGAAAAGGCTGTGCCTGTGCCGGACAACAGCGCACAGGACTATTCGGATGTGCCTGTTTACTACGAGCCGTTTAATTATGCCAAAGAAAACGACGAAGTGGATTTATACCGTACATCCTATCGGCTGAACAGCGAGTGCAAGCAGGCAATTCATGAAGCGATTGCAGACAACTATGACGGGATGTACCTTGGCGACGATGCAGTCAGTCAGGTTGTGCAGCAGTACGGTATGGAGCGTGTGGGGTACATTCTGGCGAACACTCTGCACCATAAAAGCTATGATGGCCGCTTTTCTCATAGCAATAAGGAATGGGCAGAGCAGGTCAGCACCCCGGAGCATAATGCAGACCGCATGACCTTCCGCACGGATTGGGTGGTTGACAGCCACCCGGCTATTCTGGATGGCTTTGTGACGATGTTCCGGGAAGAACTGGATGTGCAGAAAGAACTGGAACAGGAGCAGCCTTTCGTGAAGCAGTTCTATGTGGTCGAGAATTTGCAGGCCGCGCCTTTGAAAATTGAGCGGTTCGGAAATCTCGACGATGCAATGTCGCAGTATCAGGCACTTCCGAGCCATTACATGAAAGCCTTAGGCGTGGAGAAAAATCCTGATCCTCTGCCGGGTTCACTGGATATTTTACAGTGCAGGAACGGCATTGACACCATCGTAGAGGACTATAAAACGGTTCCGGGCTGGGATAACCAGTATATCCAGAATCATGTTGTCCAGCCGTTACAGGGAGCCTTAGCCGTGCAGGATGTGGAACTGGCCTATGAATTGCCGGATGCCTATTTCCATATCCAGACCTGTGACGATGGTTTCGACTATACCTTATATAATAAGGACTTCACGGAGCGGGATGGCGGCATTCTTGAAACGGATGGAGATAAGCCTGTGCAGGAGGCTATGACGGAGCTGCTGGCAGAGTTTGGCTGCGATGCAGCACAGGGCAGGGTCATGGATGCGGCAGAACTGCGAGAGCAGGCTGATACGGTGTCTGAACAGCAGGCAGAAGTTTTGAAAGAAAAGCTCGCTGCAGAAAGACCTGCGCCGAAAGAAACGCTCAGCTTTTATGTTGCGGAGTGTTTGGAGTTCACGTTTGCCGGAGAGTTCCACGACCATCTGACAATGGAGGAAGCCTTGGAAGCCTATGATAAGATTCCGTCCGAACGGATGAACGCCGACAAGTGCATTGGATTCGGCATCGAGGAAGATGGCGGCTTTGTTGGAATGTATGAGCTGGTCGTGAACGACAAAGTGCAGCGCGAGAACATCAATTCCATCAACTACTTCAGGGATGATAAGCTGGTGCAGCAGGCTATTTCCGATATGGAAAAGCTGATGGCGGCACGGCAGCAGAGTAAGGAGCAGGAACGCGGCAGTACGAAAAAGTCTGTTCTGGATGCCCTGCGCAGTCTGAAAGCAAAAAAGCAGGAGCAGCCTGCACAGGAACATGATAAGCCGAAGAAAGTGAAAAAGAAAGGGATGGAGTTATGAGCAGTGTACGCTTTGATGAACTGGAATTGATGCTGATGGCGATGTTTGAGCAGCCGACACTCAAAGATACGATTCAGGTGTTGACGGAGGTCCAGCCACTTGTGGCAGAGGATGCGGAGATGGCTGCGCTGGTTCAGCAGACCATCCCGAAGATGCAGCAGTTGAACGAAAAGAAGTTCAAGGGGCTGGAACTGGAATGGCATAGGCCAGAGGAGGCGGAAGGAGAAAACGTAAAATGATAAACCAGTATAGAGTTTTCCAAATCAAAGAGGTACATCATCAGCATTGGGCAAAATCCTATGCACAGCAGGTAGAGGACGGCTTTTTGATTCATCATCAGAATTACCAGAGTGCATATAAAGGAAAGCCTGCCCCCAGCGATACGCCGATGACAGCCCGGAAGAGGTTGGAAGAAAAGCGGCCAAACACATTTATTGGCCGTTCCTTTGGTGTTGGTGATGTGATCGTATGGGATGAAGAAAAGGGACGTAAGTTTTTCTACGTCGATAAAGAGGAACTGGTAGAGTTCGGTGGCTTTATGGATGCTGATGCAGCCGGAAACACTGTCGTCTACATGGTTCCCAATTATCAAATTGATGGAAAGACTGGAACGTGGCTTCCGTATGACAGCGAAGTTGTCGAGGGAGTTTGCTTTTTTATGATGCGCAATGAGCAGCGCAAAGATGCTGTTTCTCCAGTCGTGGTAGACAGTAAAGGCGTATTTGTGACGGATGCTCCGAACGGCTTTGAAAATGTTCGTGCGGTTCTTGCGGAATATGTTCATCGTGCTGAAAAAAAGCAGCAGGATATGACCGAACATGAGAAATGCCTGACGAACGGAACGTATGAACGTGCGCGGGAATCCGGCACAGAGCAGAATTACGACATGATAGATGGTTGCGTGAATAATGTGCCGAAAAAGCCACGGCGCATTGGTGGCAGATGGTCGGTGCTGGATCGGCTGCATATCAAGCAAGCAGAGCGGAAACAGAAAGAGCAGACTCAGCAGCAACAGCAGGAGCGAAGTCGTAGAAATTAAAAATCCGTTATGATGTAGAGTGGTGGTTCCCCTAAAAGGAACTGCCACTCTTTTTTATTGAAAGGTCTTGCTATTTGTAAAATGGTTGTACATAATAGAAAAAATAAGGAAATGGGGGAAACCAAGGTGCAGGGCTGCGAAGAAAAAGAAAAAGTTCTTCTGCTATGGAAACGGGCATTAACGCTGTTTTATGAGAACGATACAGAATTGTTTGTTACGGGGGCGCAGGAACGAACGATTGCCGGCAAAATCGCAATGCACATGGATAAAATCTATCGAGAAATCTTCCCGATGCCAGAATTGGTGATTGATATTGAATATAATCGCATGGACACTGGCATAAAACCTAAATATCCGGGAAGTGAAGATAAAAAGAAAAGATGGACGGCACCAGATATTGTTTTACATAAAAGAAGAAGTATCAACTATAACATTTTTTGCTGTGAGATGAAGAAAGCATCTAAACCGGGACAGGGCGATGCGCGCAAAGTAAAAAGACTTGTACGCCATATAAACTACCATTTTGGGATTGACCTGTATAAAATAAATAGAACCGAGGCAAGGTTTACACTGTATTATCTGAGAACTGGCTACAAGCAATGCCAAAAAGAAGAATACTTTTTCAACCGTAAAACCAATCAAATTGAGCCATTGAAAGTATAGAAACAAAAGAGAGCAGGTACAAGACTTCATGGAAGAAAGGTCTTGTACCTGCTTTTCCGTTTGTATCAAATAGATTGTTCGTAGCTGCGCTTTGGCTGGGTACGGCTGTGCTGCTGCGTGTGTTCCGTTTCAAGAATCATATCAACATTCCTGCAAGCGGTTTGCAGTTCGTGGTAGTAATCTTTGAAATAGGTGTAGCTTTCGTATTGTGCGGTTTGAGCAGAAAGCAACTTTTCCTTTTCTGCTCGTAAATCTTTCATCGTGGGAATTGTGCCATCCGTGGAATTGCGCTTTAAGAATTGAACTGCTTCTTCATATCTGGCGATTTCGTCCTGATGCTCAGAACGGTACAATTTCTTATTACCTGCCCGCAAAAATTCTTTGTATGTAGCCTTTGTGGAAAGATACTGCCCCAGATAGTGAATCTTCTCGTTCAGCCGCTTTAAGTCGGCATCGGTAGATTTGGCGGTGTTGCGGGCATCGGACATTTTGACGGACAGTTCATCGCGCGCTTTTTTCAAATCTTCATAGCTATTATAACCATGCTGCTGTACATAGACGATGGTATTTGCCATCTGCTGCAAATTGGAAATTTTGACTTTCTGAGCATAGGCGCGACTTTGCTGGGCTTTTACGCAGTCCTGCAAATTCACTACCAGACGAAGATTGGACTTGATATAGAGAACGGTAATGGGGTCAGCAACACTCCATTGCTGTTTTTCTTTTGCAGCGGTGATAGCGTTACTTTCAAAAAGCGTCAGAAGATGTTCACGGTCAAAACTGGTTCCCAGCGTTCTGGCAGAGATGCGTTTTTCTCTGTCCAGGAGAAGGTAACTAAATCGACCACGGTGGTCTTTTACCAAAATGTTGGATTCGGTTTGGAGCAGGCGGCAGAATTCTTCAAAAGATTTTGCTTTCTTCGCCGCAGCAGTAATGGCATCGCGCAGCTTATCTTTCTCCGTTTGAAATTTGGTTTTCATGGGAGTGAAACCCTCTGCAATAAGCTCAGCGTTCAACTTGTCCAGATTAATCTGCCCGCGCTGTTTAGCATAATACTCCTGCTGCGTAATTTTGTTGACAGACGGGGAAAGCAAATCGACCTGATTGAGATTTTCCCTCAAGCAGATATTCATAAGAGATTGCTGTAAATGCTTTAGGTAATCTTTCGTCAGATGGTGTTTGTAGCCCGCCTTACAGTCGATGGGCCGTTCCATAAAGGGCTGCTGCGGAACATCCAGCTTTCGCAGACTGTTGATTACGATATGCACATGGATATTGCCGCTGCCGTTGTGACCGTCCATGTGGGTGCAGACCAACGCCTGATGCCCCGGAAAGTTGGCTTTTACATATTCCATGCCGATGGCCTGCGCCTGTTCACCTGTCAGTTCACACTCGTCTTTGTCGGCAGGATCGAAGCTGATGAGGTAGTGGTGCGTCTTGATTTCATTGTAATTTTGATTCTTGTGGTACTGCGCATTAAGCATTTCGCACTCCACATCAAAAAGTTCCGGCTCACAGTTTATGCCCTCCAGAAGAATATCTCGGCGGAGTACCCAGTTCCCGTTTGCATCCAGCAGGGGTTTCTTCAGAACTTCATCATGCTCATATTTCAAATAGTCGAGTGCAGCACCATAGTCTGCACTTTTACCCGCGACGTGTTTTAAGATTGCCACGATAATCACCTGCCAGTCCTGCAATTTCTTTCCGCATAGCGCGAAGGTCGGTCATGCAACGATTGATTTCTTCCAGAATGGCACGAGATTGGATGCCGCCGCTGTTGAAAAAGGCTGCAATTTGGTTCAGGTTATTTCCGATATGGGAAAGCTGTCTTGCAAAATCTCGCAGTTCTGCAATGTCGGCAACGATGTTGTAATGAACGTGAAGTTTCTCGGTTATGGCCTGTTTCCTTACATAAACGGCAACGGGATAGCCAGCCTGTTCAGCAGAACACGAAACCAGTGCATACTCTACATCGGTAAAGCGAACCATTACATTGTTAGTCCGCCTGATACTTTCGTCCTTTTTTGGTCGAGCCACAGTATAATCCTCCTGCATTTTATAGTTGCGAAGCAACTCCCGATAAGCCGTAGGCGTTCGGCTGCGAACACATTCATGTGGAGCCAGATAGCCAAAATCTGAGATTTTGTGCGTACCGTGGGAATGGGGAACGGAATCCCCATCAAGATTGCCGGGAACGGAAAATCACGAAAGTGAGTTTTGAGTTACCATAGGCGAATCTTGCTCTAAGACAGAAAAAGACCTGTCTTTTACCGTATGCCGTAGACCTATCAAAAGAAGTCCTTCTATAAATAGGAATCCGCAGCCCCGATTTGGAATACACTTTTCAAATTTTTTTGAAAATTTTTCAAAAATTGTATTCCAAAATGCCCTTCTGGATTCCTATTAGTAAAGGGGGGATTGATTTCATGAAGCAGAAAGAGCGTTTTGATGAAAAGCCTAAACAGGAACATACGGAGCCTGTGCATCACAGAAAAGCCATCATCAAGGGCATCACCGTATATGAATCGTTCCGGCCAGAGGGCAGCGAACTGTGGGATTGCCTGCTGCAGAGTATGGGAAAGCACTGAAAAAGAAATTTTGAAAAATGTGCGCAGCAGCTTGATTTTCGTGTCACAGCTTGGTAAAATACAGACGGGTTAAGTGAATAGTGCAATCAAAAGCCATTAACTTTCTGGATTTTACCATGCAATTTGCGTGGAGACAGGAGGTTTAATGGCTTTGTTTTTTTACAAGGAAAAGAATAAAGACATACGGGCAGCGGCCTATCTGAGATTGTCCATCGAGGATGGTGACAAGGCCGAGAGCAACAGCATCGGCAATCAGAGAGAACTGATTCGGAATTTTGCAGCAGAACGGCCAGGACTGCATTTGGTCGAAGAATACGCTGACGATGGCTATACGGGAACCAACTTTGAACGTCCGGGCTTTAAGCGGATGATGGAGGATATTAAATCCGGCAAAATCAACTGCATCATCGTCAAGGACTTATCCCGCCTTGGTCGTAATTACATCGAGATGGGAAAATATCTGGAACAGATTTTCCCGATGATGCGGATTCGCTTCATCGCCATCAATGACAACTATGACAATGCGAACACCGAGAGCAGCGATTCGGACAGCATTGTGGTTCCGTTTAAGAATCTGCTGAACGATTCCTACTGCCGGGATATTTCCATCAAGGTGCGCAGCCAGTTGGACATGAAACGGCGCAAAGGAGAGTTCATCGGTGGCTATGCAATCTACGGCTACTGCAAAGATGAACGGAACAAAAACCGTCTGGTGGTAGACGAGTATGCAGCAGATATTGTCCGTTCTATCTACCGCAGAAAACTGGAAGGTATGAGCGCACAGGCGATTGCCGAACAGCTGAACAGCGAGAATGTGCTAGCCCCCAGCGAGTACAAACGGCTGTGCGGTTTGAATTACCATAGTGGGTTCAAAGCTGGCACTCATGCAAAGTGGCAGGCGATTCAGGTGCTTCGGATTCTGAAAAATGAAGTCTACACAGGGACGATGGTGCAGGGCCGACGGCAGAAAATCAATTACAAAATCAAGAAAATTCGGGATGTGGAAGAATCCGGCTGGATCAGAGTTCCCAATATGCACGAAGCAATCATTCCGCAAAAGCTGTTCGATACGGTGCAGGAAGTTTTGAAGCTGGACACCTGCGCATCGAAAGGCCAGCAGACTGTAAATCTATTTTCGGGCATCGTTCGCTGCGGCGGCTGTGGACAGAACATGGTGCGGCGTACCGTATCAAAAAACGGAAAGAAATATATTTATCTGCACTGCGTCACAAACCACAACGGTCTGGGCTGTTCCTCGCATCTTATCAGCGAAAGTAAGTTGGAAGAGGTGGTGCTGGCCGCATTGCAGGGAAAGATCCAGCAGATCAGTGGACTGGAACATCGTCTGGATGAAATCAATGAGATTCCAAAGAATGAACGCAGACTGAAATCTGTGGAAGAACATCTGAAAATGTTGGAGCAGGAAGAACAGAAATACCAGACCTTGCGCCGCCAGCTTTATGAGGATATGAGCAGCGGTATTGTCAGCAAGGAAGAGTATAAGGAGTTCAGCCAGTCCTTTAATGAAAAGGTTGAAGCTATCCGTAAGGCCAAAGCAGAAATGAACCGCCAGAGGGATTGTCTGAACAATCTGGATGTGGAACATCTGCCGTGGATTGAAGATTTCAAGTCCTACCAAAACCTGACAAGTCTGAACCGCCGCGTTCTGGTGGAACTGGTAGAGAGCATCACCGTCTATGATAAGGAACACATTCATATCCAGTATCGGTTCGATCAGGAAATTCGCAATGTGCTGGAATATTGCAGTAGTGTTCCGGCAGCAGAAACGGAGGAAAGTGCAGTATGAAGTGTGTAAGCTATACCCGGACACTTCCTTGGAAGAACCATCAAAGTAAACTGACGATTGCCGAGCAGAATCAGCGCATTGCGGCATATCTGGCGGAACATAAAGAACTGAATTTGCAGAAAAAGTATTCTGACCGCAAGAACGATGAAAAGGCGCGCACCGCGTTCGACCAAATGACCAATGATGGCGTAGAGCGAAAATTTGATTGCATTATTGTGGCATCCATGTATTACTGTGGGCCGGATTTCCCGGCGGTACGGCAGGCAATCAAGGAAACGCTCTATGCAACGGGCATCGACCTGATCGTGCTGGAGGAGGGTTTGGATACCAGAGCCGTCAGCCGAAAAGAAGTCGAGGACTATTTTGAAGCAAAACGCTGTGAGATGCACGCGGAAATCATGTTTGCGTGGAGAAAGAAACAGGGCGCAGGATTCCGGCTGACAAACTCTGTTCCGTTTGGTTACATCCGCAGGAATGGCGAAAGCAACATGATAAAGGATGAAGAAGTTGCTCCTTATTTGAGTGAGGCTTTTTCCAGATATGCGTCCGGTCGAAAAATGCGTGATATTGCAAAGTGGTTAAATGAGCAGGGCGTGGAACCCCCCATGAAGCACAAAAAGAGAATTTTGGGAAAACCTTATGATGAGGAACCAGACCAGTGGACAACGGATATGCTGAGGTGTTTATTCCGAAACCCGACTTATACGGGTGCGGCGGCAAATGGAAGCCGCCAGATCATTGCAGAAAACTGCCATGAACCATACATAACCAAAGAACAGTTTCATGCGTTCCCGTGCAATCTGCGCGAGGGCGAAAACAAAATCTCCATTCGGAAAAGCTACAAAAAGCCGAATCCGCTGGCAAAGCACATTGTCTGTACCTGTGGACGCGCACTTTGCTGGCACAAGGATAAGAAAACAGGGGAGGAACTTTTCTATTGCCGTTACTGCCGCGCACACAAGGAAAACGGAAAGAATCTGAAAGTTCCGGCAGCTACCATTTATAAAAATGTGATGGATGCTCTGGAACTGGAACATCTGGAAGAAGAAAAGCTGGCTGCGGCGATTCAGCAGGGAGCAGGCAAGAAAGCGATTGAGGTCGTCCGGGCCGAGAGGTCTGTGCAGATGAAGTCCGTTCTGGCTGAACTGAATATGGAACAGTTTCGCCGTGTGCCGCTGTATGAAAGTTATATGGCAAATGAAATCACCGAAGAACAGTACTATGCGGAACTGATGGACTATGAAGAAGCGCATCGGAAATTGAATGAACAGCTTACAGCAATTATGGAGGATACGCTGGTATGGGAACGGGCATTGAGCCTGCGCAATCCATGGATTCAGCAGATGGCACAGTATAATAAGGCCCCGGAGGAACTTGACCGCAGTTTTGTGAAAAAGTATATCGAGCAGGTCACGGTTACATTACTGGGCGATGGACAGGCAGAAATCGGCTTGACAACGAAAACGTATGAATGGAAGCAGATGCTTGGTCGGATAGAGATGGAGGAAACAGACGATGGCACGAAAGAGTAGAAAGAATCTCCCGCAGCCGGAACAGGCGGCAGCTTCCGTGCTGCTGCCGGAGCTGGAAGAAGCAAAAATACCAGCAGCAATCTATGGGCGGCTTTCTGTTGAGGATGAAGAAAAAGAAGAAAGCATGGAAACGCAGATCGCGCTGGTGCAGGATTATATCAATCGCAGCAGTGAACTGAGTTATGTGGACACCTACTTCGACAATGGTTTTACGGGAACGAATTTTAAGCGGCCTGCATTTACCCGCCTGATGAACGATGTGCGGCAGAAGAAAATCAAGTGCATTGTGGTGAAGGACCTCTCGCGCTTTGGTCGCAACTATCTGGAAGCAGGATACTATATCGAAACGGTGTTCCCATTTTTGGGAATTCGATTGATTGCTGTTACAGATAATTTTGACAGTACGCGCAAAGAGGACATGGAAAGTCTGGCTCTCCCGATTCGGAATATGGTCAACGCAATGTACGCGAAAGACATATCCAAAAAGATATGGACTTCTTTGCAGCGTAAGAAAGAAGCAGGCTATGCAGTCGGAAACGATGCTCCGTATGGCTATATTCGGAACCCCGTGACAAAGCGTAATGAAATTGACCCGGAAGCTGCATTTTATGTGCAGTTGATTTTCCAGTGGGAACTGATGGGTGTACCTATTTTTGAAATTGCTCGACGAATGACATTGCTGCAGGTTCCGACTCCACGGGAGTGGCATAGAAAAATGGTTGAGGGAAAAGAAGTGCTTACCTGTAAAAAGTGGGGCGTAACCACGATCCGGCACATCTTGGAAAATCAAACCTATGTGGGCGATACCATCAACAATAAAAGTACACAGAAGTTATTCGCAGGACAGGACAAGCGCGACCTTCCGAAAGAACAGTGGTATGTGGCAAAGAACACACATCCGGCCATTATCGCAAGGGATGATTTTGAAAAGGTGCAAAAAATCTTGAACAAGAATCGAGCAGTATTCCAGACAGTAAGAGCAAGGTCGGAGCAGATTCGGGCAGAATATCAGAATGACCTTGCAGGAATGGTGCTTTGCGCAGACTGCGGCAGACCGATGGAGTTTGAACGACTGCCGCATGGAGCGGAAGAAAGTAAAAAGGTCTGCTATTACATCTGCAAGGCAAGACAGGCTGACGATAAGTGCATCGGCCATCAGATTCCAGAAAAACTGCTGAAAGCCCTGATAATGGATCAGCTGCATTTGTTCATTGTCCAGCTGAGCGATAAACGGAAGGTGCTGGAAGAATTGCAGAAAATCGAGGATGTGCAGAATCCCGTTTACCGGGCAAAGGGTGAAATTATGAGCCTGACCGATAAAGTCAGCCAGATGGCCAAGAAGCGGGAACAGCTTTATGCAGACTATGTGGCTGGTGTAGTGGATTCCGAAGATTACCAGCTGATTCGGGAAGATTATTCCAGACAGTATGATGGTCTACGAGCTGCGCTGCAGGAAGCAGAAAACAAAAAAGCGGAAGTAGAACGGCAGATCGAAGAATACCTGAATATGACTTCTCATTTGGAAGAACATCTGGACAACTTTGAATTTGACATTCAGTTGGTAAAATCCATTGTGCAGAAAATCGAAGTGAGTGCGGACAAGCGGATTCGGATTGTTTTCGGATTTCAGGATGTGTTTACAGAACTTGGAAAGGAGAGTGCAGAAACATGATTGCAGCGTATCAGCGCATTTCAAGGGCTGATGGCGACTTGGGCAAAGATGGCAAGGATAAGAGCAACAGCATTGAGAACCAGAAAGAACTGATCCAGCGGTATATCTCCTGCAAAGAAAGCCTGCAAAATGTGCCGGTGATGGATTTTGTAGATGACGGCTACACAGGCAGCAATTTTGACAGACCGGGATTCCAGCAGATGATGGATGGTGTTCGCAATGGCAAGATTGATACCATCATTGTAAAAGACCTCTCTCGCTTTGGTCGTGATTATATCGGTGTGGGTGAGTACATGGAGCAGATTTTTCCTTTGCTGGGGGTAAGGCTCATTGCCATCAATGACAACTATGATAGCAATAATTATAAAGGTACAACGCTGGGCATGGATGTGGTGGTCAGCAATCTGGTGAACACGATGTACTGCCGGGACGCAGGGAAGAAGCTGCGGACTGCCAATCAGGTCAAGTGGCGAAAAGGCATCACAACTGCATCTGCAGCACCGTTCGGCTATCAGTTTGACCCGGACAAAAAGGGCGCATTTATCATCGACCTGCCAGCAGCAAAAATCGTGCGGCGTATTTTCGACCTTGCGATTCTGGGGCTGGGAACAAGAGAGATAGCAATGATGCTCAATGACGAAAATGTTCCTGTGCCGAGCGTATATAACAAAGAAAATAAGGCGTATGGCAAGGAAACGACCTATACCATCGCCCCAGTGATTCTTTGGGATAGCTCTCGTGTCTGGAAAATCCTCACGGCGTATGTGTACACTGGGGCAATGGTTTTGGGCAAAACAAAAACACTGATTTCCGGCAAAAGCATTGTCAGAACAGTTCCCAAAGGACAGCAGTTTATTACGGAGGGAACCCATGAAGCAATCGTAAGTCGTGAAGAATTTGAAAAAGCGCAGCTTGTCATAAAGAGCAACAGCCATAAGGTGTTGATGGGCCGCGTGGACTTCCCGCTAAAAGGAAAAGTCCGCTGCGGAAATTGCAGACGAGTGATGGCGCACAATTTCAAACAGGTTGTACCGACATTCTGGTGCAGAGAGGGCTTGGAACTGGTTGGGCAGACCCGATGCACATCTGAGATATTTCAGGTCAGTGATATTGAAAGTGCCGTCTTTCAGGCTCTGAAAAAGGAACTCTCTCTGCTGGATTCCCTTTATGGTGATATTCAAAAAGAAGAACAGGATTTGAAGGAAGCCCACAAAAAGGCAAACCGCCGTAAAACTCTGATGGAGCAGGAATTAAAAAATCTAAAGGGAGAGAAGATGCGGATGTATGAAGAATATGCGGCAGGAACACTCCCGTTGGATACCTACAAGCAGAAAAAGCAGGAGTGTGATAGACGAATTTCAGAGGTAGAAGAAAAAATAGAACTGGAAAAAGGAGTGGAATCCACTCGGAGTGCTGTGCCGGGAACTGTGCGTGCAGCGGCAGAGCAGGCAGAGAATTTCCTGCACGGTACGAGGCTCACGGCAGGTATGGTATCGGCCTTTATTGAAAATGTCTTTGTGCATGATGGAGGGCGTATTGTGGTACGGTTTAAATACGAGCAGAGCATACAGGATACTGTAAAGGCACTGCAGACAGGCTGAATTTGAGATAGGACTGGGTTGCCCATGTTGGAACATCAAAGAATGTGTTATAACATGGGCAACGGACCAGTCGGAAAGAGGACACTATGAAAGCGATTCGATGGCTGTTAAAATTGATGTTGGTGATGATAACCCTGCCGCTGCTCCTTGCGGTGTGGCTGGCGAAGTGGTTTGTGGTATTTTTGCATCACTGTTCTGCGTGGTTTTTCTATCTGCTGGGCAGTGTGCTATTGGCAACGGCGATTCTTTCGTACCTCATGCATCAGTCGCAAGGAATGGAAGCACTTCAAATGCTGATCGGTGGATTTGTGATTTTTATGATACCGCAGGTGGTCGGCGGCGTGGTAGTACTTCTGGAACTGGCGGCAGTAATGCTTCGGCAGGTATGGTACATATAAGATGCCAGACCCGGATAGCCCGCCTTTGGAACTGCTTGAATAAAAGCAACGCCCTCATAGTTGAGAGGATTAGTATCTTCTCGACTATGAGGGTGTTTCATTCCGCAGGAATGTGATAGTTATAGGTAGGTGGTGTCCTAACCAGACACTGAGTGGCTATGCGGAAAAGTGGTCTAAGGTACATACTGAGTTCCGACAATCAAAAACATAGGGTCGTATAAACCACAAACAGCACCCAGGAGAATTCGAGGGTGCGTCTGTAGCTTATGCGGGCCGTTTCAATTTTCGCTTTTATTACGAAAAAATGTTAAATTCCGAGACTGGCAAGTGTGGCCTTTAATTCTTTCACCATGCGGATAATGATTTCTTGCTCGGTTTGATTACAATCCAATAGAAGTCGGTGTAAGTCAGAACCAGAAGTGGAAAAAGAATAATCAAGACTGTCAACGAGTAAATCATCAACAGAAATATGTAGAACATTGGCGAGATCAATCAAGGTTGGCAAACTGGGAGTCTTAGTGCCACTTTCAAGGTAAGCAATATATTCACGACTACAGTTGGTCAAGGCTGCTAGCTTTTCTTGTGTTATATTGAACTTCAAACGATAAAAACAAATTCGTTTCCCCAAAGCAATACAATTAATGGACATACAAAACATTCCTTTCAAATGCCCACATAAGTTAATACTATTATTTTTGATTTTTAGCACTATAACAATAGAAAAAAGCCAAATGCATAGCTCAGAATTCGGTGGGTACACCTCTAGCAGTCGTGTATTCTGAGAGCGAAATGTAAACTACTGGTTTACATTTCGATGCACATGTAAACTGGTGGCTTACAGAAAAAAACATCTGACAAGCGTATAATAAAAGCATGAAATCAAACTGTGAAACTAAAGTGGGGAAAATGAAATGGAACGGCTGCTGACACTGTATAGCGAAGTTCAGTCAACGGATGTACGGTGGCTGTGGTATCCCTTTATTGCAATCGGGAAAATCACACTTCTGCAGGGTGATCCCGGCGATGGAAAATCTACCATGATGATGAATCTGATTGCGGAACTTTCAACAGGAGGTAAGACCCCGGACGGATGCAAAATTGGTACGCCGCAAAAAGTGATTTATCAGTGCTCAGAGGATGGTGTTTCAGACACGATTAAGCCCCGTTTGGAACGCTGCGGAGCAGACTGTAAGAAGATTGCTTTCATCAACGAAGAAGTTTATAACGGCCTTACATTGGACGATGAGCGCATCCGTCAGGCAATCATTGAATTTCGACCGCGATTGGTTGTGATCGACCCGATTCAGGCTTATCTTGGCAGCGATTCGGATTTGCAGATTGCAGGCAGGGCACGGAAACTCATGCGCCGTCTTGGAATGTGGGCTGCTGGCTACGACTGCGCCATCGTTCTGATTGGCCACCTTAATAAAAAAGAAGGTTCCAAAGGGTTGTACCGCAGTTTGGGAAGCATTGATGTTGTGGCAGCAGCACGAAGTGTCCTGCAGGTGGAACGGGATACAGAGAACCCTGATATAAGAATCGTACATCAAATCAAAAACAGTCTTGCGCCTACGGCAGAAGACATCCGTTTTTCCATTTCCGCCGACAAGGGCTTTCAGTGGCTGGAATGCAGGCCGCAATCTTTTGAAAATCAGAAACCAGATAGAAAACCCGAATTTGAATCGGAACAGCAAAAAGCGGTCTATTGGATTAAGCATTTTCTTGAAAAAGGCGATATGAGCGCGAATGAAATTTATTGCCGTCTGGACAATGAGGGTGTCAGCAAACGAGTGGCACGGATGGTAAAAACAGAAATGGGAATCCACTGCTACCAGAAAAAGCGGAGATGGTATTGGAGTGTTCAGCCGGAAGAAGGTGCTGTGAATGGACCACAGGTATAAAGTTGGCGGCTATGTGAAACTTGCAAAATTGTGGGAGCGCTCTAAGGATGCAGCAGTAGCCTATCACAGTTCCTACTATGCTGAAAAGTTTAAAACTGATAGCGATAAAAAGCTGGTTGGTGTTTATATTGACATCACAGGGAATAAGGAAATTTATAAACGCCCGGAAATGGTGCATCTACTCAAAGATTGCAAAAATGGTTCCATAAATCTGATTTTCTCGCAGACAAGGGCCTATCTTGCAGCAAATACCTGTGATTTCTGTTTTTTGCTGAAATATCTGTTTGACTTGCCGATGCGAGTGGATATTGTTACAGACGATGATGACCAGAGAATCGACACCATTCTTGACGTTGATAACCAGCGGCAGAGCCTGAAAGATTTGGCTGAAAAATATACATCGATCCGAAGGAAAGATTATCTTGAGTGGAGAATCCGACTGGAACATGAAATGACAAAGGCTGAAAAAAATGAACGTGGAAGGACAGTATAATCCAAAAGACGTAGAGTGTATTCCGGTAGAAAACCTTGAAGTGCTGCCGAGTGGGGCAGACTGGCAGAGCCGACATCTGGAATCTGAAAGGCGAAAAGCAGAGATTCGTGACAGAATCCATAAGCAGACAGAACAGGGGCAGAAAACGGCAAAAGATTACTTTCGTCCGGCGAAACCGACACCGTCGATTTACGACAGCGACCTGAAGCGTGTGGCGGTTTATGCCCGTGTCAGCACTTCCAGCGAAGAACAGATTTCTTCCATTGAAAACCAGACTCTATATTACACCAAAAAGATTGCAGAAACGGAAAACTGGAATTTGCAGGATATTTACAGCGATGAAGGAAAATCGGGTACTTCACTGCGGAAACGGGATGCGTTTAAGCGCATGATGCGAGATGCCAAAGACCAGAAGATGGACTTGATTATCTGTGCCAGCATTTCGCGGTTTGCGCGAAATTTTTCGGATTGTATGACGCAGATTGCAGCATTGAAAACCATGCACCCGGCACATCCCATTGGCGTGTACTTTGAAACTGAAAACATCTACACGCTGAATCCAAGCAGCCAATATAGTTTGGACATTCAAGCACTTCTGGCAGATTGGGAATCGGGCAACAAGAGTCGCCGGATGATCCTTTCGTATGACCAGCGTATTATGACAGGCCAGTACCCGGTGGCCGACCTGATGGGATATCGGCATACGAAGGATGGACGGTTGGTAATTGAGCCGGAAGAAGCAAAGACGGTGCGGTTTATTTTTCTGGCGTTTATCCAGGGCTATAACTACGATCAGATCGCGGCAGTGCTGACACAGAAAAAGCGCAGCACCCTGCGCGGTAGGCAGGAGTGGAACGGCATGATGGTGGCAAACATCATGAAAAATGAACGCCGCTGGGGTGATCTGGAAGCTAGGAAGAGCATTGTGGTAGATTACAAACTGGGCAAGGTCACGAAGAATAACGGCAATCGCTGCTCTGCCTATGTCCCGGAACATCACGAAGCGATTGTTTCCCCAGAAATCGCACGAGCTGCACATCTTGTGGCATCCAGCAGCAAAAAGTGCGGGGTGCAGGATATTGTGGTAATCCGGCAGGGAGCATTGAAAGGCTTTGTGGGCATCCATCCGAACTGGAGCGGCATCAATGCTGAAAGTATCCGCAGCCTTTGCCTGAGCACCTATCTGCCGGAAGAGGTGATGAAACTGAACGATATAGCAGAGATGAGGGCTGGGGCAACACTGGGAAAGGCACTTCAATCTGAATATATGACGGTTTCAGGTACTTGCTTTATCAACCAGAGTAGCCCGGTTATGACGATTTCTAAAAATGGAATCCGTTTCAGCAAGGCCTGCCATAGCCGGTTGGACGACTGCGAGTATGTGGAACTGCTCTATCATCCGATTCTGCAGGTCGTGATTTTGCGAAAGAGCAATCACGGCTTTTCAACAGCGATGCACTGGAGAGATGACAATGACGTCCATAGTGCCTTTTCAGCCAGAGCGTTTTCTGGCCTGATTCTTCAAACGTTGAACTGGAAAATGAATTGCCGTTACCAGTGCCGTGGTATCTGCCGGGGTCAGGGAAATGCAAAATTTCTGATTTTTGAATTAGATGAATCCCGGATTTTGACTGGGAAAAATCAGTATGAACAAGAAAATTGTTCGATGAATCTGAAATGCCGGTTATATCGGAGTAAATGGGTTCAGAGCATTACAGTTAGTGATGTGATGGAATCTGGTCAAGTCGTAGAAAATCCCATGATTGGTGCAATTCCAAGCAGAAATGAAGTTCAACGTGAACTGGATGATCTTTTGATGTCGATGTAGGAGGAACTTATAGAATGGAAGAACAAAGCAGGGCGCAGGAACTGAGCGTTCGGGAAATCTCCTTGATTCGTGAACTTGCACAGATACGGAAAGAACATAAAAGAGAACTGGAGTACGAAAAGTTCGATGGCTATGAACTTCCGCCGCGCACCCAGTTTTCCATGCTGAATAAGCCAGCAGTAAGCATAAAATATGGTGTTATGAAATTTAATATGGCGTGCATTCGGCTTTTTGAAGGAATCAAGTATGTCCTTCCGATTTTGCACCCTAATAAGAAGCGGCTTGCGTTGATTATGTGCCCGGAAGAGGACAGCGCGTCTGTTGAATGGGCACGACAGAAAGGCGAAAACTGGGTGAATAAGGATATTACATCATTGGAATTTGTAGAAAATATCTTCAGGCTCATGAACTGGAATCGGGAATGCCGTTATAAAGTGCTTGGACGAGTGGCTAATTCAGATCAGGGCCTTTGTATGTTGTTCGATCTGGAAGAAGCAATCATGTTCACACCGAAGCCACAGGAATATGCGGACCCGCTTACTGGCGAAATGAAGAAAAAACAGATGAAATTCTTCCCGGATACTTATAGGAATCGCATCGGAAAATCTTATAATGACTACATTGCAGATCATCAGATGAACATGTTTGAGGATTTTATTGGATATCAGGGGTCAGCAGTATTGGATGAGCCAGTACGGGAGGAAGATTCATTTTCAAAAGAGTCGATGTCCCAAGAAAGCGAAATCTCTGAAAATATATTACTGCCGGATTTAGCAAAACAGTCTGAAAGTATAGAACAGCAGAGCGGTGAGATTGCTGAGAGAGGAATGCCAACATGAGTTCTGAGCGAATTATGAATTTGCTGGTGACGATTCCGGCGGAAAGTCGGAGAATGAATGTGGGGAAAGATGTTATCCGTATTCTTGGAAGTCCGGCCTATATTTGCATTTTGCAGAGGAAAGATCGGCAGTCTATTGCAATTACGCCATGTGCTGCCGAACATCCAATGTCCTTTAAGGTCCCGGACAGGCTGCTGACCGACGGACAGTGCCGGATGAGGATCAATGGAGTACAGTTCGTCCAGGCGTTATTAGAGGCAAATGGTCTTGCTGCAGGGAAAGACTATCAGTTTAAGGGAAGGTATGAAGCTGAGAAAAACGCAGTTATCATATCGCTTGAAAAAGATGAACGGGAATGTTAGAAAAGACGGAAAAATCTGGAATACAGGTGTGGCACTATTGAAATATTTTGCTGGCCTGAATTCAAATCAGAATGGGCAATATGGACAAATCTATGCTGAAAAGTTTACATCTGCCTGCTTGATATGCAAGGTGTTTTATGGTAAGATGAAAGCACAATAGGGATAGTATATGCTCCTGTTGACCCTGCTGTAAGGAAGTGAATGCCGATGGAAAATCAGCTTGCTCATGCGATAACGCAGACGGAATACGATTTGAGTTATGATAAGGCTGCCAAGAAGCTGCTGGCCAACAAACAGATTCTGGCGCAGATTATGAAGAACTGCGTGAATGAGTACAGCGCCTGCTCCGTAGACGAAATTGCAGAGAAGTATATCGAAGGAACTCCAGAAGTGGGTACAGTTGGCGTTCATGTTGATGATACAAACAGACCCAAGAAAACTTCTGACGTAATTGCTGGTAGCAATAATGAGGATTCTACGCTGACTGAGGGAACCATCAATTATGATGTTCGGTTCGATGCAATCGCACCAGCATCAGAAGGTTCTGCTGAACAGAAAGATGTGATACGTCTTATTATCAATGTAGAAGCGCAGACCGCTTTTAATCCGGGGTACCCTTTGACGAAGCGTGCAATCTATTATTGCAGCAGAATGATCTCTGCACAGCACGGCCCGATATTCACGAACTCAGAGTATGGGAAAATCCGAAAAGTGTACTCTATCTGGGTTTGTACACATCCAACTAAAGAGTTTCAGAATACTCTGATTCGTTATTCCATTCGGCCAGAGCAGTTGATTGGAAATGCTGTTGAAAAATCAGAAAACTATGATTTGATGAGCGTTGTAACGATTTGTCTGGGAGAGTCGGGTACAGAAAACTATACAGGTATTGTGAAATTTATGGATGTGCTGCTCTCTTCATCCAGAGCAGCTACTGAGAAAAAGGAAATTCTTGAAGAAGAATTTGGCGTTGCAATGAACGAAGATCTGGAAAGAGAGGTGCTTGTTATGTGTAACCTTAGTCAGGGCGTAAAGGCCGAAGGCAGAGAAGAAGGCATTAGCATTGGTGAGATGCGGATGCTGGTGCAGCTTGTTCGAGACGGCGATTTAAAAATGGAACGTGCCGCTGAAAAGGCAAAAATGACAGTGGAGCAGTTTAAGAAAGTGATGGAAAACACTCCACTGCAGGCAGTCTAAGATAAAATCATATAGAGAAAACAGTTAAGCCCTACAAGGCTCAGATCGGTTCGGAACCGACTGAAAACCTTGTAGGGCTTATTTTTTTGCGATTTTTCAAATTTATTTGTGAAAAAAGTTGTCCAAGACTTGACATCGGGCGGCATCGACTGGCAGCGCGAGAAATGGCAATCGGGACTTGGTTCTAAGTTTATTCACCAAGGCGAAAAAAATGCTGTGAAATATGCGGACGAGGTCATTGTTCTGAGCAAAGGCTTGCAGGATTATTTCAAGGAAATCTATGGCAGAAAGACACACTTTATCCCCAATGGAGTGAATAGACCGCAGACTCGGGAAGCAAATCTGATTACAGATAAGTTCGGGCTGAAAAAAGATTCCTACATATTATTCCTTGGTCGTCTGGTGCCGGAAAAGGGCATTCGATATCTGGTTGAGGCCTTCAAGAATGTCAAGACAGATAAAAAACTGGTCATTGCAGGCGGCTCCAGTGATACGGATTCCTTTATAGCTTTTCATAAAAAAGATCGTGTGGCTGCATTAGAAGAATGTAAAGCTATCAAAAGCAAAGGCTATAAGGTCTTTGTTCAAGCAATGGTTTCGCTGAGCTATACGGATGAAGAATTCCTAGATCTGATTCGTCGCGTGAATGAATTAGAGCCTTATGCGTTTTATATCGTGGACAGTTTTGGTATGATGAAGCGTAAGGACTTGACTAGGCTCTTTTATTTGGTTGAGCATACAAAAAGAGATGAGTTTTATCTTGATGCAATAAATTCAATATTATCAAGTTTGAATTGACAGAATGATTAGTGTTTCAATGCCAATTATGCTGGTTGATAAGCAAAAATGCATGAAAAATAATCGAATATAATATTTCAAGGTGTTGAGTTGTTAAAAACTATTAGGGTGATATGTCCTTTTATTATGGATTGGTTCAGAGTAGAAAGGAGAGGGAAAAACAATGAAAACAACATTACTTATCATGGCCGCCGGTATTGGCAGTCGCTTCGGAACAGGAATTAAGCAGTTGTAGCCAGTGGACGATGCTGGACATATTATCATGGACTACTCAATCCACGATGCAATTGAAGCTGGATTCAATCATGTAGTATTTATCATCCGCAAGGATATCGAGAAAGAGTTCAAAGAGGTCATTGGTGATCGCATTGCCTCCATCTGCTCCTCACACAATGTAACCGTAGACTACGCTTTTCAGGATATTAACGATATCCCGGGAACTCTGCCAGAAGGCCGTACAAAACCGTGGGGAACTGGCCAGGCTGTGCTTGCAGCGAAGAGCGTAATAAAGACCCCATTCATCGTCATCAATGCGGACGATTACTATGGTAAAGAAGGTTTCAAAGCCGTACATGAGTATCTGGTAAATGGCGGAAAGTCCTGCATGGCAGGCTTTGTCTTAAAGAATACTCTGTTGGATAACGGTGGTGTGACTCGTGGTATCTGCAAGATGGATGAGGATAACAACTTGACTGAGGTTGTTGAGACAAAGAATATTGTGAAGACCGCAACCGGAGCAGAAGCAGACGGCGTGGCTGTGGATGTAAATTCTTTGGTTTCCATGAACATGTGGGGATTGACTCCGGAGTTTCTGGATGTACTGGAGGAAGGCTTCAAAGAGTTCTTTGAGAAAGAAGTCCCGGGCAATCCTCTGAAAGCAGAGTATCTGATTCCTATCTTTATCGGGGAGTTGTTGAGTGCTGGTAAGATGTCCGTGAATGTTCTGAAAACTAACGATACTTGGTACGGAATGACCTACCATGAGGATGTCGCAGCAGTAAAGGGCAGTTTCAAGAAAATGTTAGAAAAAGGCGTGTACAAGACTGACCTGTTCAGTGATCTGTAAACGACGATGAAAGAAACGATTGATTTATTCGGAAAGATCCTCACAAACATTTTAACTGCTCTTTATGAGCCGTTTGGATTCTCGCTCTTGCTTTCTTTTCTTGCTATGTTTTTCTACCTGTATGCGTATGAGCCAATACATGCGGGCAAAGGATGGAAGAGTGCCATAGTGATCTGGTATCAGAAGTTCAAAGAGAGCGTGTTCTTTCGGAAACTTTTTTCTTATCTTTAGTGACCTCACTTGTTCTGTTCCGAACCCTGTTAAACCGTCAGCTGTGGATGAATCCTTTATCTGATGTTATGGGCGGCTGGGGCATCTGGGAAACAGTGAACGGAGAGAAAAAGCTTACCACCGAGTGCATCGAGAACGTAATCATGATGGTGCCGTTCTCAGTAGTAGTGCTGTGGACATTCGGAGAGAAGATTGGAAACAGCTTGAAGAAGATCCTGTGGAAAAGCGGGAAGATAACATTTGTCTTTTCTGTAAGCATCTAGGAACATTCTACTTTTTGATAAAGGGAAAGTCAATATCCAATAAATGCGTAATAAAATATAAAAACATTAACAGTCATGTGATTCGACTTAATCAATATAGTGGAGGAAACTCCAATTGACTGCTAATAGCCATGTGTACACATGGCTGCGCTGCTCAGATGTGCTGCCTCTTCGTGGCGAGCAGCAGGCAACGAGATCCTGTCTCGGCTAAAGCATGATTTTTGAAGCGAAAGGAGATTCAAGCAAGAGCCATCCTTGGAAAAGAATGGCATAGCAGAATGATCTAAAACCCAATGAACGACTTCGGCCCGAAGCGCCCGATGTCAGAAGATGCACTGTGTGAATCAACTGACACCGTAAAAGCGAAGCGCGGCCGACCGAAGAAAAAGCCTGATTATGACCGTGAGAAAGAAATCGAAGCGCTGCAGCAAAAGGTAATCGATCTTTTCGGTGAACCCTTTGACGACCGTGTGGAACGCTCAGAAGAAGCTCCAAGCATTCGGGAAATCGCAAAGGCATTGGATACGACCCCTCTGACGGTTCGGAAGATGCTGATCACTGCGGGATATTATAGTACGAAACACAGCCGAAAAGTACAGGAACTGTACGAACAAGGGTGTACGATCCAGGAGATTATGGAACAGACTGGGTTGAAAAGAGCTTCTGTACATGGCTATATGAGATCGTCCGCCCGGAGTTTTTCGCCCACATCAAGGAACCGGCCTTGACGGTGAATGTGGACAAGATCGGCGTGAACACCGCCTGTGTTCGCCTGATGCCGGATGTGGAATATGTGCAGATCCTCGTTAATCGTAAGGAGAAGAAACTCCTGCTCAAGCCCTGTGATGAAATTGAGATCACCGGATACCGCTGGGGTAAAACAAAAGAAGGAAAACGATACCCAACCCAGCGGACAGGGGAACTTTTTGTCCTGACGATTTGTGAACTCATGGACTGGAACCCGGATTATCGGTATAAGGTGCTGGGCAAGATGGTGCAAGCCAATGGAAAAGCCCTGATCGCATTTGATCTCACGTCCAGCGAATGTTTCCCCAAGGTGGTCAACCGGGACGGAAAGAAGGTCAGCAGCCGCCAGTCCATCTTTGCAGAACAGTGGAGCGGTAAGTTTGGCCCCACCTATTCCGAGAGCCGCCGTTCTCTGGCAGTCAAGACCTTTGATAACTACACGGTCATCACGGTAAACGGGAAGAAAACCGAAGTACATCCACAGGCACAGTCGCAGCAGCAGGGAAGCATGGGTGATCCCTTATGAAACAGGAAAACGAGCTTGGCTTGCGCATCAGTGCCAAGTACAATCGCATCTATGTCCACCGGACAACGCTGAAAGCCATCGGGAACCCGGAATTCGTGTCACTGGGCATCCATCCGAAAAGTAAAAAACTGGTGGTGCTGGCGGCAGAAGAATGTGACAAGGAGGCTATGCGCGTCCGGTATACAGAGGACAATATGTTCTGCATTTATAGTAAGGTGCTGTTGGACGGCATCTGTACGGTGGCACCGCAGATTGGTGCACAGGACTCCTGCCTGCTGCACGGAAGGCTGCTGAAGAAACAGAATGCGGCCGCATTTGACATGAACGATATCGAAACCATCACGGAAGCGGAATGAGGGAGAACACATGAAACAGGTCTGGCAAATCGACTCGGAGTTCAAGCGGCTGAGCGTTCCGCTGTCCTCGGAGGAGGAACGTGGGTTGGAAAACAGCATGCTCCATGAAGGCTGCAAGGAGCCCATTGCGGTATGGCATGGCTGCATTCTGGATGGGCACAAGCGGTATGAAATTTGCAGCTACGAGGAAATAGAATACGAAGCAGTGGAAATGGACTTTGCCACCAAGGACGAGGCGCTGCTGTGGACTTGCAAAAAACATCTTGCAACGGCAAAGCCCAATTCCGCTGCGTTTCGGTATCTCCTTGGGAAGAGATACGTTCTAGAACGAATGATGTACAAACAGAATCCAGAAAAGGTATATATTACCTATGTAAAAAAACTGGATCGGGTGGGCGCAGTATGCGGTACATTGGCAGAAGAAACCGGCATGAATCCAGGTACGGTGCGGAAGTATGGAACCCTGGCGTTGCAATTGGATCGGATTGCCGAAAAGGACATGGCGATGTTTGTAGCTATCCTTGCAGAGAAAATTCCACTTACCTACGGAAAAGTCATAAAGTATTCGGAAATGGAGCCTGCGAAACTGATCAGCACACGCCGCAGATTGCTGCACGATGACATAAAAATGCGCCAGCGAAAGCCGCGTAAAAAAGCAGCAGAGAGCGAGAAGAAAGAAAAAAAGGTGGAGCAGGCCGCACCGCTGGAAATGGGCATCAAGGAGATGCCAGTGTTTGACCCGGACATGGAATTCCGTGGGTTGGCGCTGACGATTCCCACATGGATGAATGCCATCGCACGAACCCGGGCAAAGACAGATATCGATTTGGTGTCCGAACCGACCAAGGCGCAGCTTGCCATGATCCTGCGCAGACTGGAAGAACAGATCACGCAGACGCTGGAGGTAATTGAAAAATGATTCCTGGAGATATGTTGACAGAAGCGCAGCGGCGCTGCATCCCGGATGTGTCCTTTGAATTGATTCCCATCCGAAATCTGGTTTCCAATCAGGAGTACCAGCGCCCGCTGTCCGAAAATCATATCCGTAAGGCACTGGAAGAATTTGACGTCTACCAGATCAATCCGGTGAAAGTGAGCCGCCGGGACGGCATCAACTATGTGTTTGACGGCCAGCACACCATCGAAATCATCGCCAGCGAATCTGGCTCCCGTGATACCCCAGTGTGGTGCATGATATCAACTTAACTATAACACAGGACGACCCATTCGTCTTTCTTTTTATCATCTATTGTAATCCTACAAATCCTACAGTTTCAACGAGAAAATCAACTTGCTGATAGCAGGAAAGCGTAGTATAATTAAATTGGTATATTATGAATTGTAGAGAGGTGGAGTGATTGCGCTGACTCCAAATAAAATGTTTTTCGATCAATAACAATCCTGGTACGCTGCCGGAGAGATGGGAAAAAGTCGTGAGGTGTTGGAATGAAGACCAATAAAATTGGAACGATCACTTTCCATAATTCATACAATTACGGTTCGGCGTTGCAGGCATTTGCGCTACAGACATACTTGAAAAAAAGAAGGATATCAGTCGAGGATCATTGATTACGAATATAAGAAAGATTTTAAACACTATAAGCTGTTCAGGACATATTCGTACTTATATTATCCCAAATATAATAGTAAAGAGGAATGCTGCGGATGCGGTGCTTGTTCCAGCGTATGTCCCAAAAGCGCCATTACGATGCAGGAGGATGCCCTTACGCACAAAGACAGCGTGTGGGCGACATTACCGTTGGAGATTATTGGGGCGTTCAGAAATATGATCCGCAGCTTCTGGTGGAACAGGGAGGAACGATCAATAGCAAAGAAGGCGTTTCCTGCCTGCTGATAAACACGGAACGCGGACAACACCTTGTCGAGAAATACGGTGCGAAGATAGAAAGCTATCCGGTTGAATTTTCTAACATTGCTTAGGAGAATACGCAGCTGAACCGGCCAACGAAGCATACCAGACTGAGAAATAAAATTTTCAGGAAGTATAAGGCGAGCGGCTATGCTGGTGTGGAAGCAATTTTTGAGCGGGATCAGCGGAACCAGAAGTTCATATGGGGAATGTATGACCGCATTTGCGGAATGTTCTGCCGGAAAACACGGTAAGGCTGCGGCTTTCGGTCAAAATACACACATTTCCGTGCATCAGCGGCAAATGTTTGTTAAACTATTATCTATCTTGCAAGCTTGCAATGTGCACGGTTTTTGTTTATAATAGTAGAGTAACGGGGCAAGACCCCCGAATGCGAGCGAAACTCTAGTTCAGAAATTAAAACTTGAGAGGAGTTTATTACCATGGGTTTAGGTAAGAAGACGATCGACGATCAGAACTACTGCGGCAAGAAGGTGCTTGTCCGTTGCGATTTCAACGTCCCGATGAAGGACGGCGTGATCACCAACGAGAACCGCATCAATGCAGCTCTGCCCACCATCCAGAAGCTGGTCAACGATGGCGCAAAGGTCATCCTGTGCAGCCATCTGGGCAAGCCCAAGAACGGCCCCGAGGCAAAGTTCAGCCTGGCACCCGTTGCTGTGGCTCTGAGCGCAAAGCTGGGCAAGACCGTTGTGTTTGCAGATGACGACAATGTTGTCGGCGAGAACGCAAAGGCTGCTGTTGCTGCCATGAACAACGGCGATGTCGTTCTGCTGCAGAACACCCGTTTCCGCAAGGAAGAGACCAAGAACATGCCTGAGTTCAGCGAAGAGCTGGCTTCTCTGGCTGATGCATATGTTGACGATGCATTCGGCAGCTGCCACCGTGCACACTGCTCCACTGCAGGTGTCACCGACTTCATCAAGGATACCGCTGTCGGCTATCTGATGGAGAAGGAGATCAAGTATCTGGGCAACGCTGTGAACGATCCCGTTCGTCCCTTCACCGCTATTCTGGGCGGCGCAAAGGTCGCAGACAAGCTGAATGTTATCTCCAATCTGCTGGAGAAGGTCGATACCCTGATCATCGGCGGTGGCATGGCTTACACCTTCGTCAAGGCTCAGGGCTACGAGGTCGGCAAGAGCCTGTGCGACGATTCCAAGCTGGATTACTGCAAGGAAATGATGGCCAAGGCTCAGGAGAAGGGCGTGAAGCTGCTGCTGCCCGTTGATGCTGTCTGCATCAAGGACTTCCCTGATCCCATCGACGCTCCTGTTGAGACCACGGTTGTTCCTGTCACCGCGATCCCGGCTGACATGGAAGGCTGCGACATCGGCCCCGAGAGCATGAAGCTGTTTGCCGATGCTGTCAAGGCATCCAAGACCGTTGTCTGGAACGGCCCCATGGGTGTGTTCGAGAACCCCACTCTGGCAGCCGGCACTCTGGCAGTTGCAAAGGCTATGGCTGAGAGCGATGCTACCACCGTGATCGGCGG
>OGUQ01000363.1_pt1 | contig 45658 bp, 45 predicted proteins | sample 1574701 | NCBI WGS metagenome assembly OGUQ01 (sample SAMEA2582087, study PRJEB24529) | metagenome | biome: Human gut stool | place: China | collected 2011 | reverse complement strand
TTTTGACATATAAAAACCTCGTTTCTCTTGTGTCCAAGAAACGGGGTTCATATCAATTTAACTTTTATCAGTTTTATTTATATCATCTATTGTTACTTTACTATTATGTGGAACTGGTTTCCATCCGACATCTTTAAATAAAGCAATATATGTTGTGTATCTACCTACTATATCAAATATTGGCCAAGTTAAACTCCATAAAATAATTTTATGTAATGGTATTTTCTTTATTCTTTTTCTTTCCATGAATAGTACATAGTAGTACATACCAATATTTTCTATATATGCTCCAATTCTATAGAAAAGCCTTGCCCATACTGCTACTAGGAAAGAAGCCCATATGGCATTCCATCCTGTTGGGATATTTATTTTTATATTAAAAAAATGACGAAGTATTTTAGCAAGATATGTTCCTCCTGAAAATAGATTTACATCAGATAATCCTTGACTATAACAATAACATGATCTAAATATTAGTGTTACTATAATCCAGCGAGTTATATTAATAACATTTGTAGGTAAAAGATGCATAAATGTATCATACATAACAAATCTATCTTTAATACTTATAAATATTTTTTTATACCATGGATGTTTTTTTTCTTCTTTACTCCACTTTACTTTGACATATTTTTTACCAAAAAATATATTTCTGAATAATTTGAAACCTGATTCTTTAAAGTTAATTAGTAAACCTTTTGACCAACGTAATTTTTGATTATATGCAACTTTATAATTAGGTGTTTGTTCATCATAGAACTCAGCTTCATCTTGATAACTTATTCGGTATCCTTGACTAACAGCATCTGCTGTAAGACCTCTATCCTCAGTTAATGATGTATAATGCCATCCATTAGATACAACTTCACTTGCGAATAAGTATCCTGTTCCTTGTATATTGGTTGCTAACATTAAAAAAGAACGTGCTCTGTGATTTAATCTTATAGATCTTAACCAGTGAACAGCAAAAGATATAGTAATCCAGTTTTCATCAATATTTTTTATATTTCTATATGAAGTAATTATTTTTTCTCCTGAATCAAAAGCATCATTCATTTTTGAAATGTAATCTTTTTTTAATAAATTATCAGCGTCAAAAACAAAATAACCTTCGAAGCTATCTCTTCCATAATCTTCTTCAATTCTATCAAATAAAAATTCTAAAGCATATCCTTTTGTCTTATGTTCGTTATCAAACCTTTCATAACAAATACATCCTTTATTTCTAGCTATTTCAGCTGTGTTATCAGTGCAATTATCTGCTACGACAAAAATAGTAAGTAATTCTTTAGGATAATCTTGTTTAGAAATACTATCAATTAGATTACCAATAACATTTTTTTCATTTCTTGCAGCAATTACAATGGCATATTTATGTTTTTTCTTAGCTGGTTTAAACTTTCTTGTAACAAACATTCCTAAAACGAAATATACCATTCTATAAAGAACCATAATAGTAAGGGCATTTCCTATAAAAATATTAACCCTTCTTAAAAATGGATAAGCATTTCCTATTAATTTAACTAAACTTTCACAAATATTTACTACAGACATATTTTCCCTCTCAAATTCTTTTATATTATAGCATTTATATTTTTTTTAATCAAGAAAATTTACCTATTTATCAAAATATGTTATACTTGTGTTAAAGAGGTGTAATATGGAAGTTATTAGTATAATTATTCCTTGTTATAATGAAGAAGATAGTATTCAACTTATATACAATGAACTTAAAAAAGTATCAAATAATATGAAGTATGGCTTTGAATTTATTTTTGTTAATGATGGTTCTATAGATAATAGTTTAAGTGTTTTAAAAAAATTATCGGCAAAAGACAAGCAAGTTAAGTATATTCATTTTTCAAGAAATTTTGGAAAAGAAGCGGCAATGTATGCTGGACTTAGTAATTCAAAAGGTGACTACGTAACTATTATGGATGCTGATTTACAAGATCCTCCTAGCTTGTTGCCTGAAATGCTAAGGTTAATTAAAGAAGAGGAATATGACTCTGTTGGTACTAGAAGGGTTAGTAGAAAAGGTGAACCTAAGATAAGAAGTTTTTTTGCTAGAAAATTTTATAAGATTATAAATAAACTTTCTAAAATAGAAATGGTAGATGGGGCTAGAGATTATAGATTGATGACTAGACAGATGGTTAATTCTATTTTGGAATTAAAGGAATACAATAGATATTCTAAGGGATTATTTTCTTTTGTGGGATTTAATACTTATTGGCTTGAATATGAGAATGTTGAAAGAGTTGCTGGTGAAACTAAGTGGTCTTTTTGGGGACTAGTTAAATATGCAATTGAAGGTATTGTGGCTTTTTCTACTTTACCACTTTCTATTGCTTCATTAATGGGTTTTATATTTTGTTTTGTATCTTTTATATTAATTATTGTAATTATAATTAAAACTCTTATATTTGGAGACCCTACTTCTGGTTGGCCAAGTTTAGTTTGTATTATTTTCTTTGTTAGTGGTATTCAATTATTTTGTTTAGGTATAATTGGTAAATATTTGTCTAAGACTTATTTAGAAACAAAAAATAGACCTATATATATTATAAAGGAATGTAATATTAATGATTAATAAATTATATATTAAATATAAAGAAATTATATGGTACTTGGTATTTGGTATTCTTACTACAATAGTTAGTTTGATAACATATTTTCTGTTAACATATACTGTAATTGATGTAAATAATCCTTTTATGCTACAAATTGCTAATATTATATCTTGGGTAACTTGTGTTACTTTTGCTTATTTTACTAATAAAAAATATGTTTTTATACAAAAAGAAAAGAGTATAAGAGAGGCTTTAACTTTTTACTTGTCAAGATTATCAACTCTATTACTTGACATGTTATTAATGTTTATATTAGTTACTAAATTGAATATGTATGATAAAATATGTAAACTAATTATTCAAATAATTATAATAATACTTAATTATATACTTAGTAAATTATTGGTATTCAAAAAAACTCGTTTTTAGGAACGGGTTTTAATTTAATATATATATCATATAATTTAAATATCCTGCAAATATTACCCATACTAAATAAGGAATTAATAGTATAAAAGATATTTTATTTATTGGATAATATTTTATCATCATAATAATGATAAGTATGATTAATACAATAAGCCATATAAAAGCGAATAAATATTTACCTAAACCAAAGAAGATTAATGTCCATAATGAATTGACTATTAATTGAGCTAAATATATATATAGATATTTTTTATCATCAACTTTTTGGGTTATTAAATAAAATGATATACTCATTAATATAAATAGTATGGTCCATACGATTGGAAATATTATGTTAGGTATTTGGAATGGTTTTATTAGACTATTATATTTATCCATATTAGTTACTACAGAAAAAACAAAGAGGTTACCTATTAAAAAAGTACATACTAATATTTTAAAAAATAATTTATAATTTGTTTTCATATAAATAATATATGCACTATAATCATATTTATACTTTTTATCCCATTGTATCTGTATTACTTGATACGATGTTTATGGTATTTACTCCTGAAACATTAGATAGAGATACAATTATATTATCGCTTATTTTACTATCTTTTATTTTTACATCATATATTATTTCCATACCATTTACACTTATGTATTTTCCCTTACATATATAATCTTTAAGTTTTTTATCAAGTGTTTTTTCTACTTCTTTTAAGTCAAAAGATTTACCTTTTATTATAAGAACATATTTATTATTTTTGGTGGTAAACTTTTTAAATAAGAAAAGTATTAAACATATAAAGACACTACCAACGATAACTATCGTATAATTTTGGGTACCACAGGCAAGGCCTGATACGACGCACCAAAATATGAATGCTGTATCTCTTGGGTCTTTGACGGCGGTTCTAAATCTTATAATAGATAATGCTCCGACCATACCTAAAGATACGGATATGTTACTTCCTATGACGACCATAACCATGGTAGTAATCATTGTTATCATTATTAGTGACACATTAAATCTTGGATTATATAAGACTCCTGTATAAGTATTTTTATAAGTTAAATAAATAATCAAAGATACTAAAAAGGCTACTAATAATACTAATAATACTGTTTGTATTGGCATTTTTACTTGCATTTCAGCAAGAGCTTGTAAAACTTTTTTCATTTTTAAACATTCCTTCCCATAATATATTTACTGACAGATTGTCCTCTTACTATAACGTTATTTATAATATCTGTAATATATGGTTCTAAAAATCTGTCATATTTTATTTCTAAAATGATATCTTTTTTATCAGTCAAATCTAAATAATTTATATCTTTAAAGAAATTATCATAGCCATAACTTCTCTTTATATCAAAATCAAATGTTATTCTTGTTCCTCCACTACTTGTATAGGCTATCCTATTATATTCGATAATTACTTTGGGTCTATAATATCCTTCTGTCATAATAGTATAAATTTTGTTAGCAATATCGTTATTATAATCAAGTAAGAAACTATATTCACCATCTATTAATTTTTGGGCTTGTTGTTTATTAATTACTAACGATTCTTTTAACTGATGAATATCATATTTTTGTTTTATTTCTAATTTAACCAACTCTCCTTCTTTATCATATATTCTTAATCTTATTTTTTTTCTATTTACTTCTCCAGATAATTTTTCATAGTAATCATCATCATTAATTGAATCAAAATACATACTTCTAATCATGTATCCAAGTTGATTTCTGTCAATTTCTAATAAATCATCTAGTTTTTTTCTAAGATAAAGAAATTCACTATATGATATTATATATTTTATTTCATGTCTAAACGTTTTAAGTACTTCCATTATCCCCTCCTAAGGTAGAAAACTTAGCTGTATTATTGATATATCCTGGAGTTGGTTTTGTAAAATAATAATATTTATCTTGATATTTACCATAACTAACATTATCTGGTAATTTTACTATTTCTACTTTATCTATAATATTTTTTCCATCAGATAATATTATATGTTCATCTTCTTCGGATAGAGCAAAATTGGCATATATATTGGTTGTGTTATCTATTTTATCTTTAGTCAAGAAGATAAGTAAATATGATTCGGCTTTTAACTGTGTTTTTGGTATTTTATATTTATTTAGTTTATTTATGTTATCGGATAAATAAATATTATCTAATATGACATCTTTTTTACTGTTATTATATAATTCTATATAATCGTATGAATAACCATCTTCATTATAATAAATACCTTTGTTATGTGTCATATATTCATTAATAACTATATTATATTTTTTATTATAATTAACACTTTTAGAATTATTTTCTTTGCCTGGTGTTGGTATTTGCATATAGATATATTTATTTTTAATGTATCCATAAGATATATCAGACTCAATATTACCATAACTAAATTTATTTATAATATTTCCATTTGAATCAGTTAGGGTTATTATTTCACCACTTTTAGATAATTTAAAGTTTGTATGACATATTCTTGTTTCTAAATCGCATTTATTTTTGCCTGAGGCGTATACGATAATATATTCATTACTTTTAATGGTAATATCAGGAAATGTCCATTTCTTTGTATCATATTCATCATCACTTAGATGGTAATTACTAAGATTAATAGAATTTTTATAACCATTATATATCTCTATATAATCAGAATAATCACCATCATTATCTTTAATTGTATAGTTATTGCTAGCCATTATTTCACTTACGTATAGTTTTCCTGTTTTAATGTAATCATTATTTGGGATTAACATAACTAAAATTATGGTAAGTACAAATATTGGAATAATTATTAATTCTTTCTTCATTTTAAATCACCAAAATATTTTTCATATTCGCTATTAGTTAAATTGAATTCTTTTTGGATACTGTTAAGAACGATACTATATCTTTCTTTAATTACTGTTTTAAATTTATCAAGATTGTTATACCACATATCCATATTTTTTATAGGATTCATATTACTTGTTTTATATTCATTATACCATCTATCGATGTGATATGGCATCTCACTTTCTACTTCTTTAATCATATTATCTAATATACTTAACATTCTATCTGGATTAAATGTATTTTTTAAGTGATATGCAAATGTAGTTAAATATTTGTCTTTAAATGTTTCATTTTGGTATAGTTTGTAGGTCATTAGTGTTGAAAAGTAATTACCTGTTCCATGACCATTTGGTAAGAATGGATAGAATAAATCTGGTGTTTTATAGGTAGATGGATACATAGACCAGTCTTGATCAAATAACATTATTCGCCATTTTCCACCATTGTGTTCTTTCCAATATCTTATATTTCCAGTATCTGTATTTCTATAATATGTCTGTACTATCCAATAATTTATTACTTCATTAATATCAATTTGTGTTTCTAGATATTTATATACTTCTTCTTTTCTTGTATCATGGTTTCTAAGATAATTTAAAAGGTTGTTATATTCAGTAATAGTACCAGCTTGTACACTATTAACGCCTTTTATCAAATCAATATTTCCTTTTTCTATTTCATAATTACTTACTATGTAATTTTCATTTAACTTTTCTCTTAGATTATATAATCCATAATATTTACCATTTATATAAACTACTACTGCTCTATATTTTTGCATATCTATATCCATTTGGTCTTTTAAGACTTCCGATAGGAAAGTATCTTTTATTCTAATTCTATTAGGGTCTTCACCAGAATTTCTTAATACAAATGATTTTATGGTAGTGGCATCATCATCAAAGAATGGATAAGTTATATTTTTTAACCCATATTCTTTTTTTAAATATATAGCCATACTTTTTTGTGGTTGTTCTCTTGAGTCTTGACCTACTAATTTCATATCTCCATTAAATGTTACTCCTAATGTTCCATCACTTTCATAGTAATCAAAATTTATTGGTTTATACCAATCTTGGCGATAGTTATTAAAGTATCCTTGTACTAATATACCGCTTTGCATAGAAAATAGATTTTCGTTATTAGTTTGAATTGATATTACCGGTAAGGTATGTTGTCTTCCTACAATGTATAATCTTGATTGAATGGTTGATTCTATGTAATTATCTTTAATAGCTATAGCTTTAATTATTTGCGTTTTATTCATTTTAATGGGCTCTTTATACAATGTGGAATTTTTATTAGGATTACTTCCATCTAATGTATAATATATTTTACTATTATCTGTTGTACTTAGACTTATAGTATCTCCTTTGTTTACATAAGTGTTATTTATAGAATACTCTGGTGCCAAGGAGTATCCTAGGTAATAGATATTTGAATTTTTGCTACCAAAGGTGGTATTTTTATATAAAACTGTTTGTCCATCTTCTGTTCTTCCTCTACTTATGGTTGAAGAAATTTTTCCTAATGGTAGAATGTCTATAATTTGATTATCTTTATATAAGTATAATGTATCACTATTATTATTGATAGTAAATGGTGTATTTATCGTATAGTACCCTTTACCTAAAATAGATTTATTTCCTAATTTTATTGGATTATTATTTTTTAGAGATATGCTATAAGCAGATAAATTTATATTTTCATTAATGGTATTTCTTATTTCAATTTTATCTGTTGATACTTCACTTATAATTAAATCTTGATTATTATTTAACTCTTTTAAATAATTGTCTGTATTTTCTAAACCAAAGGTTGGAGTACTATAGTAAACCCAATTATTTTTATATTTTCCATAGGATGTGTTTATTGGTAGTGTATTTACATTTAGACTTTCTATTTCATTTTTATATTTATCATATAAAGTTATTTTTTCATTATCTTTAAGAATAAAATTAGTATGTATTTCTCCTTCATATATTGTGTTTTTATTTGAAGTATATACTATTAAGTATTCTTTTGATTTTATAATAATATTAGGGAATATATACTTATCTATTTTTTTATCATTTGATAAAAAATATCCTTCTAAATTAATGTCTGACTCACTATCATTATATATTTCTATCATAGGGTAATAATTACCATCTTTTGATTTTACTATATTTAAGTTATTTGTTATATATTCATTTATACAAATTCTTTCTTTACTTTTTTCTTCTTCTATAGGGTCATTATTAGTTAATCCTTTATTTAATTCATTAGGTGTTCCTTTGTAATAGTAAACATACTTGTTTCCATTATAACCATAAGATGTATCAGGAAGGGTTTCTAAATAATAAATCTTGCTAAGAGATTTAGCATTTTTATCTGATAGTGTTATTACTTCACCTTTTTTTGATAATTTAAAATTGGAATGCAATTCATTCTCTGTACTTTCTTTACCTGTTGCAAATACTAGTAAGTAATCGTGAGACTTTATAGTAACGTTTGGAAATGTCCATTTTTTTGTATTAAAATTATCATCTGATAAGTAATATCCCTCTAGGTTGATATCATAGTCATAGCCATTATATATTTCTATATAATCACTATATAAACCATAAGTATCTTTTATAGTGTATTTATTATTTGGCATAACTTCATTTATAATTAGTTTTCCATTGTTTCTATACTTATTAATAGTGGGTGTATACACTATAACTAAAAGTAATAAACTAAATGATAAAATTATTAATGATTTTTCTATTATATTTTCCCTTTTCATATTCTATACACCTATGTTAATAATATCATAAATCATGGTATTAGTAAAGTTTAAAAACTGGTGATTTTTCCTTGACAAACGAATAAATATTTAATATAATCATAATCGGTACATTTTATGTTTTATATATATTTGTATTGGGAACACAACTATATATAGGCAAATTTAATTTATAAAAGGAGATACAAATGAAATCATTTATGCAAAAAAAGGAGTCTGTATCTAGAGATTGGTATGTAATAGATGCAGCAGATGTTCCTCTAGGTAGATTAGCTGTAATGGCTGCAACAATGTTAAGAGGAAAACATAAGCCAACATATACTCCATATGTTGATTGTGGTGATAATGTAATTATAATTAATGCTAAAGATGTATTATTAACTGGTAATAAGTTAGAAGACAAAATTTACTACAATCATAGTAGATATGCTGGTGGTATGAGAGAGAGAACCGCTAAGGTTATGAAAGAAAAATATCCTGTAGAAATGGTAGAAAGAGCTATTAAGGGAATGCTTCCACACAATAGATTAGGAAGACAAATGTATAGAAAATTGTATGTATATGAAGGTAGCAAACATCCTCATATGGCACAACAACCAAAATCAATTGAAGTAGGGAGGAAATAATAATGGCTAAAGATCAAAGAGTATTTACAGGAACTGGTAGAAGAAAAACTTCTGTAGCTAGAGTAAGATTAATTCCAGGAAGTGGAAAAATCACAGTAAATGGTAGAGATGTTAATGAATATATGCCATTTGAAGTTTTGGTTATGGATTTAAAACAACCTTTAGAAATAACTAATAACTTAGAAACATTTGATGTTATAGTTAATGTTAATGGCGGTGGTTTTTCAGGACAAACTGGAGCAATTAGATTAGGTATTACAAGAGCCTTACTTGAATATGATAAAGAAAATAAAAATAATGAAGACTCTTATAGAAAAATACTTAAAGCCGCTGGTTTTGTAACTAGAGATGCTAGAAAGAAAGAAAGAAAGAAACCAGGTTTAAAAGCTGCAAGAAGGGCACCACAATTCTCAAAGAGATAATAAATTATGGTATATTAAAACCTATAAGCAAATTGCTTATAGGTTTTTTATTTTATTTTCTTATTTACTACTATGTACCAATGTCTGCTATAACAACACGAAATGCATATGTTGCATATTTACTTCCATTATTATAGGATGAATGATATGTTCCAGCTTTAGCGCCATCTCCATAATACCCTCCACGCATAAACCAAGTATAAGATGAATTAACAAAATATTTGTTATCGCTATACCAATTTGCTGTTTCAAATAATGCATGGCCACCACATGTCGCTATTGTACAAGAAGTATTTGATGTTATTGTATACTTATCATAATACTTGCTATTAGGTAATGTCGCAAACCCAGAACTACTTATTGTACTATTGTAATTTCCCATTACATATTCGTTTCCACAACCAGACATATCATATACTCCATATATATTGCCAGTGGTACTAGCTACTTTGGTTAATTCTCTGGTACTACTATGAGTATTTGTTCCATAATTAAGCAAATAACCGTCCCATGTATAAAAGCCATATGTATTGTATTGGGCTGTAGATGTTTGATTAGTATATACATCTTTTATTTGGGTAGACCCACCAACATTTCCTCCACTTCTTCCTGTGTAGTAGTAATTTGAATTATTTATATATATTTCTCTATTTGCACCATATTTACTATGTGATAGGTATGTCACCGCCCCCCATTCACTATTCTTTGCCATATGACTATCAAAATTTGATGTTAAGCCATAAGTACTATTACCAGAAAAAGTTACTGTACTACCAGACTGTGTTCCTCCAGCAAAATTAAGGGCTGTGGCAAATTGCGTTGATATGTTTTGATTACGAAGAGACTGTAAGTTTGGTTTTACTGTTGGTTTTGTGTTAGTACCAGTCGTTTCAAATTTACCTATCCAAAATCCATCAAGTTCAGTATCCCCAAATGTGAATGCTGGATGAGTATAGTATTCATCAACTGCCGTACCTTCTGATTTTTCTGTGTCCTTGCTTTCAAAAACAATTTCTATTTCTTGTTCACTACCACTACTACTTGCTGTTGTAGTCCATATTTTATATTTATATCTAGGGATCCATACAAAATATCCTAGAATATCATCTTCTGATACAGTTACTCCTGATGTATTTAAGTAAGTACTTCTTGATGTTTCTGTTACTAATACAGCATTAGCCCATTTTTGTTCATCGTAATTATACCAGTCACTATCACTTGCACTTATAGTTTTTACAACTGTTCCTGTTGATGTATCAAATACTATAGGTATTAATCCTTCTAAATTTGAAATTTCTATACCTGTATTATTTTTTTTAGTTGTCATTTTGTATGGATGTGCTTGTGTTCCTAGTCCTCCTGATATTCTAATATTACCATCTATGTAGGCTACTGGTCTTATATTATATGACGTACTGTCATTAGTTTGTGCTAATTTTCCACTTGTATTAATATAAAAAGATTGATATCCTGACCTAGAATTAGATGTCATTGTCCATTGATTGGTACCATTATTTATCCAATTTTTGTTGATACAAGCTGTAGTAAATGCAGATAAAGATACATTTGTACATTCACTTCCTGATGCATATCCATAATCGGATGGATACATTAATCCAAAAATGTTATCATGTGTATATGGTAATGAATTATAATAGCTAGATTGGCTAGATACTAGAGTACCTCTTTCTTTTCCATAGAATGTTCCTGTATTTGTTGCTGCTGTAGTATAACCACCTAGATAATATCTAGCATTGGCTAATACACTTTTTGCTCTATCTGTAATGCTGTATGTAGCTTTACTAAAATCACAAGAGATACTTGCATTATTTTGACCTGTATAACATGTATAACTAGTTAAAATATTATAGTATCCTTTATTCATTAATACATTTGAATCTGCATATATCCAATCGCTTAATCCATGTCCTGAATTAGTTTTAGAGGTTGAACTATCCCAAGAAAAACTTGTTGTGAAATCGGATTTATCTATATCATATCCACTAAGAGCACTATCCTTTATTATTTTTAATCTTTCTTTTCCAGTTAATTCATCATATATAACGCCAATTATCCTGTAAAGATTTCCAGATGGACACTCTGTTTGACTATTAAAATCTAGGCATATGTAGTTATTAGGATTTTTTCCATAATATCTATAATCTGTTGTAGATGCTATTTCACTTCCCGTTGCTGACGATGATGCAGATATAGTGTCATGTTCTACTTTATACAATGTGTCCTTACTTGTTACATATGTATTTTTTATTAAATTCACACCAGTACTTGATTGTTCTATTAATCCTCTTAGTTCTAGTGATAACTCACTATTTTGCATCTCTGATGTAGAGGTTGTGCCATCTATATAAATATATACATAATATGTTAATTCTGTGTTAGCTGTTATACTGGTTTCTAATATATACATTCTATCATCTACAGTAGCATTAGCAAAATTTCCTGAAGATACCACTGTTTTTCCTTGTACGACAGCATACTTTAATCCTTCACTTTTTAAGACATTTTCAATGTATTTAATATCAAAATATAGAGCTATATCTGTTCTTACTGATTTATTATTTGTTACAACTACTTCAAAACTAATACCATCAGAATAATCTCCTACAGGTACTATCTCTCCTTCAATTATATATGGATAGAATGTTATTCTTGTTGTATCTACACTACCTATAGTTAATCTTAGTGAGGTGCTTTTTCCTTTCCATGTTATCCATGCATAAGTAGATCCTATTAATAAAATTATTGCTATTATTGACAATATTATATTAAGACTCATTCTTTTTTTCATGATTAATAGTACCTCCTTTTTATTACCTATTCTTTATAATTATACTATGTATTTATGTAATTTTCAAGGTGTTTGTTTTTACATAATTATTGTATCATACTCATTAAATCATTTTCTGAAATAATCTTTATTCCTAACTCTTTTGCCTTTGTATTTTTTGTAGATGTACTTGTAATATCATTATTAATTAAATAATTTACGTTATTAGATATTGCTTTTACTACTTTACCTCCATATGATTCAATATATTCTACTAATTCATCACGATTAGTAAAATTGTTTACACTACCTGTTATAACAAATATTAAATCTTTTAGTGGTTGATTGTTATCTATAGAAGTATCTGTAAAATTAACTTCTTTAAGTAATAACTCTAATTCTTTTAGAAAATCTTCATTGTTAAAGGTATCTATCCATTCTTTAGCAATTATTTCTCCTATTCCATCTATTTTACTTAATTCTTCAAAGGTTAAATTTCTTATTTTATTTATATCATTACTATAATTTTTACATATTAATTTTGCTCTAGATAGTCCAATATCAGGTATGCCTAGGGCAAATATAAAATTTGCAAGTTTGACATTTCTTGACTTTTCAATAGAATTAATTAGATTGTCATAAGATTTTTTCCCAAATCCTTCAAAAGAGATAATGTCATTTTTATATCTTTTTAGATTGTATATATCAGCATATGTTTTTATTAATCCTTCATCGGCTAATTTATTAATAATTGCATCACTTAATCCTTCTATATTCATAGCATTTCTACTGGTAAATTGGCTTAATCTTTTAACTAATTTAGCTGGGCAAAAATCATTCATACAGTATAGATATTTGACATCATTGGAGCTAATAATTCTAGCTTCATGATTACATACTGGACATTTATTTGGGATTGTTAGAGAATTACTTTGGGTTAAATTATCTGCTATTTGTGGAATTATCATATTGGCTTTATATACTAAAATTGTATCTCCTATCCCCAAAGATAAACCTTGTAAAATAGATACATTGTGTAGTGATGCTCTACTTACTATTGTTCCTTCTAATTCTACTGGTTCAAATACTGCCACTGGGTTAATTAAACCTGTTCTTGATACTAACCAATCGACATCTATTAATTTTGTTTCGACTGTTTCATCTTGCCATTTAAAAGCAATAGCATTTTTGGGATATTTGGCTGTTGTACCTAGTTGTTTGCCATATTCTATGTCATTATATAATAATACTAAGCCATCTGATGGAATATCATATTCATTAATTTTATTTTTAAAGTAAAGTACTTGTTCTTCTAAATTATTACTTGTTACTTTATGATATTCTACAACATCAAATCCAAGTGATTTTAACCATTCAAATTCTTCACTTTTCAATTTAAATTTTTTTTCTGATTCGATTAGTGCAAATATTATACAATTTACATTTCTTTTGGCTGTTACTTTGCTATCTAATTGTCTTACAGATCCAGAACATAGATTCCTAGGATTTTTATATTGACTAGAATCATCATCTAATTCTTCATTCATTTTATTAAAATCAGAATATTTTATAACGGCTTCTCCTCTTACGACTAGTGTTCCTTTATATGGTATTGTCAATGGAATATTTTTGAATTTTTTTACATTTTCTGTTATGACTTCTCCGATAATACCATTTCCTCTAGTAACACCACTAGATAGTTTTCCATCTTTATAGGTTAATACTATTGTTAATCCATCTAGTTTCCAAGAAAGAAGTCCTTCTTGATTTCCTAAAAAAGAAGCTAATTCTGATATACTTTTTGTTTTAGATAGTGATAGCATGGGAGCTGGATGTTCTACTTTGACTAAAGAGTCTATGGCTTCTGGCTCTACGTTTTGAGTTGGACTATTTGATAGTATAGTGTTAGTTTCTTTTTCTAGTTTTTCTAATTCATCATATAATTTATCATATTCAAAATCGGTCATTATAGGTGTACTATACTGATAATATAGTCTTGATGCATTATTAAGTATTTCTATTAATTCTTTCATTCTGTTTAATTTTTTATCCATTTGTATTCACCTAATCTTTTTTATCAATAATTTTCTTTAAATATTCTAATCCGATGATAATTAGTCCACCGATAATAAAATATAATATACTAAAATTTTTAAAATTTAACATTTTCATAGGAGATTCTAAAGTAGTAGGTCCCATAATTATTGGATATACTGACCCTAACATTAATCCTAATACTAGATATATTGTACTTGATCTATGGTGTTCTAAACACTTTCTTAACGTTTTGGCAAATATTACTACTCCAAATATTATTCCTAAGCCAAATATTATTAATACTGGTAAGGCATTAAATTCTAGATGAATTAAATCTTTTACTTTATTCATTATAGGAATATATAGTCCAAATATTAGAAGAATTGTTGAACCAGATATTCCTGGTAAAATCATGGCAGATATGGCTAGGGCTCCTGATAGAAAAATATAAATAATTGTTACTATATTTAAATTGTTTATGGAGATATTTAATCCTCCAGTTGTATTTAATAGTGTTATACCAATGACAACGATAAGTCCTATTATAAAAAATAATATGTTTTTATATTTACCTTTTATTTCTTTCTTTTCTGTTTTAATAACTATTGGTATAGCAAATATAATAAATCCTAGAAATAGGGAACTTAATTTGTATATTTCTTTGTGAAATAAACTTGATAATACACTAGCTGCTAGAAGAAATCCTATTACCCAACCTATACCTATTTTAATTAAATAAACTAGGGCTTTTTTCTTTTTTTCTATATTTCCTCTAAATAAATCATCTAATGATTCAATAAACTTATCATAGAATCCTAATATAAAGGCTACAGTACCGCCTGATACTCCTGGAACACTATCTGCTAATGCCATTAAAAAGCCATTAAAAAAATTAATAATCATTTCTTTTGTTTTTTTCATATTACACCTCTATTTTCCTAATTAAATTATTGCATATTTATGTGTTATTGTCAATTTATTCGAAGATATTTTTATATAGAAAAAAGACACATAAGTGTCTATATAAGTGAAATTATTAAACATAGTATAAAGAATGAAAACCCTAAAAAGAAAGTTAATCTACTGATAAATAGTTCTGCTCCTCTTTCTTTTCTATTTGAAAACAAATCAGAATTTCCTCCTTGTATTATACTTGCACTTTCTGCTTTACCACTTTGTAGTAAAACTATAACAATTAATAAAATTGATACGATTATAACGGCAATTTCCATAATATCCTCCTGTTTATGTATTATATCATACTAATTATTAAATTACAATTAGTATTGTACTCCCCATATAACTAAATCGTTAGCTTCTTTTCCACATACGACACATTTTCCTGTAAGAGGTTTCTCTCCTTCTAAAATACATCTTGATTTTGTTCCTTTTATTTCTTTTATTTTAGCTTCACATTCACTATCTCCACACCAATCTGCTTTTACAAAGCCATATTGTTTATCCATAATATTTTTAAATTCTTCTAAATTGCGTGCTTCAAAAGTTAATTCATTTCTTCTCTTTATAGCCATATTTAATAAATTATTCTGAATATCATTAAGTAAATCATTAATATATTTTGTAATATCTTCGTCTAATGATACTTCTTCTTTTTCTCTAGTATCTCTTCTAGATATATATATGCAATTATTATTTAAATCTCTTTCTCCTAATTCAATTCTTATTGGTATACCATTTACTTCAGATGAGGCAAATTTGAATCCTGGTGATTTATCACTATCATCTATATATGCTGTAATGTCTTTTGATAATAATTTATTTTCTAGTTCTTTTGCCATATCCATAACTTTAGTTGATGTACCTATTGGTACTATAACTACCTTTGTTGGAGCAATTTTAGGAGGTAGGACTAATCCATAGTCATCACCATGAACCATTATTAATCCTCCTATCATTCTTGTTGATACTCCCCAAGATGTTTGATAGGCATATTCATATTCATTATTTTTATTTAAAAATTTTATATCATAGGCACGGGAGAATTTTTGTCCAAAGTAATGTGAAGTCCCTGATTGAAGAGCCACTCCATTATACATAAGTGCTTCAATCGTTAAAGTATATTCAGCTCCTGCAAATTTTTCACTTTCTGTTTTTCTTCCGGTTATTGTTGGAATAGCTAAGTAGTCAGTAAAAAATCTTTTATATACTTCTAACATGCCTCTTGTTTCTTCTTCAGCTTCTTTTTGAGTCTCGTGAATCGTGTGTCCTTCTTGCCATAAAAATTCTCTACTTCTTAAGAATGGTCTTGTTTCTTTTTCCCAACGCATAACATTACACCACTGATTATATTTAATAGGTAAGTCTCTATATGATTTTACTTTAGTTGAATAATAATCACTAAATAGAGTTTCACTTGTTGGTCTTATGCAAAGCCTTTCTTCTAGTTCTTTTTGTCCTCCTTGTGTTACCCATGCTACTTCTGGTGCAAAACCATTTATTAAATCTGATTCTTTTTTCATTAAATTTTCTGGTATTAATAGAGGCATTGATATATTTTTATGTCCTGTTTCTTTAAACATTTTATCTAGTTCTTTTTGTATATTCTCCCAAATAGCATAACCATTTGGTTCAATAACTATACATCCTTTAACATTAGAATAACATGCTAAATTAGCTTCTCTAACTATATCTGTATACCACTTGGCAAAATCTTCATCTCTTTTTGTAATGTTCTTATTTTGTTTATTGCTCATATTATCACCTGTTTCTAGTACATTGTATCAAAATTATTATGAAATGTCATTATCTTTTTATTTTTTCAGATAAAAAGATAATCTATAGTGACTATCTTTTTCTTAATCTTGTATAATTGTTAATATGTTCATTATTAACATCTCCATATATAAATCTTTGAATATCATTTTCATTTTTAAATAAATGATATGCTAATATTAATTTCACATAAGCATTTTCTGTAGTTGTATTCATAATAAAATTATCACTATTTATTCCATTAGTAGAACTATATATATCCCTATTGTCTTTTCCGTATATTGGCCCAAAATATAATGGAATACTTTTTTTTCTACACTCTTTTTCAAAAGCTTGTATACCATATTTACTATCACTTATGCAAGGGCATGTTCCAGAATGATATAGAGTATGTAAAACGGCATTAACTCTTGATATGTTGTAATTACTATAATTATTTCCCACATATGGATTAATTATTAATACATTACTATTAATTTTTCCAATTTCATTTAAATAGCCTTTTCTTGTTTCATTTGCAGTCAATTTGCAATACAATTCTCTGTCTAAAACCCTAAATTCTCCATTATTTAGAACTTTTCCTAAAGGTAACATAGGTGTGTGACTTGAAATTCCATTTACATCATCCGTTATTTGCATGCATTGTCTAACCCTTGAACCATATATAATTTTAGAATCATTATTATAGTAATAACTTACATATACTCCAGGTAATCCAACATTTGAAATAAAGTCAAATGCACTCTTTAAATTTTTTACACCATTTGCTCTTATATCAGTAACTTCATAATTACTTGATACTATTACTAGAGGCACTCTAATATCTGCCAATATCATAGCCAGAAAATTTGCAACGTATCCTAAAGTATCTGTTCCATGAGTAATAACAACTCCTTTATAATCATTAAAATTATATTCTTTTAAGCATTTTGCTAAATAACTCCATTTTTCTAATGTCATATTTTCACTGAGTTCTTCCATAATAGCATGTTCTTTTGTAAAAATGACTTCCATTGGATATTGACTATTAAAAGCATCTAGCAATAAAGAAACAGAATTTTTATTTTCTCCATATTTTTCTTTTGCTTCAGTTGGTTGCATAATTATGTTTTTTCCTAAAACCTCATCATATACTTTTACTGAGCCTATTGTTCCCCCAGTAAATAAAATTAGAATTTTTTTCTTTTTTTCTGAACCTTTTTCCATTATACCTCCTAAATAACTTTAATTATTAACTATATATGCTTACCTTAACTTAATATGAACTTCTCTTAATTGTTCTTCACTAATCTCATTAGGTGATCCCATCATGTTATCAGCCCCACTTACATTTGGTGGGAATACCTGAACCTCTCTTAAATTGCTTTCATCTCTTAAAAGCATAAGAATTCTATCTATTCCTGGAGCCATTCCAGCATGTGGTGGAGGTCCATATTGAAATGCTGTATATAATGACTTAAATTTATTCTTTACAACTTCTTCATTATAGCCTACCAAATTAAATGCTTCTTTCATAATTTCTATATCATGATTTCTAACTGCTCCTGATGACATCTCACATCCATTACACACAATATCATATTGATATGCTAGGATATTTTCCATATTTTCTTTTTTTAATACTTCAAGTCCTCCTTGTGGCATAGAAAATGGATTATGATTAAAAACATACTTGTCTTCTTCTTCATCATATTCGTAGAACGGAAAATCATTAACTATGCAAAAAGCATATTGTTCTTTGTCTATTAAATTCAATTTCTCTCCTAAATACGTTCTAATCATACCAGCTCTTTTTGCAGCAACTTTTTCTTTTTTATCTGCTATAAAGAATAGAACATCACCACTAGATATATTTGATTTGTCTATTAATAATTTTCGATCATTTTCTGATAAAAATTTATCAATTGGTCCTTTAAAACTCATATCTTCATTGACAGAAATATATCCAATACCTGGCATACCAATACTATTTGCGTATAGAACAACATCATTAAACCAAGAGTTTGAATTATTAGCAATACCTGTCACCTTAATTCCTCTTATGGTTGCTCCTCTAAATGGTTTAAAATCACTGTCAATAAATATTTCTGAAATATCTATAATCTCAAGTGGATTCCTTAAATCCGGCTTATCAGTACCATATTTTAGCATCGCTTCTTTGTATGAAATTCTTGGAAAATGTTTTGGTGTGACTTTTTTATTGCTAAAGTTAGTAAATATACTATAGAAAAATTCTTCACCAACTTCATAGACATCTTCTTCTGTAGCAAAAGACATTTCAAAGTCTAATTGATAAAATTCAAGTGTTCTATCTGCTCTACAATCTTCGTCACGAAAACATGGTGCTATTTGATAATATTTATCAAAGCCAGATACCATAAGTAATTGCTTATATATTTGTGGTGCTTGAGGTAATGCATAAAACTTCCCCTTAAACTTTCTAGACGGAATAATAAAGTCTCTTGCCCCTTCTGGGCTTGATACAGAAATAATTGGCGTTTGCACTTCTGTAAAACCAAGGCTATCCATTTTATTTCTGATAAATTTCAATACTTCGCTTCTAAATTTAATGTTATCATGAACTTTCTTATTTCTTAGATCTAAGTACCTATATTTAAGCCTTATTTCTTCACTAACTTCTTTTGAGGTTATTATATCAAAAGGTAATACATTAGAACATTTTCCTAAAACAGTTAAAGAATCTATAACAACTTCTATTTTACCTGTTGGTATATTTTCGTTATATTCGCTTTCTTTTCTTAATCTTACCTTTCCATCAACAGATATCGTTGATTCTTTTGTTATATTGTTAAATATATTTCCATCATTACCAACAAGCTGTACAATTCCGTATTCATCTCTTAAGTCTATAAATATAACTCCTCCATGATCACGAATATTTTCTACCCATCCTGCAAGTTTTACTTCTTTGTTCGCATCTTCTTGCGATAAAGTACCACAATAATGATTACGATACTTATTTGCTCTTAACACTATTTTCTCACCTCTAATTCATTTTTTATAATTTCTGCTGCTTTTGAAGGGTCAGCTTGTCCTTTAGTTTCTTTCATCACTTGACCAACAAAAAAGTCAAAAACTCTTTTTCCATTATGATAGTCTTCTACTAATATAGAATTATTATCTAATACTTTTATAATTATTGGTTTTAAAATATTTTCATCAGATATCTTACAAATTCCTAATTCTTTAACTATTGTTTTAGGTTCTTTTTCCTTAGTTACAACGTTTAAAAATACATCTTTACTTTGTTTAGAAGATATCTTTCCAGAATCAACCATGTCTATAATATCTATAAGCATTTGTGGTGTTAAAAATATGTCTCTAATATTTAAATTATTTTTATTTAAATATCCAAGTATGGTAGATGTTAGCCAATTTGCAGCTATCTTTGGATTAGCCCCTTTAACTATGACATCATGATAAAAGTCTGATATGTCTTTGTCTTTCACCAAAACCTTAGCATCATACATAGATAATCCATATTCATTAGTATATTTATTAATTCTTTCTAATGGTAACATAGGAATACTTGCTTTTATTTCTTCTATCCATGTATTGGGTATTTTAAATTTAGGTATATTAGGTTCAACAAAATACTTATAATCAATAGCATCAACTTTACTTCTCATATATACAGTAGTTCCAGACTCATTGTCCCATCTTCTTGTCTGTTGCTTCATTTTCGCATATTCTCCAGATTCTTTTAAAGCTATTTGTCTTTCAATTTCATAATTTATTGCTTCTCTAACAGCACTAAAAGAGTTTACATTTTTGATTTCAACCTTGGTTCCCCAATTTTTTGAGTCACTTTCATCCAAATTATCATCCATAATTGAAATATTTACATCACATCTAACTTGACCTTTTTTGCTATCTGCTTCGCTAATTCCTGTATACTGGTAAATACTTCGCATGCTTTCTAAGAAAGATACCGCTTCATCTGCATTATGAAAGCATGGTTCAGTAACAAGTTCAAGTAAGGGAACTCCTGCTCTATTATAATTAATTGTTGAATAACTAGAATAATGATCTAAAGATGCTGCATCCTCTTCTAGATGAATATTATTAATTTTAACTTGTTTTATCTCATTATTACATTCATAATCAAAAGTACCATATATACCAACAGGAATTGGCTTTGTTTCTTGAGTAATTTGAAATCCTTTTGGTAAATCAGGATAGTAATAATTTTTTCTTTCAAAATACATATATTCTGGGATTTTACAATTAAGTATTATGCTCATCATTATAGCCATACGAATTGCCTCTTTATTTACAACAGGTAATGTTCCAGGAAAGGCCATATCAACAGGTCTTATGTTTGTATTTGCTTCTTCGCTATAACCATTTCTTGCTGATGAAAAAACTTTTGTCTTGGTGCCACTTATTTCACAATGCATTTCCAAACCAATCAATGCTTTATAATTACTCATGACTCACCTCCTTGGCAATTTGATTTTTATATTCAAGATTGTTTTCAATTAGGTTGGCAATTGCCAAAATAGTATCATCCTTATAACAATTACCTGTAATATTTAATCCAACTGGTAGTCCATTAACAAAGCCATCAGGTATAGTTATTGATGGAAAACCACCAAAATTACCTATTTGTAGATGATCCTCTAAAATAGCATTCTCTACTTTGGTCATTTCTGGTTTATTATCAAATTTTTTTGCAGGTCCTGTACCAACAGGTAAAATAACTGCATCATATTCTTTAAATATATTTTTCCATTTATCAACAATTAACCTCCTAACTCTTTGAGCATTGTAGAAGTATCTATCTTTATTTTCTTTTTGTAGAACATATGAACCTATTACAAATCTTCTTTTAATTAATGGAGAAAAGTTTTTAGTTCTATAGTCTTTAATCATATCAATATAATTGGTTTCCTCTTTCTCTCTAGGTCCAAAAATAATTCCTGTTAAATTTGACATATTTGAAGTAGCTTCTGCATATGAAATTACTGAATATACAGAAGGAATTGTTTTTAACAAATTGTAATCCACATTAACTTCATCTACTTTAAAACCTATTTCTTTACATTTATCAACAACTTTATAAAAATTATCTAGATGTTCTTTTAGTTCATTATCCATATTTGGGAACATTTCATAAGCACATATTTCTTTGATATAACATAATTTTTTACCTGAGACATCTTTTTTTAATGATTCATATAAATGAATATTTGATGAATCCCAAGTTGTCATATCGTTTTTATCAAGTCCCTTCATTCCATCTACAACAATAGCAGCATCACTTACACTTCTTGTTAATACTCCACAGTGATCTAGACTACTTGCATATGGGAATAAGCCATATCTTGAAATCATTCCATAAGTTGGTTTATATCCCACAATGCCACAATAAGCTGCTGGTTTTCTAATAGAATCTCCTGTATCACTTCCTGTTGCATATGGGTATACGCCTGTGGCAACGGCACAAGCACTTCCTGCTGATGAACCCGCGCACATTCTTGTTGTATCCCAAGGATTTAAGACAGTACCCGTATGTCCTGTTGTTCCTGTTCCACCCATTCCAAATTCGTCTAAAACAGTTTTATTAACGGCTACAGCTCCACATTTCTCTAAATTTAAAATAGAAGTTGCTGTAAAAAATGGTACATAATCTCTTAGTGTGTTAGAAGAGCCTGTACTTAATATATCTTTAGTACTATAATTATCTTTAATTCCATAAGGAATTCCAGATAAAAGATTATCATTGACTTCTGTTCCTTTGGCATCATCCATAATAGTTACAAAAGCATTATATTTATTTTGTACTTCATGTGATAACTCTAATGATTCTTGAACAAGTTCATTGCTTGTAACTTTTCCGCTTTTTAATAATTCATGTAGTTCTGTAATACTTTTATTCATGTATTTCATTATTGCACCACCTTTGGAACCTTTACTTCTCTATCTTTAGTTTTATCACAATTTTTTAATAAATCTTCAATAGGGATTGATTCTTCTATGACGTCTTCTCTTAGTTCATAAACAAAGTCATCTAGGCAATGACTCATAGGTTCTATCTTATCTAAGTCTTTAATTTCGTTAATTAAATCAATATTCTTATCTATTATTTCAAATTCGTCTAAAACCATTTTATTTTCTTCTTCAGTTAGACCTATTAATAATTTATCAGCATAATTATCAACCATTTCTTTTGTAAATTTCATAATTCCTCCTTGAACATTATTAGTATAGCATATTTTCTATTATTAGTATATAAACTTTTTCATATAAAAACTAAAAATATACACTAGTCTTAATAACTATTATCTATCATTTTAAATAATTTTGATTCATTAAGATCATTCTTATATATAGCTACTACTTTATTTTTATCTTTTATTATGGCCATATCTCCAGTAAAAAATTTCTTTAATTTTACTCCATTTCTTATTTTAAATAGTGTTTTATTATCAACTTCCACTAAAGGTATATTAGGTAATGATTTTTCAATAGAAAGTAATTTATAATTATTATTTTTTATTTCTTCTAGAGTGTAACTATTATCTATATTAAATATACCTTGTCTTGTTCTTTCTAAACTATCCATACATCCATAAGTATTTAATTTATAACCTATATCTCTAATTAAACTTCTTATATAAGTCCCTTTACTTACTGTTGTCTTAATATAAAATGATGTTGTGTCATTATAATATGTTATATCTGATATTAACTGTATATCATATATAGTTACCATTTTCTTAGGCAATTCTATTTCTTTACCTTCTCTAGCATATTCATATAATTTTTTTCCATTAATTTTAACTGCAGAATATTTAGGAACTTCTTGGAGATAACTTCCTTTAAAGCTATTTAAAACTTTTTCTATTTCTTCTTTAGTTATATTGGTTTTCTTTGTATTAATTATTGGAGAAGTCGTATCTAAAGTTTCTGTTTCTATTCCTAATATTACTTTGGCTATATATTCTTTGTCATTAGCTGTAATAAGTTCACATACTTTTAAAGCGTTACCAAGGCATAAAACTAATACCCCTGTTGCCATTGGATCTAAAGTTCCTGTGTGACCAACTTTTTTAGTATTTAACGTTTTTCCTACTATATTAACGACATCTCTACTTGTAATACCACTTGGTTTATTAACCATTAAAATACCATTATAATTATTCATCAATGTATTTCCTTACTAATTTTAATATTGCTTCCTTAGCTTCATCTACCGACATATTCAGTTTGCAACCAGCAGCATTTATATGACCTCCTCCACCAAATGAGGAAGCTATTTCATTTACATCAACATAGTTTTTTGACCTTAGGCTTATACGACAATAGTCATCTTGTCTTAAAAAGACAGATACTTCTACTCCTTCAATACTTTTACCTATATCGACCAAACCTTCATGATCTCCTTCTTTGGCTTTTAATAAATCCATATCTTCTTTTGTAATATAAGAGAATGCTACTTTGTTATTGTAAAACAATTCTATTCTTGACATAACTAATTTCAACAATTCAAATTGAGGAATAGTCTTTTTAGTAATAAGATTATAATATAGATATCCATAATCTATTCCCATATTCATTAATTCTGATATTGTATTAAAAACTCTTCTATCAACATTGCCATTTTTAAAGCCACCTGTATCTGTAATAATTCCTGTTGCTATGGCATTAGCCATATCAATAGTTATATTTTTTTCATAGTCTTTTAATATTTCATATAGAAGTAATGAACATGATGCTGCTGTTGGATCTACTTCATTGTAATTAGCATACTTGGTGTTACTTATGTGATGGTCAATACAATAAGTAATCTTACATCTTGAAAAAATATTACTTTTTTGACCAATTCTTTCTATATTAGAAGTGTCTACGATGATTCCTAAATCATAACTATCTTCTGTATCTTCTTTTACTAAGCTACTATCTAAGAAATTAAAAATATGTGGCATATCTGGTATGACTATATCAACAGTTTTGTTCATATCTTTTAAAAAATAATACATAGCTAAACTTGAGCCAATAGCATCACCATCTGGTTTTTCGTGGGTTAAAATTACAATATTGGAGGCTTCATTAATTTTTTCAATAAGACTATTCATTTTCTTTAATCCTCTCAATTATATTTTCTATCTTTTTTCCATATTCAATAGATTGGTCATAAACAAACTCAAGTATGGGCATTTTTCTTATTTTGACTCTATTAGCTAGAGTTGTTCTAATAAAACTACTAGCTTTATTTAGTGTTTTTAAACTTGCTTCTTTATCCGTTAGGGTTGTAAAATATACTTTGGCATATGATAGGTCATTTGTTATTTTTACAGCTGTAATTGTAACAAAGCCCAAATTCTCATCTCTTGCTTCATTATTTACAATTCTACTTATCTCTTCCATAAATTGGTTATTTAATCTATCTAATTTTATACTCATAATATCTCTCCTTGAAATAATTATAACATAAATTGAATATAATATTAAGTGTAAAAAACAGACCTTTATTTTGGTCTATTTTTTTATTTCTACCACTTCATATGCTTCAATAATATCATTTTCTTTAATATCATTAAAGTTTTCTATTGTAATACCACATTCAAGACCATTTTTAACTTCTTTTACTTGATCTTTTTCTCTAGCTAATGAATTTATTTTACCGTCATAAATAATAATTCCATCTCTAATAATTCTTGCATTAGCATCTCTTTTAATAACTCCATCTGTAACATATGACCCTGCTATAGTACCTATTTTAGAAAACTTAAATAATTTTCTGACAATGGCATTTCCTAAAGTTTTTTCTTCATAAGTAGGATCTAATTTACCTTTCATGGCTGCTTCCATTTCTTCAATTAGTTTATATATGATATTGTATAATCTAATATCAACACCTTTTTCTTTAGCATATTCCATAATACTATTAGTTGGTCTTATGTTAAAACCAAGAATAATAGCTTTAGAGGCAAGTGCTAGTACTATGTCTCCTTCGGTAATAGAACCAATACCACTTCTAATAATATTTACTTTTATTCCTTCAACATCTAATTTAAGTAGAGAATTTCTAATAGCTTCTTCGCTTCCTCTAACATCTGCTTTTACAATAACAGCTATCTCTTTTTCACCAGCACTAATTCTATCAAACAATTCATCTAAGCTTACTGATTTATTTCCATCATTACTCCTATTTTTGGCATTTAATGTTCTTTTTAAAGCTATCTCTTTAGCTTTCTTTTCACTTTCAAAAGCCATAAACTTATCTCCTGCTGAAGGACTTTCACTTATTCCTGTAACGTTAACTGGCATAGATGGGTAAGCTTCTACTAGATTTTCACCTTTATCATTTTTTAAAGTTCTAATTTTACCAAATCTATTTCCTATAACAACAGGATCTCCTAATCTTAGTGTACCATTTTGAATTAATATGGTATTAACGACACCGGCATTTTTATCCATTTTAGATTCAATGACAGTACCCATAGCATATCTATTAGGGTTTGCTTTTAATTCTTCCATTTCACTAATTAATATAATATTATCTAATAGTTCATCAATACCTGTTCCATTTTTAGCAGAAATATTTACAAATAGTGTATCTCCACCCCAAATGTCTGGTGTTATACCATTTTGAGCCATTTCTGTAAGAACTTTTTCTGGATTAGCTCCTGGTTTATCTATCTTATTTACGGCTACGATAATTGGAACGCCAGCTGCTTTAGCGTGATCTATTACTTCTCTTGTTTGAGGCATAACTCCGTCATCAGCTGCTACGATAATTATTATAATATCAGTAATACTTGCTCCTCTGGCACGCATTTCTGTAAATGCTGCATGACCTGGTGTGTCTATAAAAGTTAGTTTTTTACCATTATATTCAATTTGATAAGCACTTATATTTTGGGTAATTCCACCGGCTTCTCCTTCTGCAACGTTTGTCTTTCTAATCGTATCCAATAAAGTGGTCTTCCCATGATCAACATGTCCCATTATCGTTATAACAGGTGGTCTTGGTACCAAATCTTTTTCATCATCAATAATTTCTAATTCTTCAAAATTAACTTCGTTTCTAGTACTATCTTTCTTTAGTGTTTTACCATATTCCATAGCTAGTATTTCGGCAGTATCAAAATCTATTAGAGCATTTAAATTCATCAATTTACCAAGACTCATTAATTTTTTTATAACTTCTCCGACGTTTTTATTTAAAGCTGTTGCAAATTCTCCAACAGTCATTCCATCTGTATATAAAACTATGGAATCATCATCACTACTAATATTTGATTTTAATTTTTCTTTGTGTTTATACATTTCTTTTTTTTGTTTTTGATAATTATTCTTATCATTTTTTTTAGGAGTTACTTTCTTCTTTTTCTTAGAATTAGCATTTGCTGTAATCTCTTCTAATTCTTTTTCATAAGAATCTGTAAATAGTTCTAATGACATATCTTCGTCTTCTCGAAGACTACTATTATTTGCTAATTCATTATCTAAAACAATAATATCATCATCACCTAACATGTCTTCTTTCTTACTAACCTTAATATCAAGGTTTTTACATAATTTAAGAATTTCTTCTACACTTTTGTTAACATCATTAGCGTATTCTACTACACTCATCATACTAACACCTCCTTATTTGTTTATTATTTTTCTTATTTCTTCATAATCATCATCACTTATTTTTACTTCTAATTGTCTAGATAGAGCACCACTTTTTATTGCTTTATCTAAAACAGAATTATCTTTTTTAATATATGCACCTCGACCGTTTAACTTTCCAGTCAAATCAGCGACAATTTTACCATCTGGTGTTCTTACTATTCTAAGAAGCTCACTTTTTGGTAGCTTTTCTCTTGTAACAACACAACTTCTTAGAGGAATTTTTTTATTCTTCACTTAAATCACTTTCTTTTTTTACTACTATTTTATATCTAGTCAATCTAGATGCAAGTTTTATATTTATTCCTTTTTTTCCTATTGCTAGTGAAGAGTTTTCTTCGTTAACAATAGCTAAGGCTTCTTTTTTCTTTTCATCAGTTATGGTAACTTTAACATCTTGAGCTGGGTTAAGGGCATTGGCTATAAATTTTACGGGATCTTTATCATATAAAATAACATCTATTTTTTCACCATTTAATTGGTTAAGAACTCTATTGATTCTATTTCCTTTTTCTCCGATGACTGCTCCAACAGGGTCTACTTTATCATATTCAGAGTATACCGCAATCTTACTTCTAACACCTGCTTCTCTAGCTACAGAATATAATATTACTGTTCCGTCACTAAGTTCAGGAATTTCATTTTCAAGAAGTCTTTTGACAAAGCCATAATGTGTTCTAGATAATAGTATAAATAATCCTTTACTTCCCATTTCTAATTTTGAAACATATACTTTGATTGAAGAACCCATAACCAATTTTTCACCAGGTATAATTTCTTTTTTTGGTAAGACACCATGAGCTTTTCCTAAATCTACATAGTAATTATTAGCATCTTCACGTGATAAAATTCCTACGAGTAATTCATCTTGTTTATCTTTAAATTCTTCATTAATTAAATTTTTTTCAGCCTCTTTTATTTTTTGAACAACAATTTGTTTAGCTGATATAGCTGCTACTCTTCCAAAGCTTTCTGGTATTATTTTAACTTCTGTGTCGATAGTTTCTTCTAGTTGAATATCATCTACTATTTTTCTAGCATCTTCTAGAGATATTTCTGTTTCTGGATTAGTTACTTCTTCTACGACTGTTTTATAAGTATATAATTTAATTTCTCCAGTATCTCCATTAACTTTAGCTTTAACATTAGATATTCCTTCATTTTTCTTATAAGCATTTGCCATAGCTGCTTCCATAGCTTCTACGACAATTGATTTATCTATTCCTTTTTCTTCTACAATAGCATTTAATGCTTTCATAAATTCATGTGTTTGTTTTACGTTCATTATTTTTCTCCTTTTTCTTTGGTAGTTATATCTAGTATATAACTGTCATCAATTATGTTACTTTTGTCTAAAATTGGATTTATAATATTGGTAACTTCTACGCAGGTATCTAGGTCTACTATATCGTCTTTATCAATAGTTATTCTTAAAAAATAATTTCCATTTTCTTTTAGATATTCAATGTTATCAATTCTAACTCCTAATTTATTAACTTCCTCTTCAATTAAATTTCTAACTTTATCCTCCATATTTACCTCCTTAATATTAAAGAGTGGATTATTAAGCCACTCTTCTTCAAGTACCCATATTATATCACATTATTATGATAATGCAAATAAAATACTAAAAAACTTTTATGATTTATATTTTAAGTGCTATATTTTGTCTATAAGTAATATATTATATGTTACTTGAAGTTAATTATTGGATGATTAAATTAAGAATAAGTTAACAAAGATAAAGATTGTTGTGCATGTTGTGCCTTGTAATTAGATATTGTAGATAACAAGTAAACTATTTAATAATCAAATATAAAAAAACGGATATTCCGTTTTTTAAAATATTTTATCAAACTAAAATTTTTGAGTTATACATCTATTAACTTGCCCTTTTTTAATAAATTTAATAGTGTTGTATTTTGCTCAGCACTACCTATATAATTATTTATGTTATTGATTTTGGCTAGTTTTTTACGATAATCAAATGAGCTATCTATAGATATTTCTTTTAATCCATCTACAATAGAATTGCCTTTATAGTTGGGATTATATAAATATTTTGTTTTAGATTGTAATTTTTTATTGACTCTTATTTGGACTTCTATATATTTATCTCCTAACCTTCTTTTTCTTTCTTCACCATTTCCCCATTTTCCTTCAATAACTTCTTTAACAAGTTCTTCAATGGTTTTATTTATATTAGGCAAATCAGAATTTAAATAACTTGTTGGGTCTATTCTTATATCCGATGTATTTCTTACTTCAAAATGTAGGTGTCCGCCATAACTCATACCTGTATTTCCCATATATCCAATTACTTGTCCTTTTGTTACATTTTGGCCTTCTTTTACTTTTACACTATTATATGCCATATGGGCATACAATGTGTAGTATCCATTGTTATGTTTTATTTTTACATAATTTCCATATGAGCCATTTTCAAATCCATTACAATCATTTCTATAGGAAACAACTATTCCATTGCTATGTGCAACAATATTTCCCAATGTGTAGTTCTTATTAACTACATCAATTCCATCGTGATATCCTTTTTTATAATTTTGAGTTATTTCTAACTCTTTACTCTCTAATACTCTATTTCTTAAACTCATAGTTATACTTCACCTTCATACTTTTCCTCTGTTATTTCTTCATCTTTTACAGGTTTCATTACTACTTTATCCATTATTTTCACTCTCCTTTTTATTAGTACTTTTCTTTGTAAAAAAATATGTAAATACTGCAGTGCATAGGTTAGTAAATAGTAAGAAGACAGTTTCAAATATTTTTTCTGATTTAAATACTGCTATGAAAAGGAGAATTACCAATGCGTTGGCAAACAATATAGTTACATAACTTTTTACATCTTCCAAGCTTTTTTTCACACTAATCACCCTTTCTAATAATTAGTATATTTTTTTGTCTTTATTCAAAGTTATTATATGCTATATAAAATTTATAGTGTTGGCACTATCCTATGTTATATTTTTTAATATATATAATACAATTGTGTTATAGGGGAGAAGAGATGTTTTTTTATTTTTTTGTTTACATTTATTTTTTTCTTTGCTATAATACCTTTTGAGCGAATGCTCCTTGCTTGAAAAAGCCAAAAGACCATAAGGAGGTGTACAATGAGAAAATATGAAATAATGTTTATAGTTAGACCTGATTGTGATGAAGCTACTAAGAAGAATGTTGTTAAGAAGTTAGAAAAAGCATTAACTGATAACAAGGCTATTATTACTTTATCTAAAGAATTAGGTCAAAAAGAATTTGCATATGAAATCAAGAAATGTAAATCTGGTTTTTATTTCCTATACAATATTGATTCATCTGATGATAAGGCAGTTAAGGAATTTAATCGTGTTGCATCAATTGATGAAAATGTATTAAGACATTTAGTTCTTAATATTGAAAAATAGGAGGATTAATGAATAAAGTAATATTAATAGGTAGATTAGCTAGAGATCCCGATTTAAGACATACTAGTAACGGAATGGCTGTATGCCAAATAACTGTTGCAATAAGTAGAAGAGTTTCTGCTGGAGCTAATCCTGAAACAGACTTTATTAATTGTACTGTTTGGGATAAGCAAGCTGAAAATGTTGCAAAATATCTAGCAAAAGGAAGACAAGTTGCCGTAGAAGGAAGAATCCAAACAAGATCTTACGACAATAATGAAGGTAAAAAAGTTTATGTTACTGAAGTTATAGCAAATAATGTTGAGTTTTTAGGAAGTGGTAGTAGTACTAATAATGATGTACAACAAAATAATCCTTTTAATAATGCTGCTCCTTATGAACCTACACCATTTGAACAAATGCCTACAGAATCAACTTCTGTAAGTGATGATCCATTTGCTAACTTTGGTGAAAAAATAGATATAAGCGATAATGATTTACCGTTTTAATAAAGGAGGATGAAATGGCAGATTTTCATAATAATAAGCCTAAAAGAAAAAAAGTTTGTTTTATGTGCATTGGAAAAGATGTTAACTATAAAAATGTTGAGATAATCAGTAAATATATAAATGATTCTGGAAAGATATTACCAAGAAGATTTACTGGTACTTGTGCAAAACATCAAAGATGTATAGCTGAACAAGTTAAATTGGCTAGATTCATGGGATTTATTCCATATTCTAAATAAAAAAATAAGACTTATGTCTTAATTTTTTTTTAACTATTTTTTCCTAGTGTTATTTCAACACTATTTATTTTTCCACCTCTATTATAAGTAATGCTTACTTTATCTCCTACCTCATACTTATATAATTCATATCTAAACTCGGCTAAACTTGAAAACTCTACATCACCTATTTTAGTTATTACATCGCCTTTTTTTATTCCTGCCTTTAATGCTGGTGAATTGTTTGCTACTTCTATGACAACAACACCTTTATCTACTCCATCTGGTAATGTAATTCTTTGTTGCCATAAGTAATATTCTTCTGAAATATCTACCATACTGATTCCTATATATGGTCTTACAATATCTTCACCACTTTCTATTCTGTTTGCATAGTTTAAAGCATCTTCTATCGGAATAGCAAATCCCATGCCTTCAACTTCATTTTGGACAATTTTTAGTGATATAATTCCTATTACATTTCCACTTACATCACAGAGTGGTCCTCCTGAGTTTCCTGGATTAACAGCGGCATCTATTTGTAATACTTTCATATAGTAATCAGATGCTTCACCTGTTAGATTTACCTCTACTAATCTATCTTTTCCTGAAAGGATACCTTTAGTAACAGTTCCTTTATATTCTTTTCCCATTGGACTACCGACAGTAAATACTGTATCTGCTAATTTTACTTCATCACTCTTTCCAATTTCTACAACGCTATTTGCTTTGTTACTATCTATAGTAAGAACAGCAATATCAGAATAAACTTCTCCTCCTAAAATTTTAGCATCTATTAGTGTATTTCCATCATTGAATTCGACTTTTACTGCATCTGCTCCGTCTATAACATGGTAATTAGTCATTATATATGCGTTTTTATCATCTTTTTTGTAAACAAAACCTGACCCTGTAGAAATAAGTTTATCACTTTTATATGACATTACAACTACAGTGGCTCCATATACATTATCTACAGAACTAGATATGCTATTTTCAACTAATTCACTTCTAGTAATATTTTTTATAACTTGTTCACTTACTTTTGTAGATGATGTTGAATATAAGTATCCTCCACCTACTCCACAAACAAAGGATAACATCATACAAACTACTATAATTATGGTACTATTTTTATTTTTTATATTTAATTCATTCATAAAATCACCTTCCTACATTTCTACAATTTCTAAATAATTCTTTGGGAATCCCATATAATCTAATACTTTTTGAATTGGTATTGTATCTATTCTACCATCTAATTTGTTAATTTCATATTCAACCTCTTTCATCATAAGTCTAAAATTATCTTTAGAAAGTAAATACTTAAATGTGATGACTACGGCAAACATATCATTCTTTCCATAGATATATTCGTCATCCATTTTAAATATTTTTAGTTTGTCATGATATTCTGTATCAGGAATTGCTCTTTCTGTTTTGTGATCAAATACAATATCTTCATGAGCACATAAATTACGATAATTTGATAGTATTGGTAACATTTCTTCTAATAAATTAGGATCTATTCCAAATGTTTCGGCAACGCTCTCTTTATCTTTATCTTTTAGTATTGTATATAACTCACACATAATTCCAAATGATAATACTTTTACTAAAATCCAAAGTGGTATATATCCATAATTCTTGGAATAATGCATTGTGGCACTATGCCTTGAAACATTGATTCTAATCTGTCTTTTCATTTTTTCAATAATATCTTTTACTCTTCTTCTTTTTTCTTTGTCATTGGTAAAATTATTAATATTCAAGTAATCTTTCTCTTTATATCCATAATTTTTAGATAATTGATATGACATTACTGACTTTAAATTATTTTCAATGATTAGTAAATACTTAAAAATGATATTTCTTACATATCTATCAAACAAGAATAAAGAATATAATTCTCTGAAAGTAGTTCCTTTAATAAAGGTTCTATCTGTTATAGAGTTCATAAATATTAATCTATAGCCATTAATAAAGAAGTAATTTTCTTTGAGTAATATCTCTTTTGCATATGTTTCATCTTCTATTATAAGCCCCTTATTTTTTAAAACTTCTATCTGTTCGTCGATAGTTTTAAATTCTTTTTTCACTACTATCACCTTAATAAGTATAACATATTATAAAAAAAAAAGATATAAATATAATGTAAAAATTATGGGAAATTGTGTTACATATATTGATATTATCTTTTATATTAAATTATCTCTAATAATTGTAGATAAATTATATTTTCCATAAATATTAACTCTAGTATTTTTTGTTATTTTTATAAAACATATATCTTCTATTACGATGTCTTTATTTTTTAGTTCATTGTAACTGGATATTATATTATCTAATAATATTGGATTATTTAAACTTATTCTCTTTACAGGAACATTGTTAGATATATATATTGTGATACTTGTAGATATACACTCAAAGTCAAGTCTAATGTAGTCTCCGATAAGAATACTACATTTATCTTTTATTTGATAAGTTATTGGTTTTATTTCTTTTTTTATGTTTATTTTTTTTAGTTCATTATTGTTTATATAATTTGTTATACTTCCTTCATTTACTATACCTGGTGTATCATATATATTTAATCCATTTAGTTTTATATTTATGGCATCTAATGTTGTTGATGGATACATACTAGTAGTAATTGTCATGTCATTATTACCATAATCTTTAATTAATTTATTTATTAGTGTACTTTTACCACTATTTGTAGATCCCACAAAATATATTTTTTTATCAATTCCATATTTAAGTATAGTATTATATAAATGATCCATATTGTAATTTTTAATACTACTTATTATGATTATATCTTTAATATTATTATATCTTTTTTTTATATAATCTATTATTTTATTATCTTTAACAGATTTTGGTAAAATATCTCTTTTAGTAAGTACAAGTATAACATCTTTAAATTTATTTATATAATCAATATTTAAATTAAGTAAACTTGATACATAGATAACTAAATCATTATTAGTGATACTATCTATTATTTTCATATAATCTTTATTAGACATATTTGCTTTATTATATACACCATAATTTTTTATTTTAAAACATCTCGTGCAAATGTTTTTATCAATATTACTAATATATCCATCTAAATTTATGTCCTTATCTTGTAGTGGTATTCCACAACCTAAACATTTTTTATTCATAATATTTTCCCTTAATTAATATTCCTCTTTTATTTAATTTTTTCATTATCTTTTTTTCAAATATTCTATACATTTTTGTTCTTATTGAGTCTTTTTTTGATATTGGATTAACAAGAATTGTCTTTATTCCAGCTTTATTTCCTCCATATATATCTCTATATAGTTCATCTCCTACTAAGGCTACTTCACTTAAATCATATTTATATTCTTTTATTATTTTTATAAGTTTTTCGATAGAAGGTTTTTTTGCGTTTGGAGCACAATCTATATCTAATTGTCTCTTAAATGGTAATAATCTCTTTTTATTCATATTATCGAAAATAATTATTTTAAATTCCATGTCTTTTAGATTTTCAATTAAATCGATTAGCTTCTTAGAAGGCGTTTTTTCTTTATATGGTATGATAGTATTATCTAAATCAAATAAAATACACTTTATACCATCTTCTTTTAATTTATCATAATTTATATGATATATACTTTTTGAATACATATCTGGTATATAGATATCCGTCATTTGTATAGTCCTATCTTATGGCGCATATTCATATACTTATTATGTGCTAATTCATTTACTTTTACAGCTCCTTGTTCAAGAATTTTATCTAATTCATCACTATTTATTATTTCATTATATTTTTTTTGAATGGCACTTAATTTATTACATACGATATCTGCTGTAAAACGTTTAAATTCTCCATAATTGCTATTTTTAAATTTTTCTTCTACTTCTTGTATTGACATATCTGATAGTGAAATGCATATATTAATTAAATTTGAAATGCCTGGTTTATTTTCAGGGTCATACTTTATTTCGCAAGATGAATCTGTTGTGGCTGACATAATTTTTTTTCTAACATCATCAAGATTGTCTAATAATCCTATAACACCTTTAGGATTTTCTTCTGTTTTACTCATTTTCTTAGCAGGATTCACTAAGTCCATAATCTTTGTACCGCTTTCAGTAATCATAGGTTCTGGTATTTTAAATGTCTCTCCATATTTCTTGTTAAAACGTTCGGCTATATCTCTTGTTAATTCCACATGTTGTTTTTGATCAATACCAACGGGAACATAATCGGCATCTACGACAAGGATATCTGCTGTCATTAATACTGGATAAGTAAATAATCCTACTGAAAAGTTATCTTTTCCTTTACTCTTTTCTTTAAATTGTATCATTCTTGATAATTCTCCATTATAACTATTACATTCTAATAACCAAGAAACACATGGTATATATGGAATATCTGATTGTAGATATATAGTATTTTTACTTGGATCTACTCCACACGCAATATATAGTGCTAGAAAGTCTCTAATATTTTTATTTAGTTCTTGAGGATTAACAGGAACTGTTATAGCATGTAGGTCAGCTACAAAGAGATAATTGTCATATATATCTTGATAATTTACCATTTGACTAATTGCTCCAATATAATTACCTAAAGTTAGACTACCTGTAGGTTTTAAACCTGTTAACATTATTTTTTTCATATTTGCCTCCATATAAATAAATTATATATTAAAAAACAGGTAATGTAAATTAATTAACTAAGATTTTTCATAATTCCTTATTATTCTTATATATTTAATTAGGTGATGAAATGTTATTTAATATAATTAAATATATAGCTACTAATTTAATGTTTTTTACTGGTGCCTATTCTAACGAGGTTTTTCCTGATAAACTACCTAAGGATATTGAAGATGAGTATATAAAGAGGCATTTAAACGGAGATGAGGAAGCTAGAAAAAAATTAATAGAACATAATTTACGTTTAGTAGCTCATATAGTTAAAAAATTTGAAACTAGTGAACAAGATATTGATGATTTAATAGGAATAGGTACTATTGGTTTAATTAAGGGAATAGACACTTATAAACCTAATAAAAAGGTTAAACTTGCTACTTATGCTGCTAAATGTGCTGAGAATGAAATATTGATGTACTTTCGTGCAGATAAGAAAAATAGTAAAAATATTAGTTTGTATGAAGAAATAAGTTTTGATAAAGAAGGAAATAAAGTAACTATATTAGATGTTCTAAGAACTCCAGATCCTGATTTAGTTGAAGAAATACATAAAAATGATAATATAATTTTATTACAGAAATATTTAAAGTTATTAACTAAGAGAGAAAGAGAAATACTAGAATCCAGATACGGACTAAATGGTAAAAGAGAAACTACACAAAAAGAGATTGCAAAAACACTAAATATTTCAAGAAGCTATGTATCTAGATTAGAAAAAAGAGCTACTACTAAGATATTAAGGGAATTTGTTAAAAGAGAAAAAAAATAATAGTAAATTTTTATATTTGTATATTAATAAGCTAAAATTATTTATAAATTGCTAAAATTGCTTTAATAGAACTACCAAAATCATTGACACAAAGTCCTTTTTATAGTAAAATTATGAAGTGATTTGAGGGAGGATAATAATATGGCAATAAAAATAACAAGTAAAAAGACTAGATCAGTTAATAATAGACCTAATTGTTTAAAAATAACTAAGAGACAACAAAAAGTTAATTTACAAACTGTTACTCTAGAAGATGGTACTAAAATTAAAACTAGTGCAAGAGAAGCTAGAACTTTAAAAAAAGATAGTAAGTAAAAGAGTTCATATGTTTTTTGTATGAACTCTTTTTTATTTGTTAAATATATATTTATAATAGTTATTTTCAATGATCATTCTACTAATGGCTACTCTGTTACTAACTATACTGTTAATTGTATCAACATAATTGTCGCTTATATCTTGAGTTTTTGCTTCAAAAGTTCCTGTTGAGGCATAATATGTTCCTTTATTAGTTATCCAAGATTTATCCTTAAATATTGCTATTCCTTCACTTGTACTAAGGATATCTTTTCCCATTATTAATCTTGAATCATATTCAATACCAAATAAATTATATACTGTCGGAATAACATCGATACTCATTCCAACCTTATCTATTTTTTCACTTTTCATTTTACTATTATATATTATTAAATTATTACTATTAGCTTCTATTAAACTGTCTCTTTTATAATCTGATAGTATATTTATATATTCTAATGGCAAGCCATATGGATAGTGATCTGCTAAAAGCACTATTACTGTATCATCTAATTTAGATGCTTCTTCTAGTTTATTTATTAATAGTTCTAAGGCTTTATCTAATTCTATTTGTGTTGCTAAGTAACCTTTTACTTCTTCTGGATAGTCTAAATCATTTACATAAGCTTTGTTTTTCTTGACCATTGCATTTGCGGAATAATTATAATAGAAATGTCCTGAAACCGTCATATAATATGTCATAAATGGCTTTTCACTATTAATGTAATCTGTTATTGTGGCATTAATCATTTCTACATCACTTTGTGGCCATTGTTCACAATTAATAACTTTTTCAAGTCCGTTATAACAACCTTTAAAGTTATCAAATCCTTGTGTTTTTAAATATACATTTCTATCTTGATAATATGCACTATTGTTGTGGTAAGCATAGGTGTTATATCCTAGATTTTTAAATACAATTCCTAGTCCATATGGATAGTAGGCCTTTCCACCTCTCCAAGAACTTAAAATTGTATTATCTGCGTATAATCCAGTTAATGCTTGAAACTCTCCACCTATTGTTGATAAATTATTTGAAGTATAAAAGTTTTCAAAATCAAATCCTTCGTGAACTAATTTATATAATGTTGGAGTAAGATCTTCTGAAACGGCTATTTCACTAAAACTTTCTGCTACAATGAATATCAAATTTTTTCCTTCAAACATTCCTGTATATTTATTTTGTTTGCTTCCTTTTTCATTGGACATAAAATTATTTATCTTTGCAATTTCTCCGCTACCACCACTAAAGTCGATTGATGTATTATTATAATCATACTCAAATAATTCTTCTTTTGTTGAAAACATAGGTTCTTCTACAACATCTATTTTTTCATCAAATCCAAATATACTTCTATATATATCTAAGTAAGTAGCAGCTGGTACTCCTAATCTTTCTATATTTAAGGATACATTGTTAGTTTCAAAATATAAATTATATGCAGATCCTACACCCTTATCTTGAATGAATATATTACATATATATATTCCTATTGATACTATAAATAAACATATATATATTAAAATATCTTTTATTTTATATCTATTATATTTAATCTTTTTATTATATATTATAAGTAATATTACTGGTAACAAGAATAGTAATACAATACGTATATTTTGTAGTATTGAAATAATTATGTTCTTTCCAAATTTTAATGTCTGATCGCTTTGTCTAAATAAGGCAATTGAAAATGGTGTAACAAATATTTTATAAAATATATAATATAAACTATACCAAAACCATAAAAATATATATACAATATATGTCATAATTTTATTAACTTTCTTATTAAATATACTTGTTATTAATAAAATTATGAAACTATTAATTATAGTAAATAAAAATATATTAATAATTGATGTTCTTAAATAACTATCATATGCAAATAGATTAAATACTAAATCCATATATATTAATGATAGGAATATATATAAATACTTCTTTATTTTCACTAAAATTCACCTCATACTTTTTCATTATTTAGTTTAGTAAACTTGTCAATTAGTGAATCAAACATTGAAGTGGCGCTTTCAATAACTTCTTTTTTTGATAAGTCTACTTTTGTAAGTTTTAATGAGTCGAGAGGACTCATACTATCACCACATTTTAAAAATGCTATATAATCTTCTTTCTTTATCTTACCATTTAATAATCCTTCTGTTATATAACTTGCTGCTGACAAGCCTGTTGCATATTTATAAACATAAAAGTTATAATAGAAATGTGGAATTCTTGCCCATTCATATCTAATGTAATCATCTACATAGACATCATTACCAAAGTATATTTTATTTAATTTGTAATATTCCTCACTTAGTATATCAGCACTAACTGGTTTATCTGAAGAAATCATATCATATATTTTTCTTTCAAATTCTGCAAACATTGTTTGTCTATATATTGTTGCTCTAAATAATTCCATCATTCTGTTTATTATAAATAGTTTTTCATTCTTATTATTACTATTCTTTATTACATACTTGGCTAAAAGTAATTCATTTACAGTTGATGCTACTTCTGCTACAAATATAGAATAATTGCCATATTGGTAGTGATTATTTTTTCTTGTAAAATAACTATGAATTGAATGACCTAACTCGTGAGCTAATGTAGACATATCATCATATTTATTTTGATAATTAAGTAATATATATGGGAATGTATCATAACTTCCAGAAGAATATCCCCCTGTTCTTTTTCCTTTATTTGGATACACATCTATCCATCTGTTTTTTATTCCTTCCTTTAATATTTCTATATATTCATCTCCTAAGATACTAAGAGCATTGATAACTGTCTCTTTGGCACTTTCAAAATCATATGTTTTTTTATCAGCTGATACTAAATTAGCATAGACATCATACAAGTGTAATTCATCTACTTTTAAGACTTCTTTTTTTAGTTTGTAATACTTATGTAGTATGCCTATTTTATCATTTATTACTGATATTAAATTGTCATATATGGAAACATCTAATTCATCTTTATACATTGCTTCTTCAAGGGCACTTTTGTATTTTCTTATCTTACTGGTAGCTACTTCTTCTTTTATATTTGAAGTAATTAAATTAGCATAAACATTTTTATATTGTTTGAATGTTTCATATATTGTATTAAATGCTTCTTTTCTAATCTCTCTATTATCTTCTTCGATATATAGGCAATATTTGCTATTATCAAGTTCATATTCGATATTATTTACCATAAAGTTTGGAAATATCATATCTGAATCTTTTAGAAGTTCATATGTTTCATAATTATTTCCAAACGTTTTAGATAAATTGGCAAGTAGTTTTTCTTCTATATCTGATAGAGTATGTTCTTGATATCTAAACATTTCTTGTAAATATCTTTCATATTCTTTTAGTTTCTCATTTTTTAAATAAAACTTTTCTATATCACTATAATTCATTTTAAGTATATTTGGTTCTATAAAATAAGTGACATTTATAACTTCACTACTTAAATTGTTTATTTCTTCTTTAAGTTCTATATTCTTATTTATTGAAGTATCTTCATCACATAACAAGCTGGCATATACCTCTAATTTAGAAATTGTTCTTGATACTTCCATGCTTAGATTAATTACTTCATATAAAGAATTTTCATCATAAGAAATATCTTTATATTTAGAAAACTCTGTTAGTTTGTTTCTAACGTTTTTTATATCTTCTCTTATATTATTAATACTACTATAAATTTTACTTAAATCCCATTTGTAACATTCTTCTATTTTTTCTCTATTCATAATAGCCTCCTAAAATAATTATAACAAAAATAACAATAAAAATCTATTAAAAAAGACTTAATGATTATACATTAAATCTAAAATGACAGATATCTCCATCTTGCATAATATATTCTTTTCCTTCTAGTCGCATTTTGCCACTTTCTCTTACTTTTATTTCACTTCCACAGGAAATTAAATCTTCATAACTCATTACTTCTGCTCTAATAAATCCCTTTTCAAAATCGGTATGAATTAATCCGGCACAAGATGGTGCTTTCATTCCTTTTTTAAAGGTCCAAGCTTTGACTTCGTCTGTACCTACTGTGAAGTATGTAGCAAGTCCAAGTAGTGAATAAGTTTCTCTTATTAACTTGTCTAATCCACATTCATTTATTCCTAAATCATTTAAAAATATTTTCCTGTCTTCTTCTGATAACTGAGCAAGTTCGCTTTCTATTTTAGCGCTAATCATTATAACAGGTCCTTCTCCATTAACATACTCAATAACTTCCCTATAGTATTCATTATTCTCATTAATAAGATCTCCCTCACTTACATTGCAAATGTAGATGATAGGCTTTAAGGTAATTAGATTAAATGAACTTATTGCAAATAATTCATCTTGAGTTAAGTCTATTTTTCTAGCTGGAACATTTTGTTCTAATTTACTTTTTAGTTTATTTAAAGCTGATATTTCTGCTAATTCTTTCTTGTCTTTTGTCATTTCTGCTTTTTTGCCAATTTTGTTTAATCTGTTTGTAACTATTTCTAAATCAGACATAATTAATTCTATGTTAATAATCTCAATATCACGAATGGGATCAACTGAATCGTTGACATTAATTATACCTTTATCATTAAAACATCTTACAACTTCTACTATGGCATCAACTTCTCTAATGTGAGATAAAAATTTATTTCCTAGTCCTTCTCCATTTGAGGCTCCTTTTACTAGCCCAGCAATATCTGTAAATTCGTATGTTGTAGGAATAGTACGTAATGGATGATACATTTCTGTTAATTTATCAATTCTATCATCTGGTACAATAACCATTCCTACATTAGGATCAATTGTGGCAAAAGGATAATTTGCTGCTAAAATGTTTTGTTTTGTTATTGTATTAAATAGTGTGCTTTTTCCTACATTTGGTAAACCAACTATACCTGCTGTTAAACCCATAATATAACCTTCTTTCTATAGCATAACCCCTGTATTTATTCCTAATGGTAATCCTATAATATAGAATCCTATTACAATAAGTAACCATAAGACAGAAAAAGCAATTGCATATGGAACCATTAGTGATAAGGCATCTGTTATTGTTATTGTTTTTTTCTTCTTACTATAAATTTGAATGAAGCCAATTAAAATAACAAAATATGTAAATAATGGACTTATTCCCTTAATTGATGAATCTGCTGCTCTAAACACGGATGTAGCAAATTCCGGTGTAAATGTATTTTGCATGAACATAGGAACCATTATAGGTGATAATATTGCCCATTTTGTGCTTGCTACTGGGACAAAAACTGAAGATATTAATATTATTATAAAACATACAATAATGAGCATGATTCCAGAAAGTTCTATGCTATTTAGAAACTCAGCTAATGATGCTACGATAAATATTCCTATATTTGTTTGTTTAAAAATTAAACAAAATTGTGCTGCAAAAAAGATGAGTACTAGTAGTGATGAGAAACCTTTTAAGTAGTAACTCATTCCTGTTACTAGATCACTATTGTTTTTAATTGTTTTTGTTCTGATACCATATATTAGTCCTGCAAAGGCTAATAGTGCTGAGAATATAGCAACAGATCCTTGATTGAAATAAGAATTATCTCCGAATAATTGTTCCACATAAGTGGCATCTTTTAAATATAATAGTAATCCTGAAAAGGGTAATCCTGGAATAATTGAATATATTAGTAATAATACTACTAATGCAAAGGCTAATAATGATACTAAGACACCTTTTCTTTCTTTTGAAGTTAAGGAACTATTTATATCTGGATCTTCTTCATCAAATGTATATTTTCCTAATTTTGGAACAATATATTTTTCTGTAATAATCATTCCTAAATAAGATATAAGTAATGTTGATATGATCATAAATATTATATTACCATGTAAATTCACTGTATAATTTTGATCTAGTATTTTTGTTGCGGACGTTGTATATTCTATTAAAGAAGCATCTAATGAATTTACGAAAAAGTTAGCACCATAACCAAATGTTATTCCGGCAAAAGCAGCACAAATACCTGCTGATGGGTGTCTACCTAAATTCATAAATAATATTGCTGATAATGGAATTAAAATAACATAGGCAGTGTCCAGAAACATTGAAGATATTACTCCTAATAATACGACAATAAATGTGAATAATTTCTTAGGTTTATCTTTAGTTATCATTTTGAAAAAGGAATTTAAAAAACCAGAATTATATGCTACTCCAACACCAATAAGTCCTACTATTAATGTTCCTAAGGGAGCAAATGTTGTAAAATTGTTTAATAAATTACTTATTAGGTATTGTATTCCTGTTCTATTAAATAAGTTATTTATTGTAACAATATGTGGTTCTAATTCACCTGTAGCTATGTTCACGGTATAATAACTAGTTTCTAAGTGTAAAATACTTCCAACACTAGATATTATCATAACTAATATAGTTAAAATCAGAAATAGTAATGCTGGATGTAGTTTTACATCTTTACTTTTTATTTTTTTAAACATTTTTAATCACCCTTTTTATTTTTTTATTGAATTCTACTCTAGGTAGCATAATTAATCTTCCACATTTGATACATTCTATTTTTATATCAGCTCCAAGTCTGACTATCTTAAACATATTATTTTTACACGGATGTTCTTTTTTCATAGCAACAACATCTCCTAATTCGTATTTCATATCTCCTCCATTTAAAATTGTATCATACATGATTAAAAATGTAAATCACTGAAAAAGACTATTTCTAGTCCATAGTTAAATAATCTTCTCCTTTAAAAACATCTTTAAATAATAAGTTAGGATAATTCTGTTGCCTTAGTACTTCATATAGTCCTATACATACGGAATTAGCTACATTTAGGCATCTAATATTATCAGATATGGGAATTCTTACGCAATTAGAAATATTTTTTTTAAGTATTTCTTTAGGAATACCACTACTTTCTTTGCCAAAAACTAAGTAAATGTTTTTAGAAGTATCGCTATAATCAACTTCACTGTAGCATTTATTTCCATATCTTGTAAAATAATAAAATTCTCCTTTGTTTTTATTTAAGAAATCTTCATAATCATCATATAATTCATAATTTACTTTATCAAGATAATTAACTCCACTTCTTTTTAGATGATTAAGATCAAATCTAAATCCAAGAGGTCTTATTAAATGAAGTTTACTATTTGTACCAGCACAAGTACGCATAATATTTCCTGTATTCTCTGGTATTTCTGGTTCATATAATACAATATTAATCATTATTTTCTCCATTACTATAATCTATTATACTCTTCATATCACTATAGTTTATGTTATCTAATTCTAATACATATTTATTAACTAATCTTTTATTTTTGAAAAATAATATTGTTGGATATTCATTAACATTATATTTGATTTTTAAGTCTTTATTTACATCTTTGGCATCCATGTATAAAATATTATAATTAAGTTCTAATTTTTTAAATAGTTTTTCATTATCTTCTTCAAATTTTCTTATTTTTAAATTATTAGATTTAGATACATAAATTATTGCATCACTATTTTCTGCAATATAGTTTTCTACTTCATTATAATTTATTATTTCCATATATGTTGTTATTGGTGAACTGCCTCTTTTTTCATATTGGTATAAAGAATACCAAGTATTAATATAGTAAACTAAAATACAAGATATAATTAATATAATTCCTAATATAAAATAATTCTTTTTGGGTATATCTTTTTTCTTATTTATTTCTAACATAGTACACCTACCAATCTATATGAATTATAACAAAACTTAATAATAATGTCTAGAATTTATATGGCAATTGCATAAAAAAAGTCAAAAAGTTTTGATAGATAGGAAAAATCATATATAATTGCATTATAAGATAAAGAGGTACTATATATGAAAAGTTT
>OGUQ01000361.1_pt1 | contig 45818 bp, 40 predicted proteins | sample 1574701 | NCBI WGS metagenome assembly OGUQ01 (sample SAMEA2582087, study PRJEB24529) | metagenome | biome: Human gut stool | place: China | collected 2011 | reverse complement strand
GATGTAACACTGTCAGGTATTACTATCTCTGCAAGGCTTGTGCAGCCGGAGAAGGCAGACCCGCCTATTGATGTAACACTGTCAGGTATTACTATCTCTGCAAGGCTTGTGCAGCCGGAGAAGGTAGATACGCCTATTGATATAACACTGTCGGGAATCACTATGCTTGTAATTCCAGTGAAGCCTTGAAAAACCGCCGCACCGGAATATCTATCACCTATCCATTTGACTTCATATCCTTCTATTGTTTTCGGAATAACAACCTCTCCGGAATCAGGTCCTTTGTAGCTGATTATTCTTACTCCATACTCATATTCGGAACCGGTCCATTTTTTCTCTACCTCATACTCAAAAAGCCCGTCTTCGGTGGTTGCCGCCTCCGCTTTCAGCGAAAGCATGGGCAGGCGGATGCCGACGAAGCCGCTCAGGGGCGCGGCGCCGAATATCATTATCAGCGCCATGGCGGCGGCAAGCAGGGATTTGAAAATATTTTTTCTTTTCATTGTCTCTCCTCCGATACATTTAATTTAATTTAATTAATATATTCCGTCGAATATCTCCTTTTCCATAATATATCCTTTATAATTTTCTGTCAAGAGATTTTATTTCAGTGGGTAATTTATCGTACAGTGCTGCCGCAAAACGGGGTTATCGCAGCAAAATAAAGTGATTTTTTTTAAATTCCAGCACTCCGTCGTCCCTGAGCGCGCAGAGCTGAGCGGACATCGCGCTGCGGTCAACGCACAGATAGTCGGCGAGCTGCTGGCGGTCAAACGGGATATCGAATTCATTTTTTCCGCTTTTCGTCGCCTGCGCTGACAGATAGGAAAGCAGCTTTTCGCGCGTCGTGCGCTTGCCCATGTGGCTGAGCTTCGAGTTGAAATTCAGATTTTTGCGCGCGAGCTCGTGTATTAAATTGCCGACGAGTGCCGAGTGCGCCGAGCACGATTTCGGGCATGATTTGAGCACATATTCGACCTTCAGCCGCATTATTTCGCAGTCGCTCTCCGCCTGCGCGCCGACGGTCAGCCTCTCGCCCGTGCACGCAAAGGACTCCGCGAATATCCCGCCGCGCGTTATCCGCGCGAGTATGTTGCGGTTGCCCCAGAAATCGTCCTGCACTATCAGCACGCTGCCGCTCAACACAAGCCCGAGCGAATCCGTTCTTTCGCCCTCGTTCAGTATTATTTCGCCCCCCGCATACCCTCGGCTCCTCGCTTCGAGTGCGCCGAGCAGCTCCGGCAGTTCGGTTTCGGCTATTCCGTCAAAGAGCGGTGCCGCTTTTATTTTTTCAAAATTTTCCGACATATTTTTATCACTCCGTTGTTTTTGCAACAGTATTTTTGTCCTGATTCTACTATAATAAACGCGTCAGGTCAAGAAAAAAAACAAATTTTACGCTCGGAGGAATTTTTATGAAGCGCAGAATAATACATATTGACGAAGAAAAATGCAACGGCTGCGGAGCCTGCGCCGCCGCCTGCCACGAGGGCGCAATAGCCATGGTTGACGGCAAGGCAAGGCTCATACGCGACGACTACTGCGACGGGCTCGGCGACTGCCTGCCCGCGTGCCCCGCGGGCGCGATAACCTTTGTCGAACGCGAGGCCGCCGCCTACGACGCGGAGGCGGTCAAAGAAAACATGATGAAGAAAAGAGGCGGCGGACATCAGGGCTGCCCCGGGTCGAGGCTGATGACTATCAACCGCGACGAGAGCGCCGCTTCCCCGTCACAGCCGACGGAAATGCAGAGCAGACTGCGCCAGTGGCCCGTTCAGATAAAGCTCGTGCCGGTAAACGCTCCCTATTTTGACGGCGCAAAGCTGCTCATCGCCGCCGACTGCACCGCCTACGCCTACGCGGCATTCCACGAAAAATTCATAAGAGGGCACATAACCCTTGTCGGCTGCCCGAAGCTCGACAGCGTCGATTATTCCGAAAAGCTGACCGAGATAATCGCAAACAATAACATACAGTCCGTAACTGTCATCAGAATGGAGGTCCCCTGCTGCGGCGGTATTGAGCACGCCGCAAAAATCGCGCTGCAAAACAGCGGCAAATTTATCCCCTGGCAGGTCGTGACAATATCGACAGACGGGCGCATACTCGACTGATCGGTTGATTTATTTGCGTCTTTGCGGTATCATATACTGTGGAGGTGTTTAGAGATGAACAAGATAAATTATCAGCTCGCCCTCGACCGCGAGATCGAAGAAATAAAAAACAACGGGCGCGTGCCGACCCTGCTGCTTCACAGCTGCTGCGGGCCGTGCAGCAGCTATGTACTCGAATATCTGACAAAATATTTCGACGTCACCGTGCTCTACTTCAATCCCAACATCTACCCCGCCGAGGAATACGAACACAGGCTCGGCGAGCAGCGCAGAATAATTTCCCTGCTGCCGACCGAGCACAGCGTAAAATTTCTCGAATGCGAATATGACCACGAGCAATTCATCGAAGCCGCAAAGGGCTATGAGCAGGAGCGCGAGGGCGGCTCGCGGTGCGAAAAATGCTTTTATCTGCGGCTCGAGCGCACGGCTCTCGAGGCCAAAAAGCACGGCTCTGACTACTTCACCACCACCCTCTCCGTGAGCCCGCACAAGAACTCTCAGCTTCTGAACCGAATCGGCGAGGAAACGGGCGAAAAATACGGGGTGCGCCATCTGCCCGCGGATTTCAAAAAGCGCGAGGGGTATAAGCGCTCGATAGAGCTCTCGAAGCAGTACGGGCTATACAGACAGGACTACTGCGGCTGCGAATTTTCGAAGCAGGGGTAAAATTATATAAATTCGTCCGCCGCATTTATATCTAATACGGCGGACATTTTTTATTTTATCTTCAAAACACCACAACGAGAAGCATCTTGAACTGCTCCTTGCCGTAGACCGCGTGCGGGTGTCCGGCGGGCATGACTATGCTCTCGCCCTCGTGCAGCTCGTAGTCAACGCCGTCTATCGTTATTTTTCCGACTCCCTCGAGGCAGGTGACAAATGCGTCGCCGCCGGAGGCGTGGGTGCTTATCTCCTCGTCCTTGTCGAAAGCGAAGAGCGTTATGCTCAGCGCGTCGTTCTGGGCGAGGGTCTTGCTGACCACCTGCCCCGGCTGGCAGAGCACCTGATCTCTCAGAGTCAGAACCTCGGATTTTGAAATATTTTTCATGAGCTCTTTCATTTTCTTCTCCCCTTTTTATATATTATCCGCACATAAGACTGAATTATGTCTGAACACAGTATACCACCGCCGCTCGGCAAACGCAAATATAGCTATAGAAAATCCTTGCGTCTTATGTTAAAATAGTATACGGATAATTTCAAGGGAGTGTGCCAGATGAAAGAGAACAAGAAACTTGTCAACGAGATAATCAGCGACGTCAAGCACGACATGAGCAACGAGGAGATAATCGCGCTGCTCGCGGACAGCCGAATTGCCGCAAACCCCGACAAAGAAAAATACACCTTCGGTCAGCGTGCGGCGGATAAAATCGCAAAATTCGCCGGAAGCTGGGCGTTCATATTCTCTTTCACCGTCCTGCTCATTCTCTGGATGGTCGGAAATGTCATACTCGCAAAGCGCGCCTTTGACCCCTATCCGTTTATCCTGCTAAACCTTGTGCTCTCCTGCGTCGCCGCACTGCAGGCTCCGCTGATAATGATGAGCCAGAACCGCCAGGAGGAAAAGGATCGCCGCCGCGCCGAAAACGACTACAAGGTAAATCTCAAAACCGAGATAATGATCGAGGACATTCACGGCAAGATGAACCGCATCCTCGCCCGTCAGGCGATATTAATGAAGCTGATGAAGATAGACGAAAGCACGATGAAGCAGATAACGCTCGAAATGCAGGAGGAGATGTGCGCCGAGGCGTGCAAAGCCGAGAAGAAAAAGGATAACCACGGCGAAGAAAAAGAAAAGCCCGAAAGCTGATTTGCACCTTGCTTTTGGACTCCGTTTATTGTATACTGACCCTTGACAAAAGCCCTTTGGAGGAGAAGAAAAATGAAACAGCTCAGCATTATTCCCAACCCCAATAAAATCGACTACCTCGGCGGCAGCGTCAACACAGAAAGCTTCGATTTCGAGAGCTTTTCCGCCCGTCTTTCGAACAAGCTGTCCGAGGAGAGCTATGTGCTCGAGGTGACGGAGAACGGCGTTGAATCCACCGCCGGCGGCGAGCGCGGAGCGTTCTATGCAAGTCAGACATTAAGGCAGCTAAAGCAGCTCGACATCTGCCCCTGTGTGAGAATAGAGGACGCGCCCGCGTTTGAATACCGCGCGTTTATGCTCGACTGCGCACGCCACATGACTACGGTCGAAAACATCAAAAAGCTCATCGACGCCGCGGCGCTCGTCAAGATGAACACCATGCACTGGCATCTGACCGACGACCAAGGCTGGCGCGTTGAGATTGACAGCCACCCCGAGCTTGTCTCCGTCGGCTCGCACCGCCACCGCTCGGATTTCGGGCAGTACCACTTCGACGAGGAATATTCGGGGCATTTCACCAAGGACGAAATACGCGAGATAGTCGCCTATGCGGACGACAACTATATTGAAGTCATCCCCGAGTTCGATATGCCCGGACACACGCTTTCCGTGCTCGCCGCCTACCCCGAGCTCTCCTGCAAGGGAGTGCCGCTCAAGGTCGGCACAAAGCAGGGCATATACGATGACATTCTCTGCGCCGGAAACGACGACGCATTGAAGCTCGTTTTCGACGTGCTCGGCGAGATGGTTGAGCTCTTCCCCGGCAGATTCTTCCATATCGGCGGCGACGAGGCACCCAAGACCCGCTGGAAGGAGTGCCCGAAGTGCCAGGCGCGCATGAGAGAAAAAGGGCTCAAAAACGAGGAGGAGCTTCAGGGCTGGTTCGTGCTCCAAGCGATAGATTTCCTCAAAAAGCACGGCAAGACGGCGATAGTTTGGAACGAGAGTCTCAACAGCGGCATGATGCCCAAGGACATCATCGTTCAGCGCTGGATGGATAAAAAGGATCGCTCGGTCGAATTTGCCAACAACGGCGGAAAGATGATAGTCTCCGAGTTTTATTATTACTACTGCGACTACCCCTACGGCATGACCTCGCTCAAGAAAACCTACAGCCTCGACCCCTATATCAAGGGCTTGACCGAGGAGGGGAAGAAGAACGTGTTCGGCGTCGAGTGCCCGATTTGGACGGAGTATGTCCGCGACTTTGACAGGCTCTCGTATATGTGCTTCCCGCGCTTTTGGGCTGTTGCCGAGGCCGGCTGGACAAAGAGAGAGAATATGGACTGCGAAAGCATTGAGGAGCGCTTTGAAGCTCTGCGCCCGATGCTCGAAAATATCGGCATAAAGCCCGCTCCCCGCTCCGATTGGAATCCCAATCCCCTGCGCTGTCTCTCCGAGCTTCGAAAGTTCTTCAAGGGCACGGCAAATCTTCCGGATATCAAAAACATGATCCACAATAACCACGCATAAATTTTCACTAAACGGCTCCGCATAAAAGCGCGTGTCCGTAAAGCAGAAAAGCTCCGACAGTATAATTTCTGTCGGGGCTTTTCCGATATATATTGAAGTCGTATGACAGATTGAACAGCTTGATGAATCGGGAGCTGCGGGAAATAAACCGCCGTCAGTCAAGCAGCTTTAATATTGCAATTTTGACTCAACCGTGTAGGGGCGGATATCATTTATGCAGCAGCTTGCAGCTATTCGCTTTGCAGGGTGCGGCGACTCGACGCACCGCTGCCGCCGTAGGCGGCACAGAGGGCAAGCGTCAAACGGAGAGCGTGTATACGACACGGGCGAAATGAATAGATTCTCGGTGGCGCTATCGCGTCAAAGGGTCGTCGAGTTGCCGACCCTTACAAAAGGAATTGAAAACTTAAACGGCCGGGGCAAGTTTTTTGGCAAAATAACTAAAAATCTATTGTAACGCCCGAAGTAAAAGTATATAATTGTTGCATAAAGTAAGGAGGTATGAAAATATGGCAAACAATGCACCGCAAGGAAGAGCGCTCAAAACTTACACAAAAAAAGAGAGTGCGATGTACTATGTTGGTCTGGCCGGTCAGAATGTATTCTATAACATAATCGGCACCGCGCTGACCTACTATCTTCAGTTTACCATTCTTATCCCCGCGTTCACAGTCAGCGTCATTATGGCTATCGCCCGCGTGTGGGACGCAGTCAACGACCCGATGATGGGCACGATAGTTGACAAGACCCGCACAAAATGGGGCAAGTGCAGACCCTATCTGCTTTTTGTTCCGTTCCCGATAATGATAATCACCATACTCTGCTTTACAAACTTCGGTTTCTATGACCCTGCGGCCTCGGCGACGAGTATGCACAACATCCTCATCGTCGCCTACGCCGCCTTTACCTACATACTTTGGGGCATGACCTATACGGTCGGCGATATCCCGCTCTGGGGCATAACCGCTCTCATGACCGAAAAGGACGACGACCGCAACAAGCTCCTCTCCTTTGCGAGAATCTGGGCGAGCGTCGGCGCGGGCATCACCCTGCTGACGGTAAATTCCGTCGCGCTGAAGCTCGGCAGCACCTTTGCGGTCAACGGCAGAACTCCCGCTCAGGGCGAACGCCTCGGCTTCATAACCGCCGCTGTAATATTCTCCGTCGTCGGCTTTATTCTCTATCAGATGGCAGGTATCTTCGTGCGCGAGCGCGTCCCCGCCTCGAAAGAGACGCGCACGATGAAGCAGAATTTTGCTCTCATGTGGCAGAACAAGCCCTTCCGCCAGATACTACTCTCCGGCGTGCTCGGAAGTCCCAAGTCGACAATAGCTCTCGCGGCGATGTCGCTCGTCTCGTATTACTACGCAAGCAAGGATCCTCTGCTCGCCATGCTCTACATCCTGCTTCTCGGCGGCGCGCTGTTTATAGGTCAGTTCCTCTCGATGGGACTTGCGCCCATGCTCGTCAAGAAGTATGAGAAAAAGTCGCTCTACAACTGGTCGAACCTTATCGGCGCAATACCCTACGGCGGGCTGTTCTTAGTCTATATGATAGCGCCGAACCACGATCTGACCACCGTTGCCTGCCTCATAATCTGCGCCGTACTGTTCTTCGGCAGCGGCTTCTCCATGGGTATTACAAACGCCCTGCAGTCGCTTATGATAGCCGACGCCGTCGACTACGAGGAATACTGCTCCGGCATACGCCCGGACGGCGTGTTCTTCTCGGGGCAGACCTTTATAGCCAAGATAACCGCTGCTATTGCGACGGTTATAAACGGTATCGCCTATTCGGTCGTCGGCTTCTCCGACGCCAAGGTTCAGGAGGTCAACGACTATATCGCCGCAGGCGGCATTCCGCGTCTCAATCCCGAATATCAGCCGTTCATGACCGTCCTGTTCTTCATCGTCTCCGTCCCGCCCGTCATCGGCTGCATTCTCTCCGTCCTGCCGACGATAAAATACGCCCTGTCCGACAAGGAGCATAAGCGTATCCTCGACGAGCTCAATGAGAGAAGACACGCGGCAGAAAATTAAACTCGGGTCATTTTTGAAAAATAACATAGATAACATTTTGAAAGGAGCAATTAAATGAGCCATGTAGATATCCGCTTCGCGGACAAAAACTCCGAGCGCTATATGCTCGCAAGAAGGATATATAAAGTAATAGAGGATCTTGAGAACGAATACCTCTATCCCGACAGCGAGACGCTCGGCGGCTTCAAGTTCCGCGACGGACAGTATAAGTTTTCACAGATTGACGAGGGCGAATGGACTGATTTCAACTCGGAGAACGATTACTGGGGCTACAGAGAGGACTATGCGTGGTTCCGCCACAGCTTCACCGTGCCCGAGCGCTTCGCGGGCAGACCGGTTGTCTATCAGCTGACCCCCTCCGCAAGCGGCCCGTGGAATCGCAGCAACCCGCAGTTCATCATGTACTTTAACGGCGAGCTCCGTCAGGGCGGCGACTCGAACCACAGCGAGATACGCCTGCTCGACTGCGCCAAGGGCGGCGAAGAATTCGACTGCTGCCTCAACGCTTATTCGGACGCCTGGGAATTCAAGGGCAAGCTCAGAATGGGTGCGCGCCTCAAGGTCGTTGACGACCTTGTGAACCGCCTCATCTTCGACCTCAGAACTCCGCTCAAGGTGGCGTCCCTCTATAACGCGGACGATCTTCCGCGCATCGATATAGTCAAGGCGCTCAACGATGCCGTCAACCTTATCGACTTCAACACCTCCGACAATGACACCTTTGCGGCATCCGCCGAGGCCGCCATCGACCTGCTCGACAGGGAGATATATTCAAAGGACGCCATGGACGCCACAGCCTGCTGCATAGGTCACACACACATCGACGTCGCGTGGCTCTGGAGACTCCGTCAGACGAGGGAAAAGGCAGGCCGCTCCTTTGCAACCGTCCTCAAGCTCATGGAGGAATATCCCGAATACAAGTTCATGTCCTCGCAGGCGCAGCTCTATGCGTTTGTCAAGGAGGACTACCCCGAGGTCTATGAGGGCATCAAGAAGATGATCGCCGCAGGCCGCTGGGAGGTCGAGGGCAGTATGTGGGTCGAGTCGGACACCAACGTCACCTCCGGCGAATCCCTTGTCCGTCAGTTCTTAGTCGGCAAGCGCTTCTTCAAGGACGAATTCGGCGTTGACAATAAGATAATGTGGCTCCCCGATGTTTTCGGCTACAGCGCGGCGCTCCCGCAGATTATGAAGAAGGCCGGCATCAACTACTTCATGACCACAAAGATATCCTGGAACGAGTTCAACAAAGTGCCCTATGACACCTTCATGTGGAAGGGCATAGACGGCACGGAGATACTCTCCCATTTCTCGCCGAGCACCGACTGCTTCGACGAGGGCGACTCCTGGCAGACCACATATAACGCATACTTGAACCCCGAGCACATCCTCGGCGGCTGGCAGAGATATTCGCAGAAGGATTTGAACCGCGAGTATCTCTGCACCTTCGGTCACGGAGACGGCGGCGGCGGACCGACCCGCGATATGCTCGAAATGGGTCGGCGCATGGAAAAGGGCATACCCGGCTGCCCGAAAGTCAAGCAGGAATTTGCAATAGACTTCTACCGCGACCTCGAAAAGGACGTCAAGGGCTCGCGCAGACTGCCCAAGTGGGCGGGTGAGCTCTATCTTGAGTTCCACCGCGGCACCCTGACATCACAGGGCAGGAACAAGCGCTACAACAGAAAGAGCGAGCTGCTCTATCACGACATGGAGACGATTTGCGCCGTTGCCGACTCAAACGGTATAGCGTCTTATCCTCAGCAGTTCATCAACGACGGCTGGAAGATAATACTGCTCAACCAGTTCCACGATATAATCCCCGGCTCCTCGATAAAAGAAGTCTATGAGGACTCAAAGGAGCAGTATGAAAAGCTCATCTCGGATGGTAAGGCGGAGATTGCCGAGACGCTCGGAAAAATCGTCTGCACCCCGGACGGCAATGCGCTGACCGTTTTCAACACCTTCGGCGCAGAGCGCGACGATGTTGTTATCACCGATATGCCCGCTGCCGAGCATTTCTCGATAGTCGATGCAGACGGCAACGTCATGCCGTGGCAGAAATCCGCCGACGGCCGCCTCGTATTCTTCGCAAAGGGCGTGCCCGCAAAGGGATACAAAACTTTCAGCATAATTCACGGCGGCGAGCAGGGCGAAAACACCGTCAAGGTCGAGAATAAGACGATAGACAACAGGTTCTTTACCGTCAGATTCGACAGGGATATGAACATCGCCTCTCTCATCCACAAGGCGACCGGCAGAGCCGTTGCGCCCGAGGGCGAGGTGCTCAACAAAATTTATGCCTTTGACGACAGACCGTTCAACCATGAGGCGTGGGATATCAAGGCGTATTTCGATCAGAAGTACACCGAGATAAACGACGTCAGCGCGGTTGACGTGACGGAGAGCGGTCCCGTCCGCACAGTCATAAAGGTCACGCGCAAATTCCTCTCCTCGACCATTGAGCAGAGTTTCATCTTCTACGCAGACCTGCCGCGCATAGATATAGACTACACGGTCGACTGGAAAGAGAAGAAGATTCTTCTCAAGGCGGACTTCCCCGTTGATGTCAATGCGACTCAGGCCACCTACGACATCCAGTTCGGCAACTACAAGCGTCCGACCCACCGCAACACGCTCTGGGATTTCGCGCAGTTCGAGGTCGTCGGTCACAAGTGGGTGGATCTCAGCGACAACAGCTTCGGTCTCTCCGTCCTCAATGACTGCAAGTACGGTCACGACATCAAGGACGGTCACATCAGAACGAGCCTTCTGCGCTGCGCCGTAAACCCGAACAGCGAGCAGGACAGAGAGATTCATCATTTCACATACTCCCTCTACCCGCACGCGGGCTCGGTCGACACCTCCGACGTTGTCAGCCAGGGCTATTCGCTCAACCTGTCGCTCTACTGCGTCAGCGGCAAGGCGGCGCACAGCAGCTACTCGCTCGTGAGCACCGATAAAGACAACATAATAATCGAGACTGTCAAAAAGGCCGAGGACAGTAGCGACACAGTCATCCGCGCATACGAGACTTGGAACAAGACTACGGACTGCGTATACACCTTTGACCGCGTCCCGAAGAGCGTATATGTCTGCAACCTGCTCGAGGAAAATGAGGAGCAGCTCGAGGTGAACGGCAGCACCGTTGCCCTTAGATTCAAGCCTTTCGAGATAAAAACGGTAAAGGTCACATTCTGACAGCGCAGATAACACACCAAAGCCCCGCCCCTAAAACGGGCGGGGCAATTTAATCCCCCGCGCAGTCAAAAGCCGCGCAAATAAAATTCGCGGCAAGTCACAATTCCGCTTGACAAAGCCCTGCGCATTTGCTAAAATATCATAGCCGTTAAAAAATACGGACAGGTATCGAAGTGGTCATAACGGCCCTGACTCGAAATTTCGGCGGGATCTGGGAATTTCGTCCTCCTGATTCTCCTTGATATTCCTCAACACAGAAAATCTCAAAATCGAATATTTTTTGCCGTCTCTCCTGTTTTCTCTCCAACGAATTTTTGAGCAAATTTCTGGAAAGAAAGCCGGACGAAAATAGACACGGAGAGTTGTCCGAGTGGTCGAAGGTGCAGCACTCGAAATCATGTGATTAGTCCCCAAAAGTGAATATTTATACATGGAAGCGTATCGAAGTGGTTGTAACGAGCTGCACTCGAAATGCAGTTGTCCGCAAGGGCACGTGGGTTCGAATCCCACCGCTTCCGCCATCAAAGCCTTGAAAACTCTATGTTTTCAAGGCTTTTTCTCTTGCTCGGACAGCATCTATTTTGGGTAAAACAATTCAAATGGTGCCCTTGGTGCCCCGCTTTGTGGTGCCCGGCTCATTTCACATCATACACACTATACAAGATAGATGTATACTGTGGTGCCCCAATGGTGCCCGGAACTGCTAAAAAGCTATGAAAAGTAGCGCGGAGCTATAAAAAGATATTGCCGTTATAGCTCCATTTCGCTGCTTTTCTTTTTCGCTTTCTTCGATGTTTCTTGCCCTGCTTCTTTTCCTGTAACGGTTGTTTTCGGTTGCAGTGCTTTATGATAGGTTTGCAGTACGCTTTGTTTTCTTTCAAGCCGCACATCAACATACTGTGCCGTTACCGCTTCAAGGTTTGTGGAAATACCAAGGGATATGCCAATGCCCTTTAATGTATGCCCCAAAATCTCGCCAACGGTGTAGAAGTCGCCTGTCAGTTGGTGCATATTGGTAGCTGCCGTATGACGTAAATCGTGGAAACGGATATGCGGCATTTCAAGGTGTCGGATAAGCTGTCCGAAGTTTGCCGACATTCTATCTCTGCGCTGCGGCGAACCGTCAGGCTTTGCAATAAAGAGCTTATTATCATAGTACACCCCACCGCCCGCCTCAGTCAAAGCCTTTTGCCGCGCAATCAAATCAAATTGTCGTAGGAAGTACGGCAATGCTTCTTCGGTAATCGGCAAAATACGATCATTGGATTTTGTCGGTGCCATTTCCGTAATGGTCTTTGTTCCCGGCGGCACTTTGAAGGGCATTTGCTCTACAACGCCAAACTGCATTTTTTCAAGGTCAATGTTTGTTGTCCTCAATCCGATAATCTCACTCATACGAAGCCCATACATTCCAGCAAGCACAACAGGCATTTCCCATTCCGTACCTATCACATTGCTCATAAAGGTCTGCATTTGCTCAATGGTGTACGGATCAGGCGTTTTCGCTTGCTTGCCGAACTTTGTTATAATGTCGCGGGCGGGGTTATGTTCAATGTATCGGTACTTCCGGGCGTGTTCCATTGATACGCTCAATATGCGCTGCGCGTATCGAACGGTGCTATTAGATAAGCCCTTTTCAAATAGCTGCTGAAACATATTATCAAGCATCGCCGGGGTCAGTTGGTTAAGCTGCACATGACCGATATATGGCACAATATGATTGCGAATATGGCTCTTATAGCCCGCAAAGGTGCTTGGACGTAAGTTAGCCTTGCCGTGGTTTTCTACCCATTCCTCCAAATACTCTTTGACGGTCTGCTTGCCTTGTGAAGCAACGACCGGGCTGTAAACAGGATTGGCGAGCTTTGCTTTCATTTCAGCTTCATGCTGCGTCGCTTCTTTTTTGGTTGCAAAGCCCTTTTTTGCGTAGGATTTCTTTTTCCCGTCCTGCCCGGTGTATTTAATGTTTACGTCATAGACGGTACCTGCCTTTCCAGTCAAAACACCGTTGCTGTCGCGCTTGTTCTGAACTTTTCTTGATGATACCGCCATAGCTACTTACCTCCCTCCTGGTTTTGGGGAGCTACCTTTCGCTTTGCCCTCTCGTACCAGTCCCAAATAGCAGCGTCGGCAAGCAAACGGCGGTTTCCGTTTTGTATATATTCAAGCTCGCCGCTGTCCATCAGCTCGCGCAGCTTGTTTTCCCCTATGCCGCTGATTCGGCTCATCTGCTCAACCGTTTTGAGCATGGGAAGCACAGGCACAGTGGGATTTGATGTTTCCTTTTTTGCCAATGAGATAACCCCCTTTCGTGGTAATGGCTAAAAGGTCTTGATTCATAAATGGGGCTTTAATCGGACGGTTGTTAGCACAACCTCACGGGAGTTTCACCCCTGCATGGTTCTCATGCAGCCCTACCCATTGCCTGCGACGCTTTGAACGCTCGGACTGTGGCTGTAAGGGAGTATCATTATGTATTTTGCGCTGTCGTCGCCCACAAAGCCGCTACGCTTGTTTTGCGGCGCGGTGTTGATCGCTCGCCCTGAATAGGGGTCATGGCGCACCCGCCGTATGGCTCGGCGCAAAAGGAACGTATCCGATTTGCCCTATACTGCGCCGCCGTTATCTTGCGTCGCTTTCTTTGTCAAGGAGCAGAGAGAAGTTAAGGCTTTACGACAGCGGCGGAAAGGGGGTGCACCACTGTGGTTTTGTTATATCTTGAATTCCAAGATTGCTTTAATAAGCCGTGAATGCAGACGATCGCGTATATCCTCGTCAATCCCGTAATAGGTGTTACCCCGTTCATCTCGGAGTCTGCGTGTAGCAAGAGAGGATATATACCCCTCGTAATGCTTTACAACAGCTTTTACCGCATCTGGATCGCCTTTGGTGGCGGCTATAATTACCGGGTACGGTAACAAGCCGCTTTCGTCAAAATCGCTGTTACCATTTACTTTCATCATAAGCTCGACCCTCCAAATATTTTTTTAGCAGCTCATAGGAGCTTGTCCGACGGAACTGTACTGTGCTTCTCGGAATATTCAAGTGCTGCGCTATCTGCGCGTCCGTCATGTCAAAGAAGTAGTACAGCAGTACCGCTTTGCGCTTTTCTTCCGGTAGCGTATGTAGTGCGTCGGCAAGTTGCTTTGCGGTAAAGCTCTTTCCGGCAACAAAAAAGGATTTATCAGCTTCATCAAACGCATAAGTGTCTGTCGTGTAAAGCTGTGCTTCTTCCTCCGGCGACAAGTTAGAAAAAGAAATCTCCCGTAGCTGCCTGTTTCTAACGTCGCGCCATGCGTTGCTTGCCTCGCATCTTAACACCTTTTTGCAAAATCCGTTAAAAGCACAACGTACTTCAAACTGGGTGCGATAAGGTTCGTTCAAGGTATTCACCTCCTTTCGCAACCGCGAAAGCGGGTGATAGGTGTATTTCCCCTTTCACTACCCACACCACTCAAAAAGCGGATTTTGCCAACTCCAAGCGATGATTTCCCCAAAAAATATGAAAGATTATGTTAAGAGGTATCCGCACACCATACATGCTGCTAATTTTGTGGGAGCAAAGGGGCAGGAAGCACGGTGGGGAACGGCAACACGCAGCAAGGAGTTTCTGCACATGACAAAAGGCACCCATACGGACATGAAAGCCCGCATGGGTGCCTTGAAGCAGAGCAAAAGCGTATAAAATATAAGGGCTGCTGCTGGATGGTGCGATAACCAAAAGCAAAAAGGTGACAATCTTAGGAACGCGGAAAAGTTGCTGCAAAACATAAACGTTGCAGCGGATTTCCAAAATTAAAATTGTCATTTGTAGAAATGTATTTTTTCCGCGGTATCGTGCCGCGTTAGATACACCTCCTGTCGAAATATACTCGCATATGATAGTTCATCCTTGTTTGTTAGATAAGGTTTAGGCAATTGTACTTTTGTGCAGGAAAACGGAGGGCAAGGGACGATCCTTACCCACCGTTACTTTTTTCTCATGGATTGGTGCTCGCAAAATCTTTCAGATTAACGAATTGAGGATCATAATCTACTGTGCTACTTTCCATGCCTTTGCGTTCTGGCGAATATTCCAGTATTTCTGATAAATACCCTCCTGTAAAACAAGCTCGTCATGCTTTCCATGCTGAACAAGTTTCCCGTTGTCGATGACTAAAATCTGCTCTGCGTCCCGAATGGTAGACAGGCGGTGTGCAATTACAATCAGTGTCTTATCTTTTACTAAAGTGCTGATTGCCTGCTGTAAATACACTTCATTTTCGGGATCAACGCTTGCGGTGGCCTCGTCCAAAAGGACGATAGGGGCATTTTTCAGCATGGCGCGGGCAATGGAGATGCGCTGGCGCTCGCCGCCGGACAGAGTAGAACCGCCCTCTCCAATCATGGTATTGTAGCCCTCTGGTAATAAGGAAATAAAGTCATGGCAGCGTGCCTTTTTAGCTGCTTCTACAACCTGCTCATGGCTTGCTTCCGGGCAACCAAACTTAATATTGTTTTCAATGGTATCTTTGAATAAATAGACATTTTGAAATACCATGCTCATATTTTTCAAAAGGCTGTCAGATGTAAATTCCCGAACATCTTTGCCACCTATGGTAATGCTACCGCCTTGAATATCCCAAAAGCGGGAGATCAGACGGGTAATCGTTGTCTTTCCACCGCCGGAAGGCCCGACTATGGCGGTCATTCCTCCCTGCGGAATGGTAAAGCTGACATCATCAAGAATTTTCGTTCCCTGTTCGTAGGAGAAGCTAACATGATCAAAGACAATATCATAACTCTTTAAGGAAATATCTCCGCCCCCGTCATCAATATTCTTTTCTCCCTTAATCCGTTCCACACGGTCAAGGCTTGCTTCCATGGAGCGTATCATGGCGGTCATTTGCCCCATTACCTCTACAGGATTGAAAATAGAGAATGAAGCAATGAGGATAACCGCAAGACTTGAAAAATCCAGTTCCCCGCCTAAAGCGAAAATCTGTGATACTAATATGATAGCGCAGGCAGCTACACGGAAAACCATAGAATATGCCAAATTCATAGGTGCAAAATCCCGTTCAAGAGCGTAAGACGCTTCCATACTTTTTTCATAAGCCTTTTCAATGCCACTTAAATTTTTCTCTGCCATATTGAATGATTTGATGACGGATATTCCCTGCACATATTCCAACGTAGCCTCAACAGAAGCAGCCTGTACCTGCCGCTGTTTTGCAGTCAGTTCTTCTCCCTTTTCCTGCATACGCCCATAAATCAGGAACGAGCAGAGAACACCTAAAATAAAAATCACACCAAGCCGCCAGTCAAACATCAGAATGAATATGCTGATCACCACCATGTTTACCATTCCGGTTATTACACGGTCAAGAATGTGCATGGAGTAGTTTTCCAAAAAATTAAGGTCAGTTGTAACCGTTGTTGTAATGTCCCCCATATTTCGCTCATGGAAAAAACCCATACCCACATTACGCAGCTTATCTCCTAATGTAATTCGCTCTCTGGAAACAAACTCAAATCCCGCTGTGCTTTGAAAGCTATACACTAAGTATTTGAACACCATGCGGACAACAAGAGAGATTAACAGTATACCAAAAATTACAAGCCAGTCATTCCCTGTAAATGCTTTGTTGTTCTGTATTTTTGTGAGGGTATAGAACACAGCCCCGACAGGGAACATTGCCACAATTGAGTCTATAAAGCTGAATACAAAACTCGCATAGATACGCTTTGACAAATCACCACTCAAACGCAATACTCGTTTAATTACTTTCAGCATAATATTTCCACCTCCTTGTTCATACTCCAATCCATTGCCGATATATGGGCTTTCCACATATCCAAATAGGTCTGTGAAGAAGATAATAGCTGCTCATGGGTTCCTTCCGCTGAAATCGCACCATCCTCCAACACTAAAATTTTATCTGCGTACATGATAGTGGACAGGCGGTGCGCAATCACAATCAGCGTTTTCCCTTTTGTCAGATGGTCAATGGACTGCTGCAATTTATCTTCATTCTCCGGGTCGGTAAACGCCGTAGCTTCATCAAGAATAATAATCGGAGCGTCCTTTAGAATTGCCCTCGCAATCGCCAAACGCTGCCGTTCCCCTCCCGAAAGGCGGGCACCTGCATCCCCGGCGTTGGTATCATAACCCTTAGGGAAGCGGGCAATAAAGTCATCACATCTCGCCAGTGACGCAGCCCGTTCTACTTCTGCATCCGTAGCATCCGGCTTACCGATTCGGATATTGTCCCTCAGGCTCATATTGAACAGAAAATTATCCTGTGAAACATAACTGATTTTTTCGGAAAGCTCGGATAACGGCAGATTGCGAATATCCGCGCCGCCCACAGTTACCGCACCCGCGCTCACGTCCCAAAAGCGGGCAATGAGTTTTGCCAGAGTTGATTTCCCCGAACCGGACGGACCTACCAATGCTGTGACTGTCCCAGCCTTTGCCGTAAAGGAAACGCCATGGATAACCTCGATTGCTCCGTAGCTGAAATGAACATCTTTCAGCTCCACATCATTGCCGCTACTGTGTTGTGCTTCTATCGGCTCGGGCAACTCCTTTGCTTCTAAAAGTGCCATAATACGGGGCTGTATCTCATAAATTGCGGCAATGTCATGCCAAAACTCAATCATTGCCTGTAAAGAGCCAACAAGCCCCATAGAGAGAAGAATACATAAAATAACCTCGTTTAATGTCGTAGTACCACCCGAAAGAAGTACAACGCCGACGGGCAAAACAAATGCAATCGTTGAGGGCATAACAACCTGACTGATACTCATAAAAGGATAGCAGTGCTTATACCATGCGGTAGTAATATCCCGCACTTTTAATACTGCTCCCTTAAACCGTCCCATCGAAGAAGCAGTCTGATTGAACATACGGATAACTTCCATACCATTTACATACTCAACAATGGTTGCGTTCATATCTCCATTCGCGGATATATATTCTTTCATCCTCTCGCTGCGCCCTATCATCATGCTATAATAGATAACATTTCCCAAAACAGCCGAAGCAAGAGAAGCAAGCGCCATACGCCAATCCACAAAAAGCAGATAGGCAAACACAAAAATCGGAATGAGAATACTTGCTGTCATTTCGGGAATGGCATGAGCAATCTGTCCTTCAAGTCGTTCCGTATCATCAATGACTAATTGCTTAAATTCGCCGGAAGATTTTTCCTGTATTGTCCCCATAGACATTTTTGACATCTTCCGCATAATTGCGCAGCGGATATTCTGTATGATTTCATACGCTGCCTTGTGGGAGCATAGGGTTGATTTTGAATATAGAAAGTGTTTTAGAAAATATCCTGCTAAAGCCACCAAGGTCAAGCTGACTGCCCATTCTATGGTCAAAGCATTGTCTAACGCTTTCCCAAGCAACACAGCTACAGCAGCGTATGGAACCATACCAAACGCAGAGGACAGAACAGAAAGGATAACAGAAATCCTCAAAAGTCCTTTCCTCTGACTGGCAAACTGCAAAATACCCCTTAAAGGCGATTGCTGTTTTTCTCTTTTGTCCATGTTTTCCTCCTTATTTGAAATAGTCAGTAATTCATCTGTTAATCCTTCAAGAAATTCTGCGTCATGGGTTACAATGAAAATCAGCATTCCCTGTTTTTTCAGTTCACGCAGAATATTCTTTAGACGGAGCATATTCCGTCCGTCAAGCCCACTCGTCGGCTCGTCCAAAACAAGAATATCCGATTTTGCAGCGATGGAAGCAGCAATCGTGACCCGCTGCTTTTGTCCGCCGGACAAGGATAGCGGGTGTCTTTCGGAATATTCGGCCAAGCCGAACCTGTCAAGAATGTTTGTTGTTTCCTCTTTTGAAGCATGAACGTTTTTTTGCTTATTTTTTCGTGCCGCCAATTCCATTTCATGGGCAACGCTTTCCGTAAAAAGCTGATAATCCGCGTCCTGCATAACAAAGTATGTTTTTTTCAGCAGCTCTCTATGGGTCATTTTTTTGCCGTTCAGACGAATTTCCCCAGTTCGCGGTGCCATAAGTCCGCACAGCACTTTAGAAAATGTTGTTTTCCCGGAACCGTTCGCACCGACAATTCCAATAATCCGACCTTCTTCGCCCCATGTAAAGCGAAAATTCAAATCATGGATAATTTCCTGCTTTCCGTAGTAAATACAGAGGTTTTGACACGTCAGCTCGTTTGCATCAGACCTTGCAGGAGTTTTCTTTGTAGGAAAAAGCACATTTTGTATGCTGCGTAAACCGTATTCTCGCAGCACATCGGGCGAAAGGCAAGCAGCCTCCGCCGCACCCCATATTTTTTCAATTCTCCCTTTGCGCATATATACATATCGGTCGGCAATTCCGACAAGCCAGGAAAGGCGGTGTTCAGAAATAATGAGAGTTTTCCCCTCGGCTTTTAGTGTAAATAAAAGCTCACGGAGGTTTTGTATTGTTTCTCCATCAAGGTTTGCCGTCGGTTCGTCCAAAACAATGACATCGGTATCCATTGCATAGATAGAAGCAACTGCCAGCCGCTGTTTTTCGCCGCTGGATAACCCAAATAAACTCCGATCTCGCAGTACGTCAATATTCATTCGGGAGAATGCGGCATCCACGTTCTGATTTATCCGCTCCGTGGAAAAGGCAAGATTTTCACACCCGAAAGCTACTTCGTCCGTTGTGTTTACTGCAAAAAATTGTGAACGGGGATCTTGAAACACTGTGCCAATTTTGCGACTAAGCTCATACTGTTCCAATTTGTTTACTGGAACACCCTCGTACAATATTTCTCCTGTAAGCGTTCCTTCAAAAAAGTTGGGTATTAAACCATTGAGGCATCGTGTTAAAGTTGTTTTTCCGCAGCCACTTTCTCCCGTTAAAATAACGCACTCTCCTTTACGAATTTCCAAATCAATTCCATAAAGAGCGTTTATCTCCGGGGCGGCATCATATTGAAATTGTAAATTTCTTATTGTGATCATACTCATTCTGAACCTCCGCGCTATCCGCACAATGAATAAAGAAGTGTTCCGATATTAGCGCAAATCACCATCATCAGATACACAATATCCTTTATTCTGATTTTCAGAGGAACTCTCATCCCTCTTGGCACAGGATTTTCGATTGCACGAGTGACCGCAGCCGCAGATAATTCATCCGCTACCTTTATGCAGCGCATGATAAAGGGAATAATCATGTATTCTGTGGTCATGGCAGGAGCTTTTGCAAAAGTAATCACATTTAAGGGGACGCCTCTTGTTTTCATGCCATTTCTAATCTGTGCAAGCTCATGGCGAATGGTGGGAATAAATCGCAATGCGACAGCAAGCGCAAGCGTAGCTGATTTAGGGCAATGTAATTTTTGAAGCCCCATGAACAGCTCACTCACGGTCAACGCTTTTAGCGACAGAATCATTACGCCCAGTAAGGGAGAGAGCTTGCGTAATAGGAAAACGGGCTGGACTATGATTTGCGGAGCGTTGCTCTCATTTAGTAAGGCATACAATCCGACAAGGAACGCAAACCATACGCCCAACCGCAAAGCCTCCTTCGGGTGTTGCAAATATAACAGAAAGCTCATCAGAAAAATCACTTCACAAAGCATGGCTAACGGCTTAAAAATCCAAAATGCACATATCCCTGAAAGCGCAATCTGAATAATCACTATCCGGGGGTCTATGCGGTGCATTAAATCACTCCTGCTTTTTCAAAATGCTTCTTCAACATTCTCTTTGCAATTACAGCACCTATCACAATCGCGATCAGCGTAACCGGAATTGCAGCAAGCCCAGCCGTAGAATGTGCTGCTGCAATCATTGCATCCACGGTTTCCTTCGGACGGTCAAATCCATACCAAAATACGGGATAATAATAGAGGGGTGCGATGGCACCTAAATAATATCCAACTGAATACAATCCAAAAGAAACGGTAAGCATTTTGTAATTCTGATACTTTGATTTGCTGGCAAGGACTTCGCCTACAACGCCAAACCCTAACATCCAAATCAAGACAAAAATACCGCCAAACAGCCCCCATAGAATGCCGACAATAGCAAAAGTCAATAAGACTGCGCCTTTCTTATGTACTTTTGCCATAATCAGCATATAAAGCGGCGCAGATAAAACGGCAACAACCGCAACGGAATACATATTCAACACCATGCTAATTCCCATCAAAGCTCCTGCTACCATTGTCACCACAAAAAGGAGTGCGCTAAAGATGCCTATGGTTGCAATGTCCTTCATTTTTAATTTGTTTTCATTAGTTCTGCTCATAGCAATAACCTCCAAGTTTTTGGTTAGATAACGCTAACTGCTATTAGTATAGCACGATGATTTTCTGCATAGTGTCACTATCGGAAGTTCCTATGTCACAAAAGAAAGAACTTCATGCGGTCTTTTCAGACTTACATGAAGTTCTTATCTATTGTTTTTTAACATTTCGCCGGGGGATATTCCATAATGCTTCCGAAAAAGCTCGATGAAATATCCCGTATGAGAATACCCCACCATCCATGTCACTTCCTGCACTGTATGCTTTCCAGTTTTCAATAATCGTATCGCTGCTTCCAGCCGTTTTTCTACAACATAATCATTAACTGTAACTCCAAAGCACCGCTTAAATCCATCCTTTAATTTTTGCTCGTTGATAGCAATCGCCTTTGCAACAATTGGAATTGTGAGGGGGTGGGCGAAGTTCTCACCAATAAATTCTCGTGCCTTCAACAGCGCATTGTAATCTTCCACACTGATACGGATGCCAAAGTCATTTGTAGGAGATTTGCAAATAACCTCGTCGCAGTAAACAGCAATTAACTCAAAAATTTTTCCTTGCAGATAGATCTTTTTCATTTCATCACAAAAGTGGCAAGCAAGGATTTCAGAGAGAATTTTACTGATGTTTGGTGTGTAGGTATATACTCTTACGGGCGCTGTTTTTCTTGTATCATATAATGCCCCCCTTATTTTGATACAGGTGAAAATTTGCTCAAAGATTTTTTCATCCAAAGTAATGCTAATGCCTTTGAATTTTCTGTTTCCGCTTATTTTACTTCGGCACTCCTTAAATGTTCCGTAGCGTACTTGGCTCTGCTGTGCCGCAATTTGAAATTGATGAACAACCTCGTTATTGATGTAAGACCACTCCATATTGCCATCAATGCAAAAGGAAATCTGAAACAGGCTCAAATCGTCGTGTGTTGTTGTCATTTCAATATCTTCCTGTGAAACAAACTCTGATGTTGTCAACAATATTCCATCGGCAATATCAATGTTTTCAATGGTACCATCTATGAGGGGAATGAGATATTGATTATCGGCTGTTTTATTCGCCTGCATAATCTGACTTGATGCAGCAATGCTTACAGCGGTGGGAACAAAACGAGCCTCAGGGTATGAAATAATAATAAGTCAACACCTCCTTGTGGTTAGCTGCCTCTAACTAATGCGCAAAAATCAATCTGCCGAAAGTGCAGGCAGATACTTATGTATAAGTATAGCATTTTTTTAAGTTGTATTCAAGAGCAAGAATGTAAATGTTTTTCCGCCGGTTGGCAAAATCCATTTTTCTTGTGGTATAGAGAATGAGGGAATAACTTTCGCAGCAAGCATAGGAAGCGGGTACCCACTTCCGTATTTTCGACCTCCCGCGCTGCGGCGCGTCGGTTGAAAATTGCTTGTACCCTCACAGGCTATCGCCTGTTGGGGCAGACCCTTGGGAAGCGTCCCAAACCCTCAAACAGCAGAAAGGAGCGTGAATACATGGACGGGCGGAAAAGGACGGTGCAGCTAAAGTTTCGCGTGACGGAAGCCGAGCGCGATTTGATCCTTGAAAAAATGAAACTGATACCAACACGGAACATGGCGGCGTATCTGCGGAAAATCGCAATCGACGGATATATCATTCAGATAGACCATAGCGACATAAAGGCAATGACCGCCGAGATACAAAAGATCGGGGTCAACGTCAATCAGATCGCGCGGCGCGTGAACAGTACGGGCAGCGTCTATCAAGAGGATATAGACGAGATAAAGGGGGTGCTGAATGAGATATGGCGGTTACAAAGATTAAACCTATTAAAAGCACGTTGAGCAAAGCCCTCGCCTATATTCAAAATCCCGCCAAGACAGAAGAAAAAATGCTTGTGTCCTCGTTCGGCTGTTCCTATGAAACGGCAGATATTGAGTTTGCATATACCCTGTCGCAAGCGTTAGAGAAAGGCAACAATTTAGCCCACCACCTCATGCAATCCTTTGAGCCGGGGGAAGTCAGTTATGAAAAGGCGCATGAGATAGGTCGGCAGCTTGCCGACGCGGTAACAAAGGGGCAATACGAATATGTTTTGACTACCCACATAGACAAGGGGCATATCCATAATCACATTATTTTCTGTGCAGTCAATTTCATCGACCACCGCAAGTACAATTCCAATAAGCGGAGCTATTACGGCATACGCAACATCAGCGACAGGCTGTGCCGGGAAAACGGCTTGTCCGTCGTTGTCCCCGGCAGGGGCAGCAAGGGAAAGAGCTATGCGGAGTACCAAGCGGAAAAGACGGGTACAAGCTGGAAAGGCAAGCTGAAAATTGCCGTTGATACGCTTATCCTGCAAGCGTCAGACTTTGCCGATTTTCTGCGGCTGCTGCAAGCTGCGGGCTATGAGATAAAGCCCGGTAAATACATATCTTGCCGCGCACCGGGGCAGGAACGCTTTACCCGTCTGAAAACGCTCGGCGCGGATTATACAGAGGAAGCCATAACGGAGCGCATCAAGGGCAGGCGCACCCGCGCCGCCAAAGCCCCGAAGCAGGAGCGCGGCGGCATCTCCCTTGTTATCGACATTCAAAACAGCATCAAGGCACAGGAAAGCCGGGGCTATGAGCATTGGGCGAAAATCCACAATCTCAAACAGGCGGCAAGGACGCTGAACTTCCTAACGGAAAACAGGATCGACAGCTATGCAGAGCTTTCCGCAAAAATCGCGGAAGTGAACGCGGCAAGCGAACAGGCGGCAGGCGCATTAAAGGGCGTCGAACGGCGGCTTTCGGATATGGCGGTCTTAATCAAGAATGTTACGATGTATCAAAAGACAAAGCCCGTGTATGACGCATACCGCAGAGCAAAGGACAAGGCGGCATACCGCGCCGCCCATGAGAGCAGTATCATATTGTTTGAAGCCGCCGCAAAAGCGGTCAAGCCCGCGTTGGTCGGCGGCAAGCTCCCCAACGTCGCCGCGCTGCAAGCGGAATATGCAAAGCTCCAAGAACAGAAAGAAACGCTCTACGCCGACTATGGCAGGCTGAAAAAGCAGGTCAAGGAGTACGACGTTATCAAGCGGAACATCGACAGTATTTTGCGGCGTGAAAGTGAGCCGGAGCGGGGTAAGGAAAATGTGCGCGGATAAATGCGGATTGTGTGGAAATCCCCGAAAAAGCATGGTATGATGAAACTATACCAATGTAGGACTGCTGAACGCTATCCATATTTTTACGAAACAGAGGTGAGGTTATGACGCGAGGTGAGATTTGGAAAGACTTTTTTAAGAAAACGGTTTTGACCGTTCTGATTGCCGGAGTGCTGTTTTATTGGGCTACACTGGTATTCACAAAGGACGGGGCAACGAACTACTTTTATGTGTGGCTGTGCTGCGGCATCCCCTTTGGCATACGCCGTATGTTCGTGTGGCTTATCCCACGCGGCTTTGACCTTTCCGGCACGGTGGGCGTCGTTGCGCTCAACTTCATTGTGGGCGGCTTGATCGGCGGCGTCATTCTGATATGGCGGCTTGCGGTCGCGGCATGGTATATCCCTCTGACGATATATCGGCTTCTAAACGTCGGCAGGGTCGGCGTAGCAGAAATCGGCGAGGAATAAGCAAAAAAAGAGAACGGGGCGCGGCAGCCGATGATGGCCACCGCGCCCCGTCTTTTCGTGGGTGCTGCTTTAAGTGTCTGTTACGCAGTAGAACACTGTTTTTGCGGGTTTAGGCATAAATCCCCTGTCATGCTCAAATCGCGTCTGAAAAGCGGCATGGCGTAAGGGCTTTTTCGCGCCTACTGCGTAACGCGGGCGCGTCGTTTCCGCATCCGCTCGGCGGCTTGCCTGCGGGTGATCCGCTTGCGGCAGTCCGGGCAGTATTTGACACTGTTTGAGGTGGACGCAAACGCCGCGCCGCACTCGGCGCACCGCCGCCTGTCCTCGGCTTGGTAAAGCTCCGCGTAAAGCAGCTTGTCGGCGGGAAGTACGGCGTTTTGAAACCACCTGCAAAGAAGCGAATAAGAAATGAGCTGCGGACAAATGCACTCGTCCCCATCGTCCAGCAAAATGCAGTTCCCGCCCATACAGTTGCAGCAGGTTTTCTTGATAAGGGCGTTCGCTTTGCGGCTCTGCTGCGGCGTCAGCCGTTTCAGCCCGCTCATACTTCGTCGGCGGCAGATACGGCGAGAACGGCAAAGTCGGTGTCGCTCATGGCGCGGAGCTTTGCAAGGGTACGCAAGGCAAGCTCGCGCATTTCACCGTCCATATAGGGCAGCGCCCCCGTCATTTCCCCGATAAGCTCCCTGCGCGTATCGGCGATGTAGATGCTGATAAGATTTGTTTCCTCAACGGTAAATCGGTTCATGCTCATACCTCCATTTCGTGATGTTTTGTTTTCGCCGCCCGCTTCGGAGCGGCTTTCTTCTTGTCGGCGGCAAGCTGCGCCCGGATAGAGGGGCGGGGCTTGCGAATATCCCGGTCGCGGTTTTCGTTCTTGTCGATCAGCGCATAGATGCCGTGCCTGCCCTCAATTTTGGAAAAGGTCAGCGTCTTGTAGGGAAGCAGCGAGAAAAGACGGTCAACGTCCCGGCTCGATGCAAGCATCATAAACGCCGGGGCAAGCTCTGTCATGTAGTGGGTTTTGTTCGGGCTGTTGGGGCTGTACTGACGTTTCATTTCGGCAACAATGCGCCGTGCTTCGGCTTCAATCAATCCGTCGCGCAGGGCGGCGATATGCGCCTTGAAGTCCCCCGGCGAAAGCTGCTCACGGCTGCGCCGTTCCTCTTGCAGAAGATCGCGCAAGGCTTCGGGGTCGTTTGGCTGCACCTCAAAGCGGAGAAACGCGCCATACTGCGGATCGGGTGAACCGCCAAGGTATCTATTTGTCGGCTGGCTGCGCTCGCCGCGCTCATAGAAAAGCGTTACGGTGTCTGCGGGAAGCGCCTGCTCCCGAACGTGCCGGAAATGGGCGGCATAGTCCAGCTCATAGAGGTTTCCCCGGATTTTGCCGCGCTCCCTGCCCGTCAGCTCCACGGCATAGGCAAGGATGCGGTCGCGTGTCTGCTCCCCGTGGAACTTCCATGTGTTGTATGGGCGGGTGTCTTTGAGAAAAACGTCGCGCTCCCGGAAGCAATGCGTCCCGGACGGGCGGGAGAGCCACAAAAGGGTTTTGTCCTCACGGTCGGGGCTTGCAGCAGCCTCGTGAATGATCTTCTTGTCAATCTCAAAATCGCTTTGGTAAAAGCCGGTGTTCTGCTTCATCACCGCATCAAGGCAAGCCAGTATATCCATGTTTTCAAACTTCTGCATACGGTCAGATCCTTTCCAAATCCTGCGCTTTGCTCCTTTGCGCCTTTCTCTGGGCGGTCTGCTCCTTTGCCGCCCGAAGCTGCGCCCGGATCGAGGGCTTTTCCTCTTTGCCGCGCTCCTTATCGGCATGGATGGCGTTCGCAAGGTCGATCAGGGAAATCGGCTCACCCGCCTTTGCTTTCTGCTCCAATTCCCCGACGGTGGGCGTCTGCGGCGTGTTGTTGATGATACCGTCAAAATTGTTGTCGTTCTGCTCCACAATATCCTCGACGTGCTTTAGATAATTCTGCGGCTGCAAAAACTCCGGCGTCTGTCGATAGCCGATGCTGTCAACGTAATGCGCCGTGTCCTGCCCGTTCTGATGCAGCACCACCACGTCGGAAACGGAAAGGCTGTGTCCCTTAAAGTCTTTCGGGTGGTCGATATTAAAGCGGGTAAAAATAGCTTCAAGGCTCGTACCCGGTGCAAGGGGCGCGGAATAGATCAGGTCATAGTTCGCCGGATCAACCGTGTGTCCCGCTGCGGTCAGACGGTCGTAAGGCTCAAAGCGCAAATCCCGCGTTTCGTCGCCGCGTTTTAGCTGATAAATGGAAAAGCTGTCCCTGTCCGGCTCCTGCGCCTTTGCATAAAGTGCCTTGACCTCGCCCTGCGTCAGCTCTCCGGCGTTCAAGCTCTGCAACAGCTCCCGGCATTTCTCCGGCGTCCCGACAAACAGCAAGTCGCCTGGTATGGCTTTCCCGTCCGGCTGCTGCTCATAGGCTTGCAGGAAAGAGCGGTCGGCAAGGCTTTCGCTGCGGGGATTGGTGTGCATGGTATAAATCACGTCTTTTTCTGTACGCTGCGCCGCCTGCGTCTGTGTACGCTCCGCAAGCGTCTTTTCGGCACGTTGCAAAACGGCATCGCTGACGGGAAGCGCATACAGCCCGGAAGCAGAGGAAAAGCCGACGTTGTTGAAAACATAGTCCACTTCACTATCTTTTAGTGCGCCCGCCGCAAAATACTTCTCCCGCATGGGTTCTGCACTCACCTTGCCATCCGCGATGTCGTAATTCAGCCCGGTTTCGATATGGGAACAGATATTTCCGTCTACCGCCAGTGTCACATAGTACCAGCCCATATATCCGCTGGTTTGACTGTCCGCGCCGTCGTTGAACTCAACGTTGAGCAGGGTGTAGGGCTTCAAGCCCTTCTGCGCGGCAATGGCATTGTCCTTTGCTTCGCGCTCCATGAGGGAAGCGAGAGCTGCTTCCTTTGTCACGCTGACGATCTCCGGGTTGTACCGCAGCAGGGCAGCGTTGACAAGCTCCCGCTGTACCGCTGCGGTCTTTGCTTTCGGCGTAAGGCGGTTGCCGAGAAACAGGGACGCGCCGTTATCAAAGCGGATGGATATATCGCTTGTACCGCGCCATTTTCCCGTGCAGGGCGACGTTTCAATCCTGCCCGCAGTACTGCCGAACGCCTGCGCAATCACTCCGATTTTTTCCTGTGTGGAAAGCGCCTCGTATTTCTCTGCGATTGCGGCGGCTTTCTTCTGCAAGTCCGTAAGGGGCGGGGCGGCTTTTTCGCTCTGTTCCTCCTGCACGGCGGCAAGATCGGGCGCGGCTTTCTCGGCTTCGTGCTGCTTTTGCAGCTCTGCGATATGTCCGTCAATGCTGTTGATGATGTCTGCGGCGGCAGAGCGGATCGTTTCAAGGGAGCTTTTCAGCTCCGCAAGCTCCCGCCCGCTGCTCCACCCGGCTACATAGCCGAAAGAGTAGTCCGACGTATCAAGTCCATAATGCTGGCAAACGGTGTAGGCGACGCTTTCCGCTTCCACCTCGCGGGTGCGGCGGTCTACGCGGGGCTGCTGCTCGTCTTTGGGAGCGTTCAGGTCAATATCGTGCAGCTTTGCGTGGGCGATTTCGTGAATGGCGGTTTTGAGCGTTTGCAGCTCGCTCATGCCCTCGTCAAGCGCGATGCGCTTGTCCTCCAAGTGATAATAGCCGTGTGCGCCGCCCTCGATTTTCTCAAAGCCGATGGGGACGGGAGAGGTCTTTTCAAGGGCTGCGAAAAAATCACTGTACTGCTCCACATCGCCTGTCAGCGCGTCCACGGCAATATCCGGCAATTCCTTTCCCTCGGTCTGCGACACGTCAAAGACGGACACCACCTTGTAGGCGGGGATAGTGATCTCCTTTTCCTCGGTGACGGGCTTTCCGTCCCTGCCGATCACGGGCTTTTGGGTCTGCGGGTCGATTTTCTCCGTTTCCTGCTTGATTTTGAACGGCGACGGGGCGATAATCTTAATGCCTTTTTCGCCTTTTTTGACGTTGCGCTGAAACTGGTTTTTCCAAGCGGTAAAGCCCGCGATAAGGGAAGCGTCGGGCTTCTGCATGGCGATCAGGAGGGTGTTGTTGAAGCTGTAATTATGAAACTTTGACATGACGCGCAGATACTCCTTGTAGCGTTCGCTGTCGAACAGCTCCGTAATGCCTTGCTCCAAACGGTCGGTAATCTCCTTGAGCTTTTCGGCGGGCTTTTCTGCGGTAAGGTTAATAGGGATAACAGGCTGCGGCTGCGGCGGCTCGACGGTAAGGGGCGCTGCCTGCATCGCGGCGGCATCCATTTCCACCTTTTCCGGGTCAAGGCGCGTCGGCTGCGCTGCCTGCTGGGGCGCGGTGTGCTGCGGCGGCTCACCCTCAATGACATAACCCGGAAGCAGCAGCCCATTCACCTTGAACGGCTCCGCGTATTCTTTCGGAACGGGCGGCACAGTCTCGGTAAACAGGCGGTCGTATGCCTTGATGCGTCCGGCAAGGTATTTTTCCATTGCCGCCTTGTCTGAAAAGGTCTTGCGCTCCTGTCCGGCGATTTTTACGTTTTGCTCATGGATCGGTCCGTTGGTGTAGACACTCCATGTCAGGCTCCATGAATACGGCACGGATTTTTGCGCCTGCCTGTCATAGCGGGTATTTTCATAAACGTGGTAGCGCATCTGATAGACTGCGTTGCTGCGGAGCTGCCATTCATACTCTGTTTTCTCCCATTTGTTGGATGTGTGCTTGACGGGCGGCGTCTGCACATACTCGATGGCTTTTTCAAGAAAGCGGGTGTTGCCCGCCTGCTGCTCCCATGCGGCTGCCTCCGTTTTCAGCCTGTCAAATACAGCCTGCTCCGCCGCCGCGCTCTCCTGCCGCAGCCGTGTCAGCTCCGCAAGAGAAAGCCCGGTCAGCGCGGAAATATCCGCTTTCTCACTTTCAAAATAGATGCTTCGCTCAATTACCAGCTTTTTTGCTACTTCCAGCCTGTCAAAATCATAGCTGGAATAATTCTTTTCCTGTTCGCTCACGGTTTTGCTCCTTTCTTTTGTTGGTGTGATGATGTCTTTTAGCGGCTGCTCCCACTTGCGCCCAAAGCCGCGCACGACGCTATCTCCCGCCGCGCCGTTTTCGCTGAACATTTGCAGGGTGGAAAACGCATTGTCAAAGGCGGTGATATTGTCTGTGCCAATATTCGGGGCGAAGTGGATAACACCGTCCGGGTAGTCCCTGCCTGTGCCGATCCAGCCCCGGATAAAGCTGTCGAAAGGGGCTTTCGCCCCGCTGTCAAAGTGTTCCTCGGCATGGCTTTTGTATAGCTGCCCGCCCCTGTACTGTCGGCCTAAAATCAGCTCTCCCGCCTGCGGGGAGAACATAAAGCGGCGGTTGTCGATTTCCCGCATATCAAATGACATACTGCGGGTATCAAGAAGCATCAGGGCGGCGGTCAGCTCTGCTCTCGGCTTCTTCTGCACGGCTTACGCCTCCTTTCATCGTTACAGAGGGTTTGGGAAACTTCCCAACAAGCAAAATCCCCATTCTGCACGTAGCGTCAGAACGGGGATTTTACGGAAAGGGTACCCCTTTCCTATGCTTGCTGCGTAAGTTCTTTGTCCCTCGCAAGCTCGATACGGTAGTTGACGTATTTCCCGCCAGTATCGGCTAATACAATGCTTCCGTCATAGGTTTTACCCGTTTTCGGGGAATACAGCTTTTTGACCTTCGCCCTGCCGCCCGCAAGCAGCGCGGCGGCGATTTTCGGGGTAAAGGCGGTTTTGCGTTCCTCGAAAAAGCGGTCGTTTTTCCACATGACAAAGGCGCAGCCCTTCTTTTCGCAGTAGTAGTTTTTCCTGCCCTCGCAGACGTTCCCGCCGCAGCGGGGGCATTTGCCGATCACCGTCTTTTCCTCTTTGAACAGGTCTTTCTGATTTTCGGAAAGAAACGGATAGGCTTTCACCAGCTCCCGCGCCATTTCTTCAATGCCCCGCATGAAGTCCTCCGGCTCGGCTGCGCCCCTTGCAATCTGCGTCAGAGCATTTTCCCATTCGGCGGTAAGCTGCGGAGAGGTCAGCGTATCGGGCAGAACGCAAACAAGGTTGTTGCCGTTTTTGGTTGGGATAAGCTGTTTTCCCTTGCGCTGCACAAAGCCGGATTTGACCAGCTTTTCAATCACAGCGGCGCGGGTAGCAGGAGTGCCAAGCCCCCGGCGTTCCGCGTCCGGGTCGGTGTCCGCGCTTCCGGCGCGTTCCATAGCAGATAGCAGGCTTGCTTCCGTGTGCGGCTTCGGGGGCTGCGTGTCGTGCGCCGTAACTCTTGCGGCTGGACTATCAAAGCTCTGTCCCTCGGCAAAGGTCGGTACATCTAAAATAAGCTCGTTTTCCTCGTCGCCCTCGGCGTTGGGCTTTCCTTTCAGCGTCGCCCGGTAGCGTCGTTCAAGCTCTTTCCACCCGTCGCAAAGAACCGTCTTTCCCTTTGCCGTAAACTCGGTATCGGCACAGGAAAACACCGCCGTTACCGCATCAAAAATGTGTGGCTCGGCGGCGGCGAACAGCAGACGCGCCCCGGCAAGGGTGAGGATATTTCTTTCGCTTTCCGGCAGCGCGGCAAGGTCTGCTTTCGCAAGCTCCATTGTCGGAATAATGGCGTGGTGGTCGGACACCTTTTTGCTGTCAAGCGTCCGGGCTATGTCCGGCGTAAATGCCGCGCCTTTCATAAAGGGCAGCTTGCCGACAAGCAGCGCGGCGATATGCACCGCCGTACCGCCCATGTCGTCGGTCAAATAATTGCTGTCCGTTCGCGGGTAGGTAAGCAGCCGCTTTTCGTAAAGGGCTTGTGCAAGGTCAAGGGTCTGCTTTGCGGTGTAACCGTAAATGCGGTTGGCTTCCCGCTGCAAGCCTGTAAGGTCAAACAAGCGGGGTGGCTGCTCGGTTTTCCTCTCACGCCTCACCGAAATGCAAACGGCCTGCGACGCTTCGCAAGCCGTTTTTACCGCTTCTGCTTTTGCGGCGTCGGAGATCCTTGCGCTTGCCGCTTCCGCGCCGCCCACATCAAGACGGACGATATGGTAGGTTTCTTTCTTGAAAGAGGTGATCGCCGCGTCCCTGTCTGCAAGCATTTTTAAGGTCGGCGTCTGAACGCGCCCCACGTTTAGGGTTTTGCCGTGAAGGACGGAGAAAAGGCGTGTGGCGTTGATGCCGATGATCCAGTCCGCTTTTGCACGGCATAACGCAGACGCATAGAGCGCGTCATACGCTTCGCCGGGTTTCAGCTCGGCAAAGCCCTTTTTGATTGCGCTTTTCTCCATAGAGGAAATCCAAAGGCGGGAAAAGGGCTTATCGCACCCCGCCGCATGGTAGACAAGGCGGAAAATCAGCTCGCCCTCGCGTCCTGCGTCGCAGGCATTGACAACCTCGGAAACGTCGCTGCGGCGCATGAGGTCTTTTAGGATTTTGAACTGCTTTTGCCTGTCTTTGAATACGGTATATTGCCACGGCTGCGGCAGGATCGGCAGGCTGTCATAGCTCCACTTTTTGTACTGCTCCCCATAGGCGGCGGCTTCCGCAAGCTCCACCAAATGCCCCACGCACCATGAAATGAGGTAGCCGCCACCCTCGATATATCCGTCCTTTTTGTTCTTTACGCCAAGGGCGGCGGCAAGTGCCGCCGCCACACTCGGCTTCTCTGCAATGACTAACCTCATTCCTCGTCCTCCTGTTCCTCGCTGCCTGCTTCCGGCTCGTCCTCGTCGTAATCGTCAAAATCGAAATAGTCAAGGTCGGTGTCGCCCTTGATGCCCTGCTTCGGCTTCATAATCTTAAAGTAGTAGAACGCGCCGCCACCGGCAAGCAGGGTAACAACAAGGAAGATCACAAGCCCTCCCGCATTGCTTTTTTCTTTCTCCGGCGGCGCATCGTCCGGCTCCGGCACGGCTTCCTTGCCTGCACATTCGGTCATATTGACAGAGCATACCGGGCAAACGGTATTGACTGCGCCCGCCTTGCATTTGTCCTTACAGGTGCAAACGGCGGGAGCCTGCGCCTTGCCGCTGTCGCCCTCCATGAGCGCCATCAGGTCGGCTTCGTCCACCTGATTGAGAAAATGTACGGTGTTTTCGCCCTCGGCGGCGCGGTCAACAATGATGTAAAAGTAGTTGCCGTTTTTGCTCTGCACAATGATAAACTGCTTGTCCTCGGCTGCTTCTCCCTCAATGTCGTCAATCAGCGACAGATTACCGTCCGGCGTAAGGGGCTGCGGCTCCATGCCGCCCGTGACTTCCTCGCTATATTCGTCCTCATAGTCGTAGTAATCGCCACCATCTGCATAGGCGGTAACAGAAAAGCCGCCCAAGAGGACAAGGGCGGCAAGCAGGGCGGCGGCTGTTTTGAAAAAGCCTTTATTCTTCATCTTCGGTTTCCTCCTGTTCCATGTAGTCTGTCCCTGCGGCGGCAATGCCGGGGATCGGCTCGCCGGAAAGCAGGGCGGTAAGCTCTGCGGGGGTCAGGCGCATGGAGCGCACAAGAGCGATGATTTGCAGGTTTTCCGCTTCGGTTTTCTGCATTGCAAGCTCTTTCAGCCTGTTCTGATACTCGGTGATTTTCTCCCGTGTTTTCTGCATTTCCTTTTCAATGCGGTCAATTTTACTGTTTGTCATTTCGTAATACTCCTTTCATTTTTTACGGCAGCCGCCCGTAGGCGTAAAAGTGGTTCTTCCAATAGGTGGTGTTGACATTGGCGTAAGATATGGGGTTTCCGCAATGTATCATCATACCGTTGCCCACATAAATGCCAACGTGCGAAACACCGGGGGTGTCGTAAGTGCCTTTGAAAAAGATAAGATCGCCCGGTCTTGCCTGTGCGCCTGTTACGGGAGTGCAGATATTGCAAAGCCCCTGCGCTCCAAGCCGCCCCACATTCCACCCGGAATGGTTAATAACCCAAGACACATAACCCGAACAGTCAAAAGAAGTGTTTGGATTGCTGCCGCCCCAGACGTAGGGGTAGCCTAAATACTTTTCCGCTTCGGCGATGATTGCCGCAAAGGTTTCGTCCTCCAATGCTTCGGGCGGTATATCGTAATAGGTCGGCTCCCGCAGGGTGGAAGCGTTCGGATATGCACTGTGCGGGAACAGGTCGGGGCGGTTGCCAAGGGTGGACATATACACAGCGTACATGGATAGTTGTTCCTCGGTCATAATGTAGACAGGCAGATGCGACAGATTGAAGTTTTCCAGCTTGACGTTGAGAATGTAATAATTATAGGGAACTTCGACGGTATATGTGTAGGTTTGGGTGTTGCCCTCTGCGTCGGTGTAGGTACCCGTTCGCCTTTCCGTCCGGTAGCGCACCTCTGTTTCCTCGGTGAGCGTCAGCGTGTATTGCCGCTCAAAGAGCATGGCAAGGGTGCTTTGTACCTCGGTGCGGGTGTATTCAAGGTGCAGCGCGGTAAGGATAGATGTCAGCACATACGGGTCATGTTCAATGTCGTCCAAGTCGTAGCGGTATTCGTCATAGCCCGGATGGTCGCGCTCGATATTGTCTATCCTGCTTTGCAATTCCGCTTCAAGGGCTGCATAGTCAGCTTCCGCACCGAGCATATCCGCATCCTCTGAAACGTAGGACGTGCTGATAACGGAGGTAATGCCGCCGGAAAACAGGCTGGAACATGAAAAGATCCCGGCTGAAATCATTATGAACAGCAGCAGCGCACACCCGGCAATCAGAAAGGCTTTCCAATGCCGCACTACAAAGGCGGCGGTCTTTTTCGTCGCTTCGGCGGTTTTCTTCGCCGCCTTGCGGGTGTTTTCTGCGGCTTTCCTTGCGGATTTTGCACCGCCCGTTCGTACCGCCTTTGCATACTGCCGCTTGATCTGCTGCTTCTGCCAAAACCGGGAAACGGGGTTAGACGCGGCAAGCTGCGGGTTGTCGTGCAGCGCCTTTTGATACTGAAAATCGGCGTTTGCCTTGAACGCGGCTTTTTCCGCTTTTGCCGCCGCCCGGTATGGTTTCAGCTTGCGGCTGCGGCGGCTCTTTCGCATCTGCCGCGCCCCCGCCCGGATGCCGCGCTCGGCTAATTCCTCGCTCTTGTGCGCTCCCTCCACGCCGGAGTTGTCCTTTTCAACGGAATGTATCTTATTGTGGATGAAAACGCCGACCTCCTGCACGGGGCGGGAGAGGGGGTTATGCTGCTGCCTGCCGCCCGGTATGGGTTTTTCCTTTTCCTCAAAGCGCAGGCGGGTTTTGCCCTTGCCTGCGGCTTCGTCAAAGATGCGCTCTTTTGTCAAGACTTTCTTTTTCGGAATAGCCGCCCGCGCTTCCTCCAAGCGGTCGGCGGCTCTTTCCGATTTGCAGATCGCCTTTTGAAGCTCCGGCGTCGCCCGTTCTTCCTCGGTGAATTGCAGGCGCGAGGTCTTTGTTTTTGCCGCCGCTTTCTGCTGCGCCCGCTTTATCGCCTTTTTGGATGCTGCGCGGGTATGGGCAGCGTCGATATGCTCCAAAACACGCTCGGCTGCGGCGTCGTCCCGCTTCGGGGAAAGCTCCGGGGTATGGGGACGAGCTGCCGCGCCGGAGGGGTGCGGAAGCTGCTGCGCTGCTTCCTGCGCCGCCTGTTCGGGCTTCTTGGAAAAATCCGCGTCCTGCTCGCGCCCGCTGACCAGCTCGGCGGTGCCTGCGGTTTCGTTGACCTCGATAAGCCCGTCCCGGCTCATTTTCTGCGTAATTTTATCGCGGGGTTTCAGCTTTTTGCTCAATTCGTTTCACCTCCAATCCGCGCCCTTGCAAGGGTGCAATAGTCATAGTTCAGTTCAATGCCGATGTAATGGCGGTCAAGGCTTTTTGCCGCAAGCCCCGTCGTGCCGCTGCCGAAAAACGGGTCAAGCACAATGCCGCCCTTGGGACAGCCCGCCAAAATGCAGGTTTCCGCCAGCTTCGGCGGGAACGCGGCAAAATGCCCGCCCTTGTAGGGTACGGTGTTGATATGCCATACGTCCCGCTTATTCCGCGTGGTCGGCATGAGGGCTTCATCGTAGTAGCCGCCCGTCCGCGCCCGGTTGATGCCCTGCACCTTGCCCTGTCCGGGTACCTCGCCGTCGTATTTGTGTCCCGCGCTGCGCCCGCCCCGGTATCGCGTCGCCGTGGTGGGGGCTATGGGTTCCGCAATGGCGGCGGCGTCATAGTAATAGCTCTTGGACTTCGTAAGCAAAAAGACGTTCTCATAGCAGCGGCTCGGTCTGTCCCGCACACTTTCGGGCATGGGGTTGTCCTTCTGCCAAATAATCGCGCTGCGCAGATACCACCCGTCGGTGCGCAGGGCAAAGGCTAAAAGCCACGGAATACCGATTAAATCCTTTTGCTTGCAGCCTGCCGCCCGTCTTGCAGGGGATAGGCTCTGCCCGTTTCTGCCTTTCGGGTTTTTCGGGTCGGTGCAGGCGCCCTTGCTGCCTGTGCCGCAGTAGGTATCGGCAATGTTCAGCCAAAATGTACCGTCCGGGCGCAGCACCCGTTTCAGCTCACGGAAAACCTCGACAAGCCTTGCGATATACTGCTCCGGCGTGTCCTCCCGCCCGATCTGCGCGTCCATGCCGTAATCCCGCAGGGCGTAGTAGGGCGGGCTTGTGACGCAGCAATGGATGCTCTCGGCGGGCAGCTCCCGCAGGGCGCACAGCGCGTCGCGGTTGATGATGGTGTCTAATCTCATGTGCCGCCCACTTCCTCCGGGCGGGTCGTCATTACCCGGTATAGCTCGGTATTTTGCGGAAAACGGTCAAGGAAAGGCAGCACCACGTTTCCGTAAAAGATCAGCCCCTCGCCCGCTTCGGTATGGGTAACGTATTTCATCTGCTGCGGGGAGATATTGAGCTGCCTTGCAAGGATTTCCCGGTCGCCCTGCGCCTGATTGAGCATGAGGACAAAATCGCTGTTCTCAAAGATATTCTCAACTTCGCGGCTGCTCAAAAGGTCTTTGACATTCTGCGTGATGGCGGTTGGGATCCCGCCCCATTTACGAAAACGCTTCCAAATCTCCACGGAATAGGCGGCGGTTTGTTCCTCTTTGAGAAGCAAATGAAACTCGTCCATGTAGTAGCGGGTGGATTTCTTTTCAGCCCGGTTTATGGTTACTCTGTTCCACACCTGATCCTGCACAATGAGCATCCCCAGCTTTTTAAGCTGCTTCCCAAGCTGCTTGATGTCAAAGCAGACAAGGCGGTTTGAAAGCTCCACATTGGTACGGTGGTTAAAGACATTCAGGCTGCCCGAAACGTAAAGCTCCAATGCCGCCGCCACCCGCGCCGCTTCCGGCTCCGGCTGTCTTAAAAGCTCGTCGTAAAGGTCGCCGAGGATCGGCATTTTCGCCGGGTTGGGGGCGGCTAAAAACGGGCGGTACACGTTTCTTACGCTGCGGTCAATGACGGTCTTTTCCACGGGCATCAGCCCCTCCTTGCCGCCGATGACAAGCTCACAGAGGGAAAGGAGAAAGTCACTTTTCAGCGCAAGGGGGTTGTCGTCCTCGCTGTAATTGAGGTTAATATCCATAGGGTTGACATACTGGGTGCTTGTGGGGGAAATGCGGATCACCTGTCCGTGCAGGCGGCGCACAAGGGGGTAATACTCCGCTTCCGGGTCGCAGATGATGATGTCGTCGTCGGTAATGAGAAAAGCGTTTGTGATTTCCCGCTTCGCCGCAAAGCTCTTGCCGCTTCCGGGGGTGCCGAGGATCAGACCGTTGGGGTTTTTCAGCCGCTTGCGGTCGCAAAGTATCATGTTGTTTGAAAGGGCGTTTAAGCCGTAATACAAAGCTGCACCCGTTTGAAAAAGCTCCTGCGTGATAAAGGGGATAAAAATAGCGGTGCTTGATGTGGTAAGCCCCCGCTGGATGGGGATCAGGTTCTCGCCCAGCGGAACAGAGGACATCAGCCCCGCCTCCTGCTGGTAGTCAAGGCGGGTGAGAGCGCAGTTGTATTTCTGCGCGATGCCCGCCGCTGCGAATATGTCATTTTCCAGCTTTCGCTTCGTGTCCGCCATATTTACCACAAGGAAAGTCAGGAGAAACATTCGCTCGTTGCGGCTCTGTAAGTCCTGCAAGAGGTTTTTCGCTTCGCCGCCGAACATGGCAAGGTCAGAGGGGATGATGTCCATATCGTAGCCGCTGCGTACCGCTTTCTTTTGTTCCTCGATTTTCATTTTGTCAAGGTCGGTTATCTTGCGCTTGATGGTCTTGATCGCTTCGGTCTGGTCGATGCTCTTGATATGGAGATTGACGACGATCCCCGTTTCAAGGTCGAGAATATCCGCAAGCATACGGTCATTCAGCTCCGGCGCAAGGATTTCAAGGAAACTGACCGCGCCGATTTTGCGTCCCATGCGGAAATATCTGCCCTCGCCGAAACGGAACGAGGACGGGGCGATAAAGTCCTTTGTGGTAAGCCCCGACGGGGTGAGCCAGTCCCAAGAGAAGCGGAACGGTTCTCCCTCCGGGTGGAATACGCTGTGCAGGGCTTCCAGCCGTTCATAGCCCGTCATGGGGCGGGCGGCTGCGCCCAGCACCTTAAAATTATTCAGTATGTCGGTTTCAATACGGGCAAGCCGCGCCTTTGCCGCGTTCAGATTGTCCGCTTCCACGGAAAAGGTAATGTACTTTGACTTTACAAAGCCGTTGTTGCCCTTTGCAAGCTGATGTTTCAGCATATCCGCGTATTCGGTGCGGATGGAATTGAAAGCGTCATTTTGCGTGGGGATCGCAACGACCTCCTCCGCGCCGCCGCTGCGCGTTCCTCGGTTGATAAAGGAAAGCTGCACACTAACGGTCGCGTCAAAATAGTTGAGAAAGTCGCACCAGTTTTCAAAAATGGCGGTCTTATCGTCTGCCTGCGCAAGCTGGTAGTTGATGTCGTCGTAGGCGATGCTCTTGGAGTATTTCTTTTCCGTAACCTTGCAGATACCGTCCGGGTACATGGCAAGATACGGTATGGTCTGCTGCGCGGTGTGCGCCTTTCCGTCGCCCTTTGCCGCTCGGATCAGGGCGGCGATTTCCTTTTTCTCGGCGCGGGTGAGCTTACGCCTGTTTTCTGCGTGTTTTGCGTTTGCCGTTGACAATAGCCGATACCTCCTTTTCAAGTTGTCTTTGCCGTTCGAGGACGGCATAGAAGTTTTCCGTCTGATAGGGTCTTTCTTTCGGACGAATAAATTTTGTCTGTATGATGTTCTTAATCAGCGTTTCAAGGGGCTGCCCGTGCTTTTCGTACATGGCGAACAGAAAGCAGGGCAGCATAACGAGGATCATCACGAACGCCGCAAGGCTTGTGCCAGTGCTGCCTTTGAGCAAAAAGAAAAGCGGCAGTCCAACAAGGAGCGCCGCCGCAAAGAATATGAGCTGCCTTTTGGTAAGGTTAAAGGCAACCTTTGTCTTTATGCGGGACAGGTCTTTGGGAACGGGTACATACGCCATAGAAAAATCTCCTTTCGTTACATTTCAATACTGTTTGGGAGTTCGTTGCCCCATATATCCCACCCCGGCGTTTTCTGTCGGGCAAACAGCTCAATCCGGGGCAAATCCCCCATAAGGGCAACGATTTTTTCCCGCGCTGCATCCGGCTTTTTGCTGTGCTGCTCTATGGGGCTGATAAGAAACTGATGTACGCCCGCCGACTGCCGCTTGGGTTTGCCCTTGGTCGCCAGCAGACAGATTTCTGCGTTGCTGCGCGTCCAATAGCCCATCCCGTAAAACCAGGACGGGCTTTTGCGGTTACGTTTGAGCCAAACGAACGCCACAGTCCGATACCGAAAGCCCCATGCGCGGATCAGCCGCAGGGCTTCGGGAAGCTGCGGAAAGGTCGCCCACAAAAACAGGGCGCAGTCCTTCGCCGCCAGCTCCGGCACGGGCAGGGCGCACAGCTCGTCAATGCCCATGGTGGGATAGTGCTTTTCCGCTGCGCCCTGCACCTTGCTCCGTTCATACCGCCACGGAGGATCTGCGTAAATAACGCTGTATTTCTTGGTGATGGAAAACCTCCTTTTAATGTGCATGGAATAATGATTTTGCCAGTGCGCCGGATTTCAAAAGGTTAAAGCAAAGCAGCACCGTATAGGCTGCGATGGAGAATATCGCAGTATGCAGATTGTCCGCTATAACCATGTTGTTTACCAAAACCGCATAAATGCCGACGCATATCATAATGAGGAAGCCTTGAAAGCCGAGGGCAAACAGGCCTTTTAAGTAGTTGTTTCCGATTTGCCCCCATTCCCGGTTTGTCATGGTGGCGAATGGGATAGGCGATACGGAGCAGTACAGGTAAATCTCAATCATACGCCCGTACAAAATAACCGTTATCAGCACCGACATGATTTTCATGCAAAGGCTGACAAGGCTTGTTTCGAGCATAAGCAAGAGCAGTTCGGGGATTTCCATTGCGTCAAGTCCGGCTTGCATGGACGAGAGTGCGGCGGCAACATCAATGCTGGTGCTGCCGCCGATCACGCCCGCCGCGCCGGAAACAATGTGCTGTGCCATGTCGAATACCGCCATAGTGATGTCAAAGGTATGCGTGACGATAAACACCGCAACGAACGCTTTGAAAAACCACTTAAAGAACATGAACGTGTCGATGTCGTGCAGATTGTTCTTTTCCGTTACCATGCTGATTAGCTCCACGCATAGAACGTAGGTAATGACAAGCCCCGCAATGGGGACGATCACATTTTCCGATAGCGTCTGTATCATGGAAAATATGCTTGCGTTCCACCCCTGCGGGGTCTTGCCTACCTCGGCGGCAATCGTACCGACCTTTTCGTTTACGTCCCCGAACATAGTTGACAGATTTCCGTTGATCGCTCCGATCAGGATTTCCTTAATCCATTCGTTAATCGCGTCAAGTATGCTCTGCATAGGACATTACCGCCGCTTAACCGAACAGCCCTTTGAGCAGGGGAACGAGAACGCCGCCAATCAAGGCAACGCCGCCGCCCGCCATAAGCTGCTTCATGCCCTGCGATTTTGCCCCCGGATTGTCATTACCATAGCCCTCCAAGAGGTTGATAACGCCCCAGATGCCAAGACCTGCGCCCAGTGCAATCACAAGGGTCTGCAATACGTCTACTGCCGAATTAAAAAATGTCATAGATTGACCTCACTTTCTGCCGCTTTGCGGCTCTTGAATTTTTGTGTTTGTATTTTTGTGCATGAAAAAAGCCGCCCTCATCAAAAAAGGCGGCTGCGCGGGCAATGCCCGCAAGGGAATAGGAAGTGCAGAGGTGGGAGCGCGTACCATGTAGCCGATGCTTACGGTCTTGATGGCGGTATCACCTCCCAAGTGGCGGTGCGGACAATTTCGCCGCTCGCTTTAATGAGATCGAGAGCTTGCGCCCGCTGGCGTTCACCGCCGCTTTGAAAGCTCTCCAAAAGCTGCACGGCACCCCATACCGCAAGCCCTGCGGCAAGCGCGGTGATAAGCGTCTGCATGACTGCTCCCGGCGTTTTGCAGGCGTTCGTCACGGCGTCCTCCTTTCCGCGCCGCCCTGCTTGGCAAGGTAGGCGCTGTATGCGGTCAGAAAGCGGTCGATGGCTTCCTGCCGCTTTTGCTGCCGCTTCTCCGCAAGGGCGACAAGCTCCCGGATCGCCCGCGCAAGCTGCTGTTTCTCCCGCTTCTTTCTGATGCGTCTGTTCATTCCGTAACCTCCTGTAAATCCGCTGCGTCAATTTCGTAATAGTCAAAGACGGTATCCGGCTTGATGATTACCGGGCGTCGCTGCCGCTTCAAAAACTTCTCGATGTCAAAGGTGTTTTTCTTGTCATAGTCCGAAAGGTATTTGTATTTCGGGTGCCTCGTGATGTCGTACTTGTCGGAGAAGAACGGGCGAACGCCCCGTAGCTGCAAGATACATTTCCCGCCGTCCATCACGGCAATTTCGTCCTGGCTCATAAGCTCCTTTCCGAGCTTTTGATAGTTCAGCCCATGAGAAACGTCCCGCCCCCGGTTTTCGGAAGTGTTGAAGCTGTCAATCGTTTCTTTCCCCAAAACCTCGGAGATTTCTTTCAGCGTCGTTTTCTCCTTGCCGCCGAGGAAAAGGGTTGTGTCGCAATTCCCGATGATGGTGTCGGCGTGTTCCTTGTAGATGGCTTTTAGCTGGCTCTGCGCCTGCACCACAAGGCAAGCGGAGATTTCCCGGCTTCGCAGGACGCTGATTAGCCGTTCAAGATTGGGGATCGTGATGTTGGCTACCTCGTCCAGCAGACAGCGCACATGAACGGGCAGCCGCCCGCCGTATTCGTCGTCGGCCTTGGTGCAGAGCAGGTTGAAAAGCTGCGATACGATCATCGCCGTTACAAAGTCAAAGGTGGGGTCGGTGTCGCTGGTGATGATAAAGAGCGCCGTTTTTCGGTCGCCCAGCGTATCAAGCTCCAATTCGTCGCTTTCCATAAGTTCCCGCAGCTCCCGAATGTCAAAAGGGGCTAACCTTGCACCGCAGGAAATGAGGATCGAGGAACGGGTCTTGCCCGCAGACAGCAGAAACTTTTTGTACTGCTTGACCGCAAAATGCTCCGGGTCTTTTTCCTCCAAGCGTTCAAACATGAGGTCAACGGGGCTTTGAAACTCGCTGTCATCCTCGCGGGCTTCGCTTGCATTGATCATTTCAAGCAGCGTCGTAAAGTTTCGCTCTGCGTCCGGGGCTTCGTAGTGAATGTAGCCGATTAACGCACAGTACAGCAGCCGCTCGGCTTTCACCCAAAAATCCTCGCCGGACTTTTCGCCGCTGCCCTTGGTGTTGGCAATCAGCGTGTTTACCAGCTTCAGAATATCCTTTTCGTCGCGGAGATAGGCGAAAGGGTTGTATTTCATGCTCTTTTTGAAGTTAATGGTATTCAGCACCTTAATACGGTACGGCTCATAGACGAGCTTTCCGTTTTTTCTAACGGGCTTTCCGTCCTCGCCCAGCTTCGGACTGCCGCGCTCCAAGAGCTTGCCGCACTCAAGCAGTAGAGTACCTTTCGGGTCAGACACGAGATAGCTGCTGTGCATTTGCATCAGGTTGGGTTTGACGAAAAAGCGGGTTTTGCCGCTTCCGCTGCCGCCCACCACCAGCACGTTTTTGTTCCGTGCGTACTTCGGCTGCTTCGGGCGGCTGTTCATCATCAGCCGTTCCGTCTGTGTGAGCAGCACATTGTTTTCAAACACCGGGTCGATGTACGGGCGTATATCGTCGGCGCTGCCCCATCTCGCGCTGCCGTACTCTACGCCACGGCGATATTTCTTCGCATTTTTGCCTTTGACGTAGACAACAAGCCGGATCAGTGCCGCGCCTAAAATGCCCACAAGTAAATCTATGGGGTGAAAACTCGGCGCGAATGAAGAAAAGGCGGCGGCAAAGCCGTCACCAATGGAAAGCAGCTTGCCGGAGAGGTCAGCCCCCGGCGCAAGCCGCGCCGCCTGTCCCACTTTATCAAAGAGAAAGACGAAGAGCAGATAAGGCAGATTGGGAAGTATCAGCTTTTTCAGATTTATGTTTTTCATCGCTCAATGCCCCCTCTTGTCTGATTTTTCACCTTTTGGCGGTCAGCGTTGAGCTGCTTCGCCTTGTCCTTAAAGGCGGCTAACGCCTTGCGGATTGAGGGCTTTTGTTCCTGTGTCAGCTTCTTTGCGGAAAACTCCTGAAAGGCTGCGGTCAAAACGTCCGCGTCGCGCCCCTTGAAAAACACAAGGTAGCGGGGCGGGCTTTCCGTCGCGTCCTTTTTCAGCGCAAAGTCAACGCCGTATTTCTTTGCTGTACTCTCAAAGGCTTTGATATTGCTGTCAGTGATTTCGATGCTGCTTACGCCTGCGTTCTGCTTCATAAGCTGTTTTAGGGTCTGCTTGCCGTGGTGCTGCACCGGCTTATCCAACTGCTTTTTGATTTGTGAAAGCATGAAGCGAATGGATTTTTGCAGCATTTCGGCGGTGAGTTTGGTCGTCCTTATGGATAAGGCAATGACTTTTTCGTTGATTTCATCTTGCATTTACCGTCCTCCTTTCGCGGTGTTATGTGCTGCGCCGCTTTTGGGCGCAAAAAATGGGCGTCCGCTGCCTGCGCCGCCCCGCTTAAATCCGCACCAGTAAGCCGTTCAAGTCCTCGGCGCGGACACCCGCAAGATACCAGTTGTCGCCGTACTCCATGCGGGTCGGCTTCCACTTGCCGCCTGTGAATACCTCCAAGCACTCGCCGCAATGCAGCCCGCCGTAGTAATCGGCAAGGTCAAAGCGGATGTCGTAACGGTCAGCGGTTTCGTCAAAAAACAATGCGCCCTGCTTCATAGTCTTGTCCTCCTTTGGTTTTACAGGCTTTCGCCCTCGTTGCAGGTGTAATCGGGTATGCCGCCTTTCGGCTTCGCCCATGCGCCGCTTGCCATGTCATGGGCGACAAGGGCGGTATAGTAGCTGTCGATGGTGGACGGGGCGTTGAACAGCACCGCCCGCAGATACTGCTTGATATTGCGGATCTTCGTGGTGTTCTCCCGCATACAGTCAAGGACAAATTCAATATGGCTGCTCGTCAGCTTCAAAAACTTGCTTTTGACAAGCTCTGCCGGATAGTCGTCCCCGGCGATGCGGAGTGTCTTTCTCGCTGTGCATACCGTTTCCAGTATGAGGTCAACGATTTCGTCCAGTCGGTCTTTATCCATGTGCGGGTCCTGTGTGAGAATGTCATACTCGATATTGTCCTTGATGATGTCCCTGTAAATCTCTATTGCGCTCTGCGTTTTCGCTTCCGTTCCTTTCCGTTCCGGCTCTGCCGCGTCCTCTGTGAAAGATGAGGGGTAAGGGGAAAGGATAGGAATGGAATGGGTATTTGATATATCCGTATTTGATTTCTCTTTTTTTGATAAATCAGTTCTTGATATATCTTTATTTAATTGCGTTGGATTTTCCGACGTCGGATTATCCGTCATCGGATTTTCCAACATCGGGTTATCCGTTGTTGGATTTTCCAATATCGGATTTTCCAACTGCGGCTGCTCGTAGATGGTGTATTCGATTGCCGCCATCTTGCCCTTTTCGTCGCGCCCCTGCCGCCGGGTGATATATCCGGCTTTTTCAAGCTCCCATACGGCTGTACGGATCGCGTCGATGCTCTCACGGTTGATATGGGACAGCCCTGCAAGGGTATAGTCCCAGTTGTCCGGCAGGGATAGCATTTGCGAAAGCAGCCCCTTTGCTTTCAAGGTCAAGCCCCTGTTGCGTAGATGGTGGTTGCTCATTACGGTATAGCCGCGGTTTCGTTCCACACGGAAAACTGCCACTGTTCATCACTCCTTTGCTGTGGTTTTGTTACGCAGTAGAAGCGCGTTTTTAAGGGAAAAGGTATAAACACCTTACCTTGTCAAAGCCGCGCCCCAAAAGCCGCTTGCTGCAAGGCTTTTTCCTGCTCTACTGCGTAACATGAGGGCATGAAAAAAGCGGCGCTTCTGTTCTCCCTGTGTGGGATTGAGAAACGCCGCCTATGTGCGTATTCTATTGTGCTTCCGCGATATAGTCTTTGATGATTTCGCCAAAATCTGCCGTAAAGGAAAAGATGAAGTATTCCAATACGTCGGGGGCGGCGTCCATCGGCTCGGCTTCCTCGGAAAACGGTAAGCCCATAAGCCCATACAGCATTTTGATGATTTTGAACAGCTTGCCCCGGTCTGCGGGGGTATTCATGGAAACGAGAACATCGGTAAGGCGGTTGATGGTTTCCATATCGCCGCCTGTCGTCACCCAGACCATTTCTGCGAACGGCTGCGTGATTGCTCCGGCGACAAGATTGATTTTGTCCTTTCTGATTTCGCCGGACGGGGTTATAATACCTTTGTCAAGTAGAGTGTTTTTCATCGGATTCTCCTTTTCTTCAATGGTGCCCGTGGTGCCCAAATGGTGCCCGGACGTGAAAAACAGGGTTGTAAAAAGAAAAACCGCCACAATCACAAGATACAAGAAAAGCCTTTGTTTACAAGGCTTTTCGCAGATAACTTATAAGAAGATATGCGGAAATACAGGGCGGTTTTGGCTGTTTCACGACCCTCGAAATGCTGTAGACCGAAAGGTCTCTAGGGTTCGAATCCCTAACTCTCCGCCACAAAAAGCCTGTAAACAAGCCCGTTTACAGGCTTTTTAATTTTTGCCTAAAGGGCAAAGCCCGCACGATTTTCGGTTTTCAAGGGAGAAAATCAGCTGTTCTCCCCGGCACTGATCGAACTCCAGCGGCTGCTGAAGTCGCCGCCCTCCGGCAGAGCAAGCCCTGTCTCCATCGCCTGCGCCGAAGTG
>OGUQ01000358.1_pt1 | contig 45970 bp, 41 predicted proteins | sample 1574701 | NCBI WGS metagenome assembly OGUQ01 (sample SAMEA2582087, study PRJEB24529) | metagenome | biome: Human gut stool | place: China | collected 2011 | reverse complement strand
ATCAGCACGGCAAGGTCACAAGTAATGTTGCGACCATTGAGGTGCAGTACCTCGATCCCGATACTCTGCCGGATACGGAGGTACTGGAAACCACTTATGAGCTACTGTCCGATGAGGACTTTAGCCCGAAATAATTTTTGAAATTATGGAGGCAATTAATATGAATATCATTAAGAAAACGAAAGCACATACTACCAAACTTTCTATATCTGGTAAGATCAAAAAATGCTACCGACTCTATTGTATGGTTGTTGTTATTGCGACACTTATATTTGGTGCTTCAGTTACGGCATTTGCGGCAAATGATCCGATTGTGGTTATTAATAATCTGTCCGGATTTATTTTTGGATTAATTCGTGCAGTAGGTCTTATTTTGCTTGGCTTTGGTGTTGTTCAGGTGGGACTTTCCCTGAAGTCCCATGATCCATCTCAGCGAGCAAACGGATTCCTTACTCTTGCGGGTGGAGTTATCATCACTTTTGCGAAAGAAATACTGAACCTCATAACAAGCTGATATTTTAACTACAGGAGCACATCTTTTAGATGTACTCCTGATTCTATAGAAGGAGGTGCTTTTATTTGAGCGACAATTGGATTGTACAAAATCTTGAAAATGCACTTGAAACATGGAACGATAAATTATCCGAAATATGGGCGCTTATTACTATGACTCCGCAAAGCTTTAGAGGCGGCAAGATATGGGACGTAATTGTTGACATTAATGGTGCGGTGCAGTCTATAGGGCTTGCCCTTCTTGTTTTGTTCTTCGTTGCCGGAGTGGTAAAGACTTGCGGATCATTTACGGATGTCAAAAAGCCGGAACATGCAATGAAGTTGTTTGTTCGTTTTGCTCTTGCAAAGGGGGCAATTACTTATGGAACGGAGCTAATGCTTTCATTATTTGATATTGCGCAGGGAGCTATATCGACAATTATGGGCACGGCGGGATTTAGCGAGACTCAGAAAACAGTTTTGCCGACAGAAATGGTAACTGCGATTGAAAATTGTAGTTTCTTTGAATCTATTCCGTTATGGGCAGTAACGCTTATTGGTGGACTGTTTATCATGGTGATGTCATTTATTCTGATTATGACCGTGTATGGACGATTTTTTAAGCTTTATATGTATACAGCACTTGCGCCAATTCCTCTGTCTACCTTTGCCGGAGAACCATCACAGAATGTGGGCAAATCATTTATAAGAAGTTACTGTGCCGTTTGTTTAGAGGGGGCTGCTATTGCCCTGGCATGCATTATATTCTCTCTTTTTGCTTCTTCTCCACCGGTAGTAGATGATAGTGTGGCAGCAGTTACACAGGTGTGGAGTTATATTGGTGAGCTGATATTTAATATGCTAATTCTTGTAGGTAGTGTAAAGATGAGTGACCGCATTATCCGGGAGATGATGGGATTATAATGTATATTCACTGGTATCGTAAATTAAGAATATTACGGCTGCGCCTTTATTCTTGCTAAAGACAAGTGTATTGTGATGCTTTAATATAGAAGACAATTTTACTCAAACTTAGAGTGAAAAGTTTCTTGAAACGAAGAACGGTTTTTATTCCCGAATACATAGGAGGTGTTATTTTGGAAGTTAAAATTAACAGGGAAATCAGAAATTACACAGAAGCAATGTTCTTTGGACTGTCTTTAAGACAGTTCATTTTTTCCATATTGGCTTGCGGTGTAGCGGTAGGAATATATTTTTTGCTGAGACCGTATGTAGGAACGGAGACCGTGTCATGGATGTGTATTTTTGGAGCTGCTCCGTTCGCTATCCTTGGATTTGTTAAATATAATGGAATGACGGCGGAGAAGTTTATGTGGGCTTGGATTAAGAGTGAAGTTTTAATTCCAAAAAGACTTTGTTTCCATTCCACTAATATTTATTTTGAATTGATGAAGCCTTATGTAGGATAGAAGAAGGAGGTACTGAAATGATTAAAACTTTGAAAAATTTATTTAAGCAGGACAAGGAACGATTCCTTATTCCTAATGGAGTTCAGGATGTTATACCAATCAGAAAAATATATGATGATGGTGTTTTTCAGGTCGGAGATGACAAGTTTTCTAAGACTTATAAGTTTACCGATATTAATTATGCTGTTGCCAGTCGTGAGGACAAAGAGGCCATGTTTCTCGAATATTCCGAACTACTTAATAGCTTTGACAGCGGTGCAACAACGAAGATTACTATTAATAATCGCAGACTAAATCGTGTTGATTTTGAGAAAAACATTCTTATCCCTTTGACAGGAGATGCCCTTGATGAGTATCGAAAGGAGTATAACAGTATGCTTCTGGAAAAAGCGATAGATACAAATGCTATTACTCAGGAAAAATACATTACGATTTCCGTAAATAAGAAAAGTGTTGAAGAGGCAAGAAACTATTTTGCTCGTGTCGGTGCAGAACTTATTACTCATTTTGGCCGCCTTGGAAGCAAATGCATAGAACTGGAACCAGACGAAAGGTTACGTATTTTTCACGATTTCTATCGTACAGGCGAAGAAACGGATTTCTATTTTGATATCAAAGAAACCCGCAAAAAGGGACATGATTTCAAGGATTTTATATGTCCTGACTCAATGGAGATAGAAAGAGATTACTTTAAAATTGGTGAGCGCTATGGAAGAGTGCTGTTTCTTAAAGAATACGCTTCATATATCAAGGACAGTATGGTTGCCGAATTGACAGATCTAAACCGCAATTTAATGATGTCTATTGATGTTGTTCCAGTTCCCACTGACGAGGCTGTTAGAGAAGCTGAAAATAGATTGCTCGGTGTAGAGACCAATGCGACTAATTGGCAGCGTCGTCAGAATGCTAACAACAACTTCTCTGCACAGCTTCCTTACGATATTGAGCAGCAGCGCAAGGAAATGAAGGAATTCTTGGATGATCTAACCACTCGAGATCAGCGAATGATGTTTGCGGTTCTTACAATGGTTCATACTGCTGACACGAAAGAACAGCTCGACAATGATACAGAGGCTTTACTTACAACAGCAAGAAGACATATGTGTCAGTTCGGTATATTGAAGTTTCAACAGCTCGACGGACTTAACACGGCACTGCCTTTTGGTGTTCGTAAAATCGATTCTTTTCGAACCCTCACGACAGAAAGCCTTGCTGTCTTTATCCCGTTTCGCGTACAGGATGTTCAGCATACAAACGGAATTTACTATGGACAGAATGTCATTTCAAAGAATATGATTGTTGCTGACCGTAGGCAGCTCCTTAACGGTAATGAGTTTATCCTGGGTGTATCCGGTGGCGGTAAGTCTTTTACTGCAAAGGGCGAAATCCTCAATCAGGTTCTTGCAGGCGATGCAGATGTTATTATCATAGACCCGGAGCGAGAATATGCTCCTCTTGTAAGGGCGCTGGGCGGTGAAATCATAAACATCTCTGCGACTTCTCCGACCCACATAAACGCAATGGATATGACAAGAGAATATGGCGATGGTGCGAATCCTGTTATTCTTAAATCAGAGTTCATAATGTCTTTGTGTGAGCAGCTTATAGGCGGGAGCAATCTGGGCGCGGTACAGAAGTCCATTATTGATCGCTGCACGGCAGCTGTTTACCGAAACTATCAACAGAATGACTACACCGGGGCAGTTCCTACCTTACAGGATTTCAGAGCTGAACTCATAAAACAGCCTGAACCCGAGGCTCAGGAAATTGCCCTTTCAATTGAATTGTTTACCAATGGTTCTCTCAATACTTTTGCCAAGAGAACAAATGTGGATACTGATAATCGTCTGATTTGCTATGATATTCTTGACCTGGGTAAGCAGCTTATGCCAATAGGTATGCTAGTGGTTCTTGATTCTATACTTAACCGCATTACAGCAAATCGTGCCAAGGGCAAGAACACTTTTATCTTTATTGATGAGATATATCTGCTGTTTCAGCACGAGTATAGTGCAAACTTTCTTTTTACTCTTTGGAAGCGTGTTCGCAAGTACGGTGCTTATGCAACTGGTATTACACAGAATGTGGATGATCTTCTTCAGAGCCATACGGCAAGAACAATGTTGGCGAACTCCGAATTTATCATTATGCTTAATCAGGCACCTACTGATCGTATCGAGCTTGCAAAGCTCTTGAATATTTCTGACAATCAGCTTTCTTATATAACCAATGTAGGCGCAGGACACGGGCTAATAAAAGTAGGTTCAAGTCTTATCCCGTTTGCCAACAAATTCCCCAAAAACACAAAATTATATAAGCTAATGACTACAAAACCGGGCGAGGAAGTATAACACTCGCCAATTATACTTTGTGTCCGAATATGGAGGTGTTTTAATGGCAGATATAAAGACAAGAAATGCTGTCGAGGGCAGGGTTAAAACTATTGACAGAGCCCTTATAGCAGGACAGCATATAAAACAATCATACTTATCTACAAGAGATGAGTCGCTTCGATATGCTGGAACAAGTAAAAACACTGAAGTGGAGTATGCCACTAACCAAGTTGAACAAAAAGCAGAAGAAGTTGCCATGGATGGAGTGCATAAACTCAATAAAAGCGGACGAAATGGTTTTGATGTCACTAAGAGTAACATCAAAACCCGAATAAAAGAGTTAGAAGAAAAGAGGGGCAAAAAGGCCGTTGAAAAACAAGCGGTCAGAGCTGACAATAAAAAAGAGAAAGGTGACGACGGAGGGACGATTAAGAGGTCTGCGTCAACAAGAAAGAGGGTTGACAAGGCTTCAAAAAATAGAATAGTTAAAGATGCAAAGATAACAAAGTCCTCTCAAAAACCGATAAGAAAATTTAAGATAACTGCTAATGACACAAAACAAGTCGCAGAAACAACGCGGAAAACAGCAACTGTTTCTTCAAAGGTGACGAAAAAAACTGTACAAATTGCAAAGACTATTACTAAAGCAGTAGCAATAGGCGTTAAAACTGCGACAAAAGCAACCGTTAAAACAGTAAAGGCAACGATATCAACAATAAAAAGTTTAGTTGCTGCCATTGCAGCGGGGGGTTGGGTGGCAGTTGTTGCTATAGTTGTTATTTGCCTAAGTGCTTTGCTCCTCGGTTCGGTGTTTGGAATTTTCTTTGCAGGAGAAGATACCGGTACGGGGCAAACAATACAGACCGTTGTTCATGAGATCAATTCCGATTATGATAATAAGCTTATGAGCATACGAGATAAGTCTTCTTATGATGTTCTCGAAATGAAGGGAAGCCGTGCTGTTTGGAAAGAGGTTCTCGCGGTATATTCTGTTAAAGTTAATACTGATCCTGACAATCCCCAGGAGGTTGTAACGATGAATGATGCCAAGAAAAAACTTCTGAAGACTATTTTTTGGGATATGAACAACATATCATCACGAACAGAGGACAAGCTTGAAACGGTTATAACAGAAACTGATGACGGAAACGGAAATATAGTTCAAATAAAAAACACAGAAAGAAGAACATATTTATATATTACTGTCTCGCACAAGACAGCATATGATATGGCATCAAAATATGGATTTAATCAGGAACAACGAAAATATCTGGATGAGTTGTTAGGTGATGAAAACAATTCTCTGTGGTCATCGGTTTTATACGGTACAAGCGGAGAAGATAATCAGATTGTAGCGGTTGCGCTCTCGCAGGTGGGCAGTGTTGGCGGTAGACCATATTGGTCTTGGTATGGTTTCAACAGCCGAGTTGAGTGGTGCGCGTGCTTTGTCAGTTGGTGTGCTAATGAGTGCGGATATATTGAAACAGGTATTATTCCAAAGTATGCCAGCTGTGTTAACGGAGTTCAATGGTTCAAAGATCGTGGGCAGTGGCTTGACGGATCTGCTGAACCTCTTCCCGGCATGATAATATTTTATGATTGGGGTAAACAGGGGCAATCGGGTCAACAGGATGGACGAGCTGATCATACGGGCATTGTGTGGAAAGTTGAGAATGGATATGTTTACACGATTGAGGGAAATTTAAGCGACAAATGCACGACATCTCGTAGACCGATTGGAGAGTATCAGATTCTCGGATATGGGGTGCCATTATATTAGTGATGAAACTTTTGCAAGTTAGAATTAACGTGTTAAAGGCGAATAAATCTCTTTTTTTGCCTCTTTTTTTTACACTTTTGTATAAACGGTTTACATATAATGGTTCTTAATATATACTCTACCACGTAAATACCATGAAAATATAAGAGGTATAACACTATAAATTTTAAAATAATTTGGTAAAGTCCGTAGCGATTTTTCGTGCATTATGATAGTTAAAATGATACCTCCCTCCTATACCTATATCGTGTAGCGACAGGGGGCGAGAATATCGCCCTCTGCCTGCGAACACAACATATGGTAAGAATTGAAATATTTTAGTACTTTGAAAATGGTTTGAGTAAATTGTTTGAGTTGATCAACTGTTGTTATATTTAAAAAAAGGGTGTGATTCCAATGGGCTAGTTGATAAAAAAACAACTTGAAGTAGTATGCTGATTAAAAGGAGGACAACAGTTTTTTCGACCCCACATACCACTGTTGTACGCCCGGCTAATATCGATAGCGAAAAGTTAATAAAAATGAAGAGCTAATGGCGCGACAATAACATATACTCCGGATAATGAAGGGTTATAAGTTATATCGATAACGGTGATACTCTGACTTGGGTTATACGGCGAAAGTTTGCGTCCGGAACGGTCGATTATGATGTTGGCGTTAAGGTTGACAACGTGTGGTATGTAACGCCGAACGTATTTACCCTAACCGTGTATTGATGTGCTTTTGTTTCGTTATAAAATACAAGTAATAATAGTGTAATGTAATTAATCTCTTGGCATACGCCTTTTAAGGGCTATGCCAAGAGATTATTTTTTATTAGTAGGTCACTCTTTAAGAAACAAACCAACAAAAAGGCACCACGTTAAGGGCTCAACCTTAATGTGATGCCGACTGTTTTAGAGATTTATTGTCGTTGTAGTGTTAGGCATTTTTTGCTTGCTTTTAAGTATTCCTAACAAAGGCTTTTCTGCATAATGCTCACAGATAACACGATATGAATACCCTTTTGGTGGCGATATGTATTTTACTATATTTTTAATATTAGAATCGTTATATAAATCATAATAGCAATATTCGGTGTAGTCGGACCAGCTTCCGCCGACAAGCCGCTGCAACTTGATATATGTAAAACCGCATTTTGTTACTTCGGCTACACATTTGGTGATTGCAGTTATGGCAAGCTGTCCGTTATTGGTCTTAGCCAACTGAAGTGATGTCGACCAGAACAAGTCTGAACTTTTAGCGTCGCTTTCCAGATTATTCAATCCCTCTGCCGTCTCAACAATAAATTCTCCTGTGCCTTGAGTATTCTGATCGTGTTGTTCGTCACCTAATGCGATAATTTGTAATGGTAATAAGAGCAGAACAGCCATAAGACATACAGAAATGATTTTTTTCATAATTAAGACTCCGTATCTGATATAGTTTTGGCAATTTCAATTGCACTTGCAAAATCAGTGTTTAAATACATCATGTATTGAATCAGGTTATCCTGATAGGCGATGGAACAAAAGTCCCCCTGCTCTATTACAAAAACCGTTAAACCGTTTACCGTAATTTCCTCGGCTTGGCTGTAATGTGTAGTATTATGGAAATCAACCGGAGAAATGATTTCTTCTGAATAGAACCTACTGACAGACACTTGTCCGGACAATTTTTTTGTTCGGTATGACAAGGATATGGATTTAAGATTCTCGGTATTATCTTCAAGTATATTGCTATAAATACAGTCGCTTGAGAAAAACATTGCCGGCAGTTTCAAGTCGGAAATATCGTGCTTTTTGAGCTCTGCGGCAATCTCCGTTCCGGGTATTCCGCTTTCTTCTTTTTGCTTGTCAAAAAGAACCTGTATGTGATTCTCATAGAAAGTGATAGCGCTGTTCTTCACTTTTTTGTTAGTGGCGACGGTTGCTATTCCCGTGGTGACGAGCAGCAGTGCGATAGTAGCGGCTATTATCAGCAGGTTCTTTAGCTTGCCGTTGAAGCGTGACTTTTTTAGCTTGTCGGCAGCAGGCGGTTCTGTGATTTTGTCATTGCCTGCGCTGTCGGCTTTTTTCTCCTTGCCGCCTTCTGTCTCCGCTTTGCTGATATAGTACAGGCAGTATTCTATAAGATCCGGATCCATTTCGGATTCGTCCTTTTGCAGTTCTTCTTCAATTATATTTTCGAGCTCTTCTACTGTGAGTTCGAGTGAGTCGTCATTCAAAATATTCATGAATTCACTATTTGTCATATTGATTTCCTCCTTGTTTATATAGTGTACGAATTTCAAAAAGGTTACAAAAATTTTTAAAATTTATGTTTTTCAATTTCTTCATTTGACAAATGCATTATCTTTTTTCGCGCTCTGAAAAGCTTTTGCTTGACATTTGTCTCGGAAAGCCCGTGTTTGGCAGCGATATCTTTTACTTTCATGTGCTTTACATAGAAGTCAATAATTATAGATTGCTCATCAAATTTGAGTTGATTTAATATGCTGTCTTTCATCTCGGAAATAAGCTCATCGGAAATTTCTGAAAAATCGTGCATATCAAGAGTGAAAATTTCCACAGTGGTTTTATAATGTATTATTTTATTTATATGTTCGGATTCTCTTTTTCTGTTTTTGTATTCCATTTTTATTTTATTGTTTGCAACAGTAGTAAGCCACGCCTTGGGGCTCTTTATTTCTGTTCCGGATCGCCTGGCTTCAAGTAATGCCATAAACACATCTTGAACACAGTCTTCAACATAGTCAGGTGTGTCTTTTAGCTTGAATTTGCAAAAGCTTATTATGTACTCTTTATAAAGATTCCAAAGCTGCTTGCATTCCTCTGTAATTTCATCTTTCTCTCCGATAACCAATTAAAATCATCCCCTACGTAATTATTCCGGTACAACGATACTTCGGTTGAACATCAATGCCGGAAACGAATGCCTGCCTTGACGCGATGAATTTGCCGATATTGAAGGCTAAGACAATCGTATGGATTTATTATACTATAAATTGTGGAAATGAGCAATAAATGTGCAAAAATAATGTTGGTGAAGGTGTTCAAAAAGACATGTGCAAATGCATAATTGTACTTAAATATATTGCCCAAATTGTCGTATCGATTTATGACATAGGGGACAAAAATAAAATGTGAAATGTGCACAACCTGTCGAATGATAGTTTGTGCATATTTTTTTGTAACCAAAGACGGTTTTAAGACACTATAAAAGTGTATTGAACTGATAGATTTTATCAGTTGGGAGAGACGATATAAAACCATTTGGAAATGGGGTGACAGCGTAGGGTTAATAGTAAGCGTGATGTAGTGAATGCTGTAAAAAGAGAGGAGATTTGGTAATGAAAAAGACAAAAGTCGTAACAAAACTGATAGCCATAATTTTGTCAATACTTGTGGTTGTTCAAGTTGCCCCAATGTCAACTTTTGCCGAAACAATTGAAACAGAAAGTGAAAAGTTTGAGGAAAGTGGGTATTCTACTGAAGTATCTCAGGAAGAGGAAGACCCAATAGTAATAGGAGAAGATGTAGATCGTCGTGACAGCAGTAACACCAAGTATTTTAAGATGAGCGATGGAACAATAAAGGCTGCTGTGTACAAAGATCCTGTTCTTTATCAGGATAGCGCTGGTAAGTGGCAGGAGATAGATAATACACTTGAAACATCAGACAATGAGAATGATGAGCTTTCAAACTTTAATGGATATGCAACCAAAAGCAATAAGTTTAGGGTGAAGTTTGCAAAGAATTCAAACCAGAAAAAACTTGTCAGCATAAAAATGGGCGATTACTCGGTCAGCCTTTCTTTGCTTAACAAAACGAAGAAGAATAACTCGTCAATGAAGCAGGAGAAGAAAGCTAAAATCGAGGATTTAACCGCCGCTAGCAAGGCCAGTCAAAAGATATACTATGAAAACATTCTTCCCGATACAAATATAGAGTACATAGTTAATGGATCGGGAGTCAAGGAAAATATTGTAATAAAGTCTGCGCAGAGCAACTATCAGTATAGCTTCGAGATCGATGTGAAAGATCTTACGCTCACATTGGAAGATGACGGCTGTATATACGCGAAAGATGTAAACACGGGAAAAACTGTGTTTGTCCTTCCCAAACCGTTTATGCTCGATGCAAACTATGAGTATTCAGACAGTGTGAGTTACAGTATCAGTTCAAAAAATAAAAAGAAGTATGAGATTACTGTAACTGCGGATGCCGAATGGATAAATAGCAGCGACAGGACATTCCCTGTTACGATTGACCCCGCAATACAGACAGAGCAGTCAAACACAGCGATGGATTCGGTTTATGTTGCTTCCGGAAAGCCGACTACAAATTACTGGCATGGTCCGATGATAATGGTTGGTAAAGAGTCGTCGGGCATAGGAAAGTGTCAGGGGCTGCTTCGCTTTGACTTGCCGTCTTTAAACCGCGGAGATGTTGTTATTGATGCAGAACTTTACGCTGCGCAGATATATGCAGATGCGTATAACACGGACAAAACACCGGATGCTGCAATAGAAGTACATGCAGTAACAAGTAGTTGGAATAAAAAAACGGTAACATGGAACACCAAACCGAGCTTTGAATCAACTACGGCTGACTTCGAGATCCTCAAGGCATCTAAACAGAATACTAATACTGTTGAGCGTAAATGGAATGTCGCCTCTATCGTAAAACGGTGGTATGAAAACACTTCGTTCCCCAATTATGGATTCCTGTTCAGATCATCAATAGAAAACGGTTCAACATACGTTTCCTCATGTAATTATCTTTGGCTTTATGGAGAGAAATACTCGCAGAGCACGGCCGGATATCCGATACTTTCCATAACATTCAGATCAAACAAGGGACTTGAGTCGTATTGGAGCTATACAGACATCAGCGCCGGAAGAGCCGGTACTGCTTCTATCTGCGAATTCTCCGGCAACCTTGTATTCACTCACGGTGATACAACAACACCGGGAAGTCGCGCTTCGGCATCCATATGTCATGTTTTTAATAACTACATGGCAGGGGAAGGCTTTGGTACCGTTATGCCATACAGAGGTCACGGTTGGATGCTTAGCTGTCAGCAGCAGCTTCTTCCGTCATCAAAATTTGGTCTGTCAACATCTGCACAGGCGACATATCCATATGTATATATTGATGGTGATGGAACGGAGCACTACTTCTACAAAAAGAGTGACGGTACAATGATAGATGAGGACGGTATGGGGTTGACCCTTACTGTTCCGAAGACAAACAACAATAATTATTACAAAATATCCGATGATAAGGGAAATGTGATGTGGTTCAATGTTGCGGGAGCATTTGCACGTTCTCTTGACAGCAACAGCAATCAGATAGCGAACTACTATGCATCATCGACTGATCCCAAAATCTGGAAAGTGACTGATGGGGCGGATCATGCTTTAACTATTTCTCCGACCCCTGATAATCTCGCAGTTCAGAGCATAACCGATAGCGCAGGAAGAGTGACAAGATACAACTGGAGCTCAGGTTTGCTGCTCAGCATAACATATCCCGACGGTGAAACAACGACCTTTACATATGACAGCGACAGGGCAATGACTTCTGTCACATCTCCCGATGGGTATAAGCTTCAGTTCACATATACACCTTTGAAGAACGGTAAACGAGTTTCGAAAGTTGTTGAGAGCGCCAATGGTTCGACTGGTCAGACAATTACTTTCGATTACTCACAATATGGACAGACCGTTATACGCTCTTCTGGTAAGGATGGCGTGTTTGGCAACAACGATGATATCTATACGACGGTAAAGTTCGACAAAGCCGGCAGAACGGTATGCTCAGAAGCCACTTGCTATGGCAAAACACTTGCAGCTTCTGCCGCAGAATACACTGCTTCAAATCCGAACAGCAATGCAAGCAATATAAAGCAGCTTAACCGCTTGAGTAAGTCGATGTCTGGCGGTCAATATGTCAGGAACTATCTTCGTGACGGTAGCGCGGATACTGGAAGTTCATGGACTAAAGCTCAGTGGAACGGTACCGCAGATTATGATAGCTTTGTTACAGGACTTCAACAGCTCTATGGCCGATGGAGCTACTACATTAACAGCAAGACATTTTCCGACAGAGCCGGAGCAAGAGCCTATCAGACATTGAACTCGGGACAATTCAAGGCGGGAACAACATATACTTTCTCAGCTTGGGTCAAGACGGAGAATATAGTCCCGAGAGACGTAAATGTTCCGTATGGTGCGCAGCTACTTGCAACATATTGGCTTCCTGACGGTAGTACGGTCGACACTGTTTCTGAAGCACTGATAGGAACAACTGACCCAAACATCAATAATGGTTGGCAGAGACTCACGGTTTCATTCTCTGTTACATCCAATGCTACAAGTGTTAGATGTAACATAATGGTTCGTGACGCTACCGGTAAGGCATGGTTTGACGGAATGCAGCTTGAGGAAGGTGCAAGCGCAGGTCCGTTCAATATGATAAATAACTCTTCGTTTGAACGCTATTCAAAGGCGTCGAATGGTGCGTATCTTCCTGAAGATTGGAACGGATATCTTACCGATGCTACCGATTCCGTTGATAATGCCCATTCGAAGGATTCCGGACATGCATTCCGATTCGGCAGCATTGCAACGGTTCCTAAGGAAATGAATCAGGAACTGTATTTTGGCGGAGCTACCGCACAAAATCTTGATGATACATATATTCTTAGCGGCTGGGTCTATGCAAATCCGGTTGGCGGAAGCAATGAGAACAACAAGGTCAGTCTTGCCGCAAAGATTGTGTATAGTGATGGAACGAGTTGTCTGAAGTGGTTTAAATATAACAGCTCCGTTATGGGCTGGCAGTATATCATGGGTGCCTTTACCCTAAGGGATGATGCGAATCCGACGGCTTCTAAGACACCGACAACACTGCGAATATATATGATAAACTACAGGCAGTCGAACAATACTTGGTTCGATAATATTCAGCTTGTACGCGATGAAGCACCGTCATATACATATGACAAGGACGGCAATATGATCTCCGTCAAGGCAAACGCTCAGCAGAAATCCTCGATGGAGTATACCAATAACAATCTTACGAAGTCGGTTGATGCCAAAGGGTATAGCTATACATATACTTACGATTCAAGGCACAATATGACTCAGGCGACGAGTCAGTCCGGAACTAAGTACTGCTATACCTATGATAACAACGGCAATCCCACCGCTCTTACCGTTAAGGGCAGCGAGACAGTGTATATTGAAACAGGTGCGTCGTATACATCCAATGGAGCGTTCGTGTCAGCTACTACCGACCAGGACGGGCGAACCGAATCGTATGTTTATGATAATTCCAAGGGTACGCTCACTTCTTACACTGACAAAAAGGGCAATGTAACCAACTACGCATACGATGCCAATACCGACGCCGTGACATCTGTTTCTCAGACACTTTCAAACGGTCAGACTATACAGAACAACTATACCTACAACAAGTATCGCCTGAATACGATATCCCATAACGGTTTCAATTACTCGTTTGTCTATGACAACTTCGGCAATGTTACACAGACGAAAGTCGGCTCGCAGGTGCTCTGCACAAACACCTATGGAGCGAATAACAGCGGAGAGCTCAAGCGAGTAACATACGGTAATGGAGACTATGCCGATTATACACATGACGAATATGGCAACACGACTTCGATATCGCAGAACGGCACAAAGAGCTTTACATGGAATTATGATTCGACAGGCAACTTGTATTCCCATGAAGACCTTGTAAATAATCGACGTTTCATGTATACTTATGATTCAACAGGCAGACTTGTTCGACAGAGCGTACTCAACGGCAGCAAAAAGCGCATCTATGACGCCGAGTACGGATATGACATGAACAACAATGTGTCAAAGTTCACTTCATCTGCGGGCGGAGTGAGCATGACCGAAAAATTCGATTACGGCAAGGACAATCTTGCATCGAAGTATACGTATCCCTCGGGCAAGACTGCGACATATTCTTACGATTCCATACTTCGCCGGAACAGAACGGTCATCAATACCACTACGCCGATAGACCATCAGTATGTTTATTGGATGTCAGACCGCGGAAACAATTCGCGCACCACGAAGATTGGCTGGGAACATATCAGCGAATATATCTATGGTTACACCTATGACGCCAACGGAAATATTACTGAGATTTCGCGCCGCCACAAGACCGCAGAGACGGCATATACCAAACAGCAGCAGTTCGCTTATGACGAATTGAATCAGCTGGTTCGTGCAGATGACCTTGTCAAAAACTGCACGGAAGTGTATACTTATGACAACGGCGGCAACATTCTGTCTGTCACAACTTATCCTCTGACATGGGGCAGCCTTGACGGTGTCACGGCAACAAAGACGGTAAATTACGGCTATGACGACACCAACTGGAAGGACAAGCTGACCTCCTATGACGGTCAGGCTATTACCTATGATGAGATAGGCAATCCGCTGTCTTACAGAGGGTACACTCTCACTTGGCAGAACGGCAGACAGCTGGCGACGCTCAGCGGCAACGGCATAACTGCAAGCTACACCTACGATGTGGACGGGCTGAGAACATCCAAAACCGTCAACGGTGTTAAGCATGAGTACTACTATGTCGGAAACACCTTGCAGTATGAGAAGTTCGGCACGACAGAGCTGTGGTTCTTCTATGATGCCGACGGCAACCCCTCCGGTGTGAGATACAAAAACGGCAGCACAACCACCGACTATTACTTTGTCTGCAACTGGCGTGGAGATGTTATTCGCATTTACGACGGTGCAGGTGCAGTTGTTGCCAACTACAACTATGACGCTTGGGGCAATGTAATTTCTGTTACCGATGCCAATGGTGCGGCGATTACAGATTCGACCCACATCGCCAATGTTAACCCGCTTCGCTATCGTGGGTATTATTATGACTCTGAAACGGGATTGTATTATCTTCAGAGTAGGTATTATGACCCGGCGGTTAAGAGGTTTATCAATGCGGATTCGCTTGTAGGCGCAAATAAAGATATACTGGGCAATAATGTATTTGCATATTGTTCGAACAATCCTGTGAATTACTCGGATCCAACCGGACATGGAATTATTAGGGATGCTTGGAACTGGGTGAAAGAAAAAGCCGAGCTATATTGGAATAAACTAGTTTTAAAAATGTCTAAAAGTCGTCAGTCGCCAGGACGGGATAGCGGTCTAAAAGACTTAACCGACGAAGAAGTGAAAAGCAGGGCAAGAGATAGGTCGTTACCTGGAAATGAACGAAAGCGATATCAAAGAGAGGAAAAAGTACGGCATTTGAGAAACAAAAGGAAGAGGGATAGTATTACGGTTGATGTGCCAACACTTCGGACGGTAGTGGGAGTGAGTGTAATGGCAGCTTCGACGGTTGGCATAATAGTTGTCTGTGTGGATAATGTAACCGGTATCGGAATTATTGATGATCCTTTGTTAGCAGTTTTTGCATATTTGTTTGAAGAGGGGAGAAGAACGGTATGTGGTGCATAGTGAAAAAGAAAATTGATTTTATAAACAGTATTGAGCAAAATGGTCTTGACAATTCTATGTACTTTAAAATTAATAAATTCTCGCGAAGCCGCAATTCCGAGGTGCGTAACAGGATAGCGCAGGCGCTAAACGGAACAGATAATAAAGAATATATAGAAATTTTAATGCGACTTATGAATGACGATGATGAGATAGTGCGAGCCAGCGCCTGTGACTCTTTGGCGGGGACAGAGAGCAGAGACGCAGTTGATGAAATGGAAAGACATATTTGCGATAGTTCGGAGATTGTCAGAGAGTATGTATACTCGTCGTTGTTTGAAACTGCCTCCTTATATCCAAAAGGGTACAAAAGTGAAATATATAAATTGCTTCTGCCGGCATATGAAAAGGAAAAATCTTACCGGGCAAAAGCCGTTTTAAGTTGTGTTCTATGTGGTTTGGGAGAAAACTTGACAGAAGAAATCAAAAAATACCTACACTGTGAAGATTGCTATGTTCGCAAGGCGGTTTTGGAACAACTTGACGATATCTCTGATAATACTGATATTTCATTGTTGCTGCCAGATCTCATAGAACTGCACGGTGTAGAAACTGTTAATTTTGTAAAATCGTCATTTGAGAAACTGATTGACAAGTTGAAATAGATTGATTAGTGAAAGCGTTAGGTGTGATTTATGCGAAAGTGTTTTGTTACAGTGTGCGTCATATCTCTATTTCTACTGTTCGGAGGACTAAATGTGTATGCAACGACAAATTATGGATTCGAAACGACGGACTTATTAGAGAATGAAGTTGATCAAATATGGCGAAATATTAATTTAAGGAAATCTTCTGATTTGAAATCTTTAGACAGCATCGAATTGCCTATTGTTTCTTTTGATGTTTCTAAAGATGGTATAATACTTTTGGGCTTTAAAGAAAATAAGATTGCTATATCAAATTCAAATAATGTGTTGACATTATTTGAATTTGATAATGACGGTTCATTTTATGTTCAATGGAATGATGGCAATATTCTGCTAATGTTGGTCAGAGGTTCCATAGTTATTGAATTTTCGCAAGACGGGCAGTTAATTAATATGGTTAAAACTGATGATAGCAGTGTGAAAAACAATTCCCTATGGAATCAAATAGCAAAAAAGAAATCCGTAAATATTGGACAGGCTTCTTATTATGTCAAAAACGACATGGGAATATTTAACTTTTTGGCATCATCTTATTCGCAACTTATAACTGAGGATAGTCAAGGGAATCAAACAATTCTTTATGATGTGAACAATACTCAGATGACAAAAACAATTGTTGTATTTTTTGCTGTTATTGTATTTGCCGCAGTAGTCGTTTTGATGATTTTAGTCCAATTTGTGAAATTTCGCAAGCGATGAGAAATTTGCTCGTCTCTGCAAGCCAAGCTTTTACCATGACAAAACTATAACTGTCATCAATACCACTACGCCGATAGACCATCAGTATGTTTATTGGATGTCAGACCGCGGAAACAATTCGCGCACCACGAAGATTGGCTGGGAACATATCAGCGAATATATCTATGGTTACACCTATGACGCCAACGGAAATATTACTGAGATCTCGCGCCGCCACAAGACCGCAGAGATATAGTATATCAAGCGGCAGGTTGCTTGTGATGAACTGAAACAACCATAAAACTAACCCTCAAGAAGCTAAATGCTTTTTGAGGGTTAGTTTATTTGTCAATTGTTGTTTACTGTGATTTTTCGTTCTTATATAATATATGTAACTATTGTTATACGATATTCGTTATTGTGTATTGTTTTATCAACATTTGGTATACCATATCCAATATGTCGCAATGTTAGCATATGTTTATCTTTGTTGTGATAAGTGGAGTTCTCATAGAGCCGACCGGTCTTGATGCAGAAATCGATCAGTTCGTCATCGATTTCTCTGCGGCACAGATATTCGACGGCGTGGGTGGCGCTGTGGTTGGTCTGCGGCAGAAGCAGCACCTTTTCTTTTGACACTTTCGGAGCCGGGGCAAAGGCGGGCGGCGCCGCTGACAGATTCCCCATGATGGTTTCGACCGCCTGCGTAAAGGGCATTTCTTTGACCTTAATGAGATAGTTCAGCGCAGAATATCCGCCGATCCCACGGGAAAACCAGCACCATTTGCCATTGGAGATTTCCAGGCTGTCGTGCTCACGGGTGCAGTAGGTGCCGCCCCCAAAATGCACTATCTCCTGCGGTTCATAAGTCCGAAGATAGATCAGCAGATCCATCTCACGTACCCTCGCCACCACCTCCGGCGGGATATATGGCATATGTTTCACCTCCGTTCTGACATAAAAAAGCCGAGGGGCTTTCAAAATGAAAACCTCTCGGGCTATGTACATGATATATTTGCTAATTGTGTATTTACTTCGCAAAAATGGATATTAAAACAATGGAAGCTATTAATATAATTGGAAGAGCTATAAAGACGAATGTTCGCAACTTACCTTTCTTGCTATAGAAAACAGGACCTATAAACAGGTAAATTAAAGAGAAAAGAACATCCGTTGATAAAATAAAACTCAGGTTAATAAGCAGTATATTTTTAAAATCTATGTTCTCTACCGCTAGTACTTTTGCATTTGTCAATACAAAAGCAAGAATCGAGAGAACGATAGAAAAAACAGCTAGTTGTACACCTTGACTTTTGCGTATGTTGTCTTCTAATTCATACGTTTTTGACGCAATCACATTATTGATGTGTATTGAAGCTTCGTCATAAATATAGTTTATATCATCATAAAGCGAGTCGATTTTATCCCATAAATCACTCCTACCGTCCTTATCATTTTTTCGCAGTTCTTCTACAATCTTTTCGATTTCCTTAACTATGGCAGTATATTCGGAATTGAATTTCAATATAACATCAGTATCTCCGCCGACAATATGCTCGGATACATCCATTAATTGCAAAACTCTATCCTCTAATGTGTCTATCCTTTTATTAATCTCTTCGTGCCACTTATTTGTCTTTACTGACATCTGCTTTCCTGCCATTCTTTGTAATAACTTTTATTCTAGAGTCAATTCTGTCTTTTCCAGACACACTATTTGCGATAACTAGATAATCTCGAGCACAATCTATCGCACGTGTTTGCCTGATTTTTTTAAGTTTTGCCATGCGTTTTTTCTTTTGTGCCTGATACCTTTTAGTATGCATTAATGCAAATTTAGCTTTCATATTGTTCCTCGCTCTATCCATAACACACCTACAATAACAATATTTGTTGTAGGTTATGAGTCTGTTTCCACATATATTCATACTAATTATATTATAGCAGACAACGGCTATCAATTCAAGTAGAAGTACTCCGAAGATGCTTAAAATCCTTTAAGCAACGCCTAAATTTAATTATCTTATAATTTGATTAATTGTGTTGCTTTTATGCATAAATTTCTTGATATTATATTGAATTCCTAATATATCTCGTCGTCCGTCCTGCACCGATCCGCTTTACCGAACCGGTCTTGACCATCGCACCGAGGACGGCTTCAACGGTCGTGGGGCTGACATCGGGGAGGATTTTGCAAATCTCCGCTTTGGATAGTGGCGTCAGGCTGTTCAGAACGGTCGCTTCCACACGGGCCTTTTTCGTGATCTTCTTACCGTGTACCACCGCAAACCGCTTGTCCAGTTCCTTATAGCACATATAAAGCGTGGAGAGGAAATTCTCGATAAAGGGAAAATAGGAATTTTCATTCGTTTCCCATCCTGCCGAGGACTGCCGCAGGGCTTCATAATAATACGCCTTGTAGTTGTTGATCTGCTCCTCAAAGGACACATATTTACTGGCATCAAAGCCATTTTTGTATAGCAACAGCAGTGAGAGCAAGCGGGACATTCTGCCGTTTCCGTCCCGGAACGGGTGGATGCAGAGGAAGTCCAAAATCACACAGGGGATCAAAAGAAGCTGATTGATGTTCACATCGCTCCGTGCATCCAGATAGGCAAGCTCCAACTGCTCCATTGCTTTCGGCGTTTCGCTTGCAGGCGTGGGACGGAAACGGACACGACGGTTTCCGTCAGCGTCAATTTCCAAAATCACATTGTCGTCCGTCTTGTACTGCCCGCCGTACTCATAGCCTGCAAAGCTCATCATCATTTCGTGCAGCCGCAAAATGTCGCTCTGCCGAAAATCAATATGCTCATAGCCCAAGTGGATCTCATTCAACGCATCACGGTACCCGGCGATCTCCGCCTCGTTGTGGTTCAGCGGGGCACTGTTCTGATTGACAATGGCGGCGATACGCTCGTCGCTGGTCACAATGCCCTCGATGGCGTTGGAGCTTTTGATGGACTGCACCTTTGCGACAGCTTCCAGCTCCGTAAAAATCTGCGTGTATTCGTCCTTTCGCACGCCTGCCATCGTTTTGAGCGCTGCAATATTGGAAGTGAGGTTCACAAGGTTTGCAGGCAGCAAACCGTTATTCAAAAAGGAGTAATCGAATTTTCTCATACAGCACCAGCCTTTCTGCATATAATTATAGCATATTATGTGCAGAAAACAAGCCATTATTCAGATTATCTGCATATTAACCTTTTAAATATATGCAGATAGAGCATCTGATTATAATAATTGATTGCAATTAATTGGGTATTGTTCTCATAACTATCTGTGTTAATCGCACATTTACAATTAAATCAGAGGTTAACGAGCACTACTTGAGTGTGTAGAACACGTGAAAGAACAGCAGTAAGCATATTGGATCAGCTTGTAAAGTCGCTATAATTGTGATATGCTTATATTACAAATTGATAGGTAAATCGCATTAGTAAGGGATTGTTATATAAATAAAAGCAGCTATATTGTTAGCCGTTTAAAAGAAATGACGTTAAAACAATAAGGTGGGATGAGTAAAATGAATAAAGCTGCAAAAAGCAGGCTGTTATATGTTTTGCAATGCTTATGGCAGAGTACTGATGCAGAACATTATGTTACGACGGCGGAGATTCTTGCATACTTAAAAGATAATGGTATTGTTTGTGATAGAAAGACGATACCCGGAGATATTGAAAAACTTCGTGACATAGGTATTGATGTTGAAGAAGAACGCAGTCGTGAAATGCGATATTCTTTAAGCAGCCACTTGTTCACATTGCCTGAGCTGAAGTTATTGATTGATGCAGTGGAGTCATCTAAGTTCATTACTGTAAAGAAAAGCACTGAACTTGTTGAAAAGCTCTCACAAATGAGCAGTAGGTATCAGTCGATGGAGCTAAAACGGAATTTGTACATTTCGGAGCGTGTAAAGCCGATAAATGAACAAATCTACTATTTGGTTGATAACATAAACACCGCTATTAATCGTTGCAAAAAGATTACGTTTAAGTATTTCCATTATGATCAGTATCGCAAAGAAGTTCCTAAGAACGCCGGAGAGCGTTACATTTTTTCACCCTACTATTTGGTTTGGAATGAAGATCATTATTATGTTGTTGGGTATAGCGACAAGCATAATAAAATCGTATCATTTCGAGTTGACCGGATGAAAGAGGTAGACATTCTATCTGATGATGCGGTAGAAAGACCTAGGGACTTCAACTTGGCTGACTTCACCAGACAGGTATTCGATATGTATGATGGTCAAAAAGAAACGGTTACGCTGTTTTGTAAGAACGATATGATGAATTATGTCATAGATAGGTTTGGAGATGAGGTGAAAACATCACCAGTGGATTGCGAACACTTTGAGGCCGTTGCAGAGGTGTCTGTAAGTCAAACGTTTTTTGCGTGGGTTTTTCAATTCAATGGAGATATAAAAATTATAGAACCTGAACCGGTTGTAGTAAAATATCGCGAAATGCTTAGGAACGCATTGGAAGGCAGAGCTGTAACAGTAGGGCGATAGTCGTGGTTGTACAGGCTATGAAAATCGTACTTGAAAATGAGTTGGGCGCAAAAACGCCCAACTCATTTTTGTAATAATAAAACCCTTGCGCACGAACATTTGTTCGGATATAATAGAGTCACAATGTTGGAAGTTGCCATGCACGTTGATAAATATTTTAGCTTGTTATTAAATATAGCGAGGTGATTATACAATGGACGAGCGGTGGAAACCATACCCTATATTTTGCCCAAACTGCGGTAAGATAAACTATGGGTACAAAAACACAGACGGAAAAATCAAATACGAGTGTAGCAAATGCATGATTAAGTTTGTCCGAGTGCAAAAGAGTAGGCGTCACGATACTATAGATATATATGCACCTGACGGATAGAAAAATTGAAAACTGAATACAGCATAACGACGGTAAGGTCAGGCTGAAACAGGGCCACCTTAAATCCTTATCAGGTCATATGCGTTGATTGTTTCGGTTGGTTAAACCAAGCTTGTGCAAACAGAGATGAGAGGCCACCGACAAAACAGATAGCCACAGGCTAAGTCTGTTTTGCCGGTGGCTTGTTTTATTTGGACAGGAAAACTGAATAGGAGCTTCCGGCTAAGAAATTAGAAGGGAATCTCTGAAGTGCTATACAGCTGGCTTTGTTATATAGCTCAATATCCGTGATTTGAAAATTTTATTTATTTTAAAAATTTTTTAAATCAAAGGAGATCATTATGAGCTGAAATGACGGATATGAAAGAAAAAAGTTTGAACGAAAACAGGTTGGACAGGCAAAACGGTTTAGAGATCTTGGAATGACCGATGAGCAGATACAAGAAATATATGCATCAGATTTGAGAGAGTATCGAGATAATCGTATTTTTTCAATTCATACCCAATCTATTGATTCATTGGAAAATGATGAAAGCAGAAACGGCCTATATAAGAAGTTTGTAACTTCGACGACTTGTTCTATGGATATGAGTGAGTGCAGTCGATTTGAGTGGATTGAAGAGATAGAAAACAGCATGCTGTATCTCGCAATTTCCAAACTTGCGGTACAGCAAAAAGAATTGTTGACGCTGCTATATATCGATGGATATAGCCAGGTAGAAATTGCAGAATTTTTTCACACCAGTAAGGATGCAATCAACAAAAGGTTTCTTCGTATAAACAAGCGGATTACTGCTTCTGTCGCAAAACAGGGAGGGCTTTACAAATGAATGATTTTAAGAATCGCTCTCCATATATCGAGCTTTGCTTATGTCGCCGATGCGCAAGTGTTTATTACGACGATCCAACATATTGGATTGAAAGGGCAGAGATCTTTCAGGACGAATTGCATATGTGTGATATTTGCCACCAGCGATATGGACTAGATTATTCCATTTGGAGAAAGTCAAGTGCGCGATTTAAAAAATCGCATCGTTGAGGAGGTGCCTGAAAACGGATATGATTAAAGCAGATAAAGAAAACAATATTTTCGGTGCACTGAAACTCATTGAGCAGCTTTATCTTGATGGTGAAATCTCCGACTATGTGTTTAGAAACGTCCTTCAAGAATACAAGGATAACGTTTGTATTGCCGATTTCACTTGTTACAAAAAAGAAAAACAGAAAGGCAAGAATAAGTAATGTATGGACTGAATTCTGATTTTCAAAAACGAGATGTAGCTATATATGCGCGTGTATCGACTGAACACGAAGCACAGCTATCTGCTTTGGAAAATCAAATAGATTGGTATAAACCTATATTAGAAGCACAACCTGATTGGACTTTAACAGCACAGTATATTGATGAGGGCATAACGGGAACATCTGCTGAAAAACGTCCGCGTTTTATGCAGATGATAGAGGATGCCCGGCAGCGGAAATTCAATATGATTATCACCCGTGAGGTATCCCGCTTTGCCCGAAACACGGTGGATACGCTTCAATATACACGCCTGTTGAAGGAGTACGGCGTTGAGGTCTTTTTCATCAACGATAACATCAAGACCTTTGACTGCGACGGTGAACTGCGGCTGACGATAATGGCAACGCTTGCACAGGATGAGAGCCGCAAGACATCCATCCGTGTAAAAGCCGGGCAACAAACCTCTATGCAGAACGGTGTCTTTTACGGTAACGGGAATATCCTCGGATACGACCGCGTCGGTAAAGAGATGGTCATCAACCCCGAACAGGCAAAGACGGTGCGAATGATCTACGATATGTACCTGAGTGGAATGGGGGTGACAGCCATCCAGTATGAGCTTGAAAAAGCGGGGCGGCTGACAGCGATGGGAAAGGAACGGTGGTTCGCATCGTACATCGCGAAAATGCTTCGCAATTCCTTTTACTGCGGCATCATAACCTACCACAAGGAATATACGCCTGATTTCCTGAAGCAGAAGAAAATCAAGAATTACGGTGATTTGGAGTATATTCAGGTTCAAGGTACGCACGAACCGATCGTAACCGTCGAGGAGTATGAGCAGGTTCAGAAACTGATGAATGCCAAGTCAGTGCTTATGAAAAACCATAACAAAGGAAAACGCAGAGTAGGAAGAATGCAGCATACCACTGCTTTCGGACGCTTGATGATTTGTCAGTGCGGAAACAAGTTTAACTTGCGGTTTCATTCCCGTGACGGACGGACAGACGGCGTTGATTACCAGTGCTACACATCGGTAAACCGTGGGAGCGTCGCCAAACGCCTGAACAAAGGCATCTCCATTGAGCATTCGTGTGAATCGCCTTATATTCAGGGCTGGAAGCTGGAAATGATGGCGGAGCAGGTATTTGACCGCTACATCGAAAACGCAGACAAAGTGATAGATTTGTCCTATGCGATGCTCGAAAAGCACATTGCCGATCAGGAAGAACTGCCGGACAATACAGATGTTATCCAGCGCAAGCAAGGCGAAATCGAGAAGCTAATGAATAAGCGGACAAACCTGATTGAGATGAGAGCCGAGGGTGACATTGATAAGGAAATGTTTCGCTCAAAGAAGCAGGAGATCGAGGATCGTGTTGCCAAGCTCACGGAAGAAATCAAAGGCTTGCAGCCTGAGAAGGAGCCGACAAGCAACGAGGATTATTCCGCTAAGCTCTTAGAACTGCGAGAGCGGTTGAAGGAGTACACCGGATTTGACTACTCGGTTATCCCCGAAAGCATTGTTGAGGCGTTTGTTGAGCGCATTTGGGTGTCGAAGGATGAGTTTCGCTGGTATCTGAGAACCGGAAGCAAGGAGAAAGGCGAATTTGACCCTGATGACCACATCAAAATCGGTTCCTTTACACTGACCATCGACGATGCGAAGAAGTATATCTACAGCTTTTCGACCCGCAGGAGAGTCTATAAGTGGGTGGATTTGAATGTGAGCGTGTGGATATGAAATAGTTGGCGCTATGTGTCGCTTGCAGCACAGGCAGCTATCAAGAAGCACAACGCATAAATCTAAATCAAAAGCTCCGTCCGGTTATCGGGCGGAGTTTTTTTGGCAAAAAAGGTGCTTGAAAGAGCAAAAATCAAACAAAAAAAGGTCATAATCCGCGTTATCAGACGTGAATTATGACCTTTATATTTTTACTCCTCGGTCTGCGCCAAATGCGACAGCCCGTTTGCTGCTTCAGACGCTTTGCGTTTTATCGCTTTTCGGGAGCGGGTTGACTGCCGCTCGGAGACTCGGGAGTTATTCTTGAGTCAAGCATGACCGTGGCGATAAATTCGCCCTTTTCTTGACTGTATTCCAAAGAAATGTCTCCGTCGTACTTTTTCAGCGCGTTCTTTACGCTCTTAAGCCCGAAGCCGTGAAGCTTTGAGTTTTCTTTTGTCGTTTTCAGCTCCCCGGATGAGCTGAACTCCGGCGGGGCGGCGCAGGAGTTTGTTATCACGATTATCGAAAAGTTGTTTCGGTAGCTTGTGGCTATCGAGACGTGTCTGCTGCTCGCTTTTTTTGAGGCTTCGACAGCGTTGTCAAGAAGGTTGTTCAACACGGTGACAATATCAAAATAATCCAGATTGCGAAGATTGTTTTCTTTTATGTCGAAGCAAAATTCTATGTCGCACAGTGCACATTCGGCGGCATACCTGTCCACGATGACATCTAAGATATGGTTGCCGCTGTGGCATACGGAGCTGTATTCATTGAGGCGGTCGAGCATCTTTGAGATATAGACATCAATTTCCGGGTCGTGATTGAGCGCCTGTATCGTGGCAAGATGATTTTTTGTGTCGTGCGCATACGAGCTTAAATTGTTGTTCTGACGCTCGAGCATATCGTAGTAGAGGATATCGGTTTTCAGCCTGTCGCTCTCCTGCTGGAGCTGAAGAATTTCCGCATCCTTTTTGGCGTTGTATTGGAAAACGAAGAAGGTGAAAACAGAAGCCAAGAACAGCAAAAGGCTTATCACCGCCAAAATCAGCTGCCCGCGGTAAGAAATAGCCTCGTTTGCCGCGACATACCAGAAGAATATGACCGATATAAAGGTACTTATCGGATATGCGTAGAAGCTGAACGGTGTTTTGACCGAGGACGAATTTGACGGGGAGCGGACGAACTTTATCAGTATTCCGACTAACAGGAAGTATATTATTTTGCTTATTATCACTTCGATAACGAGCAGCGTCGGCTGCGACTCGTAGTTTGCTATGTATATGTCGGCAAAGGTTGAGATAGTGAGAATCGACACAAGCTCAAGAAACGAGGACAGCACTACGAGCATAAAGGAATAAAAGATCCCCTGAAGCTTCTTTACTCCGAAAAACACTGTCGAAAACACGATGTTTGCGGCCAGAGAGAAAAATGCGTTGAAAAGAGCGTTGATGTCGAGCAGACCGATGACCGCTCCCAACTCAAACAGAACGGTGCCTATTCCGATTGTCAGCGCGGCGGATTTTTTTCGGCAGCCGACATGGTTGAAGAATATATATGAAATGAGCATTTCGATAAAGTATACTACAAAAAAGGCTGTCTTGATTATCATTTCATCTTCTCCTCAGGTACTCGAACCAGAATTTGCGAAAATCCTTTTGCCGTCTCGGGGCGATGGGTATTCTTATGCTGTCGTGAAGATACAGCTCGGAGTAGTTGTATTTCGTCACATGATGCAGGTTGACGATAAACGATTTGTGGACAGTATAGAAATATGTATTTTGAAGCGTGTCCTTCCAGAAGTCGAACGGCTCGCGGGTGATATATGTCCCGTTGAGCGTGTGCAGCACGGTTTTGCGGTTCTCTATATTGACATACAGTATGTCGTCGGCACAGACTTTTTCATGCGCGCCGTTTGAGTGAACGAAGAAGTCAACATATGTCCTGTCGATATACTCCATGACCTTGTCCAGTCCCGAACGGAGCCTGTCCGGGTCAAAGGGCTTCTCGAAGAAACGGAACGCGTTGAGGTCCATCGCGTCGTCCTGATAGTGTCCGAACGAGGTTATGAAAAACACGGCGACCCTGCTGTTGCGCTCCTTTAATATTTTTGCGAGCGACAGGCCGTCCACGCTGTCCATTTGAATATCGAGAAACGCTATTTCATAAACCGATTCGTCTTTGACGACATCCAAAGGATTGCATTTTATTGTTATCTCGGCCGGCAGATGCCGAAGCGAAAAGTAATTTTTGACAAACGACTTCAACTCGTCGGTATAGATGTTTTCGTCGTCGCAAATCAAGATTCTCATAATATCACCAAACAGATTTTATCATAAACAGCCGCATTGTACAACTCCGAATGCGATTGCGGGTGAAAAGGCGGCTTGCGGCCGTCCCGCAGCCCCGAGTTCAAAAAAATTTCAAAAAAACTGTAACATTTTCAGTTTTTGCAGACTATATATATAGGACGTTCAATAAGTCGAAAATCCGCATTTTTGCACGTTTTATCTACACTTTTGCATTTGCGGTTTTCCGAAGCGGTGTTTTGCGCTATAATTTTTGCACACGGCAGACAACTGCCACCCCGTTCAGCCGCATTGTATACTTAATTTGACAACCTCAACTCTCAACTCCTATAAAAGTGCAGCGGCAGGGGGACATCCTCTGCCGCTGTGCGCCCTCTCGGGATACGAGAATAACAATCTTCGAGCCGGAAAAGAACGGCAGCCGCTTTGCGGGCAGGTTAATTTGCAAAAAAACAAAATGGTTGATATGATAATTACTTTGCGGTATAATAAAGCTGTAAAAAGCGGAATTGAGAATATTTAATATATTGCCACAACTGTGAGGAGGATGTGATTCCAATGGTTTGACCGACCTTTTGCAAAAGCAAAACAGCGCAAAAGAATCAGAAGGCTTCAATGCGCAGTCTTATAACTATGGAGCCAACAATTCAGTAGCTCATGTAATTGCACACAGAAGTATTACTGCTGGGTTGGACACATCATATGTTTACGAAAACAATAATTTATATTCTGGAGGTAATAGTAATGGATCCGTTAGAAAGAGCGTTTGGAGTAATTGTTGTAGCACTTATAACTATATTTGGAATCAGCGGAATGGCAGTAATAGGAATACTGGGCAAAATAATAGAGTGGTTTGCTTAAGCGAAGCCACTAATGAACAAGACCGACTAAACAACAGCAAAAACCGAACGGTGGTCGTTATCGGCATCGGATCCGGAGAATCCGAGCCTATACCGGCGAGCAAACCTCAGACATTTTAACGGGTCGCCCGCTTCTTGAAGAATACGGTCACACAGTTTTCCGAATTGTGCGGCCGTTATTTTTTTGTATTCCCGTTGCATGGTTTTTGAGAAAAAATGTTTTATACAAATCAAAGGAGGTGTCTCTGTGAAAAAATCCGTGCTGCTTTTGCTTGCCTGTTCCGTTCTGCTGCTTGCGGCCTGCCAAAAAACGCCCGAGTCTGTCATGGACGGGAACGTCCTGCGAGCAAAAAGCTCGAACGACTTGCTCGTCGAGTCCCTCGTCAATGCTCCCGCCGATAACGGCAATCAGGGCGGCACGACGCCCGTTCTCTCAAAAACCGAGCATCTCAAGCGTGACATTTCATCCGGCGGCATAACCGTGCATATAGATGCCGATATAAAAGTGCCGAAGATAACCGGAGATATACGGACATATTCCGCGCAGTACCGTTTCTTCGACCTGTTCGAGCTCGAAGACCTGTTTTTCTCCGGCGACGATCCGATGTTCAATCCCGGCGCGGAGAAAACGGCGGAGGACGATCCGTCGGTCGGTCTGCTTCCGGGCGGATTTTATTTCGGCGTGTCCGAAGTCCTGAGCGCGTCAAATCATCCGACTGCTTTGAAACCCGGCTGGGCAAAGGGCTGCAATATCTCTCCCGACGATGCACGCCGCCTGTCTAATAAGCTTCTCGGCCGCCTCGAAATGACCGATTTTGAGCTTGTCTCTTCGCAGGTCGTTGAGCCTCTGACCGAGCGAGGCAACCGTGCCAAGCGCGGCAGATATGAATATAAATATGTCCAGGTCGCAGACGGAATACCGCTTTCGAGCGGCGAGCTGGACAGCACAGGATGCACCGTCGCAATAGACGACAGGGGCGTTGTTGACGCGAGGCTCACAAGGCTTGAGCTTGGCGAGTCGAAAATCGTAAACAGCAAGGTCATGACGCTCGACGGCGTTCTTACAGTCCTGCAGAAGAAGCTTGCCGCCGCGGAACTTGTCAAAGATTCTATAGTAAAAGAGATAAGCTTTGAATATATGTCGGTCGAAGACCCCGAAACATATAATTCGACCGTGTTCCCGTGCTGGCGTTTCTGTATTGCTACTACCGCGACGCTGGAGCAATACGGCGAATATGAAAATGATATTATAATCAATGCCGTAACCGGTGAATTTTACGCCGTTACGAATAGATACGAGTAACCAAAAGGAGGAAAACAAAATGTTGAAACGCACAAAAGGATTCGTATCGCTCGTTGCCGCAATCGCACTCATGCTGGGACTCTGTTCCTGCAGCGGCAAACCCGAAACAGACCCGAGCACAACTGCCGACCCGACCGGAATAGGGGCGCAGGCAGAGACCGGGGAGAACACCACGGCGAAGGATATTGCTCCCGAAAGCGGCACACCGGAAACCGCCGCCGAAGAAGCGGGCACTGCCGAGAAAGCAAGCACCGCCGCGCCGACCGAAAAGACGACAAAGGGCAAAAATAACCATGTGAATGTCAGCGCCGCCGGATTCATCTGGCCCGTGCCCGGCTATACACAGCTTTCCTCTCCGTACAGCACTCAGTATAAGCGCATAAGCATCAAGGCCGATTTCGGCGCAAAGGTCGTCGCCTGTGCAAGCGGAAGAATAACGAAGCTTTATACAAACGAATACGACAGCCCCTGCGCCGTGCTGACCTGCGACAACGGCTATGTCATCGAATACAGCGCGGCCAAGTTCTCCGTAAAACAGGGCGAATATGTCTCCCGCGGAGATGATATGGGCTTTATCGGCAAATACGGAACCGGCCCCCACCTGAACATTTCAGCCACAAAGGATGGCGTAAGCGTCGATCCCGCAACGATCATAAAGCCCTGAGCGGGGTGATCCTATGCTCAGAAAGGATGTTAAAAGCCAGCTTTTTTCAACCGGGATGTTGATATCCCTGCTGCTCGGACTCGTTCTGCTTGTCGAGCCGCAGTATCAGTATTTTCTGTATTTTGCGCGGTGGGATAACAAGGCGGATTATATCAATTTCTTCTTCTCCTCCCTCGCACTCGGCGGATATCTTATCTTTACGCCGATAATAACCGTCATGCCCGGCGTGTTCCGCTTTTGCGATGAGTATAACAGCGGATACCTGCGCTTTATGCTCGTGCGCTCGAAGAGCCGCAGAAAGTATATGTTCACAAGGCTTTTTTCAAACGCTGTCTGCGGCGGCGCGGCGAACGCTCTGCCGCTTGCGGTGTTTGCGCTGATAATGCTCATTTTCTGCGACCCGTATGTCCCGAACGGACACTCGAAAACTCCGCTTGACGGAAGCATATTGCAGCCGTTTGAAAACGTCGCGGGCGGGCTCGGCCTGGTCGGAGTGATAATCCTGCTCGCGTTTCTCTTCGGCGTCGTGTGGGGAGTTATCGGCACGGCTCTGTCCGCCGCTGTGCCCAACAGATATGTGGCTCTTTGCGGTCCGTTCGTGCTGTTCTTCCTGATGCATCTCGTCGCGAGCGCGCTGCAAAAAGAAAAATTCAGCCCGACCAATACCATCCTGCCCGATATTCTGCCGTCATTCGGCTTTCTGTTTTTGTATCAGGCGGTGCTTCTGGTGCTCGGCTGCGCGGCGTTCATTTTCTTTGCGCGAAGGAGGCTGCTGCAATGAAACAGTGTCTCTCTGTGATGCGCTGGCAGTTCGGCACATGGCTCGGCAGTGCGCGGACTGTTACGGCTTTTCTCGTCTGCGCCGCCGCTTCGCTGCTCGATTCCGTGAATCTTATGCAGTTCGCCCGGGCGAGCGGAGATCCGCTTAACATATTCGAACCGTTTATATATAACAGCTCAACGCTCCATATCGCGACATTGATGTTCCTCGGGCTTATGCTCCTGTTTGCCGATGCGCCTTTTACCGAGCAGAGCGCGATGTATTCGCTCATGCGCTGTTCGCGGGTGCAGTGGGTAGTCGGAAAGCTCATGTATATCCTGCTCTCCTGCGCCGTGTATTACATATTTTCGCTCGCGGTGACCGTGATATTCTTCTCGCCCAACGCCTTTGCGGGCAATGTGTGGAGCGCGCCGTTTTATGAGCTCGTTATGCGCGATGCGGCGGCTTCGTCTTATCATATCACAGTCGACCCGAAGCTTTTTATGCCGGTTGTTACGCCGTATCTCGCGGCATTCTATGCCCTGGCGCTGAATCTCGGCTACGGCTTTTTCTGCGGCTCTCTTCTGTTTTTGATAAATCTAAGCGGCAGCCGCGTGCTGGGCTTCGCCGTGCTCTCGGCACAGCATATCATTTCATATCTGATTAGGTTTAAGTACCTCCCGTTTTTTATCTCCGTATTTTCGAATCACGGCTTCTCAGAAGATGCCGGTCTGCCGTCGGTCGGCTTTTCGTGCGCGTATTTCTGCCTGATCGCGGTGATTATCGTTGCGTGTATTCTTCGCGCCGTTCGGCATGTCGATCTCAAAATAACAGTGGGGACTCGAATATGAAGATAACTTTTTTTGCGGGATTGCGGCATCGGCTTTTCAATATGCTGCCGTATCTCGCTGTGTCTCTGCTCATATGGACGGTCTGCGTGCTCTCGTCTTTCGGCGGCGAGCGGGAAATATTTTTCTCTGTTTTCACCGAAGCCGTCGGCGGCGTTGAACACAGCGGACAGTTTGATATCTTCGGCTTCTTCCGCTATTTCGGAACATTTTTTGCGGGACTCTTTCTCGGTATGGCGGGCTCGGTTTCCGATTCCGAGGCGATGCCGTATTTCGTCCTGCCGCGCTCGAAGGGCTTTTTCAAATGGTGGATAAAAACCGTTTCGTCCGCGCTTCTCTGGTGCGTGCTCTATTGCCTTATCGGCATAGCCGTCTGCGCAGCGGCGGCGGAAAAAGTCGGAACGCTTTCCGCCTTTGAGCTTATGCGCATGGCGGCATATCCGCTCGCGCTCGGCGCGTCAATGTGCGTGCTGTGCCTTCTGCGTTTTCTTCTCGGGCAGAAGCCTGCGGCGGCGATTGTAATCGCGGCTGTCGGCACAACGGGGCTAATATGCGGGAAGCTGAAAGGCTTCAGCTTCGCCATGCTCGGCGCATACGGCATGGCAAAACAGCTGACCGATGTCAAAACGGCTGCGGCGGTACTATTGGCAGACGCGGCGGTGATGATCCTTGTCTTTTTCTGCTCCGGCGCAGTGAAGAGAAGGGTTTTGAAAGGAGGACATTATTTTGACTGATGTTATAGTTATAGATAAACTGACAAAAAGCTTCAAAGGGAAAACGGTTCTCGAAGATGTCAATATGCGGCTACAAGAGGGCGGGATATATGGCATCGTCGGCGACAACGGCAGCGGCAAGACTGTACTTTTGAAGCTTATTTGTGGATTCATAAAGCCCGACAGCGGCACGGTCACCGTCAACGGCAAGGTGATAGGCAAAGACGCGGATTTCCCGGAGAACACGGGAATTATAATCGAAGCGCCCGGCTTTCTGCCCAATTACAGCGGCATGAAAAATCTTGAATACCTCGCCTCGATACGCGGCAAGATCGGCAAAGAGCAGATAGAGTCCGCCATGAAAACGGTCGGGCTTGACCCGTCGTCAAAGCTGCGTGTCGGCAAATATTCGCTCGGCATGAAACAGCGCCTCGGCATAGCGCAGGCGATAATGGAGGATCAGCAATTATTGATTCTCGACGAGCCGATGAACGCGCTCGACAAGGACGCAGTCGAGGAGATGCGAAGGCTGTTCCTGAGCTTTAAAGCGAGCGGAAAAACTATGCTCATAGTCTCGCATAACGAGGGCGATATCTCGACCCTCTGCGACGAGGTTTATGAATTTGACGGCGCAAAGATAAAAAACCGCGAGAGCCGATAATACTATGCTAAAGGCAATCGCCGCAAATTAACCCCGCAGATTACAAAACAAAATCTGCGGGGTGTTTTATCGGACACTGATTTTTTGATTTTAATAATTTATTGCTTTTAATAATAGCATCTGATATACTGAATATGACATTATGGGACAAAAACGGCGGCAAAAATTTTGAATAAAAAGGGCAAAAAAATAAAGGACTTCACTTGAGAAGTCCTCTGCGCACACACTGTGCAGTCGGTCAAAGCCGACGGTTTGAGTAAACTTTTATTTGAACTCAACAGCGTAATTCCATAGGGGTCTACAAAACTACAATGCTATATTATCACAGCGAAAGGCGGTTGTCAATATGAAAAATAAAAAATACTATCTCGGCCTTGACATCGGCTCCGATTCCGTGGGCTATGCGGTGACCGATGAGGAGTATAATCTCCTGAAGCTTCACGGCGAGCCCGCATGGGGAGCTACTCTCTTTGATGCGCCGGCGTCAAAAGCCGAAAGGAGAGGTTACCGTACCGCGAGACGCAGACTCGAGCGCCGCAAGCAAAGGGTTCAGCTCGTGCGCGAGCTGTTTGCCGAAGAGATAGCGAAGGTAGACGGGCGGTTCTACATCCGACAGCAGGAGTCGGCTCTTTTCCGCGAGGACGCAGGCGATGCGTACAGTATCTTCAACGACCCCGACTACACGGACAGGGAGTATTATGCGGAATACCCGACGATACATCATCTGATTTTCGAGCTTATGAAAAATCCCGCGCCGCACGATGTGAGACTTGTCTATCTTGCGTGTGCGTGGCTCGTTGCGCACCGCGGGCATTTTCTGAGCAATATAAGCAAGGATAATATGGATTCCTTCAGGGATTTCAATCTGGTATATAAGTCGTTCATTTCATTTTTTACCGATAACGGATATGATGTGCCGTGGAATGAATGCGACGAAAAAGAGCTCGGCAATATCCTGAAAAAGAAAATAAGGGTAACGGATAAAAAGAAGGAGCTGACAGACTTGCTTTACGGCGGGAAAAAGCCCTCAAGCGAGGCAACTGAGGACTTCCCGTTCAGCCGCGCGGCGATAATCGGTCTTTTTGCCGGCAGCAAGGTGAGGCCCAAGGATTTGTTCCAAAACAGCGACTATGAGAATCTCGAGGGGATAACGCTCGACATGGACGATGAAAAATTCATCAACCTTTCGACGGAGCTCGGGGATGATTACGAGCTTATTGCGGCTATGCGAGCGGTTTACGACTGGACCGTGCTTGCGGATATTCTGGGGAACTATTCGTGCATATCGGAGGCAAAGGCAGCGGTTTATGAGCAGCACAGGAAGGATCTTCGCTTCCTCAAAGACGTTATAGCAAAATACAGACCCGAAAAATACAGCGAGGTTTTTCGTGCTGCCGACAAGGACAACTACGTTGCATATGCTTATCATACAGATGAGGTTTCCGGTTCAAATTTAAAGAGAAAGGATAAGGAGGCGTTCTCGAAATACATTCTCGGTATAGTTAAAAATATATCTCCCGACGCTTCGGACAAGCAGAACTTCGACGATATGATAACGCGCCTCGAGGATCGGACTTTCATGCCCAAGCAAAAAGACGGCGACAACCGTGTCATTCCTCAGCAGCTCTACGCCTATGAGCTTGATGCGATTTTGAAAAATGCGGCGCAGTATCTTCCGTTTCTTAACGAGACCGATGAGGACGGCTTGAGCGTCGCGGATAAAATAAGCTCTGTCTTTTCTTTCCGCGTGCCGTATTTTGTGGGGCCGCTCAATTCAAATTCGCCCAGGGCGTGGCTTGCGAGAAAGAGCGGGAAAATATATCCATGGAACTTCGAAAAGATGGTTGATCTCGATGCCAGCGAGCAGAATTTTATTGAGCAGCTGACGAATACCTGCACATATATTCCGGGAGAGCCGGTTCTGCCGAAGGATTCGCTGCTGTATCACAAATTTTCCGTGCTCAACGAGATAAACAACCTGTGCATAAACGAAAAGAGGATATCCGTAGAGCTAAAGCAGGAAATATATAATAATGTCTTTATGTGCAGAAGAAAGGTCACGCGCAAACAGCTCATATCGTATCTTGTCGCCAACGGCTATGTCGAAAAGGGCAAAGAGAACACCGTGACGGGAGTCGATATCAACATCAACTCGAATCTCGCACCGCAGATATCCTTCAAAAGGCTGATTGAATCCCGCGTTTTGTCGGAGCAGGATGTTGAAAGGATAATTGAAAGAGCATCATACTCCGAGGATAAAACGAGGCTTGCCGCATGGCTGAAGCGCGAATATCCCAACGTGAACGATGCCGACCGCAAATATATCTGTTCGCTGAGAATACATGATTTCGGCAGGCTTTCGCGCAGATTTCTCTCCGGCGTTGAGGGCGTCAGAAAAGAGACCGGCGAAGTGATGACGGCTATCTCCGCCCTTTGGGAGACGCAGTATAATCTCATGGAAATTGTGGCGGACGCCGACAGGTTCACCTTTAAGGACGAGCTCAAAACAATCAGGGACGACTACTATTCGGAGCATCCGCAGACCCTGGACAGCCGTCTTGACGATATGTATGTTTCCGATGCGGTGCGCAGACCGATACACAGAACGCTTGACATAATCAAAGATGTTGTAAAAGCGTTCGGAGAGCCGGAAAAAATATTTGTCGAGACGACGAGAGACGCCTCCGGCAAGAAAAAAGGCGAGCGGACTACATCGAGAAAAGAGCAAATTCTCGAGCTCTATAAAAAGTGCGGCAGCGAGGATGTGCGTCTGCTTCAGGAGCAGCTCGAGGCGATGGGCGAAGCGGCTAACACAAAGCTGCAAAGCGAAAAGCTTTTTCTCTACTATATGCAGCTTGGCAGATGCATGTATACGAATCAGCCGATAAAGCTGGAGGCGCTTGGAACTAAGCTCTATGATATCGATCATATCTATCCGCAGTGTTTCGTCAAGGATGACAGCATAATCAACAACAAGGTGCTTGTCCTCAGCGAGGCCAACGGCGCAAAGGGCAATGTGTATCCGATAAACAGCGATATACGTAAAAATATGCACGGCATCTGGGAGTCCTACAAGGCTCACGGATTGATAAGCGAAGAAAAATTCAAGCGACTTACCCGCACGACCCCGTTCACGGAAGAGGAGAAGTATAACTTTATTAACCGCCAGCTTACCGAAACCTCGCAGTCCACAAAAGCGGTTGCGACGCTGCTCAATGAATTCTATCCCGATACGGAGATAGTGTATTCAAAAGCGGGACCGGTTTCGGATTTTCGCAAGGAGTTTGAAATTTACAAATCGAGGCTGTTCAACGATTTGCACCACGCGGTTGACGCATATCTCAATATCGTGGTCGGAAATGTGTATCACATGAAGTTTACGCGCAGATGGTTTAATGTGAATTCCGACTACAGCATGAAAGCAAAAACCATATTCACCCACCCGGTCATCTGCGGAGGACAAACGGTCTGGGACGGCGCGCATATGCTCGAAAAGGTAAAGACGACTGCCGCTAAGAATAACGCTCATATCACGAAGTTTGCAACCTTTAAAAACGGCGGCCTTTTTGACCAAAACCCCATATCGGCAAAAGAAGGGCTGACGCCGCTGAAAAAAGGCTTGCCGACCGAAAAATACGGCGGCTACAACAAGGCGGGCTCGATGTTCTTCATTCCTGTCCGATACAGGGTAGGCAAAAAAACGGATATAATCATAATGCCCGTAGAATTGCTTTACGGTAAAAAATTCCTTGAGGACGCGGCTTTTGCCAAAGAGTATACCTTCGACAGATTGGGACGTCTTCTCAAAAAGACCGTTGATGAGGTTTCGTTCCCGCTCGGCATGAGACCGTGGAAGGTAAACACGATGCTGTCGCTTGACGGATTCAGAGTGTGTATAACCGGAGGTGCAGGCGGCGGAAAATGTATTATAATACAAACTCTTACACAGTTTGCGGCAAACAAAGATTGGGCGTTCTATCTGAAAAAGCTTGAGGAATTCAACAAGAAGAACTCCAAAAATCCCAATTATATCTATGATGAAAAATATGATAAAATCTCCGCAGAAAAGAATTTGGAGCTCTACGATCTCTATATTGACAAGCTCGAAAATTCAATATTCTCAAAGCGCGTGAATTGTCCGACAGAGCTATTGAAAAAAGGAAGAGATAAATTTATCGCCCTCGGTATAAAAAAACAGGTGCAAACTCTTCTCAATATACATCAGGTATTCGGCAGAATATCAAGCGGATGTGATTTGAGCGAGGTAGATGGTACCCCTAAGTCTGCGGCAACAGTTAATTTCAGCTCAACGGTGTCCAACTGGAAAAAGAGATACAAAGATGTTCGCATAATCGATTCCTCGGCATCCGGCCTTTGGGAAAAGCGTTCGTGCAACCTCCTTGATTTGCTATGAGCTGGAGAACGGTTATAATATCCGGGCAGGCGAAGCTCGATTATAAAATGGGGCTTATGGTTGTGCGCGGAGAGGAGACAAAGCGCGTAGTCATAGATGAAATAGCGATTCTTGTTATTGAGAACCCCGCCGTTTCTCTGACGGGCTGCCTGATAGAGGCTCTTATCGAAAAGAAAGTGAAGGTCATATTCTGCGACTCGAAGCGAAGTCCGACGGCGGAGCTTGTCGCGCATCACGGCAGCCATGACAGCGCGGCGAAGATTCGCACGCAGATAACATGGAGCGACGAGATAAAGGCTGTGATATGGCGCGAGATAATCACGGAGAAGATAAGAAAACAGGCGGAGTTCCTCTATGAGCTCGGCAAGGACAAAGAGGCGGATCTTATCACGACGTATATAGGCAATGTCGAATTGCTCGACGCAAGCAACCGCGAGGGCCATGCGGCGAAGGTCTATTTCAACGCGCTTTTCGGCATGGATTTCACCCGAAGCGCGGACAATGCAGTGAACGCGGCGCTGAACTACGGTTACAGTCTCATACTCTCCTCCTTTAACCGCGAGGTCAGCGCCAACGGATATCTGACTCAGCTCGGAATTTTTCACAACAATATGTTTAATCATTTTAATTTGAGCTGTGATTTGATGGAGCCGTTTCGCATAATAGTCGACCGCTTTGTGTTTGAGCTCAGGCCCGAGACTTTCGACAAGGACGAAAAGCACGCCATGTGGCATATTTTGGAGCAAAGGGTTAGAATCGACAGCACATACCGCAGCGTATCCGATGCGATAAAAATTTATACGCGCAGCGTCTTTGAGGCGATAAACGACGGCGACGCTTCGCAGATAAAAAACTATCTCATCGACGCGGAGAGCGACTATATTGTTGACATATGAGCAGCTTTAGATTTATGAGGATAATAGTATTTTTTGATCTCCCGACCGAAACAAACGAGGATAAACGGGCATACCGCCACTTCCGCAAGGCTCTTATCAAGGACGGCTTTATCATGATGCAGGAGTCCGTTTATACCAAGCTGATGACGACCCCGTCTGTTGAAAACTCCGTCAAAAACCTTATCCGTAAAAATAAGCCGGAAAAGGGAATAGTCCAGACGCTCACCGTGACGGAAAAGCAGTTTTCAAAGATGGAGTTCGTTGTCGGCGAATATCACTCCGATATCATAGACTCGGAGGAACGGCTGGTGATACTTTGAAATTTGTTTTTCCCGAAATAGACTTTATTTTTGATACGGAATGTGATAAAATTAATACGCTGATAATAGAAAACCCGGTTCTTTTCCGCAGCCTGCTTCAGGATATCACCGATCAGCTCTCCGGCCTTGACGGAAAGGCGGTGCTCTCGGAAAACAGCAAGCTTTTGAACATAGCCAAAAAGCTCGAACTTCTGGACAGATTTATTCCTTTCGATTTGAATTCAAAGGCGATAAATTCAAAAATCGTTGCCGACCTTGAGCTGAAAGCCGTTTCGGATGAGTTCTATTCCGCTACGGTTGAGACCGTCGGGCGCATGGAGACGCTGCTCAACAATCTGGCGTTTGACTATATGTGCGATATCGATTTCACAAAAGTGAGCATAGGCTCGTTCATTAAAGCCGCCGGAGTTGAAGTGCGCAGCGCGCAGAGCGGACTTGCGGAAAAAATCATTGATTATTTCGAGCTGGTCACGGAATTTATCGGCCCTAAAATGTTTGTAACGGTTAATCTCCGTTGCTATATATCCGATAAGGACGCAGAGCTGTTTATAAAAACCGCGATTTCGCACGGCTATCATCTTTTGATGATAGAGAGCTTTGAGCACGAGAGGCTTTTGTGCGAAAAGCGACTGGTTGTAGACAGCGATCTGTGCCTTATCTGCTGAGCGTTTTGCGACCCCTTTTAACCTCATCTCAGACAATTGCAGGTTGTTTTCGGGATTTTGATTCCGAATTTGAGATTTGAGGTTTGAGAGCAGTGTAATTCCATAGGGGTCTCAAACCGCCTGTGCCGCGTCGATGTCGTCAACTTGGTTTGAGAGCAGTGTAATTCCATAGGGGTCTCAAACAAGAGCGGAGCGGACAACGCGCAGATTGTGGTTTGAGAGCAGTGTAATTCCATAGGGGTCTCAAACACGATGTACTCGACAAAAGATACGTTCAATGTTTGAGAGCAGTGTAATTCCATAGGGGTCTCAAACTTACCTGAACCGGGTAAACCGAAATAACCTGTTTGAGAGCAGTGTAATTCCATAGGGGTCTCAAACTTTGTCTGTTCGTTGATATCAAGACATCTAGTTTGAGAGCAGTGTAATTCCATAGGGGTCTCAAACTGGAGCTTGGGCTGACTAAAGATAAGCGTCCGTTTGAGAGCAGTGTAATTCCATAGGGGTCTCAAACTAATAAATGTATGCCGTGTGATTTTGTTTCGTTTGAGAGCAGTGTAATTCCATAGGGGTCTCAAACCAAGCGGCCAAAATCACGACGCTGTCGGTGTTTGAGAGCAGTGTAATTCCATAGGGGTCTCAAACCCTCGGCCGGGATAGTCGAGGTCTCGAGAGTGTTTGAGAGCAGTGTAATTCCATAGGGGTCTCAAACGTATCATCAATAGTTCTATCGATAAGACTGGTTTGAGAGCAGTGTAATTCCATAGGGGTCTCAAACAAACAGGTTCTAAAAGGTAACAGGTTGACACGTTTGAGAGCAGTGTAATTCCATAGGGGTCTCAAACTCGCGCGTTCTCGTTGCTGCCGACTCCTATGTTTGAGAGCAGTGTAATTCCATAGGGGTCTCAAACCGTCAAAAATTTCAATGGATTTCATAACTGTTTGAGAGCAGTGTAATTCCATAGGGGTCTCAAACTATACCCCATTTAAAAGGCTTTTTTTCATGGTTTGAGAGCAGTGTAATTCCATAGGGGTCTCAAACAACGAGCCATTCATAAATATACCGAGCGTAGTTTGAGAGCAGTGTAATTCCATAGGGGTCTCAAACCACGTCAGATTGTCAGCCGAATAACATTCGGTTTGAGAGCAGTGTAATTCCATAGGGGTCTCAAACTCAGCGAAAAAATTAAGAGGTGTTTAAAATAGTTTGAGAGCAGTGTAATTCCATAGGGGTCTCAAACGATTGACGAGGATATAAGCAAAATACACTGGTTTGAGAGCAGTGTAATTCCATAGGGGTCTCAAACACTTCAAAAGGTTTCGGCGACGCGGTCGACGTTTGAGAGCAGTGTAATTCCATAGGGGTCTCAAACTCTATCAAAAGTCATTTCAAAACGAGTACAGTTTGAGAGCAGTGTAATTCCATAGGGGTCTCAAACTACCAAGAAAACCGAAAGCACCCTGAAAAGGTTTGAGAGCAGTGTAATTCCACAATGATGTTCAAAGCGCATTTTGTATTTAAGATAAAGGAGCGATTGTTTATGGGAAAATTATGTAGTTTTTGCGGAGCTCAAATGAGAGACGACGCTGCGGTATGCGCAAATTGCGGAAAGACGCCCGACGGCACGCCCGGCAAGGCTTCCGTCGGCGGGGCTTCAAAAAGCAAGCCGAAAAACAAAAAAATCATCAAAGACGTCATTGCAATCGTTGCGGCAATACTCGTTTTTGCGATTGCGGTAGGCGTGACAACCTCTTTTGTCGGTTATCGCGGCGCAGTCAGAAAAGCCATGAACGCCTATAAAAAAGCGGACGTGGACGCGCTGGTCGATATGAGCTGCTCTTTCTTTAAAAATCAGGATTACAAGGACAGCCTGGCGTATAAATACAAGTTCCGTATGGAGGAGGATTTTGACGGGGTAGATCCCTCGGAATGCTCGGTAAAATATAAAATCACCAAGACCGCCGAATTCTCCGACAGCCAGGTAACCGACTTAATGGAGGATCTCGTATACGGAGGTCTGGCCACCGAGCAGGACGTTAATTCGGTTAAAAAGATAATGAATATTAATCTCGAGGTCACTATAAAACACGGCTCGGATTCGAAGTCCGTTTCAAAATTGATTTTACTTGTCAAGGAGTCCGGAAGCTGGAAGCTGATGACCTTCGAATAATGAGAACTGAGTCGGGAAACCGCGCCGCTTAACAGCGTGAGTGACTTGTATATTTGCAAAGTTACGCCTTCTTTGGTAAATGAATGCACCGAAGGAGGCGGTTTGCTTCTGTAATTGGTATTTGAACGATTCGCAGGCTGCGTTAAATAGTTTTTTCGTGCCCGTGCCGCGACTCCCAAAAAGAGAAACGGCGTTATTATACGGACTGTCTTGACAAATTTAAAGTTAAATAATATATTAGATTTGTAACGAAAAACCGTACGCAGCGTTTGCGCCCGATAACCGATAAGAGGATTTTATTATGGACGGCATCTTAAAAAAAATAAAGCAGAGCGATGCATTTAACAGGGAAAACAGAGTTCCGTATCTGAAAGTAATAGTTCTTATGAGCCTTTTCACCTTTGTGTTCTTGGGTGCGGAGTTTTTGTTCGTAAACATGATTTCCCGCATCGTTTCGGGGCACCGTTCGGTGGCGGCTCAAAATTATGCGCTCGGCGTCAGCGCGGTCGGTTTTGTTCTGTATCCTCTTTTATGCCGATTTTGCAAAGGAAATGCACAAACTTCCGTTTCGGTTTGCGCAGCCGTTATCTCAAATGCCTGCCTTTTTCTGATGTGCCGCAGCGGCTCTTACACGCTTACACTGATTACCGGCCTTCTGCTGTTTTTGATTCTCGGCGTGTTCGGAAGCGCCGTGTTCTATAAATCCCTTTGCCTGTTGGAGGACAATACGCATATTGCGCGGCTTACGGGTATCTCCTATATGCTCGGCACAATGCTCCAGATTGCGAACAGCAATCTTGTTCATATAGACATTGCCGAAGCCGCGATACTTTCGGTGTTTATAATGCTTTTGGCGCTTATGCTGATACGCGCGGAAAAAAACAGCGTTGTCCCGGCGCTCTCAAAGAGCGAGCCCGACGGCGGCAACGGCAGGGAGAGCTTAAAAATCAGCGTGATTCTTGTCTTTTTCGTCGCGCTCATGACCTGCATTTTCAGCACGCTTGATAATGCCGTCACCCTCATCCACGCAAGCGGAGAGGCGAATATCGGGCAGTGGCCGCGAGTCCTGCTCGCCCTCAGCGGGCTTTTAGCGGGCTTTTTGTTTGACACGGCAAGCAGAAAATACATGAGCATAGTTATGTACTGCATCACCGTTCTGTCAACTACCTGCCTCGTCGTTCTTCAGTTCGCCGGGTCTTTTACGGCAGGGCTCGTCATATTTTATCTGGCCGCGGGCTTCTTCGCCGTTTTCTTCACGGTTTCCTTTATGGAGATCGCCCGATACACTGAAACGCCGGAGCTGTGGGCGGGGCTCGGCAGAGCCGTCAACAATCTTGTCGCCGTGTTGATTTCGGGCGGCTCGCTTGCACTTTTGAATTCAGGCAACAATATCGCCATAATAACGATCGAGCTGCTTTTGTTCGTGCTCGCGAGCGTCGCTGCATTTGCCTATATGAATAAGCGAAAAGCCTTCTTTGACGGGCTCGAAGCAGAGGCGGCCGATAAGCTGAGCGACGGCGAAAGGCTGCAAAAGCTTGCCGAGCAGTTCTCGCTGACTCCGCGAGAAGCCGAGGTGTTCGGATTGCTGGTGAATACCGAGGACGGACTGCAAACGATAGCCGACAATCTCTATGTGTCGAGGCGAACCCTGGAGCGGTATGTCTCCGCAATATATGAAAAAACCGGCGCGAGATCCCGCATCGGCCTTGTCACGCTTTACAACAACGCATAAAAACAGCAGATTTGCCTCTCGCTTCGGCGGGAGGTATTTTTTTGACTTCTTATGGGTAAAAGGCGCGGTTTTCGGCGCTTTTCGGAGAATGGCGGAAGTCCGCCACGCGATTTTTGCAGATTGGCGGACTTCCCTTATATACAAAAAGCCCCTGCCTGTATAAAATTAAAGCAGGGTAAAACGGGTGCGGCGCGAAAGGCCGCAAAAGTAAAATGAAATTTATGCTCGCTTCGTTTGTTTAAGCGACGGGCAACAAAAAGGAGAGGATACCGTGAAAGCAAAAAGATTTGCGGCGCTCTTGCTTGCGGCTCTTATGCTGCTGCTCTTTGCCGCCTGCGGCAGCAAGCCCGCCGAGGACGGCGACGGCACCAAGGCAGATCGGACGGAGCGCGGTGTCAAAATAACGCAGACGGCGGCAGCGGCCGTGCAGACCGAAAAATACGAAACCGCCGATTTCAGCATAGCTATCCCCAAGGGGTGGACGGTATCGACGGGCGGAATAAATATCTACCACAGTATCCGCGTGTACGACCCCGCGGAGCCGCTCAATCAGATGTTTATACTGCTGAAGGCGGAGCCGCTTCTGCACTGTGAGGAGGGCAAGGCGGCGTGGCAATACAGTTATAACGCAGGCAGCAAACAGAATTTAATTTTTGCAAAGGCGCCTGTGCTGAAAAACCCGTCTACCGAAGGATTTTTCAAAATTTTTCCGCAGTATGCCGATTTTATATCGAAGGCTGAGCCGTCATATTCGGGATACGCATTTCCTCGTTTTGAAAACTTCACCGTGACCGAGCGCTATGCATCGTCAAACGGTATGAAAGCCTATGCTATGGGCGATGAATTGCTGCGCGCCACCTTTAAAGATAACGGCAAAGAGGGCGAGGGAATGTTTTCCGCCTCGGTAGTGGATTTCGGCGCGGTTCAGATTTGGACGGGACGAATGAACGGCTACATGATGGAGTCGGCAGACGGCGGATACTATATGGTCTACAATATCGTCGCCGTTACCGCAGCCAAAGATACATTTATAGAGTGGGAAGGCGTGCTTACCGACTGCTTTAAAACACTCAAGTATTCCGACAGCTTTGTCAGTGCCGCTAATCAGGCGAGCAATGAGAAGGTGGCGCTCGCAAAGCAGATAAGCCAAAACTTCAACCAGACGATGGACGGCTTTATGTCCTCATGGGAGAGCCGCAACATAAGTCAGGATATTATGAGCCAAAAGCAGAGCGACGCCACTTTAGGCTATGAGCGTGTGTACGATACCGAGACGGGCAGGATATATAAGGCGACAAACGGGTTCACGGACGACTATGACGGCAAACGCTATCAGCCCGTAACGGACGACAGTATGTATGCCAAGGCCGTGAGCGGCTACATTGAAAAGCAATAGCATAAAAGCGTGCTGCGATAAAACGTTGAAAGGGGGCGGCGGACGGTGGATATGCCGCAGCATTCCGTTTTGCGGGACGGTAAAGAGACAAAAAGGACGCTTCCGTACAATCGGCAATATGTCATTCTTGCGATATACGAGGTGCTCGATAAAAACGGCGCCGAGTATGAAAAAACGGATGCTTCAACCGTCATATCGAATATGTCGGTGTACGGGAATTTAAGCCGTTTTTCAATCTGCGTAACCGAGCAAGAGTACGGGACGGAGCTGTCCGTAACAATGCTTCAACCGTGCGAGGGGCTTTCCGCATCCGGTGTGCAGCGGGCCATAACAGCCGTTGCCGACAGCATCTCGCAGTATCTGGAAAATGAGCTTGTGATGAATGGGATATTCATGCAGAAGAATAGATAACAAAATGACTTCAGATGAACGGAGGAAATGAAATGAACGAGACAAGAGTATTCATGCTGAACGGCACGCAGGTGCAGGATATAGTCACCCGCCTCGAGGGCTTTTTCCGTACCGAGAAGGGTATGGACGTCCAGAGCTCTCAGACCACGGACGGTTATGTTATGCAGGCGAGTCAGCCAAAGGACGGCTGGAAGACGCTCACGGGAATGCGCCTTGCTGTTACCGTTCAGATGGCGGTTGCGGGAGATCAGCTGAATGTCAGCATAGGCGAGGGGCAGTGGTCCGATAAAATAGGCGCCGGAGCGATAGGCCTGTTTGTGGCGTGGCCGCTGGCGATAACCGCCGGAATGGGCGCGTACAAGCAGAAAAAGCTTCCCTCCGAGGTGTTTCAGGTTATAGAGAACACCATTATGACCGGCGGACAGCCGGTGGTGGTGTCCGGCGCAGGTCAGACCGTGGCGGACAGAATGACGCTGTGCCCGAGCTGCAAGGCGCAGCTTGCCCCCGGCTCGAAGTTCTGCAACCGCTGCGGAGCAAAGCTCGGACAAAAATGCCCGAACTGCGGCGCCGAAATCACTGCCGACAGCGCCTTCTGCTCCGAATGCGGAGTGAAGCTATAAGACATAAATACAGAAAATCCCTATCTCTTAATTATACATTTGTAAAGCAACGCCCTCCCTCGGTAACGTATATTATCGAGGGAGGGACGTTGTTTGTTTTTGCTTTTCAGGCTGATTTACCGCCGAGCGGCTCCGAATTTATCATGGCAGCCGCTCGGCGGGCGGATTACTCAATAAGGCCGCTCTCTTTGAGCAGAAGCTCGATGTCGGTGCCTTTGGTCTTTTTCAAAACGACCCTGAGCAGCTCCTTTTCGGCGAAGGAGAGCTTAACTTCGCTTATGGGCTTTTTGTCTATGGCGTAATAGCACGCACGCAGAAGCTCGCGCACATCGTACTTGCTGCCCCAGACCTCCGGTACGCCGCGGTCAATGTCGAGCAGGGTATAGACCGATTCCATGCCGGTACGCATTGAATACTCGGTGGTGAAGATGGTGTCGCGGGGAGTCTCGGCGAACTGGCCGATGA
>OGUQ01000338.1_pt1 | contig 47827 bp, 44 predicted proteins | sample 1574701 | NCBI WGS metagenome assembly OGUQ01 (sample SAMEA2582087, study PRJEB24529) | metagenome | biome: Human gut stool | place: China | collected 2011 | reverse complement strand
ATAGCACATTTTGTTGAAGTTTCTTTATATTATTTTATCTAGCACAACAGGTTAACTTAGAAGCGTTAGACTGGGACGGGATGTAAACCTTACCGTTCTTATCGATGGAGTACCAGTACTGATCGTTGTCATCATCCTCAGCATCGTACTCAGACGGTCTCCAAGTCTTGAACCATTTGTTCTTCTTGGCGTGTCCGTCATCCTCATCACCACAGAAATAAACATCTGCGAATTTTTTATCTTTTAAGGACATAAAGTCAAAATAAAATCGAGCCCTCTATTATACCGTGGGCTCGATTTTATTTTGGCTATTTTACCAGTTGTTCGATTATACAATCATGAGATTTACTCTTCTTATCGTAATTAATTCCAACAAGAAGAACATTTCCATGATAAGAATCTAATATAGAGTCATACTTCTTTTCTTTAATCTGTCTCAAGGCTGTCTCGGCTGCTTGGTTCCACTTCAGCTCGAGAATCATTGCTGGTACATCCGGAAATTCTTTCTTTGGAATAAACACCAAATCCGCAAATCCCTGGCCAGTCGGCATTTCGCGAATTGGCTTAAAGTAATACTGTAGTGCTCCTGAATATGTGATGCACAGCACACCGCTTAAGTAATTTTCATTATTAATTCTCAAGCATACTCATTCCCAAGTTTTTCCCAAAGCGCCACGGTCTGGTAATGAGAGTTGCCAATGAAATCCGAAATACCAACTGGAATATTTATTTTTGACATATATGCCCTCTTATAAATGGCATCCCCAGGTTAATTCCACTCCTTCATTAACAGGAATTCTCTAATATTTTTGTGCTTAATCCCATTCCTGCTAAAATCGAACTCGTCCATTGAGACAACGTACTTAGGAAAGTTATCCCGGACGGATTCATATATACCAAACTCACGCTGAATCGTTTCTTCGGACGCAAGAAGATAGGTAACCTGTACATAGATTTTCTGTTCCTGCTTCTGACAGATAAAATCAATTTCTTTTGCGCCGATTTTTCCCACAGTTATTGCATACCCACGGCGAAGTAATTCCATATACACAATATTTTCGAGTACCAGATTGATATCACGCATGTTGCCGCCGAAAACCGCTTCACGTAATCCGTGGTCAGCCATGTAATATTTTTCGTTGGATGACAATATCCGCTTTCCTTGAATATCCTGCCGCTTTACCTGGTAGAATAAATATGCGCTGACACAATACTGAATATAATTTAATACCGTATCAGTGGCTATTGTGCGCCGCTCATTTTTCAAGAACTTAGTAATAGATGTCGCGGCAAAAGTTGTTCCTATATTTCCGATCACATAAGTGACAATTCTGGTGAGCAGATCAATATCGCGTATTTTATTTCGTTTCACCACATCATTTAAAACAACAGAGTTATAGACGTCTGTAAGATACTGCCTGCTTGGCTCTTCAACAAAATGAAGATTAGCCAGATACGGCATTCCTCCCAACATTAGATATTTTTGAAACACCACTGAATCCGTAACATCCGGAAAAATGTCTTTATAGAGTTCTATAAATTCTGCATATGAGAACGGATAAATCGTAAATTCCACATATCGTCCACCCAAGACGGTCGCAAGCTCACCGGAGAGCAGGCGGGCATTTGAACCTGTAATATAGATATCGCAATCCATTTCGACTCGTAAGGAGTTAATGCATTTCTCCCAGTTCGTCACTTCCTGAATCTCATCAAAAAACAGGTAGACTTTTCCAGATATCTCTGACGCACGATTAACTACCTCGCAATGAAGAGCCTGTGCCGTACAGAGATTTGCGTTCCGCATATCCTCAAAATTAAATGCGATAAATTGTGTCTCTGGAACGCCGGACTCTTTTAACTCTTCCTTTATCAGGCCTAACATAACAGATTTTCCACAGCGTCGAATACCAGTCATGACCTTAACAAGATCAGTTCCAATAAATGGACGGATCCGGCGCATGTATAATTCACGTTTTATCAAAAAATCAGCCTCCATTTCTACAACAATTATTCTCAAATTCTAGGTTCAGTATATCAAATATATATACGATTTTCAAATAAAATATTCAATTTTATCGACTATAATCGATAAATTCAAGAAGGCTGCCAACCCACGATAAGTAAAATTATCGCAAGTTGCGGGAACGGCTGAAAATGGAGAGAAAAGAGGGATGGAGGGGGAGTACGGGGAGAAAATTAAGAATAATTTCACAAAAAGGAAGTAAATTCCCATCGGCGTAAGTTGCTATAAAAGTCGAAGGATGTTATAATATAATAGATTTTTTATGACGTGACGAAAGGAAGTAAATTCATGGCAAACAGAATAAAGAAGAAAGAGGAGACGAAAAGCAGCTATCAGGATAATGTTGCTTTAATTATGGGAGTGTTCACGCTGATCGTTCTTTGCGTGCTGCCGTTAGTGTTCCATGATTTCTATTTTGATATCCTGGAAACCAAATATCAGTTTTATAGTGTGGCTGCGATCGCGGCGCTTGTGATCATGGGCGGATATGGCCTGGCGAGCGGGAAGATGATCGAGTGGTTCTCAAAGTTTAATTTCCAGACATGGAGAAAGAGCATGAATGTGTGCGACTGGGCGATGCTGGCATTCTGGTTCTGCAACGTCCTTTCCTGGATATTCTGCAAAGATTGGAAATGGGAAGCGTTCTGGGGGACATCCGGACGTTATAATGGCGTGTTTCTTATGACCGTTTACATGGCTTCCTACTTTCTTGTAACCAGATTCTTTAAATTAAAACAATGGTATCTGGATGCATTCCTTGCAGTCGGTATCTTTGTATGCGTATTTGGAATCACGGATTATTTCCAGATGGATATTCTGGGATTTAAGGTAAACATGATGGATGAACAGAAAGCAATCTACACATCCACATTTGGCAACATCAATACTTATACGATCTATGTGGCGGCACTCTTAGCTGTTTCGATGGTTCTGTTCACACAGGAGAAGAACCAGAAGAGAATGCTCTGGTACTTCGGAAATATGGTATTATCAAGCTTTGCACTGATCATGGGTACCAGTGATAACGCGTACCTGTCCTTAGCGGCGATCTTTGGCCTGGCTCCGTTATGGTTATTCAGGACGAAGACAGGACTCCGCAGATATGTGATCTCCGCAGCCACATTTGTTACGGTGATCCTTTGCATCAATGGGATCAACCAGGCATATGCGTCTTCTGTACTTGGAATCGACAGTGCGTTTGGTCTGATTGCAAAGCAGAAATTCCTTCCGGTTCTTGCGGCACTTCTCTGGATCGCGAGTGCAGCACTTGTTGCTAGGAGCAGAAAGCCGCAGGCGCTGATGAACCGCACAAGCTCTGATGAGATGAATAAGATCGCGGTTTATATCTGGCTTGGCGTTATTGCTGTTGTGTGCCTTGGGGTTGTTTTTGTACTCTATGACGCAAACGCAGCGGGACATGCGGACAAATACGGTGCGATCAGTTCCTATGTCGTTTTTGATGATAACTGGGGAACACAGCGTGGTTATGTATGGAAGCGGGCAGTCGAGATCTTTACGAAGAAACTGACTCCGATTCAGAAGGTATTCGGATACGGCGCAGATACTTTTGCGCTTCTCATGCAGTACTATTTCCCGGCGGACATGCAGAATGGAAAGATGGTTATCTTTGACAGCGCTCATAACGAGTATTTGCATTATTTAGTTACCATTGGATTCGCCGGTATGGCATCTTATATTGTATTTATGATGTCTTCTGTTGTGGCTATGGCAAAGCGAATGAAAGAGCAGCCGGTCGTTGCGGCGGTTATGCTGGCTGTTTTAGCATACATGATCCAGGCGACTGTTAATATCAATCTGCCGATCGCTATGCCGATTATTCTGCAGCTGCTTGCTATGGGTGTTGGATGCAGGAAGACGGCGGTCAGTGAAGAAAAGAAAGACTGAGTAAGTAAATAAAACATATGAGACAATAATGGGGCAGGCAGATTTCTGCCCCATGGGAGGAAATATTATGATGCAGGCAGTCATCATGGCCGGTGGAAAGGGAACGAGACTGGCAGCACTTACAAAGGACGAGATTCCGAAGCCGATGGTTCCGGTTGCCGGAAAGCCGCTGCTTTTATGGCAGGTGGAGCGGCTGAAGGAGAACGAAATTACAGATATTATCATGGTGATCGGACATCTTGGCGATAAGATCAAGGAATACTTTGGTGATGGAGAAAAATTTGGTGTTTCGATCCGGTATTTTGAGGAGACAGAGCCGCTTGGAACAGCGGGATCTTTCTATTATTTAAAGGATATGATCCACGGGGATCGGTTTGTCATGATGTCCGGCGATCTGTTCTTTGATATCGATTTTCAGCGGATGATCCGCTTCCATGAAGAAAAAGGTGCGGTGGCGACGCTGTTTGTACATCCGAATGGGCATCCGTTTGATTCGGATCTTCTTGTGCTCGACAAAGATGACAAGATCACGGCGTTTGATTCCAAGCATAATGTGCGGGATTATTGGTATAAGAACTGCGTAAACGCAGGTATTTTTGTATTTGAAAAGAAGATCTGTGATTATGTTCCGGAGCCGGTGAAGAGGAACCTTGAGAATGATGTGATCAAGGGAATGTTAGAGGCGGGGGAGCCGATCTATGGATATTGCTCTCCGGAGTATGTGAAGGATGTCGGAACTGTGGACCGTGTAAACCAGACACTGGCGGATATTGAGCGCGGTGTAATTGCGGGAAAATGCCTTAGAAATAAGCAGCGCTGTATCTTTATGGACCGGGACGGTACGATCAACCAGTACAAAGGTCTTGTATACAAGGAAGAGGACTTTACGTTGGAGGGCTGCGCAGTCGACGCGATCCGGAAGATCAACCAGTCGGGAAGACTTGGAATCGTTATCACAAACCAGCCGGTGGTTGCGCGGGGACTCTGTGAGATCGAAGATGTAGAGAATATCCATAAAAAAATGGAAACACTTCTTGGAAAAGAGGGAGTGTTCCTGGATGATGTATTCTACTGCCCGCATCACCCGGATAAGGGATATCCGGAGGAGAATCCGGCTTACAAGATCCCGTGCGAGTGCAGAAAACCGAAGACCGGTATGATCCGGGAGGCGGCAGAGCGGTATAATATTGATCTCGCGGGCTCCTGGATGATCGGCGATACGACGATGGATATCCAGACCGGGATCAACGCAGGAATGCGTACGGCACTGGTACTGACCGGTGAGGCCGGAAACGATAAGAAATATGATGTGAAGCCGGATCTTGTCTGCAGGAACCTTCTGGATGCTGTAGAGAAGATTCTGCAGATGGATTAACATATTAGGAGAACAACTATGATCATTACACAGACCCCTTTTAGAATGTCCTTCTTCGGAGGCGGAACAGACTTCCCGGACTTTTATAAAGAACACGGCGGAGCCGTAATCTCAACAACATTTGATAAATACTGCTATGTAAATGTACGCCATTTACCGCGTTTTTTCGATTATTCCACAGAGCTTTCCTATTCTAAGATCGAGCGCGTGACAGATGTCAACGATATCAATCATCCGGCGATCCGGGAGGCGATGAAGTACTTGGATATGCAGGAAATCCGCCTTACCTACGAGGCAGACCTTCCGGCAAGATCCGGACTTGGAACGAGCAGCTCTTTTGCGGTCGGAATGTTAAACGCGTTCTATGCATTAAAGGGAAAATACGCGGATAAGAGAAAGCTTGCGGATGATGCAATCTATCTGGAGCGTGTTCTCTGCAGCGAGAGCGGTGGCGTCCAGGACCAGATCGCGGCGGCATTTGGCGGATTAAACAGGATCAACTTTAATGCTGATGGATACGAGGTAAATCCGGTTATTATCTCACCGGAGAGAAAGACACAGTTAAACCAGAACCTGATGTTGTTCTTTACCGGATTTTCAAGATTTTCCTCCGATATCCAGCAGACAACGGAAAAAGCGCTGGTAGATAAGCAAAAGCAGCTTCTTGAGATGCTGTCCCTGGTGGATGATGCGGAGAAGGTTCTCACATCCAAGACAGACCTCAATGAATTCGGAAGACTTCTCGATTATACATGGAAGCTGAAACGCGGAATCTCTAACCGGATCTCCACAGATTCCATCGATGGACTTTACGCAAAGGGAATAGCAGCAGGTGCTCTTGGCGGAAAGCTTCTCGGCGCCGGCGGCGGTGGATTCCTTCTCTTCTACGTAGAGGCGGATAAGCAGGAAGCAGTCCATAAGGCGATGGAAGAACTCTTATATGTTCCGTTTGAGTTCGAGAACAGCGGTACGAGAGTGATCCATTATACGCCAGAGACGTATGAGAAGAGATAAGTAAGAACTATGCATCTTAAAAGAGAAATCCAAGCTGGAAATACTGGCAATATCAGGTCAATTGGAGTTAAGGATTGTAAAAAGAGAAGAGAGATGTTATAATAAATCAAGCTGAATTTGTCATGCGCAGTCGAAGATTGCGCATGGCATTCTTATGGGAGTGAACTTCTGATAAGGATCATTATACGCAGTTACAGCTTTGACTTAAGGCGTTCGCAGGCATGGAAAAACAGAACGCTGTATTTTTATGTGCTTGGATTTTAACTGCTGACAGGCACGACTTTATTAGCCAAAAGATGAAGGATGAGCGAAATGACAAAATTCAAGCATGACCTGCTGTTACGAATTGTAAAGGTTCTGGATGCAGCACTGATTACGATACCGTTTGCACTGTGTTGGTATCTCTATTATGCGGAGCGTATATACTCTCCGTTTTATTCCAAAGGAAATATCCTTGTGGTTGCCCTGTTCTTCGTGGCATATATCACGTTCGGCCGGATCTATGATGCATTCCGAATGAGCATGCAGCGGGTATCGGAAGTAATCTACGCCCAGTTTCTTGCTGCAGGTGCCAGCGACCTTCTTATGTATGTTGTAATCTGGCTTCTCACAAAGCATTTGCCGAATATTCTTCCTGGAGTAGCGGCTCTTGTCGGACAGATCCTGCTCGCAGTGGTATGGGCATTTGGAGCAAATAAGTGGTACTTTTCAACATTTCCACCGCAGGAGACAGCCGTTATCTATGATGTCCGTCATGGAATGGAAAAGCTGATCAGCCAGTATGGCATGGATAACAAATACAAGGTAGTTTTAACTGCCAGTGCGGAAGAGTGTCTAAACGATCTTTCAATGCTGAATGGAATCAAGGTAGTATTTTTAAGCGGAATCCACAGTCATGATCGAAACATTATTTTGAAGTACTGCATTTCAAACAGTATCAATGTTTTTGTAATTCCAAGAATCGGAGACACGATCCTCTCCGGTGCCAGATCGATACATATGTTCCATCTTCCGATGCTACAGGTCAGTCGGTATTCTGCACAGCCGGAGTATCTGTTTATGAAGCGTGCAATTGATATCGTAGTGTCATTAATTGCCGCAATTATCTTAAGCCCGGTATTTCTGATCACTGCGATTGCAATCAAAGCAACCGATCACGGTCCGATCTTTTATAAACAGGTGCGTCTCACAAAGGACGGAAAAGAGTTTAAGATTTTGAAATTCCGCAGTATGCGTGTCGATGCAGAAAAAGACGGAGTTGCACGTTTGTCCACAGGTGAAAACGACAATCGTATTACATCGGTTGGAAAGATTATCCGCGCATGCAGGGTCGATGAGTTACCGCAGCTCTTCAATATCTTAAAAGGAGATTTAAGTATCGTGGGACCGCGCCCGGAACGTCCGGAGATTGCATCCCAGTACTATAAGGAGATGCCTGAGTTTGCACTTCGTTTACAGGCAAAAGCGGGACTTACAGGTTATGCGCAGGTTTACGGAAAGTACAATACTACGCCGTATGACAAACTGACGATGGATCTGATGTATATCGCTCATCCGAGTATTGTTGAGGATTTAAAGATTATGCTATCCACAGTGAAGATTTTATTTTTACCAGAGAGTACAGAAGGCGTGGCAGAAAATCAGATTACTGCAATGGAGTCCTCCAAACGTTAACAGTACATATCTTTAAAAAATGTAAGATGTAAAAGGTCACAACGAAGGTCGGATATATTGATCGCCAATGTGAAAAGTTTATATGAGCGAAGTTGCAAGGCTCAGGCTCCTCGAAGTTGAGTCTGAGTCTTTTGGGTGAAAAAAGGAAATAAGAGATGTTAGTTAGTGTAATTATGCCGACATACAACTGTAGCAGGTATATTTTGCAGTCGTTAGACTCGGTGATTGCCCAAACCATTACCGATTGGGAAGTTCAAATTATAGATGATTGCAGCACTGATAATACTGCAGAAGTGCTGAAACCATATTTGGAAAAATATCCAAATATTCACTACTATGTTCTTTCACAGAATAGTGGCCCGGCAGTGGCTAGGACAGCGGCTATAAAACGAGCAACAGGAAAATATATTGCTTTTTTGGATAGTGATGATCTATGGAAACCAGACAAGTTAGAGAAACAAATTGAATTCATGAAAAAAACTGGAGCTAAATTCAGTGCAACAGGTTACAGATTAATGGACGAAAGTGGCAGCGACCTGCATACAGCCTATATACCACCTAAGAAAACCGATTATAAAAAGATGATTCGGCTTTCTAATCCAATCGGTAATCTAACTGTAATGTACGATCAGGAAGCATTGGGAAAATTTCAGGTACCACCTATCAAAAAAAGAAATGATTTCGCTCTGTGGCTGAAAATATTAAAAGAAATAGATTATTGTTACGGCATGGAAGATGTTCTCGGCACATATCGAATGGGACGTGTTGGATCGGTATCAAGTAATAAACTGAAGCAAGCAAAGTACCACTGGCAACTTTATCATGAAATAGAAGGGCACAATGTGTTGCGCAGTTTATATGAAATGGTGTGTTGGGCATGGGTAAAAGGTACTGGTATCGGAATTAATAAAAGAAACACATAACAAGCAAATGCGTTTATATAAAGCCTTACTAGAATACATGTGTTATATTAATTCTACCGAAGAGCACATGGTAAAAAGGAATGTAATATGAAAAAAGTTTGCGTTATTGGTCACTTTGGTTTCGGCAAGGAGCTATTGAACGGGCAGACAATAAAAACAAAAACTGTGACCATAGAATTAGAGAAACAGTTAGGCAAGGATCAAGTTGTTAAAATTGACACTCATGGGGGGGCAAGAGTTTTTCTAGGGATTATTTGCAAAATGTTGAAAGCGTTTTGTTATTGTGAAAATATAATTGTATTCCCTGCGCACAATGGAGTTAGAGTATTTGTGCCACTATGTGTATTCTTGAACTTTCTTTTCCGTAGAAAACTTCATTATGTAGTGATTGGTGGATGGATAGACAGTTTTTTAGAACAGCATTATGTCCTTTCAAAAATGTTAAAAAATTTCACAGGGATTTATGTAGAAACTCAATCTATGAAATGTGCATTAAAACAAAGGGGATTGTCCAACGTTGTAGTGATGCCAAATTTCAAAGATATTCCAATTTTAAAAAAATCAGAGTTGGTTTATTCAACTTTAAAACCTTATCGTGTATGTACTTTTTCTAGAGTGATGAAAGAAAAGGGGATTGAAAACGCAATTGATGCAGTCAAAAACGCAAATGCAAAGGCTGGGGAAAATTTATTTACATTGGATATATTTGGGCAAATAGATACAGCACAGGTGCAGTGGTTTGAAAATCTGAAAGCAAATTTTCCAGAGTATATCAGTTATAAAGGTTTAGTCCCATTTAATGAAACAGTAGATACATTGAAAAACTATTATGCGTTACTATTCCCAACTTATTATGACGGTGAGGGATTTGCAGGGACTCTATTGGATGCAATGGCAGCAGGAATTCCATCAATCGTAAGCGACTGGAAATATAACTCAGAAATTGTTGTTCAGAATATAACTGGAATTTTAGTAAAACCAATGGACACGGATGCACTTACATCTGCATTAGAATCTACCCTTACGGATTCGTGGAATGCAATGAAAGGAAACTGCATCCATGAATCTTATAAATATATTCCGTCCATAGCAATACAAACACTGATAAATAAGTTATAAATAAAAAACACATAAATTTACAAAACACTTTGAATTTAGTGATATAAATGAACAAATAAACAATGATAATGTTCTAATATTTCCTCGACATTTTTTATAGATTTGATTCAAATAAAAGTCCCTCTACATGATTAATTTGGTGAGTATTTCAAAAAAATGACTGCATATTACAACTGAGTAGTCAATGCTGTAAAAACAAATAAACGATATAGTATTGTCTCTAAGCAAAAAAAGGAAAGGAACTACGCTATATTGGCATCGAACATGGCGTAAAGAAGATAATGAAAAATATCTCTCGGAAAATTGTATTATATATTGATATGATGGAACGTGGTGGTGCACAGCGAGTTGTAGCAAACCTAGTACAATATTTTTCAGAGCAAAGAATATCTACAGTTTTGGTAAACGACTTTAAACTAGAAGATAGCAAACCCCAATATACAGTTAATCCAGCGGTAAAACGATATTATCTGAGAGATTGTTTGAATGGTAATGTGCTATTGAAGAATATTGAACGCATAGTTCATTTGAGAAGAATTATAAAAGAAGAAAAACCAGATGTAGTTCTCTCTTTTCTTGGAAGACCAAATGAACGAATGTTGCTTGCAACAATTGGCTTAAGAACGAAAAAGATTGTTTCTGTTCGGAACGATCCTAATCATGAGTACTCGTCAAGAGGTTTTTTTAAATGGTTTGCAAGAAATTTATTTAGGCTAGCGGATGGCTGTGTTTTTCAGACAGAAGATGCTGCATGCTATTTCCCTGAGTCCGTTCAAAAAAAAGCAACAATAATCCTAAATCCAGTTGATTTGAAATTTTTCAATATAACTAGGTCAAAACATCCACAGAATATTGTAACAGTTGGTCGATTGGAAGCTCAAAAAAATCAAGAACTTCTTATAAAAGCATTCGCTGAAATCTCTAAAGACTTTCCTGATGAAAAGCTTATAATCTACGGAGAAGGATCATTAAAAAGTGAATTAGAAAAACTTTGCCAAAAGTTACAGATTGAAAATAAGGTAAAAGTACCTGGGAATATTTCAGACGTGGAAATTGCACTCTCGAATGCAAAAATCTTTGTCCTTCCATCGAATTATGAGGGACTTCCTAATGCCTTAATGGAAGCGATGGCAGTTGGGATACCTTGCATTTCAACAGATTGTCCCTGTGGAGGTCCAAAGATACTGGCAAAAAAAAATAATGCACTTCAATTAATACCGGTCAACGATAAAAATTCTCTAGTGGCTGTCCTTAGAACTTTTTTACAAGAATCCGAAGTTCGAGAATTTTTCGCTGAAAATGCAAAAGATAGAGCGGAATCCTTTAGACCGGAGCAGATTCTGATTCAATGGAAGCAATATCTGTTTCAAGAGAAATTGTGATAACTGGAGGTCTATCGGTTGATAATATATATATGGAATTATATTTCAATACTATTATACGCAAAAATTTTTAAAAGAAGAACTTTTTGTATGCTTGTTTCAATGCAAATGTTTTTGATTTTGGCATTACGGGCAGATAGCGTTGGTGTTGACCTAACAACATATAAAGAAGCATTTGATTATATTTCAACATTAACATATACAGACGTATTATCACGAATCAGAATACTTCACACTGCATTGCTTCCGCATCCATTCGATATGGAAAGCGGCTGGATGATACTAAATTGGCTGATTTCCGTACTGGGTTTTAATTTTCGTATACTTCTTGTTATATGTGCAGCAATTAACATGTATGCCATCGGAACACTTATATATAGGTACTCTCGGATTCCATGGATGAGTTTTTGCATTATAGCAAGTATGAATACATATTTTTACATGTTTGGAATCTTGCGACAATCATTAGCATTGAGCTTTGTGATTTTAGCTATTGAAACATATGTTAAAGGGAACAAAATCAAACCATTTTTATTTTGGATTCTTGCTTTTCTGATTCACCGGACAGCATTATTATCAATTGTTTTATTTATTATATTAAAATGGGATTGTAGAAAAAAAATAATGTATAAATGTATTCTATTAGGATGGATTCCATTTGTTGCAAGTACATCTATCATTTATTCAACTGCAATTTCGCGTCTTATGTCCCTTTTCCAAAAGGCATATATTGGGCATGGGGCTATATTTAATAACTTAATGCTCTTGTTACTTTTAATTGGAGTTTTTATCTGGTTTTTTTTTAGTTTTCATAATCTATCAACTACTATGGAAACATTATGTATATGGGGCACAGTCGCAGGTATTTATTGGGAAACAATAGGTATGTATAATGATGTTTTAGCAAGAAGTATCCAATATTTTTTGATTTTTGTTTCTTTATCAGTACCAATGGTATTGTCCTATTATCCAATAAAAAAAACATCATGGATAGGTTCATTTGCAATATACATATTACTATTTATATATATGATTTATTCATTAAGAAACTCTATTCTTGTTCCATATAAAATAATACTTTGGTGAGAAAAATGTTAAAAGTAATACAATTTATTCACGGGTTAAACATGGGTGGAGCCGAAACACTGGTTAAAAACTACGCATTGATGATGAACCCTAAAAAGTTTGATACAACCATTTTGTGTTTGGAACATTGCAATTCTCCGTATGAAAAAGTTTTGTCAGATGCGGGTATTAAGGTTATCTATATATGTGACCTTATGAACACATCCGAAAAAAAAGGTGTGTTCTACAAAATACTTAATCATTATCTTAGATTTTATTATGTTAAAAAGGAGATCCATCGATTATCTCCGGATATTATTCACACTCATTTAACATTAAATCAGTATATCAAGTATGCAAGACCAGATTCTGGAACGCGTATTTTTTACACACAACATAATGATGTTCTCAGATGGCAAAGCAAATGGTTGAAGGATGTAAAAGCTTTAAAATGGATTACAAAACATTATCAGACACGTTTGATTGCGTTGAATATTCAAATGAAACAAGAATTGGACAAATTATTTGGCCAGGAAATTGTGACAATTTTAAATAATGGTATCAACCAAAGTTTATACCAACATCCGTTTGATAAGGTTCAGAAAAGGAATGAACTTTGTTTGCCCAAAGACGCATTTATAATAGTCCATGTAGGACGATTTAGTCCAATAAAGAATCACAATTTCCTCGTTGATGTTTTTGCCGAAATAAAGAAAAAGGAAAAAAATGCTTTCCTTCTTCTGATTGGAAAAGGCGAAACAGAAAATGCAGTAGTTAAAAAATTAAACGCTCTGAAATTGAAAAATTCTTATAAAATTCTTCATGACCGTATTGATGTTCCTCAAATTCTACAAGTATCCGATGCTGCTTTATTTCCTTCTTTCTCAGAAGGGTTGCCGCTTACTTTAGTTGAAATGCAGGTGGCTGAATTACCATGTATTGTATCAGATACGATTACAAAAGATGTTTGCATTTCGAATAAAATTTGCTACAAGAGTTTGAAGGAATCGCCACTAAAATGGGCAGAAAAGCTAATCGAACTTGTCGCAAGTAAAGAACCGATTCAATATAACAATCTAGAAGAATGGGATTTGCACCATAGCGTGCGCTGTTTAGAAAGAATGTATGAAGGAGAACAATAATTGGCTGAAAACAGGACCCAAAAAGCAATGGTAAATTCCATTGTTACACTATTGTGCCAAATGGCTTACCTTATAGTCAGTTTTATATGCCGAACCATTTTCACCAACTCATTGGGAGCTGAATATTTAGGAATAAGTGGATTATTTTCAAATATTCTCACCATCCTAAGTTTCGCAGAATTGGGAATCGGTAATGCATTAGTATATCGCATGTATACGCCATTAGAAAAAAATGATCGCGAAAAAATGATTGAATATATGCGACTTTACAAAAAAATTTATCATCTGATTATCGGGGTGATTCTATTTGTCGGACTACTTCTTATTCCTTTTATTCCATCAATGGTTGTTGCACCGAACGTAAAAGAGAATGTGAGTCTATTATATATCTTATATTTAGGGCAGACACTAGTAACATATATACTTGTTTATAAAAAATCAATTTTTATAGCAGATCAGAAGAGTTATATTGTAAACATCTGTACTCAGCTGTTTAATCTTGCTATGAATATTGTTCAGTGCATTTTTTTGGTTATAACGCACAATTTTATAATATACTGTTTTCTAAATATTATATTTAATTTGGCTAACAATATTTTCTGCGCATATTTAGCCAACAAAAAATACCCTTATATAAACGATAATCCAAATAGCTCTTTAGGAATTGCTGAAATCAAAACTTTATTTACTGATGTAAAAGGTCTTCTTCTCACTAAAATTGCAAGTACGGCATTCAGTGGAACAGATAATATTTTTATTTCAGCATTTATAGGTATCCGCTATGTTGGTATTTTATCCAATTATACGGTGTTCAGTGGTATCGTAAACAGTGTGATGAATAAGATTTTTGGTGCTATGACTGCATCCATTGGAAATTTGATAGCTAGTGGAAAAGAAGAACGAATAGAGGGTGTTATAAAAAAATTATTTTTTTTAAACACGGCACTTTATGGATATTTGTGTCTGGGTATGATGGTTCTTCTTCGAGAATTTGTAACGCAGATTTGGTTAAACACAGAATATTATCTTCCCCAGATTATTATATCATTTGTCATTATCGAGTTATTTCTTCGTAGTATTCATTACCCATTATATATAACTCGAACAGCAATGGGGTGCTTTTCCGAATATGCGGAATTATTTGCTGTTGCTGCGGTTTTAAACATTATATTGGATTTTATTCTTGTTAAACCACTTGGGATATCCGGACTATATATCTCTACAATCGTTTGTCAAGGAATTACGTATATCGTAGATATATGGGTTGTTTACCATCAGCAGTTAAAAAAGTCTGTTTTAAACTATTTCAAGATGGTTGTGGTATGGCTTGTTTTTCTATCAATAAATGGCTTTGCCATGACTAAGATAGTTAATCTAATTACAATTTCTGGCTTAGCTGGATTTATACTACGCGGCTTAGCGATTTCAGGCATTTATGCCATTTTTTTTCTGTTTACATTTTCGCACTCTGAAGAATTCGGATATTATCGAAACATGATAACGCGATTAGCTATTAAAAAGTAAAAAATATTATCCATTAATTAAACATAAAGGAGCTATATGCGAGATACAACTATTTTGATTCGGTTTGATGATATTTGTCCAACAATGAATTGGTCAGAATGGAAACGTGCTATTACAATTTTAGATCGATATAATGTAAAACCTTTAATAGGTGTAATACCCCAATGCCAGGACAATGAACTGATGATTGATGAAGCACGAAATGATTTCTGGAATTATATAAAAGAATTGCAATGCAAGGGTTATACGGTTGCGATGCACGGATTTCTCCATAAATATGATACAAATACACATGGCATTGTAAATATTACACCTCACTCAGAATTTGCTGGTCATACTTATGAAGATCAATATGAAAAAATTCGTAAAGGCAAAGAAATTTTGAATGGGCACGGAATTTTTACAGATATCTTTTTCGCGCCATCCCATTCATATGATGAAAATACTTTACGAGCATTAGCTGCCAATGGATTTAAATATATTTCTGATGGAAAAAGTAGTAGACCATTCATGCGGCAGGGGATTTTGTGTATACCCTGTCGTTCATCAGGATGTCCTAAAATTCGACGAAAAGGATATTATACAGCAGTATTTCATGCTCATGAATGGGTGCGCCCTGATAAAGCAGATGGATATAGAAATCTTGAAGAGCTTTGTCAAAAATATACAAATGACATTGTAGATTTCGATGAATATGTAAAACGAAAAAGTGGAAATCCACAGTGGCAAAAATTAAATGAAAGAGTTTTTTTAGTTTGGGAATACAAAATGAAACCTGTTTTGAGGAAAATAAAACACTTATTTTAAGACAGTAAATTTAAACTATCTGCAATAGCAATGCTGTAAATTTGCATTTACCAGCAGTATAAAAAAGGAGAACCGATGCGTAATGTAAATGTTTTAAGATTTATTATAAAGTTTTTTAGAAATTCAAAAATTCGATTTGGCTATTTGAATGAACTTGGATTGTACAATCATCTTTCGGATGACAAGTATGTCCGCAAAGAATGGAAAGTGAATTTTGGAACAGAACTCAATTTGGAAAATCCAAAAACATTTAACGAAAAACTTCAATGGTTAAAAATAAACATACATAAAGCAGAATATACTATGATGGTGGATAAATATGCTGTAAAGAAATATGTCGCAGAAAAAATAGGTAGTAATTATATTATTCCTACGTTAGGAGTATGGGACAGTTTTGAGAAAATTAATTTTGATGAACTTCCACAAAAGTTTGTTCTGAAGTGTACTCATGATTCTGGTGGACTTGTCATTTGCACAAACAAAGATCTTTTAAATAAAAAAGAAACTCAGTTGAAATTGACTAGATGCCTAAAAAGAAAATATTATTATTGTCATCGTGAATGGCCTTATAGGAACGTCCCACCCAAAATCATTGCAGAAGAGTATATGCAAGACGGGAAAAACAAAGCTCTTACTGATTATAAATTCTATTGTTTCAACGGTATACCTCAATATTTATATGTATCAATAGGCTTAAACGATCACTCAACCGCTCGTATGAGTTTTCTAAATACAGATTGGACATTTGCGAATTTTGGACGAACAGATTACAAACCGCTTGAAAGTCTTCCACCCAAACCTGACAAATTAAATGAAATGTTAGAGATTGCAAAGGTTCTTTCCAAAGATATTCCATTTTTAAGAGTGGATTTATATGAAATTAATGGCAAAATTTATTTCGGTGAACTTACATTTACGCCTTGTGCTGGAATGATGGCATTTGATCCGCCCGAAGCTGACTTAGAAGTTGGAAAGATGTTAGATATTTCCTATCTTATATCCACAAATGCTAAATAGTCGCTCATACCATTAATATTCTTTTGATATTTTCATTTAGCTATCGTCCAATTTTCAATTTGGACGATAGCTAAATGCCAATCCGCTACAAATAAAACTCCTTATACCACTCCGCAAACTTCCGTAACCCATCCCGAATCCCAATCTGCGGACGGAATCCATAATCTCTTTCGAGCGCTTCGCTATCCGCATAAGTTACCGGAACATCTCCCGGCTGCATCGGTACAAGCTCTTTGTGCGCGTCAAAATCATAATCTTCCGGTAATACTCCAGCCCGGACGAGCTCCTGCTGCAGGGTATCGATATAATCAAGGAGATTCTCCGGGGTGCCACCGCCGATATTATAAACAGCATATGGTGGGATTGGTAAACCATCATCTCCATTTTTCTTCTGGGGTGCGCCTTCCATGACCCGACGTACACCCTCCACAATATCATCAATATAAGTGAAATCTCGTTTGCAATTTCCGTAGTTGAAGATCTTTATCGTTTTTCCCGTGCACAAATTATTTGTTGCGGAGAAATAGAACATATCTGTTCTTCCGGCCGGACCATAAACCGTAAAAAAACGAAGGCCGGTAGACGGAATATTGTAAAGTTTGGAATAAGCATGCGCCATCAGCTCATTGCTTTTCTTGGTCGCTGCGTAAAGCGATACCGGGTTGTCGACTTTGTCATCGGTGCTGAATGGAACCTTCGTATTTCCGCCGTATACAGAGGAACTGGAAGCGTATACAAGATGTTCCAGATTCTTATCATTTCGGCATGCCTCTAGAATGTTGAAGAAACCGATTAGGTTGCTGTGCAGATAAGCTTCTGGATTTGTAATACTGTAGCGGACGCCTGCCTGAGCGGCCAGATTTACAACGACTGCAAATGCATATTGGTTGAACAGCTTGTTGATCAGTGCCTGGTCCGCAATGTCTCCCTTAATAAAAATCCATTGATTCTTTCTGTCCATGCCATCCTGTTCAAATGTATCCTGAATGTCTTTCAGACGCCATTCTTTTAATTCAATCGGATTATAATCAGTCATACAGTCGATGCCTACGATTACTGATTCCGTAGTCTCTCTTAAAAGTCTTTTACACAGATTACTTCCAATAAATCCTGCAGCTCCGGTGACCAGAATTGCTTTTCCATTTAGATCGACCGGCTGTTTTTCTATTCTTTCCATCATCTTCTCCTAATCTCTCTGGAACAGATCTCTTGTATATACTTTTTCCTGAACATCGTCTAGGGCATTGTCGTAGCGATTTGCTAAAATACATTTACTCTCTTCTTTGAATTTTTTCAAATCATTTACAACTCTGGATCCAAAGAATGTTTCTCCGTCCTTTAATGTCGGTTCATAAATGATAACGGTGGCGCCCTTGGCCTTTATACGCTTCATAACGCCCTGAATCGAGGACTGGCGGAAGTTATCACTATGGCTCTTCATAGTCAGCCTGTAGACGCCTACGATCGTTTCGTGCTGCTCCTCTTCCGCCTTAGCACTATAGCTCTCGTTTGCCTCATATGCACCCGCAATCTCAAGAACACGATCCGCAATGAAATCCTTTCTGGTCCGGTTGCTCTCCACGATTGCTTCGATCAGATTTTCCGGAACATCTGCGTAATTTGCAAGAAGCTGTTTCGTGTCTTTCGGCAGACAATATCCGCCATAGCCAAAACTCGGATTGTTATAATGAGTCCCAATTCGCGGATCCAGGCATACGCCATCAATGATCTGTTTTGTATTTAAATGTTTAGACTCAGCATAGGTGTCCAACTCATTAAAATAGGAAACACGGAGTGCAAGGTATGTATTGGCAAAAAGTTTTACAGCCTCGGCCTCGGTGAATCCCATAAACAAAGTAGCAATGTGCTCTTTGATTGCGCCTTCCTGAAGAAGGAAAGCAAATGTGTGAGCAGCTTTTACAGTTTCTGGATCAGCTTCATCGCATCCAACGATGATCCGGCTCGGATACAGGTTATCGTACAGGGCCTTAGATTCCCGTAAAAATTCCGGGGAGAATAAAATATGATCATTACGGAATTTTTTGCGAACACTCGTCGTATATCCGACCGGGATTGTGGATTTGATCACCATCCATGGCATATGTTCGGTACCTGCATTGGCGGCTTCAACCAGCTCAATTACAGATTCCACGGCTGATGTATCAAAATAGTTTTTCTTAGAATCGTAGTTCGTCGGAGCTGCAATCACCACGATATCTGCCGCACGGTAAATCTCCCAGGCCGGATTGCTCTCATCCATCGCCTGACTATTTAATACACATGTCAGATCCAACTCTTTTTCTGCCAGATATTTTTCGATATAGTCATCCTGGATCGGCGAGATCCGGTTATTGATCTTCTGGACCTTTTCCTCGATGATATCAATAGCCGTAACAGGATTATGCTGCGCCAGGAGCGTGGCAATCGAAAGTCCTACATAGCCCGTACCGGCAACAGCGATCTTTAATGGCGATACCTTTTCCAGAGAAATATTGGAACTTTCCTGGAACATATCCGTAATATCAAAATTTAAAACGCGGGCCAGTTCCTCCAGCTGCGCGATCGAAGGCGTGTACTCTTCTGCCTCAAGCTTGGAAAGAACGGAACGGTTCATACCGGTCAAGTCCGCAAGCGCCTGCTGGGAAAGTTTTTTCTGTTTTCTGGCAGAGACGATGGTGACTGCCAGAAGATGGTTGGATAATTTTTTCATTTTGGGGTCCTCTCATATTTTACGATGTTTAAAACAACATTATTGGGTTCGTTTAAATTTATATAGTCAGTATACATGAAATATTGATCGGATGCAAGGATAAAGTTTGATGTTTATAGTAACAACAATGTAGATGATATGTCAGTTGCGGTCCACTTTGATCACCCAATATGCATAGGTATCCCTTTGGATGATCGATTGCCACAGCTGTATATTGCTCACCTGTGAAGGTGGTTTTCTATAATTGGATGAGGATAGCCTATTGACGTCACAAAAAAGTTGTGCCATAATTGTATTAACCAAAAGGTTAATTTGAAAGGCGATGCGTTAGTGGAAATAACATATACTAATAATAAAGTAAAAAAATACTTTGAAGACTATAATAAAATGCAAAAGAAAATACCTTTTGAATGGGTAAAAACTATAAAAAAGCATATGGATCGCTTAAAAGCAGCAGAGTGTTTTGGAGATTTTTTAGCATTAGTATTAGGAAAACCGGAACCACTTGAAGGGTATCAGCAAATTCGGTATTCGTTACATGTGGCACCAAATGCCAGATTGATTATTGAACCAAATGCAACGCAAGATACTATTATGATTTGTACTGAAATTGAAGTGGAAGGAGTGAGTGATTACCATGGCAGCAAAGAAAATTGGTATATCTCGTGATCTAATAATTCATCCCGGAGAAACTATTGCCGATGTGTTAGAAGACCGTGGAATTACGCAGGCTGAGTTGGCATCAAGAGCTGGGGTTTCTCCGGCTTATGTAAGTAATGTGATTGCTGGAAAAAAAGGGATATCTGCAAACTTTGCGATGGGATTAGAATATGCATTAGGAGTACCAAAGTCTTTTTGGTTGAACCTTCAGGCAAATTATGAGGCGGAACTTTTAGAAATAAACGAAGAGCAAACAATTACTGATGAAGAACGTAGTGTACGAGAAGATTTAAAGGATATTGTAAAATATTTAAGGCAAAGAGGAATGATGCCTACAGGAGAAAATAAAGATGATTCCATTCTTTCTTTGCGAAAGGTTTTACAAATTAGTGATATAGCAAATTTGAAAGAAATGATTCCAGCGGGTGCTTTTCGTATGGCGGGTAATGCCACGGTAAATCCAAATGTGCTGGGCGCATGGATTCGTCTGTGTCAGCTTGCTGGAAACGATAAAATCATATCGGTTAAATTTGAAAAAAAATATACTACTGATTTAATTCATGAAATAAAAAGTATTATGTGCTGTAAAAACGCAGTGATACAAAGAGATTTAAAAAATGTAATGGAGAAATACGGAATAGATTTTTCAGTTGCAAAAAATTTCAGAGGTGCTCCTGTGCAAGGATATATTTCTCAAAAAAGTGATGGCATATATCAAATGGTTTTGACTATAAGAGGGGCATTTGCCGATATCTTTTGGTTTTCCTTATTCCATGAAATCGGCCATATTGTTAATGGAGATATAGGAAAAAATCTGAAATTTTTAGACTATGGTAATGATCAAGACAAAGAATTAGCTGCTGACCTTTTTGCAAGCAATATGCTCTTGTCTCCTGAAAGCTATGAAATGTTTATTCAAAAAAAGGATTTTTCTATTGAAGCAATTTGCAGATATGCTGAATCTCAAAATGTAATGCCATATATCGTTATAGGGCGCCTGCAAAAAGAAAAATATTTAGATTATAAAATGTATAGCAAGTATAAATTGAGATATAAGTGGAGTGACTAGATGAAATGCTTTTGTTTAAAGTTGTTGATCTGATTATTTAGAACTTGAAATTTTACATCAGAAATTAGTAATAAACCCAAAAATTGAAGGGGGCTAACATTAATGCGTTTTTGCGACTTTTTTATTTCGTACAAAATTGGACTTAAAGGGATAAAAAATATTATTCCGTATACCCAATTGCCACTATATCGAAAACTCGCCATCATCCTTATTTTCATAATATCACTATCTGGAATGTTATTGCCATTTTTTTACCAACCAACTCCAGATCCGATTATGCCAATAGTAATGATACTGTTTGTAATCATTTTTTCATTTATTGATTCAAAAAAGGAAAATCAAGAGCACATGCTTCAAGAACACTATGCTCCTTATTCTATGAAAAGAATCAATATGACTATTGAAATTTTGAGGGAATATGGTATCGACTATTCAGATACAAGCTCCATTGATTCACTAATTTCAGAAGCGCAAACAGCTCAAGTGGATAGTGATTTTTTTCAGCCTTTAAAGAAAACTTTTCAACTATTTGGGGTAATAATTGTCCCTATTGTTATTTATGTAGCACAAAAAATGATAGATGGAGCTATTCAAAATAATACGATGGAGACGGCTATAGATGTAATTACTATTTCAATACTATTTTTTTTAATAGCTCATGTGATTGCCTCTATTATAAAAATTTTAGTCTATCGTGATTATAACAAATATAATGATTTGATTTATGATTTGCGCCAAATAAAAATTTTCCATACCGCTAATAGGTCCCGATTTTAATGATTTTCCGCAGCTTCTTAACTAAACAAACGCCTACAAAAACAACGCTATTTTTCAAAAGTAAATTTCAGTACAGCGCTAAATTCCACCGATCAGCATCAAAATACTTTGTTGCTATACCTGTTTCATACTAACACATATAAGTTGTTAGAAATATAGCGAAAACAAATAGAACATACGCGATAAAGGAGAAACTTCATGTTTGGTAATGTTGTCTATTATGACAAGATAAAAATTGATGAATATAGATCTGTAATAAAAGGACAAAAAAATTTAGATGTTGAAGAATATGAGATATTGAATGATAAAAGTGTTCAAGTTGATTTGAAAGCTTTAGGCGTTGATGCAAAAGCAAGTAAATCATATAAGGCAAAAGTTCAAGAAAGTTTGCTATATAATTGCGATAAATTTGAAAAACTCTTGAAGGGAAGAGACGATTATTTCGATTTTACACAATCACCAGATTATGACCTTACTACTATGCGTAGAGGTAGTATAATAAAGTTGGATGGTTACATTAAAGTACCCGAAGAATTCGATTATACCCAAACCATAGATAAGTTCAAACCAATGTTGATTACATCATTAACTGAAAATAATATGGACCAATCGGAACAGGCTGCATTAGAAGTGTTTCTTGATACATCTGATACCAAAATTCCAATTTTAATCGATTTCGGCGAAGAGTTAATGTGTTCTAAACTTATATCTAATAATATGTTAGTAAAATATGAGGACATGGAAGAATATGAAGAATTAGAAGTTACAATTATTGCAAGAATCACTTCTGGTAATATGGTAAATTCGAAGAAGCCTTTTTATGATCCATTAAAAGATTTTATGACATTAAATCGAGCAATGAGAAGAAGTATTAGCGGAAGATCCGATGGATTATATGAGATTTATGCCGATAGAGATTACAGAACAATTGAGGTTTTAGCCATTTATCAGTAACTGTAATTTATAAGTGCAATCGGCGAACTCCACCAGACGGTTTTGCGGAGCAAAACGGACGCGATGCGGAGCAAGCAAGTCCGGGGTCAACGACTTCATCAGAGCCTTTGAGAAGTGCGATAAACTTTCCTATCCACTTCTAGAAGGGATCACGAATTATGCCATTTCCGAGCTGGTTCACGGTCATGTTCCCGGAAGTAACAGCCGCAGTTCTGAATACGAGCGGCCTGATTTTGAGTGGGTATTCAGGTAGATGAAGGAACGTAAAAACATGACGCTTACTTATCTCTAGAACCGCTATCAGAAAGACTGCCGGGCGAAAGAAACAAAGCCATACCAGTATCGACAGTTCTGTGAACTCTACAACAAGTGGTGTGAAGATTACTATGAAATCCTTCACATCCCGGCTGTTATCGGACAGAAGATGGAAGTCGATTTCGCTGGTAAGACCTTTAAACTGTTCGATAAGATCTCCGGAGAGATCACCAGCATTGTTGTTTTTGTGGCGGTCCTTGCATCGTTGGTCTTTATAAGAGAAGGACTGAATGTCTGCATCCTCGGTCCGTTCGACAGCGGAAAATCTTGCCTGGTAAAGATACTCGGTATTTAGGCCTGCCTGAAATACCGCACAAGCTATCACCATTGTGAGGAGCTTCTAGAGAGCATGGTAGCCTTGAAACAAACAGACTATCAGAAGTACCAGAAGAAAGTGCGTTTCTTCAAGAAGTTGGATCTTCTGATCATAGATGATTTTCTCTTGCACACAGTAACTGATGAGCGCGAAATAAAGGTCTTATTTGAGATCATGGAAAAGCGCAGTGAACTCTGCAAGAGCACAATCGTATGTTTACAGCGCGAGCAAAACAGCTGGGCATCTATGATCCTTAATGATGAAGAGTCCGCCAACTCGATTCTGAAACGAGCAACGAAGCATTACACTGTGGTAATAAGTAAGCGCCCAGCCATAGGGCGTACTCAATCAAAGAAATCTGGCACCCTATGCAAGGATGCCAGATATGCGAGCGTTTTACTCTATGCTATTTACATGTTTCCTGATCCAGCTTGCCCCATGGGGCAAGCTGCTCTAACTCATCATCTGACATTTCGCCGCTTGGACGATGGTCCAAAAGAAACGCCAGATACTTATGCGTATCAAGTTCATTGGCCTTTGCTGTTTCTATCATGGAATAGATCTTCATGCTGGCGTCTGCCCCAGCGGGTGTATCACTGAAGAGCCAGTTCTTACGACCTACTACTAATGGACGAATGCTATTCTCACTGAGATTATTGCTGAGACTGCAGGCGCCATCTTTCAGATAGTTCATCATAAACGAACGGCATCCATTGGAATAGTTGATCGCCTGGATGATACGATCCCCGGATTCCGGATGCAGTTGATCGAGCCACGACAAAAAAGCCTCTATGACAGGTTTTTGATCCTTCAGACGGCGATTATAGGTTTGCTTCAGAGACAGTCCCTTTTCGCGATAAGAGCGCTCGTATTCAAACAGTTTATTACAGTATAGAAATCCCTGGACAGAGGGATGCGTATAATCCTTTTCATGTCCTTTCGGGATCGCCCGGAGCCAGTAGCGTCTCATGTGTGCCCAGCAACAGCAGCGCTGTACTTCCAGTACTTTGTTGTATCCCTTATAACCATCTGTCATGAGATAGTAGCCAGGTTCTGCACCTGCAAGAAATTCAGCAGCATGACTGCCGGCCCTGGTCGGAGTATAGTTATACAGGATGATGGGGACATCTCTGTCCTCACCGCTGCGCATCAGCCAGACGTAAGATTTACTCTGGGGTCTGCGCCCTTCTTCCTTTAGGACCTGGATCAGTGTTTCATCTGCCATCAGGTACCGGCGTTTTAAGAGCTTTTGATGCAGATATTCATACATCGGCTGAAAATAATTCTCTGCGCAATAAATGATCCAGCGGGCCATGGTTGTCCGGCTGATCTTCACTTCCAGATGTTCGAAGTCTTTTTCCTGACGGTACAGCGGCATGGACATGACGGATTTAAAATACATTACATGTGCCGCAAGACCGGAAGATACGTAACTTCCGGGAATCAGTGCAGTTTTTCCTTCATCCTTGATGAATTGAGGTTCTTCTGTTTCTTTGCATTTCGGGCATTCATAGGTGGTCGCATAATAATCAATGCGTTCCAGCTTTGGTTCTGTATAACGCAGTTCTGTCCAGATGAGTTCATGACCGATGGGAACCATAGCGGTTCCGCAGACAGCGCATGTTTTCTGCTCTTCGGACAGCGTATCGACATAGACGTTTTGGTCGGGAGATCTGCAAAGATCTCATCATAAGAGGCTTTCGGCTTACGGACTTTCTTGTGTGCCTTTACCTCAACATACTCTACTTCAAGAGGTACCGGCGCTGGTTCGTCCTCTGCCTCAGTCTGGAACAGATTTAACTGTCCGGGCAGCTGATCATGACGGATCTCGCTGGTAGAGCCAAAAAGCTTGTTCTTCAGATAGTTCAGCTGATCTTTTATGATGGCACACAATCCATCAATCGATTTTCGCATATCTGTGTAACCACAGACGATATAGATTTCATCTGCGACAGCGATATCCCCTAACATTGGATGCCTGTCGCGGAGCGCAGTACCTGTAACAGGATCAGAGGATCGATATCATTCGATATTTTTATACAAACAGTACCTGTCTGAATCTCGATAGTTGGCTGGATTTCCGTGTTTGTAAGGATCTGTTCTTCCGGATCATGAAGTACCGTTGCAGGATCTTCCGGGATTACCTCAAGTTTTACAACATCCTGCCGGGGAGCAGCTTTATAATCCGCTCGGCCTGCGGCAGGAGGTATTTCATAGCAGGCTTTTTTGCGAAGCCGCTTTACCCAGTTGTAAAAAGTGCCAGGTTTGATATCGTGGTCCATACACCATTGATAATCACTGAGACCGCTGCTTCTGCATTCCAGAATAAGTTGGTATTGTTCCTGAGCAGTGCGTCGTTGTGCTTGCATATAGCTTCCTCCATAATTGTAGTGAAACGCTTGCATCTGTTTCCCTCATTATGGCAGGATTTCTGTGAAATTTAAATCCGCCCTAAAACTGGGCGCTTACAGTTAATCGTGTTTAGAAATGTTGCTGGAGCGATTATCGGTTTGACGGATATCGTTACCGGTTACTCTACATCATCATCTTTGTCCCCATTATGGTTGAAATTCAAAAGGTTAACACCCGGCATGGTACCCTCACTTAAATATTTTAAGCCATTCGAGTCAGCATTACTTGCTGAGGACATAATACCTATATCTTGCTTAGTAATTGTCTCACCACTCCTGCACAGCTGAAGTAGATCCAGATCGTTCAATCCTTTATTGTCATTCATAACTTTATACCTCCATTTAATGAAATAAATGTACCAATAAATGCTAAAGTAATAGACAAAATTACATTGGCAACCATTAGTTTGATGCAAAAATTGAATTTTTTATACCGTTCTTCTATTATGTCATTATTATGATCTATACATCTTACATACTTAGTACCAACATACCGGGACAAAGTTGCAGGTGTTTCTGATATCAAATTTTTTGTGAGAATTTCGCTTGTATCGAATCTGGCAAACGAAACACTACTTAGTAAACCGACCAGTTTAACAAGCATCAGCACATAAATTCCGACATCCGCAACCAAAAAAATAGCATAAGTAATAACAAGACCAAGCGTAAGTTCGTTTTGAGGAAACTGAAATTTACCTACCTCAGCTATTGTGCTAGTCAAAAGTACAAACAAAAATGCGCAAACTGTTAATAGTATATAAACCTTATTATCTAGTTTTTCTGCTCTTTGCACACAGTGATCATATTCTGACAATAGAGCCGAATAGGCGATATCTTCTGCAGTTTCATTTGTTTCCTTGTGGGTAGGATCTTCTTCAATTTTCACCGTATATAAATTACCATCAACTTGAATTGTATACCTCATTGTACTTCACACTCTCTAAAATCAAAGTTGTCTCTTCATATCTCAGCTACTTATATAGTTACAGTTACTGCCCGTTGTCGCCGTAGAGGGCATGTAAAGGATAAGACTGCACGATATGATATATATATGAACAAGTGTTATGTCCAACAAACGCGTATTCACGAAAAGCACTTGCTGGATCTTCCCTGTTGAGAACGGCAAAACCAGATTCTAAACCATAAATTTCCAAGTGCGATTTAAAAGCACATCAAAATAATAGCAGTAGCTTACTTTTGTAATTCCATGTCCCTGTACTAAGTTTATATTCTCACGTCAGAAAAACGACTTTGATATCTCTGGCTTTGCTCAGCCCACTGATGTAACTGAATTTATTCAGCCGGCAATCATGTCTGTGCATTCATAGTCCCGTCTTCATATCGGAAAAAAATTAAGCACTAAACTTATTTGGCACTACTAAAACGAAGCTATTATTGTAGAAAATGCGACAGAAGTACAAGTAGTCACTTGGAGTGGTTACATTCCAACGCACAACACAACAAGAAAAAGGGCAACAAAGTATTAAAGGTTATCGTTCCTTGATTTTCTCCCTTACAAATTTTACATTTTGTTCATGCTTAATAAATTCCCTTTTAGACTGCAATCTGATTTTATCATTACTTTCTTGAAACATCAACATTTTTTCAACTTTAAATTTTTACTGGAAATTTTAAAAGTAAATTCCGCATGCCCATTTAGCGCTTTCCGAGTAAGCGGTACAACGTCCGTCCTTGACAAAAAATAAGCTGCCCGATCCGATCTCGGGCAGCAAGGTTTATTGTTTTCGTATCTCAGCCGTGATTATTCTGGGGCTCTCTGGTTCTTCCGCAATTGGCTGACTTGAAAAAGTAAATTCCAGTGCAAAAGTAAATTCCACCGCTCTTTTAAAAGTTGCTTATAATCTAGTGATTTTTAAGAAGAAAAGCGGAATCTATGCTATAATACAAGTAATCTATGGCGAAATTTTCTGTTTTTCTGTATGGCAAACAAGCTGCTGGAGGTCGGTGTGCACGACTAAATTCCACCAGCCACATTTGAAAAATGTGAAAAGTTTACTTCCAGTCTGACAGCAGATTTCTTCATGGGTTAGTGGTTATAGCGGATCAGCTTAGGTGTTAAGACGACTTTGTCAGGGTCAATACGCCTAAGCTGAAATGCTTTTAAGACGTCTTCCCCAAAAGCCTCCAGGGCGACATCATACGGTGTACGCTCATTCAAACTCTCCCGCGGTGTTGAGTTGATGTGGCTGGTGATTAGATTCACATCCCATTGAGTCAGGAATTCAAAGGTAGTTCGTTTCGGCAGTATCATGCGGAGCATGGTGTGTGCCTGTTCAATGCCGCCTTTCTGTCCGCTTCTCATGGGATCACAGTAATAGAAGTTGGTTCTCTGGATACCGGTAACACCGGTTTCGAGAGAATCAGGATCACCGAATTCAGCGCCTCTGTCGGTGAGGATATATTCAAACAGAGTCAGGAAATCGAAGGTACCAAAACGCTTTTCTAAACGGTCCAAAACGAGTCGTACAGATCCTTCCGTATTCCGGTTCATGAGGAACGCAAGAAACAGCTTTTCCCTTGTAAAAAAGAAGGTAAGCAGTGTTTTAGAGGAACCAACAGCGGAGTGGACGGTGTCCATCTCTACAAAAGATTCCAGGTGCAACTGTTGAAAATCAGCGTAAGTTCTGCCATTAAAGACACGGCGGTCAGATATCTGTGATTTATGGACTTTTCTGGGTTTAAACTTCACTTTACGTTTCAGATCAACGTTTCTGGCAGTCAGAAGTCCCATATCAAGGTAGTTGTAAACGCTGCGGACGGAAAGATTCAATTCCGGATGGTTTGCAACGATCTGGTAAGGAGACTGGCCCTGATCGATCAGAGGAGTGATGATCTTATCCTTTTTGTGGAGTTCCTGTCTGGTCATAGCGATTCCGGACCTGGAATCCTTGAGACACTCCCGGTATTTCCGATCAGCGAACCTGGCATTGTAGGTATATTTGTGGGCAATCGTACAATGATTGATCTTTTTACTGCATCCATTGCAGACGTAGGGAGCCCGATCAAGTTTGCTGCAGCGTTCTTTTTGAAAATCCGGGCAGGTCTGGTTACAGGTGGGACAGGAAGCACATTTAACGCCGCAAAGAAGGATCTTATTGCAGGCATTCGTTTTCTTACAACGGAAACGCTTGGTACAGAAGTTCTTCGCATTAAGAAAAGTCCCTTTGTGAAACCAATCGGAGGATTTTCTGGCCTTCACTTCTTTTGAAATCGTAGTAGGGTCCTTACAGAGAAAGCGGGCAATATCTTTAAAGGATGTACCCTTATCCAGTTCATTCTGGATATAGATACGATCCTCTATGGTGAGATGCTTCTGGTTGCCTGGGATATATTTACTCATAGCCAAACTCCTTCTACTGCTGTCAGAAGGACGATTAAAGTATCATATCAGTATGCATGAGTAAATATCAACTGTGCAAGAGTAAACTCCACCGCCCTTTGGAGAAGTGGAATTTAAATTTTCATTTTAGGAACGGCGATATCAGTCAGGATCATACTTGTATGGCTTTCTCGAGTGTGTTATAATCAAACCAACTGTCTTTTCGACAGGATATGAGATTTGAGAAAGACGAAGGAATTTTACATATGTGTGGAATCGTTGGATTTACAGGACATAGACAGGCTGCTCCGGTGCTGCTTGACGGACTTGCAAAGCTGGAATACCGTGGATATGACTCGGCGGGAATTGCGGTCCGGGACAGAGAGAAGGATGTCGAGATCGTAAAGGCGAAAGGTCGCCTGCGCGTTCTTGCGGAAAAGACGAATGATGGAACCGCAATGCACGGAACATGCGGAATCGGGCATACCCGCTGGGCGACACACGGGGAACCGAGTGAGCTGAACGCGCATCCACACTGCAGTGATGATCGGAATGTGGTTGGTGTCCACAATGGAATTATCGAGAATTATCAGGAACTCCGGGAAAAGCTGCAGCACAAGGGATATAACTTCTATTCTGATACGGATACAGAGGTTGCGATCAAGCTGATCGATTATTACTATAAGAAGTATGAGCATACGCCGGTGGACGCGATCAACCATGCAATGGTGCGGATCCGCGGTTCTTACGCACTGGCTATCATGTTCAGGGACTATCCGGAAGAGATTTATGCGGCGAGAAAGGACAGCCCGATGATCATCGGTGTTGCAGATGGCGAGTCGTTTGTTGCGTCGGACGTTCCGGCGATCTTAAAATACACAAGAAATGTTTATTATATTGGAAATATGGAACTTTGCCGTCTGCAGAAGGGAAATGTGACGTTCTACAATCTGGACGGCGATGAGATCGAGAAAGATCTGGTGGAGATCCAGTGGGATGCGGAAGCTGCGGAGAAAGCGGGCTTTGAGCATTTTATGATGAAGGAGATCCATGAGCAGCCGAAAGCGGTCCGTGATACAGTAAATTCGGTTGTCCGGGATGGTAAGATCGATCTTGGTGGAGTAGGAATCACGGAGGAAGAGATCCAGAAATTGCAGCAGATCTATATTGTTGCCTGTGGTTCCGCTTATCATGTTGGTGTTGCAGCCCAGTATGTGATCGAGGAGCTGGCGCAGATTCCGGTCCGCGTGGAGCTGGCGTCGGAATTTCGTTACCGGAGAATGCTGTTTGCGCCGAATTCTCTTGTGATCATCGTAAGCCAGTCCGGAGAGACGGCGGACAGCCTCGCGGCGCTCCGGGAGGCGAAGGCCCATGGGGTTAAGACGTTAGCAATCGTCAATGTTGTCGGATCCACGATCGCCCGGGAAGCGGACCATGTTTTCTACACGCTTGCGGGACCGGAGATCGCGGTCGCGACGACGAAGGCATACAGCACACAGCTGATCGCATCCTATATTTTATCCATCGAATTTGCCCGTGTGCGTGGAATGATCGATGAGGACAGGGCAGCGGAGCTGATCGCGGAGCTTCAGACGATCCCGGATAAGATCGAGAAGCTTCTCGAGGACAAGGAGCGGATCCAGTGGTTCGCGGCGAAGCAGATGAACGCACAGAATATGTTCTTTATCGGTCGCGGAATCGACTATGCGGTGAGTCTGGAAGGCAGTCTTAAGATGAAGGAGATCAGCTATATCCACTCTGAGGCCTATGCGGCCGGGGAGCTGAAGCATGGAACGATCAGCCTGATCGAGCCGGGAACTCTGGTGATCGGAGTGCTGACGCAGCAGGATCTCTATGAGAAGACTGTCAGCAACATGGTCGAATGCAAGAGCCGCGGGGCGTATCTGATGGCGCTCACGACGTATGGAAATTACAGCATCGAGGACTGTGCGGAGTTTGTGATCTATATCCCGAAGACGGATCCGCTGTTTGCGGCGAGTCTTGCGGTGATCCCGCTGCAGCTGCTGGGGTATTATGTATCTGTCGCGAAGGGACTTGATGTGGATAAGCCGAGAAATCTGGCGAAGAGTGTGACGGTGGAATAATTTTCGCGTGGAATTTTACACGTTGGGAAATAAAGATGAAGGAGAGTACCATGGAAAACAATTCAAATGAAGTTGTAGAGATCGACCTGAAGGACCTGATGTTTGCGGTTCTTCATAAATGGAGACCGGTGCTTGCAGTCGCGGTTATTATGGCGGTTCTGCTTGGCGGTGCGAAGGGCGCGATGACTTACAGGAAGCAGAATGACCCGGAGACGGCGAAGGAAGCGAGAGTAACTTACCAGAATGATCTGGAGCTCTATGAGAAGAATAAGTCTACATATGAGCGCGAGATGGAAAATCTCCGCACAGATATTGCGAACCAGCAGGAATATCTGGATCATTCGATCTGGATCAACATGAGCCCGTACGATGTATGCGAGGCGAGGGCGGATCTGTTCGTTTCCACAGGATATCAGATCATGCCGGGCATGGAGTATCAGAATCGTGATAATACAGATACGATCCTTCAGGCATACCAGTCTCTTTTAACCAGCAGCGCAGTTCTTGAGGATGTTGCGAAACAGGTAAAGACGGAGCCGAGATATCTGGAAGAACTTGTAGAAGTGACCATCGGTGCGAATAGGGATGGCCAGTTAAACCGCATGCTCACGATTGATGTAAAACACACGACAAAAGAAGATGCCAAGGAAGTTCTTGACGCATTTCTGGCGCATGTAGACGATATGCATGACCGGATCGCCACAAGTATTGGGGAACATACTGTTTCTATCGTAAATGAGAGTGTCAGCGCGCTGGTGAACCTTAATCTTGCAGAACTTCAGCGCCAGCAGACAGAGAAGCTGACAACGCTGAATGACAGTTTACAGACAAAGCAGACTGAATATGATGAACTTGAGGAGCCGAAGGAAGTCGATTCTTCCAAGCGTGCGGCGTTAAAGAGCGCGATTAAATATGGAATTCTCGGTGGAATTCTTGGTGGATTCCTTATTGTGTTTGGAATCTGTGTTGCGTTTGTGATGAGTGATAAGCTGTATTCTGCGAAGGAACTCCGATCCCGCTATAAGGTAAAAGTTCTCGGAAGACTTTCCAAGGGCGGAAAGAAAGCTGGAGCGATCGACGCATGGCTGAATCGTCTTGAGGGACGCGCATGCAACGTGAACGCCGAGACGGAGTATGGTCTGATCGCGGCGAATATTAAGAACTATGCGGACGGAATGAAGACCATTCTTGTTACCGGTGATGTGGATTCTGAGATCCTCAGAGGGGCTGCGGAGGCGCTGGAGAAAGAGCTTAGTGGAATTCGCGTGATCTCTGGAAACTGCATGCTGGAGGACGCTGAGACCGTTAAGAAGCTGCCGGAGTGCGATGGAGCTGTGTTTGTTGAGCAGTGCGGTATGTCTAAGTATAGTGCGCTGGAACTGGAGATTGAGAGAGTGAAGGATCTTGGGAAGAGCGTTGTGGGGTGTGTGGTGTTGGAGTAGAGAACACTAATGTTCGTACGGGAACACTGGAACCAAGAGGTTGATTGTAGGTTGTAGTAGTTTTAGTTTATAGGTGAATATTGAATGAGAGAAAAAGGGAGCGATCGCTTGGGATTTTCTATGGTTGGTGGAGAGTTCGGAGAGGTGGCTTCCTTTTTGTTATTTAAATTGTAAACGCTCCATAGCGTTTACGTAATGGAACGGGATTCTGACGAATTATAATGGTATAGTGGTTCAGCTTGACTACACAGCGATATTGACGTATGCTGAATGTGGAAGACAATACCATGGTTGATATCAAAGAGTGGAAACAATAAATGGAACCTATAAAATGGTTTCGGAACTTTTGAAGGAGGAATTGGCATGAGTGGCGTAGCAACTCTTAGCAATGAGAAAAACTATACCGTGTTCCAGTTCGGAAACCATGTGATCCGGTTCATTGCTCCGTATTCGTTGGAACGATATACAGCAGTGAAAGAGTGGGACAATGGATATCTTGTTGTTATGGCAAAGTATAAGCACAACGAGAAACCGGAAGAAGAATATATTGATTTAGTTCCGATTCTCCAAAATTTGTATTTCGATGTCGATAAGTTCTTAAATCCAATCAAAAGCGTGGAGGTGGCAAATGGTTGATGTGAAGCAGGTTGCAGATGCGGCAGATATGATTGTAAATGGTTATGCGTTTACCCGTTGCGCTGAGGGATTCCGTGTTTTGAATTTGAATCGTCCTGATCGGGCCGTAGTGTTTTCAAGTGATGGTAAGGTTTTGGAGACCAGCATGGATGATATTGAGGTTCGGATCGCGAGAGACTATCTGGAAAAGAACCGGAAGTTTATGGAGGACTAAGATGCCGAAGTATTACGAATACAAAATTGCAGGGTATTATCTTTACTTCACATCTTACTGCGTTATTGAGTGTATGCATGTGCACGCCAGTGACCGTAAACTGACGGAAACTGGCTCTGCAAAGTTCTTTGTGAAAGATAACGGTGACACCCTGGTACAGAATCGTGGAATTCTGAATGATAGAGAAATTCGAAAAATCCAGGAGTTCATCAAACAGAACTATCAGGAAATGTACCTGAAATGGTCAGAATACAGTCAGGAAGGATTCTACGAGAAAAATATTTGCTAACTGTATTCTGCTGAGACCGGCGGACTGACAACAATAAACTAAGACTTTCCATTTTAGATCTGGAAAGTCTTAGTTTATATATGGAGAGACTTCTTATTGGCGGAAAGGTAAAGCGGAATTTGAAATGCTTAAAGAATTTAATGCAGCAGGAATGAAAATTGAGATGGTTCAATTGCAGAGTATCTGTTGTCGATTCTGATTCGTATGATCCGAAAGTGTTTTAGATATAATGTTGTGGAAGAAACTCAGGCAGGCGCAACTGCATATAGCATCACCGTAACTGACAAGGTGAATAACTTGAAAACGTACCTGTATGTCGAGTATCTTCTGACGGAATTACCTGAAAAAGTTTCCAAGAAAAAGGATAGCACGTTTTTCTGGGTGATTTTATGTCGTGGTCACTTAAAACGCCGACGTCTTGTCGTAAGATAAAATAGAACAGTTAAGGCCGTCTAGGAGAGGTGGCTGGTTTTAGTGGCTGGTGTACGTTTTACCATTTATGTATTTTGTACTTTTATTATCATAAATTTTTGTTGTAGATATTCAGAAATGTGTATGGGCAAAAGAAAAACTTGCAATCTATGAAAAATAGTGTTACCCTTAAAAGGTACGATTTTATTAGGAAGAGGGGGTTGGCACATGAAAAAGCCCGGAAATAAAAAGTTGTTGAAGAGCAATCGTATATCCGGTTTTCAAAAGGCCGATCACCAGAAACTACCTATAGATAAGACCAGACGGATTATATCGCAAAAATTTCACTTTTTTAAGATTTTCAAAGTTGGACTTATAGGAGCACTCATTTTTGGTATTTTGTTTGAATTGGCCTTGGAACATGTTCCAGGGCTTTTATTATGGTCTATTTACGGTATTATTGTTACAGTTATCCTGAAGGAAATATGGGATATCGTCAAAGAACGATATAAAAGCACTGATGAATATAAGAATATGATGAGTTCTTCACAGAGTCCATGGCAGAAAACTGTAATAGTGTTTGGGTGTCTTTTTGATATTGTCTTGCAGAGTGGAGAAGTCTTTTTTGGAGCTATACTCATGCTGAGCGTTACTGGTGGGGCAGTATGGGCGAGTGTTCATGGAAATGCGCGTACAGCTGCGGCAGTAAAGGCATTTATTGCATATGGACCTGCTGATGAGGCTGCTCAAATGGAAGAAAAGAAAACTGATATAGATGTAGAAGAAACAATAGTCGATAAAACGGTGGTATCTTCAGATGACAAATATAGTAATGTAGAGTCATCTCGAACATTAGAGCCGCAAGACATTCGGGATGAATTGTCTATGGAGGTTTATTCAGTTAAAAATTCAGACTATTCTCTTATGGATGAAACAGCTGTAAAAGCTGAACAGATAGAAAAGGCTCGCAGAATGCGGTTGGAAATCCCGACAAAGGACTGGTCCATATCTGCTGAGGATCGGGCAAAGTTCCTTTTTATGACAGGTGAATATGCCATTAGTACAAATTGGACTGCTGAGCAAGCAGCAGTCAAGTTAAAGGCTGATATTGAAGCAGTAATTGCATGTCAGTATATGAATGATTTTGATATTAGAGCAGATCAATCACTCCGAAATTTGGTTTCGGAAGCCAGTGCCCAGGATAATACTTTGGTATCTTCAAGAGAAAAAGATCATATTATTACTGTTCGTTTGGATGCATATACAATTTATGGAAAAGCTTCGCTTGCCAGACTTCTGGCTGAAGATTTTCATTGTTATGCCTTGGCTTACCAATACTATAATGGTGACCGGGATATTATTACTTCATATTATCTGCAGTCAGTTAAATGGCTTTTTGAAAGCCTGAAATACGCAGAAAATTCCCCAGAATCCCAAATAAATATTCTTGTATCACTAAGATATCGTTATAATGACATTATGACTTATTCGGAGCCAAAATCCGAGCAGTGGGAACGAGCGAAGCTATTGTCGGATGCATTAGATGAAATTATTGAAGAGAGAAAGTAAGGAGGGCGATAAGCTTGTGAATCAGGCTTGTCGCGCTTGTTATATATAACAGCTACCTATAGAAAAATGTCGTTAAAGCGTAAACGTCAAACCATTTGCCTGCCAATAATAAAACGCCGCTTCATCAGCGGCGTAGTTTCCTGCATGCATCTGGAAGCGCTGAGGACCAGGGCATCAGATCATCCAGTTTTGAGGGATCTATATTTCCATTTTCATCACTGCGCTTCGGTAGTTCTGCAAGGATGTATCGAAAATAGTAATATGGGCGCAGGTCATTCAGCTTTGCTGTCTCTGAGATACTGTAACGGAGGCGAACCTCATGGTTCCTGGTCAGTTTTTAACGATCAGTGGAGCAGGAATCCCTACATAGTCAGTTCCTTTGCTTAGTAATGGGTCTGTGTATTTTTAAGTGGAATCGTAAATTCTGTTGCAAGAGAGCCTAACTCCCTTAATTATCATAGAAGAATCTTATTTACCGAGCCTTTCTCATAGTCTCCCATATTTCATTATAATGGAGTACAGGTGCTCCCAATCTGTTCCAGAAGGCATGTGGTATAGCTTTAATAATGTTTCTAATTCCGGCAATTCCAATGTATTGCCGTATGGTCTACGTGTTAAACGAGATTCCTTTTCAAGAAAAATTCCTCCTCCACCTCCCACCTGTGTTCGAATCGGATAGAGGTGGGGCAGTGCTTGTTAAGAAAGAAAAATTCTGCAATACACCCGCTTTACGGTTTACACCCGCCAGCGTCCGTCCTATAATAAAGTATAACAAATACAATACAGGGGGCTGGTATTATGAATAAACTGAAAAGGTGCGGAATCATTTTCCTTTCATGCATGACACTGTCCACGGCAACGACTACTGTTTTTACTGCAAACACGATCATCGCCGAAGCTCATTCGGGACGTACAGATGCTAATGGAGGTCATCGTGACAATAAGAATAAGAGTGGGCTGGGAAGTTATCATTACCATTGTAACGGGCATCCTGCACATTTGCATACGAACGGTGTATGCCCGTATGCAGTGGGGGGCCAGACAGATAATAGTTCTGCAGGAAACAGCAGCACCGCGGCAGCAGAAGCACCTTCGATCACCTATGATCTGATGAACTCTTACTCCAGAGTGTTTGATCCAGATTATTACTACAATACATATCCGGATCTTCAGACTGCGATTGGAACAGATAAGCTGGCACTGTTCACGCATTTTTATAATTCTGGCATGGCAGAGGGACGAAAGGGGTGCGCGGAGTTTGATGTGAATGTATACAAAGAGAATAATACCGATCTTCAGACCGCGTTTGGAAGCGATTTGAGGAAGTACTATGAGCATTATATGAATACTGGATGGGCGGAAGGACGGACGCATTAAGGGAGAGCGTGGTCCTGATAAAACAGAGGTGCCGCTGCGTGTATGAGTTGTTTATACATGCGGCGGCACTGTTGCTTTTTAGATTTTGACGGTGAATTACAGAAAAAGGTAAACGGTACAACGCATATTCTTGCTAAAAAATAAGCTGCCTGATTTAATCTCAGATAGCCAGGTTTATTGTTTATGTATCTCAGTTGGAAGTTTTTCCGACCACGGAAGCCAATACTCTAAGTGGTGGTTGTAACGTAGACAGTTTTTATGAATAATACGGGTTGAAATCCATCACCTGTCCGGCGTGTGAAAATCAATATTCTGTTTTAAAAGTTAGAATATCTGCAGTGAGATTTATGCCTGCGAGACGATGAACGTTTGATTAAAAAGTTTAGAAGAAGTGCACGATGGTATGCTAGAATGAGTTGACAGGCAGGGGGATAAAAGCAGACATATGGAAAAATATATAACAATAAGAGAACAAATAAAAGCAAAGAACATTGAAGCCAGCAACCTGTTCCTAAGGAAACTTTGGAGCGAGCTGCAGATGATCAGGGAAAATGGATGGTTTTATCAGCCATTTCGGAAACCTGGGGAGAATAGGGTATATATTGGGCGATGCAATTTTGGAGATGTCAGCTTTGACTATAAGAACAAGGGATGTATAGAGAATATGTATTTTGAAAACGTAAAGGCAGGGGAAGAGCAGGGGATAAGGGATGCTATTAGGAAAGCGCGGGATATAGAGGACATAAACGATTTTTATGTGAGAATCGATATTCCGAATCAGGGGACAGGAATCTGCTGCGAGACAGACGGGAAAACGGGCTGCGTGGTGAAAAAGGATAGAACCAGTATCTATATGCAGATGCAGGCCTATGGGGCAAAAGATCTGGAGTATCTGCTCAACAAGAAAGTGGTTGTGCTGTGTAATATATTGATGTTGTTTGTTGATGTCTTCTGCGATATAACTTCGCTGGAGACCACCATAGTACCGTTTCGTGAGTATTCGGAAAGTCTGAGAGCTTTAGATACAACAGAATATGACTATGAATGGGTTGATCTTGACGAGTTACCGACTGATCGGGACGGGAACAGAATTGTGCCGGTGGAGGCTGTGAGATTATGGACGGATGTTGCGGCGAGCAATTTTAATGAAGATAAAGTGGAACTGCTGGTAAACGCATGCCGTCAGTTTTATACGGCAAAAATCATGGAGAAAAGATGCGGGGGTTATCTTTGCGACATGGGGATATCAAATGCTGTTAATTCGCTCATGGTTTCGGCGTTGGAGCCATTGGCCGTGCTCGAGGGAGTGCAGCCGGAGAGATGTCCGGCGTGCGGAAATATGAAGTATTCAGTTGTCTCTAATATTAAAAACTTGGTCGAAAAATATTCGAATGAAACATTTGCAAATTTTATATGCAAAGTATTTTATGGGCAGCGGTCAAAGTTCTTTCATGAGGGACGGTTGCTCACTGCAGAGAGAAAGATTGATGTGTGCTGGCCGCAGATTAATATAAAAGAGCAGACAGGGATGTATCAGGTACAGAATACGGTGAATACAAATTTGAGTGATTGGGTTGGATGGCTTGTGCGGAAGGTAATATGTGAGTATTATAAAGGAACGGGGTATCGCTATCCAGACAGACCATGTCGAACTGGATCATCAAATGCGCCGACCGTTATTTTGCACCGTTTGTGGAGCGGATGAAAGAGGAACTTTTGAGCCTGCATGTCACCTAGGCAGATGAAACGCTGACCCAGGTGATTCAGGACAGCAGCCGTCCGAACAGTAAATGTTACATGTGGGTCCATCGTTCCGGCGAGTTCTACCGCGAACGTCCCATTGTAATATATGAATACCAGAAAGGGCGGGACCATCAGAAACCTCTTTCGTTCTATAAGGACTATAAAGGCATTCTTGTCACTGATGGACTACAGCAATACCATCTGGTAGATAAAAAGCTGCCAAGAGTGACGAATGCGAACTGCTGGGCGCACGCCGGACGTGATTTTGCGGATGCAGTAAAGGCAATGGATAAAAATGATCCCTCTGCTGTCCGGAATTCCGTTGCGTATGTGGCACTGCAGAAGATCGGAGAATTCTATAATGCTGATACAGAGCTGAAAGGACTCTCCCCAGAGGAACGTCTTCAAAAAAGGCAGGAGACCATCCAGCGGCTGGTTGAGGATTTCTTTGCGTGGGTAAAAGAGCAGATATCCCAATGTACCGTACCGCCAAAATCCAAGACTGGTCAAGGACTGCAGTACCTCATTCATCAGGAAACCTATCTGAAGGTATTCCTAACAGACGGAGATGTTCCGATCGACAACTCTGCATCTGAGCGCTCGATCCGCACTTTCTGTATCGGAAAAAAGAACTGGATGTTCCATAACACAGCAAACGGAGCGTCCGCAAGTGCTATGGTTTACAGTATCTCAGAGACAGCAAAACTGAATGACCTGCGCCCGTATTACTATTTTCGATACATCCTTACAGAACTGCCGAAGCGCAGTGATGAAAATGGAAATATAGATCCCTCAAAACTGGATGATCTGATGCCCTGGTCCTCAGCGCTTCCAGATGAATGCAGGAAACTACGCTGCTGATGAAGCGGCGTTTTATTATTGGTAGGCGGATGGTTTGACGTTTACGCTTATACACTATTACTTTTCCGCAAAAACTCTATTAATTCCCATAAGTTCGATCCAAGTTTTTCTAACAATTGGTCAGATGTTGCAAATCCTTTTGCACGTTTTATTGCTAAATCTATATTAGGTAGATAAAACTTTTCGAAAGTTCTTGTTTGAATTGCCTTCCGTTGACCTGTTTTCTCATATAGTAAATTGCTGACAAAAGAGTTTTTCTTATTGTCCAACTTATTTTCGAGAATGTCATTTAATGATTCTGCATACTCGGTTGCAACATCTGAGACATGCAGCAACTGCCAAAATTCAATGCATGGATTTGTGATATAACACAAATAATTTTTAGCTTTGCATTTTTCTTGAACGTTGGTCATTTGCTCGAGTGAATGGCTGCCGCAATCTCTATCTATTACGACTCCAAATGCATCATCTTTTCCCTGGTATTTGCTAAGAAAGTCAAGATACAGAAGATCAAGATGCTCTTCCATTAAGACTGCCTCAAACCTTTTACGTTCTCTTTGAGGGAGGTTGGAAGGATCTTCTAAATAAGACTTTATAAAATCTACAGGGTATTCTTTTATACGAAGAGAATCAATACTTTTTTCAAATATATTATTTTCTCTGAAATGAATATATTCTTCCAACAAATCCAATACATTCTCCGGGTCGCTATTTGTATCATGTCTTCGTAATACTTCAATATGGATGATTGCATCAATTCCAAGTTGCTCTCGATATTGTTCAATAAAATGAAAATATTGTACTTCTGTTTTTGTCCCTTCAGTAGAGAGGAATACAACACGCTTTGGCTCTATAGAATCTTCGTGAGGACGAATAAATAATGAATTGCTGCCTAAACGATAGGATAAACTCATTTATCATTCACCTGCCATTCGTTATCTTGAAAATATGGGATAGCACCATATCGTCCAATTAAGTAGTCATTTAATATATTTTTGTCAAAACGCTGTTTGTAATCGCTTAGAGAATATATTCTTGTACTATGGTCGCTCTCGCGTTCAACAAACCAAATTTCGTCTTGTCGTAGAATTTGTAAGTCCATCAAATTTAAATCATGTGTTGTACAGATTAATTGACAAGAGTGTTCCTTTATAATTTCAAAAAAGCGTTTAATATATTCTTCAGTAAGCTTTGAATGGAAACTACGATCAAGCTCGTCAATTACAATAATTTTTCCCTTTTGCCCAAACTCATATAATGGAATTAAGTCAAATAAGCGTTTTGTGCCATCTGATTCATCAGAAAGCTCAAATAGTTCTTTGGGATTTCCGTGGTTCAGCATGATTTTCTCCGCAAAGATTTCTCCATTTTCAATAGAAATTTCAAATTGATAATTACCTATTTCAATTTTGCATCGTGCCTGATTTTGAAGATTATCTTTCATTGTCTGTTCGATATCATCCAAAATATCATTTTTGACTTGCTCTGGTAAAAATGAAAACGCTTTTTCGGCGGGTTGCTTTCCTTTTGTTATTTTTTCAATTCCGGTATCAAAAGCCCTAAGCATATCGATCATAGAATCGGTGTCAAATGTTGGATTTAAGAAAAAATCATTTTTGTTGTGAGTATGAGAATCCGGATACACTACAATAAGATTTTTAAACCATTCGTATGCAACAATGAAATCATATAAGGCGGAATCTTTATCGAGCTTTTTGTTACCGATCTCATATAAAAGCAATTCATCTGCTTTTAAATCTTCACAGTAGATATTAAAGCGAAGCTTGGAAATTTTATTTAACTGAAGACCGGTTATAATTGTCTCGCCTTGTTTTCGATCAAAAATACAGGTTTCTTTTCCTGAAGAATCTAAGCGATAAAGCCATTCAGTACAAAATTCGCGAGTCAGATAATTGATTGCGAAACCATATGAGAAAACAATATTTTCAACAATAAAGTCAATTTGAAAAATGCCTGGCTTTTCTTTGTATTTTGAATCAATACGGAAAAAGCGGTCATTATATCGTATTGCTTTTACTCCGATTAAAGTAACTCGGCGCATGAAATCTAATGCGCGTACAAAATTTGATTTTCCAGAAGCATTTGCTCCAAAGAAAAAACTGCTTTTTAATAAACGCTTCCCGTTAACTGTGACACAATGAGAGGGATGTCGTGTTTGTTTTCCGGCGACCATACTAAATATTTGTCTTTCTTTAAAAGAATTATAATTTTCAACAGCAAATCTAATCAGCATTTTTGGACCTCCTAAGCCTATAGTAATAGTATATGTGATAAAGGACACTTTTACAACTGGATTTTGGAACTAATTCACTGATTTTGAAACATAGTATGTTGCATAAAGCACAAAATAGGGTTACTATCGAATGGTGAATACTGTGTATACATTTGCGCGTGGGAAGATAATAATCCGGCAATGTTATGTGTAGCCGTCAGGAAAAACAGAAAGGAAGCAATAGAACGTGAAATTTATTGAAAACCAAAACACTTGGGAGACCTGCATCAGTGCATTAAATGAACTGGATCTATCCAGTATGCATATTATAGTGGTTCAGTTGTCAAGACAAAAATTCAAGCATTTTATAATGAACCGATATCTGTAGCTGAATTAGGGAGGTGCCCCCGTTAAGCAGCATGATCAATCAGCAGTGCCGGATAATAATATGATGCGGGTGTCTGATCGTTGATCGCTGAATGACAGCGCTCAAAGTTGTAGGTATGTACATAGCTTTTGATAGCCGCTCGCGCTTCCCGGATGTTGGCATACTGTGTAAGATAGGCTTCCTCATATTTGAAGCTACGAAACCAACGTTCAATCATGATGTTGTCTGCCCAGCGGCTTTTTCCATCCATGCTCTGACGGATATGGTTTTCTTTGAGAAATGCTATGTACTCGGTGCTTGTAAACTGACATCCTTGATCAGAGTTCAGAATCAGGGGTTTTGCCACCTTGAAAGCTTTTTTCAGCGCGTTTATGACCATTCTGGTGTCCAAGGTATCATCTACCTCCCAGCCAACAATACAATGGCTATACCAGTCAATGATGGCTGTCAGATACAGGAAGCCGTGCTTGATGGGGATATAGGTGATGTCGATTGACCATGCCTGATTTGGACGGTCGATAACGGCGTTACGAAGCAGATACGGGCAGACTTTTGCCTGTTGCATACGTTTGGAAAGATTCATCTTTGGATAGATCGGATCAATCCCCATTTCAATCATATAGCGGCGCGTTTTCCGGCGTCCCACCTGATGACCACGCATTTTCAGCTGTAAAGACATTTGACGAGCTCCCCAGGCAGGATTATCGGTATGCAGATGATCAATGATAGCCTTGCATTCTAACTCTTCCTGAGATATGGGTGTTCCATTATAGACGCTCCGCTTGGCATCCTCGCCGTTCAGAGACGAGAGTTAATTATCGAGGAAGTTCACATTATGAATACAAGACAATCAAAAAAACAATCGTAAAAAAATACGATTGCCTTTTTGCGTATTTCTGCATATAATATATTCAATAAGAACGAAATGGAGGCGATTGATATGCGTGAAACAAGAATAGTGGAGTTCAAGGAAACGATTACGAACACATTTTTAAAAACAGTCAGTGCCTTTTCAAATTATGATGGCGGAACCATTCTTTTTGGTGTAGATGATGATGGAAATATAAAAGGTTTGCCGGATGTCAAGCAAGCTTGTCTGGATATTGAAAATAAAATCAATGACAGCATTACACCGCAGCCGGACTATACGCTTGAAATACAGAATAATGACCAGACGATAAAACTTACTGTGAAAAGTGGACTTCAGAAGCCGTATCTATATAAATCGAAAGCCTACAAGCGGAATGATACAGCAACGATAGAAGTAGACACTCTGGAGTTTTCAAGGCTGGTATTGGATGGAAAGAACATTCGATTTGAAGAATTGCCTTGCAAAGATCAGGAACTGTCCTTTGAAATTTTACATCGTAAACTGAAAGAAACTGTACGGATTGAAAATTTTGATAAGGATACGCTGAAAACATTAAACTTATATGACGATGTAAATGGATTCAATAATGCGGCAGGAATTTTGGCAGATAAAAATCATTTCCCCGGAATTGATATTGTCAAATTCGGAGAAAATATCAGTATCATTCAAAAGAGATCAACCTTTGAAAATGTATCGGTTTTAGAGGTATATGAAAAGGCAATCGAGGTATTCAGAGACTATTATCAATACGAAGTAATACAAGGTGCCGATCGAAAGAAAATGGAGAAAATACCGGAAGCTGCTTTTCGAGAAGCAATCGCCAATGCTCTGATTCATAGAGTATGGGATGTGGATTCACAAATCAGAGTTTCGATGTTTGATGATCGAATCGAAATTGTTTCTCCTGGTGGATTACCGTCTGGAATCACAGAGGAAGAATATCTGTTTGGAAAGCTTTCTGCTTTAAGAAATAGAAATCTTGCCAATGTATTTTATAGATTAGGATTCGTAGAGATATTTGGAACGGGAATTACAAGAATAAAACAACTCTATGCGGAAGCTTTGATAAAACCGGATTTTGAAGTTTCGGAAAATGCTATAAAAATTGTGCTTCCGATATTTGAAAAAAATGCTGATCTGACAGAAGATGAAATTGTAGTTTATAAGCTTTTGAGCAAGACGATGCTGAAGCCGATCAGCGAAGTTGCACCGTATGTACCTTTTGGTAAATCAAAGACAACAAAGATACTGAAAGGTATGTGCGAAAAAGGTGTGATCACAGTGGAAGGAAAAGGCAAGGGTACAAAATATATCATTAGTTAAGTCATAGATTCCTGAAACAATGTTTCGGAAATTCAAAGAAAGCAACAGGTTCATTCGCATTAGGTTCCTGCACAAATTATGTGGGGATTGAACTTCTGGATAATTTGCAGCGGAACTTATGTGTTTACAAAATGGTGAATGATTGGAGGGAAGAACATATTGATGGAACACGTCAAAAAATTCAAGATAAAGAGTGTAAGCCACAAATTGAAATTAAAAATTCTTAGTAGTGATCTAACCCCATTTTACTACCAAATTTACTACTAACAGGTAGTAACAACTTGCTCAATCTTGCTCTGATTTGCCACAATCTGTAATTTCAGAGCATATCACAATAACCCCGGAAACCCTTGCAATGCAAGGCTTTGATAAGGATGGTTGAGAAAAACAAGTAAAATCAAGGCTTTGTGGACAGTGACAGACAATGCAACCATCAAAAATTGAATAAGTTTACAGAGCAGGGATACTATTTTCACGAATGGTATCCCTTTTCTGTTGTCTTCCGCTCCCACATAAGCGAAGCATGGCACAAGCCGCAGGCATAAAAAACCTGTGGCTTTTTTGTTGCCCATTTTAGGAAGGAGCCGGATAAATGAATTTAAGTGAAGCTGAAAAAAGGATGATCTATCAGGTCGAGGGCACCAGCCAGGGGGCCGCTCTGAATGAGATTTACATGACCTGGCGCTATGCACCTGACAAGGCCATGAAGGACACGGCGGAAGGCCTTTTGAAAAAGCTCCGTCCTCTCTCCGATAAGGAGTGCATGGATGTGATCCGGGATGTTCAGAAGAATTACCGTCTGCCCGGCAAGGCAAGGACTATCGGGGAAATGTTGGCGGAGGCCAGGCAGCAATCCGGTGCCCAGAAGATGGCCGGTCACGATATCATGGCCCTGGAGCGGTTCGATCCCGATACCCGCCACATGATCGTCTTTGACGTCCTCTCCCATGAGTCCCCCATGGGATACAAGGGTGATAAAATGCGCCTGTTCCTGACCGAAGCCGGATACGGAAAGGCCCTGGAGAACCAGGACAAGGGATTTATCAAAATAAAGAACCATGCGAAGGTCATAGCTGGCAACCTCCGCTATGACCACAAAGACCGTGAATTGTAGGGAACTGAAAACTGTATCAAAAAAGGTGGAAAATCCGCTGTTCCTTCCCCTCTGTGCCACGAACCGAAAGGGGCATGGATGTTTTCCCATGTGAAGGGTATGGGAGAGATACAGACGGAGGAAACACCGAAAATCAACACTTTTCAAACCATGAGGAAGGAGGTATCAGGCATGGCAGTTTTTCGCATTGAAAAGACCAGAGATTACACGGTCATGTCAAACCATCATCTGCGGGATATGTCCCTGTCGCTGAAAGCAAAGGGACTTCTATCCCTCATGCTGTCCCTGCCAGAGAACTGGGACTACACCATGAAGGGGCTTGCCCGTATCTGCAAGGACGGCATCGACAGTATCAGCGGCGGCATCCGAGAGTTGGAGGAACACGGCTATCTGATCCGTGAGCGCGTGAGAGGCGCAAACGGTCAGCTTGGTTCGATCGAGTACACCATTCTGGAGCAGCCTAAAGAGCCAACACCTGCACAGGAAAAACCTATACGGGAAAATCCCGTACAGGTAAATCCAACATTGGTCACGCCTGTTCAGGAAGAACCCGCCCAATTAAATAAAGAAGAATCAAGTAACTATCCATCAAGAACTGATTTATCAAGTACGGAACTATCAAATCCTATCCGATCAAATCCCCCTACCCCCGTAGGGGCAAGGATGGGAACGGATGGGATGGGAGCCAGAGAATGTTATCGTGAAGTGATTTTGGATAACATCGAGTACAGCTATCTGGTGCAGGACAGCCATATCGACCGTGAGCAGCTTGACGAGATTGTTGACCTGATCGTGGATACCGTGTGTTCTGCCCGCAAAGTCATCCGCATTGCCGGAGACGATTATCCGGCGGAGGTGGTAAAGTCCCGGTTTATGAAGCTGGACAGTTCCCATGTTCAGTATGTTATGGACTGCATGAAGGACAACACCACCTATGTCCGCAATATCAAGAAATATCTTCTGGCGGCGCTGTATAACGCCCCGACCACCATCAACAGCTACTATTCTTCCCTGGTGCAGCACGATATGTACGGGGACGGGCAAAGGGGGCGAGGCTAAATGCAGGAGGAAGTAACGCGGGGCGCCGTGACGCTCATTGTTGACGGAGCCAAGCTAAGCGAGCAAGTCTTTGAAAAGGCCGTCAAAAAGTTCCTGGAGGAAATCCAGAAAAGCCAGAAGCCCAAAATCTACCGCGGCAGGCAGAGCCTTAAACAGCTTGCCAGCCAGAATGCCGGTCTTGCCAATATTGAGATCAGTGACAAGAATATCAAGGCTTTCTCCCGTGTGGCGAAGAAATACCATGTGGATTTTGCCTTGAAGAAAGACACCGCCGCAGAGCAGCCCCGTTACCTGGTCTTTTTCAAAAGCCGGGACGCGGATGCCATCACAGCGGCATTTCAGGAGTTTGCCAGCCGGAAAATGAGCCGTGAGGAAAAGCCCTCCATCCGGGAGCGGCTGACCCAGGCGAAGGAACAGGCGGCGGAGAAAACGGAACACCGCACCATTGACCGGGAGAAAGTAAAGGTCAAAGATCGGAGCGTGCAGAGATGAATATGAAAAAACTGTTTTTGCTGAACCTTCCGTATCTTCTGTTCGTGTATCCCTTCGATAAGTTGGCACAGGCTTTCCGGCTTGCGCCCGGTGCTGACCTCTCCGGCAAGCTGCTCTCCATCGGGGACGGCTTCACGGCAGCGCTTTCCTCCCCGTGGCTCAGTTTCCAGCCAAC
>OGUQ01000326.1_pt1 | contig 48758 bp, 30 predicted proteins | sample 1574701 | NCBI WGS metagenome assembly OGUQ01 (sample SAMEA2582087, study PRJEB24529) | metagenome | biome: Human gut stool | place: China | collected 2011 | reverse complement strand
GAGATTGTACATCCGCCAGATGCTGCGACGGCGAGGCCATCAGGCTCGGCGCCAGCGTGCCAAACCCCTGCCAAATCAGCTGCTTTTTGACGTCGGCAAGGGTGGTTTTGTCCAGCCCTTCGGAGAGCAGCAACAGCCATTTTCCGTCCCAGGCGGGCAGTTCGTCCATATAAAGGTGAAAGGGATGATAAGAGGCGATATAGGAAGAGTAGACGTAGCGGCTCAGGTCCTTGTCCCAGCAAGGGATGCCTTCGTCATGCGCTTCAATGCATAAGGCGTTCAGTTCACGCTTGCCGATTGGAGTAAAGGGAACGGTACGTTGTCCGGCGGGGCGGAATTCGGTCTCATCCGTCAGCAGGTTGTAGCGGAAGTCGTAACGGGATGTCAGGAATTCCTTTACATTGCGGGTCAGGAGCGAAGTCGCATTAGCGGCATGCTTCGATGTTTTATGTTTTGTTTCCGGTTTTTCCGTTTTCAGCTTTTCAGCAATAGTCAGTAGTTGGCTTGCCTCGCGCAAAAGTCGGTGTTGTTGCAATAACGTTCGATTCTTCTTCATGATGTTTTTTGTTTTCTTTTAATAGTTAATAGTATCGGCTTGTCGAGCTTGATGCTACGAAGTTACTATGCGGAATAGGGGTTTTGCAAGCTTTTCCCTACTATTTTTGTCACAAAGACGCTTGCAGAAAAAGATAGGGATTTTATACGTGCAACCCGCTTATTTTAGTATCTTTGCATGCTTCTTTATAAATGACCGACCGAAGTCATTCGATCGAACGACCGGAGTTATCCGACCGAACGACTGGAGTTGTCCGATCTTCCGACCGGAGTGGTTCATTTACAAGCGAACACCTTTGGCACAATAAAGTAAGGATATTAACCGCATAAAGAGATAAGACTTATGTCAATAGTATATGATTGGTACGAGAACCCCAATGCTGAGGGTGATCCGGAAGAAAGGGGATTGCATCCCCGCCCGTTGCTTAACGGAAAAGTGACAATGAAACAACTGTATGCCCGCGTGCATGCCCGCAGTTCGCTCACGACGGGCGATGTGATGAATGCGATAGATTGCCTGACGCAGATTTGCGGTGAGGAGTTGCGCGAAGGCCGTGAGGTACACATTGAAGGTCTGGGGTATTTCTCCCCAACACTGGAAGCTACGCAGAAAGTAACCCGCAGCACACCGAACAAGCATCTGAAGGTACGGCTGAAAAGCATCAGCTTCCGTCCCGACGTCAATCTGAAAAGTGCGCTGACAGGCATCACGGCCACCCGGAGCAAATATACCCGCCGCTCCCAACGCCTCTCAGAAGTGGAGATAGACATGCGCCTGAAAGAGTACTTCACCGAACATGACGTACTGATCCGCTACGATTTCCAGAATCTGTGCGCTATGGCACGTACCACCGCCAACGGACATTTGAAACGGCTACAGGAGGAAGGCAAACTGATAAACGTGGGGCGACGTACGCAACCCATCTACCGCCCCATGCCGGGATATTACGGCATGTCGCGGGATGCAGAGGTGAAGCGGTGAAAAGAAAAAATAGTTTCAGCCGGAGCACCGATGAACAAGGAGCTCCAGCAGGAACTGAAAGAGCAGAACCCTCTTACTTCCGCCTCAGATACTCAAACCCAAAGCGGCAGCGCAAACAGTCTTTCTTATCGCAATACTCTTTCTGAAGCTGCAACAAAGCCTGCGAATCAGCAGCAGTAGATACAGGTAGCCCTGCCCCACTCCAGTGGCGGATGATATGATTATCTTCCGCTTTCAGACTTTCAAGAAACCCCGTAGCCCGTTCGCAAAGCAGCTCATCGGCTTTATGCAGACCATAGGCGTACAAGAAAGGAATAACAGTATTGATAATAATCAGGTTCTGAGCATTCTTCCCCACTTGCTTTTCACGGGAGGAAGATACTTTCCGGAAATTGAAATGCTCTTCCCAATACGGAGAGGTAGTGACAGTCAGTAGTTTCCGGACAGCCTCCAGCGTATCCGCTTCCATAATACGTGAGAATAAAGACCGTTCTTTATAATATAGATTTGCCAACTGCGCCAGGCGGACATGGGGAAAATTGCCGGGACGCAAACGGAGAAAACGCCATTGAGTGGCGGTCATCGGAACTGATAGTTCAAACTTATGCTGCAAGTAGCGAAATTCCTTCTGCAACTTCAGATAATACCCGTCCGCATCCGGTAGTTCCTCATCCAGCAATCCGGCTTGTCCAAAAAAGAAGGCTTCTACCTGGAAAAGATCATCCCGGTGCTTATCTATCGCACGAAAAGGCAGACGGCTGGCCCATGCTTCAAAAGCATCTCCATTCAGACCGAAACCAAAGTTACGAGCTAAAGTGATAAAGAACACATCTTCCCAATGATTATTGCATCGCTCCAACCGGGTGGCAATCACACGCGCTTTCTGCTCGAAACGTTCCACCTGCAAAGCGGAAAGCCAGGAATGGACTGTCAGTTTCGGAAGAGAAGACAATATAGAATAACAAGGAGGATAGATTTCCGCATGGCTCAGTTCATCATAACGCTGACGGACGGGGTCAGGACAGGGTAGTTGCAGTTGTGGCACCGGTACTCCATTTGCGCGAAACACCTCACAATCCACTGTTTCCGCTACATGCAGAATGACATTGTCATAGGCCGCATCTTTATCGTGACCATGCCTCATCCAGTCGGATGCCAATGTATGCACTTCGATGTTTCCCACCCAAAGGGTACCGCCGATTTTTAGTTTGGCATTGAAGAAGTCGGGGCCTGCGTTTGTGTTCGGTAGTCCGGCATCTATCACTTCAACCGGTTCGCCGGTAGTAGTCTGGAGCATCTTTAACGGAAAGATTTTATGCTTCCACACATAATGCAATAGTAGTTCCATTGTTAACAAGAAGTTAATGTACGCAACAAATGTAAGAAAAAGATTATCTTTGCGACCTATAGAACGTTGATAAAGTGAATTTAATCAGAAGAAAAAATGAAAATAGCATTAATCGGTTACGGTAAAATGGGTAAGGAAATCGAAAAGATTGCCCTCAGTCGCGGACACGAGATTGTCAGCATCATCGACGTAAACAACCAGGAGGATTTTAACTCGGACGCTTTCAAGAGCGCAGACGTTGCCATAGAATTCACAAATCCTATGGTAGCCTACTCCAATTATATAAAAACCTTCGAAGCCGGAGTGAAGTTGGTTTCCGGCAGTACCGGATGGATGGACAAACACGGTGAGGAAATCAAAAAACTTTGTACCCAAGGAGGCAAAACGCTGTTCTGGGCATCCAATTTCAGCTTGGGCGTGACTATCTTCTCTGCCGTGAATAAGTATCTGGCAAAGATTATGAACCAGTTTCCTGCCTACGACGTGACGATGAGTGAAACACATCACATCCATAAACTGGACGCACCAAGCGGTACAGCCATCACGCTTGCCGAAGAGATCCTGGAAAACCTGGACCGTAAAGAACGCTGGGTGAAAGGAACCATGCAGGCACCGGATGGAAGTGTTTCCGGCTCTGCCGAATGTGCCGCCAATGAACTACCTGTCAGCTCTATCCGCGAAGGTGAAGTACCGGGTATCCACGTAATCCGTTATGAGTCGGAAGCAGACAGCATCATACTTACGCACGATGCCAAGAACCGCAAAGGTTTTGCGCTGGGGGCCGTACTTGCCGCCGAATTTACTGCCAATAAGGAAGGTTATCTGGGAATGAGCGACTTGTTCCCTTTCCTGAAATAATAAACAGACCATAAACAACAAGCTAAAATGAGAAAAGCAACTCGCGCCCAATGGGTTAAATTCGCAATCGTCACCGTACTTTACCTCGCTTTCCTGATATGGGTGAAAAGCTGGCTGGGATTGATCGTCGTACCTTTTATCTTCGACATTTACATCAGCAAAAAAATCCCTTGGGGCTTCTGGAAGAAATCAGAGAACCCGGCTGTACGCAGCGTGATGAGTTGGATAGACGCTATCGTGTTTGCACTGGTAGCTGTTTACTTCGTCAATATCTATGTATTCCAGAATTACCAGATACCTTCTTCTTCACTGGAGAAATCATTGTTGGTAGGCGATTACCTCTACGTCAGCAAATTAAGCTACGGTCCACGCGTGCCCAATACACCATTGTCCATGCCGCTGGCTCAGCACACCCTGCCACTGGTAAATACTAAATCGTACATAGAGTGGCCCCAATGGGACTACAAACGTGTTCCTGGTCTGGGTAAAGTAAAACGGAACGATATCGTAGTCTTCAATTTCCCTGCGGGAGATACCGTAGCCACCAACTATCAGCAAACGGACTTTTATTCTCTCGCCTACAACGAAGGGCAGCGGATGTATCCGAATCCCGTAAATATGGACAGTCTGACGCGTAAGCAACAACGTGCCGTTTACGATTTGTACTACAATGCCGGAAGAAACCTGATACTTTCCAATCCTAAAATGTATGGTGACGTTGTAGTCCGCCCTGTAGACCGCCGCGAAAACTATGTAAAGCGTTGCGTCGGATTGCCGGGAGATACGCTTGAAATCAGGGATGCCCAAGTTTATATCGACGGGAAGCCTCTTGAAAATCCGGAAGACATGCAGCTCAACTATCTGGTACAGACCACAGGTCCGTACATCACAGAAGATATGTTCCGCGAACTGGGCATCAGCAAGGACGATCAGGCAATGGTTACTAACGAAAGCCTGTTGATGGAGATGGGATTAACTCACCGTGATGCACAAGGACGCCTGGCTCCTACCTACGATCTGCCGTTGACAAAGAAAATGTTTGAAACGCTATCGGCTAATAAGAAACTGGTCAGCCGTATCGTCATGGAACCGGAAATATTCACCGGTCAGATGTATCCGCTGAATCTCTACACAAAGTGGGATCGCAATAACTACGGTCCAATCTGGATACCGAAGAAGGGGGCTACCATCAAACTGACCGAGGATAATCTGCCTATCTACGAACGTCCTATCAGAGCATACGAAGGCAATACGCTGGAAGTAAAAGAGGACGGTATCTACATCAATGGTAAAAAGACAGACGAATATACCTTCAAGATGGACTATTACTGGATGATGGGTGATAATCGCCACAACTCTGCCGATGCCCGTTCCTGGGGATTCGTTCCGGAAGATCATATCGTAGGCAAGCCGATTATAGTTTGGCTGTCACTCGATAAGGATCGCGGCTGGTTTGACGGTAAAATCCGTTGGAACCGGATATTTAAGTGGGTAAAGTAAGCGCCTGAAATGAAAAAGGCATGGAAGATAACGGGAGCAATCATCGGAATAATACTCGTTGTAGTGTTACTCCGGGGTTGCGTTATGACTTCCTACCTTATTCCCTCATCGGGTATGGAGAACTCCCTGTTTCAAGGAGAACGTATTCTGGTAAATAAATGGAGCTATGGGCTGCGCCTTCCCCTCATGGCGTTGTGGAATTATCATCGCTGGGGAGACAGTCCCGTAGAAAAGGAAGACATTATCGTCTTCAACAATCCGGCTAATCTTTCAGAGTCTGTCATTTCCCGACGTGAGGTATTCATCAGCCGTTGTATCGGTGTACCGGGAGATACGTTGCTGATAGACTCCCTGTTTTCCGTCATTCCATCGGAGAAGAATGCTCCCGACCAGAAGTTCCTGTACGCCTATCCCCGGAAAAAGGAGAAGCAGCTTGATTCATTACTCACTCTTCTTTCCATTTGTGATAATTGCCTGATGGGACAGGATAGCATAAAGAATGTACGTAGTTTCAGCCGTTACGAATATTATCTGCTGGAACAAGCCATGAACGGAAACTGCTGGATAAAACTACTGGATAAAAAAGACTCCATAGAGGCCTTACGTCCGCTGATTGTTCCCGGTAAGGGAAAAGCCGTACGTGTATATCCGTGGAACCGGACTCTGCTACGCAATACCTTGGTGTTGCATGAGAAAAAACAAGCCGAGATTAAAAACGATACCTTATATATAGAAGGTAAACCTGTGCAACATTGCTACTTTACCAAGGATTATTACTGGGTAAGTGCTAATAACTCCATCAATCTCTCTGATTCCCGCCTGTTTGGCTTTGTCCCTAAAGATCACATTATCGGCAAAGCCTCGCTCATCTGGTTTTCCAAGGAGAGCGACACCGGGCTATTCGGGGGATATCGCTGGAAACGTTTTTTCAGTCCTGTACAATAGAAAAAGGAGAAATCGTAAGAGAACTAACCAAAGAATGAATTCAAAATGAAAACCGTATATCTTTCTTCCGCCTATCTGGCACCCATAGAATATTATGCCAAGTTACTGGCTTATGACAAGGTCTTTATCGAGCAGCACGACCATTATGTGAAACAGACCTACCGCAACCGCTGTACCATTGCAGCACCGGACGGTGAATTGGTGCTTTCCATCCCTACCGTCAAGCCCGACACCTTGAAATGTCCACTAAAAGACATCCGTATCTCCGATCATGGTAACTGGCGGCACCTGCATTGGAATGCTCTTTCATCCGCTTACAATCATACTCCTTTCTTTGAATACTACAAAGATGATTTCCAGCCTTTCTATGAGAAGAAACATGAGTTTTTAATCGATTTCAACGAAGAATTATGCCGTCTTCTCTGTTCACTGATAGATATACAGCCGGACATGGAGCGTACCGATATGTACAAGATCGACTTTACACCCGACGAAGATGATTTTCGCGAACGAATTCATCCGAAGAAAGATTATAAAGAGGAAGACCCGGACTTCATTGTCCAGCCTTATTATCAGGTCTTCCAAGAACGAATCGGCTTTCTGCCTAATCTCAGCATCGTCGATTTACTGTTTAATATGGGACCGGAGAGTTTACTGATATTGCAACGTTCATTTTGAGAATTTCTGTAGGAATTCTGCAAGGTTCTCCCCTTCTTCCACTCCCAGCTTCTTACGCAAACGGTAACGGCTAATCTCTACCCCTCGCAAAGAGATATTCAGGAGTGGAGCTATTTCCTTAGACAGCAAATTCATCTGAATATAAGCACAAAGCAACTTATCTTTGTTATTCAGTTCCGGATATGCCTTTTCCAGTTTACGGAAGAAATCATGATGTACAGAGTCGAAAGTACTTTGAAATGCTTGCAAATCGTCATCATGCTCAATATTCGTATCGATCTGCCCCAACAACCGGAGTGTCTTCCGGCGAAGGGATACAAGATTCTCCTCACTGATGGAATGAGAAATACCCAGCACTTCCCTCTTGATATCCAATAAGATTTCATTCTTGCGCACAATATTCAAAGTGGTACGAATCAGTTCCTCCGATTTATAACGTAATTCTGACTGCAGGTTTTCTTCTTTCAGGATATCTATCTTCTTATCTTTCAGTTCACTTTCTTTCTTAAACTCTTGTTTCTGACGATAAAGTTCCAGTTCTTTCTGCATCAGCAAGCGCTTGCGGCTATCGGCAATACGATAATATATATAGTAGAGCAAGCCACTTAACATGACAGCATAGATCAGATAACTCCACCATGCACGATACCAGGGAGGCAATACCTCAAAAGCAAAACTCGTAATCACCAGTTCCTGATCTTTATCTGTCATCAGCTTTACACTAAATACATATTTCCCTTCGTGCAAACCTGTAAATTCCTTCACGCTATTCTCGCTATACTCACTCCATTGACCTTTATCACTACCATTACTGAGGCGGAATGAATAAAGGGATGCCTGGGAAGGATCATAGGTATTCACATTGTACTGAATACGAAGAGAGTTGTGATGATAAGGAATAATCACCGGTGAATCATCATACCGGTAACTACGCCCATAGATCAACGAGTCACGTTGTCCGGTCAGATATACCCGACGAATCTGCAAAGACAATGGCGTAACATCCGTAGTAACCGGAGAAAGACTTACCAATGAGAAACCTTCTTCTGTGCCTACTACCGCCTGATCGTCACATATATTTACACTCTCATTATTTTCAATCAACGAACCTTTCAGAAAAGACTCATGAGGATTCTTATAATAAGTATTTTTCATGGCATCATAGCGCAACAGTTTCAATGCTCCGCCCACTACATACCACATATTATGCGAAATATCTGTAGTAAGATAAGTATAGGAAGTCTTCCCATCCAATAAAGATTCCAGCTCCGAATACTCTTCCAAGCTATCCGTAACCTGATTATAACGCCATAAGCCATAGTGTGACACCACTACGGTTTCATTGTTTATCTGAGCCAGGCAAGCATCATATCCCGTAGGAAAAGAATGGTTATTATAGTTCTTCAAATTTATGACTTCTTTCAAGTCATCAGACAGTTGAAGGCGACAGACACCTCTATCCTTATTAGTAATCCATAATACATTACCTGTTTTCTCAGCCAAAAGACTTTTTGCAGAATAGGTAAAGTTCCGAAGCCGGCCGGCTACTTTCCACTTTCCGGATTCCTTCTGCAACAAATGTAGTCCGCTATATTTGCCATATGTTCCCACAATCAACACATCCGGTCGGTGGCTGAGAGATACGAGCAGACGCGTCCCCCTCAAGCCATCCAGATGTTCCACATTAGCACCATCTATTACAAAAATGCCATTATCCGAAGCACAGAACAGCTTATCATCATGATTCAGAAACGACCACACCTGACCACCCGTACCAGGAATAAACTCCATTGGTATCGTCTGATTCAAATCTACAGAAGGCACGGTATAATACAGTCCCTGGTTGGTTCCTAAATATAGTTTATCCCGATAGAGATAAGAAGTGTATCCCGAACCTATAACCGGCTTGTTGCCATATAAAGAGGATATACGAGAATTCAAATGAATATAGTCAATTCCATTATCCAGTCCTAACCAAAGATTTTCCTGTGTATCAAAAGCCATACTAAGCACTGTTTTATTCTGTAATCCGCTACTAATAGATATGACATCGATCTCATTTTTTTCAAGATTCAATAAGCACACCCCGTCTTGTACAGAGCCTATGGCCAACAAAGAATGATTAAGAGCTGCACAAAACACACGGTTTTTCTTCATGAACTCATCTGCCGCACAAGTATATTTCTCGATCTTTTCACCATCATAAGTAAAGAGTCCGTTATAGCGGGTAGCTATCAGAACCTTACCGTTATAAGGTAACAAACTGGAAATTCTTCCCAATATCTCCGAACCGGGTACTACAGTGAAGTCTTTCCCATCAAGAATGAGTAATCCTTCGGCAGCACCTATATAAAATTTATTGTATACGATAGAAGAAGTATATATTTCACCGCTACATTCCAGATACTCCAAATGGTCATTTTCCCAATAAAACAAGCTACGATCCGACTGAAAACAGATTCGGTTTTTATCCTGCAGAATATTCCAGATAACACCTATAGAAGAGTTAGGAGGCAAACTATCCGAAAGACAAGTATAATCTAACCCTCCCAAACGATTCGGAGTAAAATAACCAAAACGACCGATTCCACCGATGTAAATCCGTCCGTCATTTCCTATTTTCATAGCACGGGTTTTTGCATTATGCATGGGATAAAGATTCCATCCAGCGCCATCAAACTCCAACAGTCCATTGGTATTGGCCACATACATCCAGCCATTTTCATGTTGGTGTAACCCCCAATTCTGATTACCGGCTTTATAAGCATGGCGTGTATAGTTTGTTATCGGCCGTTGCCAACCGGCACTCAATGATGAGCACAATAAGAGAAGAAAAAAGAATGTAGCATACGTCTTTAGTTTCATAGCGGTCAACTTTTGGTTTCGTAGAAGCAAAGATAAGATCTTTCTGATGAATAACACTCTATTCTTTGAGAAAAAGAGAAGTAGTCTTTTAAACTCAAAACATCCATTTATATAATTAATAATCAATACATTAATTTTACACAGAGAAAGTATTGATGTAGTCAGCAAGCAATACTGATGTAGCTAAGATGTAGCCATATTTCCAATGCGAGTATGAAAGACCGATATATTTGCCATCACTTTATAAAACGATTTAGAAAAGCATATTAACCATTAAAAGAGAAAGGACGCCTATGAAGTAATACTTATGAATCACACATCTTAAAGAGGGGCATATAAATCCACTTCCACCTTAAGAAGTAAAAGCCCTCAGTTCTTACATGAAATTAACCTTTTATTATTCATTTAAATTTAAGCTATATGAAACATTTTTTGGTATTCCTATTAGTCTTTATTGGTATCGGAAGCGTCTCGGCACAGCAAGCCAAGATTACCGGTACGGTAAAAGATAACACAGGAGAAACGATTATCGGCGCTAATGTCACCATCAAAGGAGGTACAGGTGGTACTATCACAGACATTGACGGTCATTTTAGCATTGATGCCTCAACAAATGCCACTCTTGTGATATCCTTCATCGGATACACTACACAAGAGGTTGCCCTGAAAGGCAAAACAAATATCGTTGTAACCCTCAACGAAGACTCACAAGCATTGGACGAAGTTATAGTGATTGGTTATGGTACCCAGAAAAAGGTTAACCTGACCGGGTCGGTATCAGCAGTGAAGATTGATGAAGCAATTGCCAGCCGTTCCATTTCCAATGTATCCTCCGGGCTTTCCGGTTTAGTGCCGGGATTGGTGGTAAACCAATCTACTGGGTTTGCAGGTTCCGATGGAGCATCACTGAAAGTGCGCGGTTTAGGTTCTATCAATAACTCCGACCCGCTCATTGTAGTGGATGGTATGCCTGATGTTGACATCAACCGTATCAATATGAATGATATCGAAAGCATTTCCGTATTGAAAGATGCTGCTTCATCAGCCGTTTACGGTTCGCGTGCTGCTAATGGTGTTATTCTGATTACCACCAAAAACGGTCTGGGACAGAGTAAGGCAAAGATTACTTATAATGGTTCTTATGCCTGGGCAAGCCCGGTAGAGTTCTACGACTACATGAATGACTACTCTCGCGCACTAACTATGCACATGCGGGCTGCCGGCACAGGAAACAGTTCAACCAACTTCCGCCAAGGAACAGTGGAGCAATGGATGGCCATGAGTATGGTGGACCCTATTCTGTTTCCCAACACCGACCAATTTGATGAGATGTTCCGCACAGGTGGTACACTCAACCAGACTATTTCGGCTTCAGGTGGTTCGGACAAAATGAATTTCTACGCATCAATCGGTATTATGGATCAGAAAGGATTGCAGATTCATAATGACTACAGCCGCTACAATATGCGTTTCAACCTGGATTATAAAATTCGGGACAACTTTAAAATCGGTATGAAGTCAGACGGCCAATGGTCCGAAACAACTGCTCCCCGTGGAAGTGGTTTGGAAAATGCCGGTTTGAAATATGCAGTATCTGGTATATTGAACAAGCATCCTGAAACGGGCGAATATGGTGGTGCCATGGCTTATGGTGAAAACTCTGCTGCCGGTAACGTAGCTGCCGAATATGAAGCATACCGTACAACTACCTCCCGCAAGGAATTCAATGGAAATGCTTATGCGGAATGGGAACCTCTGAAAGGCCTGAAACTGAATGTAAGCTATGCATTGAGATATTACAATCAATTCTCAAAAGCTGTTCAGAATCCTTTAAAACAATGGAATTTCCAGAGTAATACGGTAGCCCGTGAAATGCCGGACAACGGAGGAGATGGTATTACCGACTCTAATTATGAAGGGTATAAAACATTATTCCAAGGTAGAATCAGCTATGACCGTGAAATCGCTCCGGGACATCACATCACTGTAATGTTCAATGCTGCTGAAGAATTCTGGTCTGATCGTCAACTCGGCGCCTGGAGAAAAGACAGACTCCATTCAAGCCTCGAAGAACTGAATGCAGCCTCAGCTGCACAACAAACCAACTGGGGTAGATCCGAATCAGAAGGCTTACGTTCTTTTATCGGTCGCGTTAATTACGCAATGTTCGACAAATATTTGTTTGAATTCAATTTCCGTTCGGATGGTTCTTCCCGTTTTGCCAAAGGGCATCAGTGGGGTTTCTTCCCCTCAGGAGCAATCGGCTGGCGTATTTCTGAAGAAACATTCTTCGCACCACTGAAGAAAGTTATCAGCAATGCCAAGTTCCGTGCTTCTTACGGTACATTGGGTAATAACTCCGGTGTAGGCCGTTATGAACAAAAGGAAACGATGAAAACGACTAATTACATCATGAATGGTAAGCTAGTACAAGGATTCAGTGCCAGTAAAATGATCAACCAGGATCTTTCCTGGGAATCAACACGTGTCATCAATGTGGGTCTGGACCTTGGTTTATTCAACAACCAACTGACAGCTGAACTTGATTGGTACGATCGTTTCACCACCGGTATGATTCGTGGCTCCAGCATTTCTTCTATCCTTTCCGGATATGACGCACCCCGTGTAAATATCGCCGACTTGCGCAATCGTGGTATTGAAGCCAATATTACTTGGCGTTCCAAAGTTGGAAAATTGGATTACAGCATCAACGTGAATGCTTCTTACAATGTGAACAAACTGGAAGAATGGGGTGATCATCTTGACAGAGGTTGGACAGCATTAAACATGCCTTATCACTTCCTGTATATTTATGAGGCCTACCCCGGATTGGTACAATCTTGGAACCAGATCTATAATGCTCCCTATCAAGGTAACTATACCGCACCCGGTGACATCCTGATTAAAGACCTGAATGGCGACGGACAAATCGATGATAAAGATAAAAAAGCATGGAAAGATAAGTATCGTGAAACTCCACTCGGACAATTTGGCATCACTCTGACAGGAGGATATAAAGGTTTCGATATCCAGGCATTGTTCCAAGGTAGTTATGGTCGCGCAGACATGTGGTTGGACGATCTTAATAATGTAAGTGTACCCTCCGACCGTTATGCTTTCCAGAGTTTCCACTGGAATGACACCTGGTCATTGGATAATCGTAATGCTTCCATGCCAAGGCTGGTTACAGGTAGCGGAGGCTCCTATAACAGAACGGAAAGCACTTTCTGGGCGGAAAACATGAATTATGTACGTCTGAAAAACTTGCAGATAGGTTATTCAATCCCAACCAAGTTACTGAAAAAGATTTCATTTGAACGTGCCCGTATTTATCTATCTGCAGAAAATGTTTTCACAATAACCCCGTGGAAAGGTGTTGACCCGGAGAAATCTATCAGTAGTTGGAATCAGCAATACAATAGATCGGATGCCAATGACCTCTATCCTTTGGTTAAAACCTATTCTATCGGTATTAATGTTGAATTTTGATAACCACCTTAAATTAGAAAACGAATATGAAATACATTAAGTATATATTATTTGCCGGACTGGTCGGAACAATGTCATCTTGCGTAAGTGATTTACTGGACAGACAGCCGACTACAGAAGTATCTTCAGACCTCTTCTGGAAAAGCACAGATGATGCTTTGTCATCCACTTACGGGGTCTACAATGCTATCCGTGACTTGTATGCTACCGATTATTATTACGACGGACAGGGTGAATTTCAAAATACCCGTGGCAAAAGTATCGGAAGTATCACGGGATGGAGTCCTGCCGCCTGGGTAACAAGCGGATTTTCATCTATGTGGAACAATGCCTATAAAACTATCAACCGCGCTAACTTTACTATCCAGAACATAGAGCGGATGATTGAAATAGAGGGGAATGCCACCACCCGGACTTCTCTAGAACGCATCAATGCTGAAAACTATTTTCTTCGCGCATTAGCTTACTTCCGCCTGATTGAGAACTGGGGTGATGTGCCTTACTATCGCCATGTACTCTCAGGAGATGCTGAAGCTTGTTCTTTGGAACGTATTCCTATTGCAACCATCAAGGATGATATTCTGCAAGACTTGCAATATGCTTACGAGAAACTGCCTGCAAGCGTAAGTGGTGGCGAGGCCGGACGGGCAACTCAAGTAGCTGCTTTGGCTTTCAAAGGTAAAATAGAGCTTTACTGGGCATCTTGGAAGAAAAACGGTTGGCCGGAACTGAAAGATTTCCAGCAAAGCACAAGCGAAGCTCAGGAATACTATAAACGAGCTGCCGCCGACTTCAAGAAAGTGATCTATGACTATGATCTGAAACTTTTCGGCAATGGTGACCCGGGAGAGTATCAGACTCCCAACTATTGGAAGTTATTCCAATATGACAATGAGTATTGCCAGGAAATCATATTTTCTCTTCAATATGGAGGTCCTAACTTGGGTGACGGCCAAGGAGAAAGCTTATTACGTGATTTCGGAACACGTTCTACAGCCAATGCGCAATGCTGGATTATGCCGACTAATCGCCTGGTAAACCGTTATCAATCGACTATTACAGGAGATTTCTTACCTGAGTTAATCTTAAACAATCAGGAAAATCAGGAAAACGGCGCATGGAACCGCAAAAGTTACGAAAATCGTGACTGGCGTATGAGAAGTACTATCTTATGGAATGGTGAGAAAATGATTAAGGTAGCTCTGGACGGCATGTCCATTGGTGATAGCCTGACTTGGATGTTTGGAGTTAGAGGCGAAGAATCCAAAGGCTTTATCAATAACGATGCCAGCAGTCAGACTGGTTATATCTACCGTAAATGGGTACGCCAAGTAGGTATTGCCGAACGTACACAGGGTCCTCAGGATTTCTATCTGATGCGTCTTGCTGACGTCTACCTGATGTATTGTGAAGCCGTAAATGAAACAGATGGTCCATCACAGGAATTAGTAGGATTAATCAACCAAATCCGTAACAGAGGCAACCTGCCGGGATTGAAAGAAAGTAAGTATGCTAATAAAGAAGAGTTCTTTAAGGCTATCGAGCAAGAACGCATCGTAGAATTAGCTACCGAAGGGCATCGTCCGTTCGACATCCGCCGCTGGAGAAAAGTCAACGAAATATGGGGTGAACCGAATAGTGATGGGCAGACGCTGTATGACACTAAAGGAACCAGACTCCGTGACGAGTTCAAAAATGCTTCCGAACGCGACTTCCAGAAATACTATATTTATCAGATTCCGGAAGGTGAAAGAAGCCGTAATCCGAAGTTGACTCAAAATACCCCATGGTATTAATACTCAGCTTGAAAAACAATACTTATTTAAAACAAGAACGAACATTTATGAAAAGTGTATATAGAATACTAAGTCTTTTGTTTGTATGCCTCCTGATACAAGCTTGCGGGGACGCCCCGTTGGATGACAACAATTTGTTGATTACCGACAGTGAAGAATGCTATATGTCCAACTTCGAGTTGAGAGGTCCGGACGATCGTAATGTATTGGTTGAAACCAATATTCAGGATATAGAAACAGATGCCACGAAAGGTATAGTTACAGCTGTAGCCAAATTCGGAACCAATCTGAAGCATGTTAAACCTCACTGTTCTGTAGCTAAAGATTGCATTGTAACCCCTTCTATGGGTTCATGGATCGACTTTAGTCAATCACGTGAATATACGGTTATTTCGGGTAACCGCCAGGTGAAGAGGACTTATACTATTACTGTAGCTTTACAGGGAGAATAATTTTAAACAGTATCAACTTTAAAAAAGGAGACTATTTATGAAACTACTGAAATATGTAATGCTGTCTGCCATTGCACTTTCCTGTTTTTCATGTAGCGATGACGATGATTCTACGCTGAGAAACGATCTGATTAAAAAGACAGTTGCTCCTGCTATCGCAGGTGAAAAAATAGAGTTCGCTTATGCCATGGGTGCCCAGATGGGACAGTTGGGTCAAGCCGAAGCAAGGGCTTCTATCTCAGGAGCCGAAGGTACAGGATTTGAGCTCAACTCCTGGTTCACTGCAAGAAACAAACTGGTGGTAAATGGAGTGACGTATCAGGCAGGGGATGATGTTCCAGTACAAACAGTAAAGGACGCTTCCACGAATGGTGCCACATCTACTGCCACTATGATGGATAAAGTAGATGAACACTATATGAATCCGGCAGTGGCTTTCGGTACCAGCCAAGCATCACTGATCGCTGCTACTGTACGCTATGCATACGTGGTACCTGCAGAAGCTAAAGGAAAGAATATCTCTTTCACTTTCTCATCAACTTCCAGCACAGGCGCCAAGGCTTCTTACAGTACCCCGTCTTACCCTGTTTCTAAGATGGACATGAAACGACTCATTGAATTGGGTAATGAAGGAGCCTGTTATTTCTCTATTGAAGACATGAAAGCTTATACAAAAGAAGAAGTAACCACCCAAAGTCTGGCAAGCAAAATCGACTTTATTTACATTTATCAGGCCAAATTGAATGGCTACGATTATAAGCATTCATTCGTATCGCCAGGTACCGACCCGAAATACATTGCTATTGCAGGAATTGTTCCTGCCGGAGCCACCAATAAGACCCCTATGGAAAAACGTGCCAATGTACGTGACGCACAGCTGAAAGGTGAAGCGCCCAATGTTTACATTGACGATGTTGACTTCCAGAGTTTGGATCTCGGCGCGGCAGTTGATTATGCGTTGACATTCAGTAAGGATGACGGTGCATTTATGAAAACAGCAAATGGCAAGTATGCCGCTTATGTATATGTGAACAAAATTGATGATAGTGGTAAAATGACGGTTAGCATCAAACGTTACCCGTTGTAATCTCATGCACATGAATCGTATCAGAATCCATATTTTCTTTTTAATTGTGATCCTCGCAGGAGGAATACAAGCTCAAAATCCCCGGTCGGTCTTCACCGACCGACCGGGGGACTCTGCAGCCGTATATTTTACTCCGGAATACTTCCCTATCAAACCAGATGGAAGCACGGACGTATCTGATGCTCTGCAAGAAGCACTGAATACCGCCAAACATAAAGAATCGGGTTGCGGTATTCTTTTTGTACCCGAAGGAGTTTATAAACTTAGTAAAACGATATATATACCTTCAGGGGTACGTCTCATTGGATATGGGACCAAACGTCCGGTATTCGTCCTTGGTAAAAATTCACCCGGCTTCCAGGAAGTGACGCATGAAACAAATAAAGGAAAGTATCTTTTCTGGTTCATCAGCGCGAACTACCGTTCTGAACGTCCAGTGAGTGACGCTAATGCCGGAACTTTTTATAGTTCGTTACTAAATGCAGATATTCGTATTGAAGATGGGAATCCGAATTCTTCAGGAATTCGCGCCCATTTTGCCCAGCATTGTTCCATCTCCAATGTGACGATTCACGTAGGAAAAGGACGTGCAGGAATTGTAGATGCAGGTAATCATCTGGAAAACGTATCCGTCTTTGGAGGAGAATATGGTATTGATACGGATAAATCAGCCCCGGGATGGCCCATTATGTTGCTCAACAGTTATTTTGAAGGACAGCGTAAAAGTGCGATTCTGACTAATGAAGGTGGATTGACTATCGTACGCATGAAAGTAAAGAATGTACCCGTAGCTGTAGAGATTAAAGAAAATGCACCCGATCGCCTGTTTATGGAAGATTGCATCTTTGAAAATGTAAAACGAACGGGACTCATTCTGACGGATGCAGGCAATGCAGCTACACAAATCAATCTTCGGGGTATACAGTGCAAAAATGTTCCGGTATTTTCTCTGGAACGTTCTACAAATGAACAGGTATCCGGTAAGGGAAAGGCTTACCAGATTACTCGTTTCACTTATGGCTTCAATGCCAACAGCCTCGAAGATATTCCCCAGATAGTACGTGAAGCTGAAATCGTACCTATCGAAAGTATCATCCCACTGGATGTCGGTGATACTCCAATGCTTCCCACAATGAATCATTGGGTTAATATCCGGGATTTGGGTGCCAAAGGAGACGGTTTTAGTGATGACACGGAAATCTTCCGGGAAGCCATAAAGAAATATACGAATATCTATATTCCGCAAGGCTGGTATGTGGTCAAAGATCCATTAGTTTTAGAGCCGAATACAAATATAATCGGGCTACACCCCGGAACCACCATCCTGCTAACATTAGGCGGTAATCCTGCATTTAGTGGCTTTGGCGCACCTCAGGCACAGTTAACGACTCCGAAAGGAGGTACTAATATCGTATGTGGTATCTTCCTCAACGCTGATGCATATAATTATCGGGCTGTAAATTGTAAATGGATGGCAGGTGAAGGTTCGTACTTATACGATGTAAAATTCAGCGGACATGATAAGAACCGCTTCTTCTATAACGGGCAAAGTGCAGCCAATCCATTAGAAAAGCCTATGCCTGTAACCCCGGAAACTCATGACCTGATAACCCGTGCCTGGGATAACCAGCATTGGAGTTTATGGATAACTAATGGAGGCGGAGGTACTTTCCGGGATTTATGGACGGCTAACGAATATAGCTCGGCAGGTCTTTATGTGAGCCATACTGAGACGCCCGGACGCATCTATGGAATGTCGCTGGAACATCACTTACGTAATGAAGCGATCTTTCGCAACGTTGCCAACTGGAAAATCTATGATTTTCAGTTTGAGGTAGAAGCTGAAGGTGTCGACACACAGCCATTGGATTTGATTGATTGCCGGAACCTGACTTTCGCTAATTTCTATTCTTACCGTGTATCACGTATGTTGAAGTCTTATCCATCGGCCATACGCACCTGGAATTGCAAAGATATTGAATTTCTCAATCTGCATAATTATGCCCATGCCCGCGTGAAGTTTACGTCCAATGCCAGTCTGTATGATGTAAATAGCCGGCATGAAGCACGTCGTTGGGAACTGGCACGATTGCAACTGACAGGTAAAGAGAAGCGAAAATACTCATTGAACAATGTAATAGGAAAAGCTGAGATTATAGTCACCGGCTTTGAATTTATTGACGGATTGACCAAAGACAGCCAGGGCAATATCTATTTCTGCGAGTATCGCATACGACGTATCTACAAACTGGATATTAAAAGTGGGCAAGTGACTTCCATTGCCGATTTCCCTTGGAATGCAGTGGCACTGACCTGTGATACGCAGGACAACCTGATTGTTGTCACCAAATACATATCCCAACCCGGTTATAAAAACGATGATACACGCAATGACAACCAGCCATTATTCGGATGGCGTGGATCGGGTGGCTTATGGGGATTCACCTATGTTCCCAAGCTTTATTCAATCCGCCCTGAAAATGCAGATGATAGCTTTCAGGTACTTCCTTTAGTAGACATGTCACAAGTACAGAAGCCTCAGAAGGTATGTTATTTAGCCAACCGGACTATTACCCAAAATGAATATTACGGTGGTAGAAAACCAACTCACTGCTTTGTGGCTCCGGATGGAGTAACTATTATTCCATATTATGAAGACCTGTTCCGTTGTTCATCTATAGTGGAAGCCGTTCCGGGAGAAACAATCTATACACTGGATGAGTATCACCAACGAGTTATTCATTCGGAAACAGATGCCCAAGGTTTCTTACAACATAGTCATATATTTGCAGATGGAGGTGACCGTAGTGTAGTAACAGACCAAACCGGCAATGTATATGTAGCAAACGGAGATATCTCTATTTTCGATTCTACAAGCAAACCTATAGGAACAATAGAGGTGCCCGAACGCCCGACATCCTTATTGATAAGCGGGGATAAGCTCTATATTACAGCCATATCCTCACTTTATCAAGTAAGATTAAAATAACAAGTTTTTCCCATCCAGACTAAGTTAGCAATAAGGTTAATTATCTTACCATGAAAAAGAAAGAAAACACATCCAGACAGACAGCTTTCCACAGGATAGCTACTACCGCCCTATCTCTATTATTCCTGACAACTGTACAGGCACAACGAGAAAGTAAAACCATCAATGACAGCTGGAAATTCTTACAAGGAGAATGCCCTACAGCAATAGATAGTGCTTTCAATGATGCAAACTGGACATCCGTCCATCTGCCACATACCTGGAATACGGATGCTTACACTGAAAAGGATTACTATCGGGGAACAGGCTGGTATCGCCGGCAAATATCAATACCGCAAGGTTGGAAAGAAAAACAGATATTTCTAAAACTGGATGCTACCAGCAAAGCAGCCACCATTTATATCAATGGGAAAAAGGTAGGTGAACATACCGGAGGATATACCGCCTGCACATTCGATATTACCCCATTTTGCTCATTGAATACTCCCAACTCTCTTGCTGTTTGTGTAGATAATTCCCGTCAGGATATCCCTCCTATTTCAGGTGACTTTACATTCTTTGGCGGCATATATCGGGATGTATGGCTCACAGCTGTCTCGAAACAACATTTCCATCTGACGAATTATGGCTCGGAAGGAATTTTCATCAGTACCCCCAAGGTATCCGAGGAAAAAGGAACAATACTTATCCGTGGAGATATAAAGAATGACGCTACCCAGAAAGCATTACTCGAACTGGAACACATCATATATCACCCTAATGGAAGCATTGCCCAGAGCCTGAAACAGTCCATACAAATCAAGGCCGGAGAACAGTATTCTTTCCGTTCTGAGACCTCTCCAATCTTATCTCCTCAGTTATGGACTCCGGAAACACCTCATCTTTACAGAGTGGAAAGTATCCTACGTGATAAAAAGACTAAAACGGTTCTTGACCAAAGTAACCACTATACCGGCTTCCGCTGGTTTAGTTTTGATGGTGAAAGAGGATTCTCCCTCAACGGAAAGCCTTATAAGCTACGTGGCATTTGCCGTCACCAGGACCAGAAACCCATTGGGGTGGCACTAACGGATGAAATGCATCGTCGCGACATAAAATTGATGAAGGAAATGGGAGCCAACTTCATCCGTATCTCTCACTATCCACAAGATGACGCTTTACTGGAAATGTGCGATAAACTCGGCATGTTAGCTTGGGAAGAAATACCCATCATTGACATTGTACCCGATACCCCCGGTTATACGGAAAACTGTGAACGAAATCTGCGGGAGATGATACGCCAGCATTATAATCATCCCTCAATCATCACCTGGGGATATATGAACGAAATCTTACTCGTCACTCAACGACGCTATAAAAAAGAAGAAGAATTAAAGCCCATACTGGAACGAACACTGGCACTGGCCAATCGACTGGAAGTAGTGTTAAAAGAAGAAGATACAACCCGCGTCAGCACTATGGCATTCCATGGTAGCAATAGCTATAACGAAGTTGGCTTAGGCAGTATTACCGATATTGTCGGCTGGAATCTTTACCAAGGCTGGTATGGAGGTAACCTCACCGGATTCGAACAGTATCTGGAAGAACAACACAAAAAGTATCCTTCCCACCCCATGATTGTCAGCGAATACGGTGCAGGATCTGACAAGCGCTTACATTCGCTACAACCTCATGCATTTGATTTCAGTATCGAATACCAGCAGAAGTATCTGGAGCATTACTTGCCTGTACTGGAGGAAACATCTTACATCTGTGGTGGAACACACTGGAATTTCATCGATTTCTCTTCCGCATTGCGTGATGAGTCTATGCCACGGATCAACAATAAAGGATTGGTATACTCAAACCGCACTCCTAAAGATATATACTATTATTATAAAGCTGCCTGGCGTCAAGACATTCCAGTATTACATATCGCCAGCCGCGACTGGACACATCGTTCCGGTATACAGCATGGGAAAGAGCCGGTCATATTACCGGTTAAAATATATACTAACCTTCCTGAAGTAGAGCTTTTTATTGATGGGAAGTCTTTGGGCAAACAGAAAACCAAGAATTTTGCAGTAACATTTGAGGTGCCATTCTGCCAAAAAGAACACTTTATCGCTGCTAAAGCAGAAAATAGAAAAGCCGTCCAAGATATCTCTTTTGTAGAAGACGGAATCCGCTTAAACTTTACCCCTATCCCTGCAAATTTAAATGGAACAAATCTACGGGACTTAGAACTTGCCATCAATGTAGGAAGTTATTGTTTCTATACTTCTGACGAAAGTAATCTCACCTGGCTGCCCGATCAGCCTTATACTGAAAATGGCTGGGGATATATTGGCGGAGAAAGTAAAAGTAGCCAGATACAAATAAAGAATACCAATGACGGACCTCTATTTCAGACTCTTCGCAACGGAATTGAAGGCTACCGTTTCGATGTTCCCAACGGAGTTTATGAAATAGAATTTCTTTTTACAGATATATTCCGCGAGAATGCAACAACAGTCTACCAATTAGGTCGTAATTCTGATGTGGAAAACCGTGAAAACAGATTCGACATAATAATCAATGATCAAACTATCGAAGAAAGCTTTTCCTCTTGTCGCGAAAGTGATTATTTTCATGCTCTGCGGAAAAGATACAATATTACAAACTTTCGGAATAAAATTGAAATACGCTTCTCTGTTCGGAATGGAAAAAGCTTTCTGAACGGTATAAAACTCAGGAAACTTTATTAACTTCAAAACAAAAACACCATGAGAGTCAGAATTAACTTAGTCATTACCTGTTTATTACTTGCAGTAGGCCATATTCATGCACAATCTATTTGGGATGGAGCACATCTGCAAAAAGTAAAACAATCATTACATCAACCTTACTTCTCTACCACATATCAAGAGTTGGTAGCAGAAGCTGAAAAATTGCTGGATGTACAACCTCTATCCGTCGTGATGAAAGAGAAGACGCCCGGCAGCGGAGATAAACACGATTACATGAGTCAGGCACGCTATTATTGGCCCGATCCCTCCAAACCTGACGGTCTACCCTACATCAGCCGTGACGGTGAGTCGAACCCGGAACTGAATAAGCTGGATCGAAACCGTCTTGGAGCAACTGCCCAGCGCGTCACCACTCTTGCACTTGCGTGGTATTTCAGCAATGACGAGAAGTATGCCCAAAAGGCTACTGAACTGATTCGTGTATGGTTCTTTAATAAAGATACGCGCATGAACCCGAATTTGGAATATGCCCAGATGATACCGGGACATCATAACAACAAAGGCCGCTGTTATGGTGTCATCGATACTTATTCGTTCGTTAAGATGCTGGATGCCGTACAACTATTGGAGAAGTCGAAGGCTTTCACACCCAAAGACAGTAAACAACTGAAAGCATGGTTTGGCAAACTGCTGACATGGATACTGAATAGTCCGCAAGGACAGGAAGAAGCTAATCAGGCTAATAACCACAGTACAGCACATGATGCACAAGTTATTGCTTTCGCCCTATATGCAGGGAATGTGAAAGTGGCACAGGAAGTCATCAATGCTATCCCCCAAAGACGTATCTTCACTCAGATCGAGCCGGATGGCAGGCAACCACATGAGTTGCGCCGTACCCTTGCATTTGGCTATTCACAGTTCAATCTGTCCCATTTCATCGATATTTTTCTTATGGCTCAGAAGATTGGTATTTCAATTGATAACGCCACATCAACGGACGGCCGCAATTTCTACAAGGCAATGGACTTCTTAGCCCCATACGTTGGCAAAGATGTAAAAGACTGGCCCTACCAGCAAATCAGCGAATGGGATTACAAACAACAAGAATTCTGCAAAGACCTGTACCGTGTTTTCCTGTTAAATCCGGAACGTACAGACTATCTGAAACTTTATAGAGCACATCGCACCATTGATTGGAAGGATCGTTTCAATCTATTGTGGGTAAAACCTGATGATGTAGACAATGCATATGCTTTTGCTTGTGGCCAACTGCAATTTGCCATGAAATGTGCAAATAAGGCCAGAAAAGAAGCTGAGAATCAATGCAAACACCGCGTAATTCCCCGGAGTATCAACAAAGACGGTTCACTGCGAATGATACATCCGCACGACTGGTGTTCGGGCTTCTTCACCGGTTCATTATGGCAAGTATATGCTTATACAAACGATGATTTCTGGCGTCAGGAAGCTATCAGCAATACCTGGATGATAGAAGAGGCTAAGTGGCACAAAGGTACTCACGACCTGGGTTTCATGATGAACAATAGCTTTGGCAAAGCTTATCAACTAACAGGTGAACGTTCTTATAAAGATGTAGTATTACAAAGCGCCAAGACTTTGATTACCCGCTACAATGACAAAGTAAAGAGCATTCGTTCATGGGATCATAACCGTGATAAATGGAAGTATCCCGTCATCATCGACAACCTGATGAACCTGGAAATGCTATTCTGGGCTACCCAAGAAACCGGCGATTCCATCTACTGGAAAATTGCTGTAAACCATGCCAATACTACCATGAAGAATCATTTCCGTCCGGATTACTCTTCATATCATGTAGTAGATTACGACCCCGAAACAGGAGAAGTGCGTGCCAAACAGACAGCACAAGGCTATGCCGATGATTCTTTCTGGAGCCGTGGACAAGCATGGGGATTATACGGATGTACCATGTGCTATCGTTTCACAAAGAATCCAGCCTATCTACAACAGGCACGCCATATTGCAGACTTCTTTTTTGGCTTACCGAACCTGCCGGAAGACTTTATTCCTTACTGGGATATGAAAGCGCCTGGTATTCCCAACGTCCCCCGCGATGCCTCTGCTGCTGCCATCATGGCTTCAGCCCTGTACGAACTCCGGACCTATGTTTCAGCAGAAGATAGCAACCGTTATCAAAGCATTGCCGACAAGATCGTAGATAGCCTCAACAAACACTACCAAGCTGAACCGGAAACAAACTATGGCTTCCTGTTGCTACACTCCACCGGACACCATCCGGGAGGTGATGAAATCGATGTTCCTCTCAACTATGCAGACTATTATTACCTGGAAGCATTGGCCAGAAAAGACGCTTTTAAGCAATAATTAATACTTTTTGATATAGGAGTTCACCTTTTTGAGACGTTTGTTATAGTAAACAAGCTACTTTTCCACTATTTTTGTAGCACAGAGATTTAGAATAAACTTATAAATGAAAAGACATGAAAAACTTATTCGACATTAAAGACAAAGTGATTATCGTTACCGGCGGTTGCGGTATCCTGGGTAAAAGTATTGCTAACTATCTTGCAGAACAAGGTGCCAAAATCGTAATCCTTGACCGTGTAGAAGAAATTGGTAAGGAACTGGAAGCAGAACTCAGTCAAAAGACAGAAGCTATGTTCCTTGTAACAGACGTTCTGAATAAAGAAATATTAGAAGAAAACAAAAAAGCGATCCTGAAACGTTTCGGCACCATCGATATATTACTGAATGCCGCAGGTGGGAATATGCCTGGTGCTACTATCGCCCCGGATAAAACGATTCTCGACCTGGAAGTAGATGCTTTCAGAAAAGTAGTAGACCTGAACCTTTTCGGTACGGTATTGCCTACAATGGCATTTGTAGACGTGATGGCAAAGAATAAAAAAGGAGTTATCGTAAACTTCTGCTCTGAATCAGCTCTGCGCCCTCTTACACGTGTGGTAGGATATGGTTCTGCCAAAGCTGCCATAGCCAACTATACCCGTTATATGGCTACGGAACTGGCCACTAAATTCAGTCCTGAGCTTCGTGTAAATGCTATTGTTCCGGGCTTCCTGCTAACAAACCAGAACCGTGCCCTGTTGACTAACCCGGACGGGTCTTATACCGACCGTGCAAAGACCATCATCGCCCACACCCCATGCGGACGTTTTGCCGAACCGGAAGAATTGTTCGGAACCATCCACTACCTCATCAGCGATGCTTCCAGCTTCGTAACGGGTGCCTTGTCTGTAGTAGACGGTGGTTTTGACGCTTTCTCTATCTAACACTTACAAAGTGAATAGAATATGAAACACTTACGTAGTACAAATCAATAAATCAAGCCTATTCATTATGATATTATGTGAACAAACCTGGCGCTGGTACGGTCCTAACGATCCGGTCAGCCTGTGGGACATCAAACAAGCCGGTGCAACCGGTATCGTGAACGCCCTGCACCACATCCCCAATGGCGAAGTATGGACAGTAGAAGAAATCATGAAACGCAAAGAAATGATCGAAGCTGTCGGTCTGCGCTGGTCTGTAGTAGAAAGCGTACCTGTACATGAGCATATCAAAACCCAGACGGGAGAATTCCAGAAATACATTGATAACTATAAAGAAAGCCTGCGCAACCTCGGCAAGTGTGGCGTGAACATCGTAACTTACAACTTCATGCCCGTACTGGACTGGACGCGTACCGATCTCGCTTATGAACTGCCTGATGGTAGCCGCGCCCTGCGCTTCGAACGTGCCGCTTTCATTGCTTTCGACCTTTTCTTGTTAAAGCGTCCCGGTGCTGAAAATGACTACACCGACGAAGAAAAAGCAAAGGCAAAAGCCCGCTTCGAACAAATGACGGATGCCGACAAGCAACTACTCGTTCGCAACATGATTGCCGGACTGCCCGGTTCGGAAGAGAGCTTCACACTGGAACAATTCCAGCAAGAGCTTGATCGCTATAAAGACATCACTCCGGAAAAGTTGCGTGCCAACCTGATTTATTTTCTGCAAGAAATCACTCCTGTTGCCGATGAAGCCGGTGTAGAGTTGGTTATCCATCCGGACGATCCTCCTTGTTCTATCCTTGGATTGCCGCGTATCATGAGCAGTGCTGCCGATTTCCAGGCATTGATTGACGCTGTTCCTAATAAGAGCAATGGTCTTTGTCTCTGTACCGGTTCTCTCGGAGTCAGCAGTTCCAACGATCTGGAAGGTATGATGAAACAGTTCGGTGACCGCATTAACTTCGTACACTTCCGCAGCACACAGCGCGATGCAGAAGGTAATTTCTACGAAGCCAACCATCTGGAAGGTGATGTAGACATGTACCACGTTATGAAAGCTTTCCTCGAATTACAGCAAAAAAGACAAGTATCCATTCCTATGCGTCCCGACCACGGCCACCAGATGGTAGACGACCTGAAGAAGAAAACCAATCCGGGATACTCCTGCATCGGTCGCCTGCGCGGATTAGCAGAATTAAGAGGTTTGGAAATGGGTATAGCAAAATCTATCCTCAAAGAATAGATTCTCAAACCACATAGTTCAGAATAAAATAATAAGGGTATGCCTAAGGAGAAAAGCACATCTCCGGCATACCCTTCGCTCATTTCATAGAGAACTTAAATCAAAATAGAGAGCTTATATCAAATCACTGCAACTCCTTCTGGCAAACAAACTTGCATATCTCTCTTCAAGCACTTTCAACCTTATTGGCAAGGTATAAGTAAAGTCAATCTTCCCACCTGCGTGAATCATCATTATCGGAGAATATTCTCCCGGCTCCAAAACAGGCAGGATCACCAACACCTCTGTGTCAGTATACTTAAACACTCTTTTCACATGTATCAATGTGCCCTTATCGGAGACGGGAGAAAGCCCCAAGTAAATTGTTCCAAGCGAAGATAGACACAGATTCTCACCTGTAATTACGACCGGCGCATTCGGGGTGATAGTTCCATCACGCAAGCCCGTCAATGGATCATATACATCTTTGATAACAGGAACTTTCTTTCCAAAAATCATTGGATATTCATTCCTTTCCTGATTCTTATGATGCCACTCAACCGCTATTTTTTTTCTATCTTTCGTCATCTATCCTATTCCATTTTAGTTAATCATTACAGTCTCCTAAACTGCACTACAAAATTACACCGCAATCCATATACTTTTGTGACAAGAAAAAGAAAGATCAAGCACTCAGACTTTCTATATATGACGATTCTAATCAATCGCAGCACCTTTTTCGGAAATGGGATACTTCTAAAAATAAATGTTACGATTTTCGAAACAAGTAGCCCTCCAAAAGTGTTAAATAGACAAACCTCTAACTCAGAAAGAAGATTATGACAACAAACGAGTTAAACACAGGATTAGTTAATGCCGTCAGAGAGAAACTCCCATCCAAAGAAAATCTTGCCAATACTTTAATGGATATTCTTTATATAGGTAAAGAAGCTATCTACCGCCGACTCCGCGGTGAGGTACCTTTCACGCTGACCGAAGCAGCCATTATATCCCGGAAACTGGGCATATCGCTGGATAAGATGATAGGCGTGAGCTTCCAGAACAATGCCGTATTCGACATGAATATAGTGGATAGCAGCCAGCCGCTCGAAACTTACTACTCCATCCTGGAAAAGCAGGTGAAGCTGTTCCGGAAAGTGAAAGAAGAAGAGAACTCGGAGATCGGGACTTCATCCAACATCATTCCGCTCACCCTCTCATTGAACTATAATATGCTCTCCAAATTCCGGCTATTCAAATGGATGTATCAGAATCAAAACATTAAGTGCAGGCACTTTGAAGAAATGGAAATCCCGCAGCAAATAGTGGATAAGCAAAAGGAGTATGCCCATGCAGTAGCTCATATCCGTTCCGTAGATTACATCTGGGATAATATGATTTTCAGCCATCTGGTCAATGACATCCAGTACTTCTGCGACGTACACCTCATATCCGATGAAGACAAGAACCTCCTTAAGGAGGAACTGCTCTTGGTGGTGAACGACCTGGAAGAACTGGCCGCCCGTGGAAAAAGCAAGACGGGCAACGACGTCAAAATTTATATTTCAAATATCAACTTCGAGGCTACTTACAGTTATCTGGAGACGGACACAATACAGCTCAGCCTGATCCGAATATATTCCATCAATTCCATCACTACACAGGATAGCGAAATGTTCCGCGGCCTGAAGGAGTGGATTCAGTCATTAAAGAAGTTCTCCACTCTAATATCGGAAAGCGGTGAGATGCAACGTATTCAATTCTTTAAACAACAGCGAGAAATTATCGACACATTGTAACCACTCTTTCCGTATAATGCAATTGTTCACGCAATTATTCTCTAATATCGAAAACAGATAGAACTCCTATCTGTTTTTTTTCATCATTCAACCATTCACTATCCTATTCTTTTCAAATAGAAAATACCCGCGTTTTCTTCACATGATTTCAATCACAAAAGTTCCATTAACAAGCTCTATATTTGTATATGTCACAAATTCGACCTATGACATTTGATTATTAACAAAAAAGAAGAGGCTATGGCAAAGAATTACATTGTAAAAGAGTTGATTAATGAAATGAAGGAGAGGATTCCCCAAGGGCAGAACTTAGCCAATTATCTGACAGATACGTTATATATGGGGAAAGAAGCCGTATACCGCAGATTGCGAGGAGAAGTCGCATTTACCTTTGATGAAATAGCCGTAATTTCTCATAACCTGGGCATCTCCATCGACCAGATTATCGGAAATCATCTATCGAACCGAGTCACTTTCGACCTGAACTTACTGCACTCGCCCAACCTATATGAAAGTTACCATGAAATCGTTGAGCGCTATCTGCGGATTTTCAGTTCAATGAAAGAGGATGGCAACGCCGAAATATATTCTGCGACGAATACTATTCCTTTCACTCTCTACTCGTCTTATGAGTATCTGTCCAAATTCCGTCTGTGCCGGTGGATTTATCAGAATGGGAAAGTGAAGACTCCGAATTCTCTAAGTGATATGCATGTACCTGAGAAAATAATTACCGCTCACAAGAAGTTAAGCGAGGGACTGAAGAGACCCAGAAAGACTTTCTTCATATGGGATAGCGACATCTTCCAATCTTTTGTGAAGGAAATAAAGTATTTTGCAGGGCTGAACTTGATATCCACTTCGGACGTGATGTATATGAAGAATGAGTTGCAACAATTGCTCATCGACTTGGAACACTTATCGGTGAAGGGGGAATATAGTGAGGGACACGAGTTATTCATCTACCTGTCGAACATTGATTTTGAAGCAACCTATACATATGTGAGTAACAAGGATTTCCAAATCAGTCTTTTCAGGGTGTATTCTATCAACTCTATGGACTCGCAAAGTCCGCAGATTTGCCAGATGCAGAAGAACTGGATTCAGTCTTTGAAAAGACATTCTACATTGATTTCGGGAAGTGGAGAGGCGCAGAGAATTGCTTTTCTAGAGAAGCAGAAGAGTTTTATTGAGACGCTATAAAAAGAAGCAGCGTCGAAGTAGCATGAAAATGAGCTGTATCAGAATACTTATTTAAGTTATTTCTGATACAGCTCATTTAGTTAGTCTTATGGTATTGACGTTACTGTCCTCACGCAACGGTGCCAAGCCCAGTTCGTCGATCCCCCCTCTGTCCATGCACTAAACTCATTACGCTGACGGGCCTCAGTCCAGTTATATCCAACTAACCAATAGTTACCTTCCCGTTCGGTCAACGCCCAATGCACAGCAGCCATTTTCTGATAATCGGTTCCCCAATTTATCTTACTACCGAAACCTTGATTATCGGGACTAAGGAGCGATCCTCCCAAACTGTGAACCAAATACAACTCACGCTGGGTGGGCAGACGCCAGCCATTCCCCTTAGCCTCGCATGCAGCTTTTGCCTCCGGCCAGGTCTTACCGTAAACACTGGTATTCTCTATCTGAAACATCGGAGCAACCTTGTTCATCGCTTCAGTCTTATCCGGAGTTACCCCTGAAGCAAGCAACGCCGAAGGGTCCACTCCTCCATTCGCATCTTGGGAAACAACAGTGACCCCTGAAGTACCCACTGAGATATAAGGGTACTTTGTTGTCCCGCTATTGCCGTTATCTCTCACACAGCGAAAATAATTGGTGGTAGATCCGGATTGCGGATACCCTACCGTAAAGCCCAGTTCAAAATATGCACCAGGATTTCCTTCCGAATAATAGGACGAGGACCAGTAGTTGCCACTCCAGTTTCGATACCATCCCTGTATATCCTGCTGATACCCAGCATTGCTTCCTGTTGCATCACCACCCACAGCATCCAGATAGGCAAATGATAGTAGCAGCTCACTTGCAGTGGGCAGACGCCAGCCATCACCTATGTTTTCACATATAGTTTGTGCATCGGCAACACTTGCCTTACGTCCCTCATACTGATCACCCGTAACAAGAAGTCGATTGTCGTGCCGGATCGGATAAAGATAGAAAAGAGGATCGCCGGCAGCCGTATAGGACTTCTTCTCGGACACCATCTGAAGATCAATCGTGCTATAGAAAGGAAAATGCGCATCCGCCACTGTATGCATTACGTTCCTGAACGTAATTCTTATTGTTCCGTTTTTCCCCTCTTTCCACTTTCCGGGATTGAGTTTTAATCTAAAGTCATATCCACGGTTCACAACATCATTTCCATTGCCATTATTATCAGGATCTACAATTGATTCCAGATACATCTTCGGTTCTGCATTTGTTCTGCCCACTACTATATCATTATCCACGTCGGGCCGGATTAATCCGGTACCGTCATCACCGATAACATCCAGTATCTCGACATTCTCAATTGCCCAGTTATTATTAACAAACAGTTGCAGATATTGCTCCGCACCTAAATGTACTTTATAGGTGCGGCTATTGCCAAGAGTAGAGTAATATCGGAATGAGAACTGCAATTCGCCCTGATTGATGGGAAGGAATACTTGATTAAGGTAGCTGCCGTCCTTATCAAACAGATTGAAAACAAGGTTATCCCAACGCCACCACCAGCCATCTGTATTCTCACTGGTTCCATCACCCGCGCGCCTCGGATTGGGCTGTACGGTAAACGCTTGTACTTTTTCAGTGAATGCCCTCCTGCTATCTCTATACAATTGTGGGATCAGACCACCGGCAGGATACTGGATTCTGGCTTGCTCCACACTCCCATAAAGCTGAACGTCAATCTTATCCACAGAAAACATTACATATACCGTCTGCGCCTCAATAGGAAGATCATCACTGTCAGGGTTTCTGATCGGGAAGAAAAGGCCATTTTCCAGTTCATTCCCGTATGCATCGACAAATTTGATAATCCCCGGGTCTATCACTCCCTGCGTCACTTTAATATCGTAAGTCAACCGGCCGGCTGTCAGAGTGACGGTCGCCGTGCGGGTGGTTCCGATGATTCCATTATGATAATAAGGAATTCTCAGCAAAAGTTGTGTATCCTCGTTCGCAACACCTGACGCTGTAGCCGTTCCCCCGGAAAAACCAAGCCAATCGCTCCCTTCCGTAACAGTAGCCTTCCAGCCACTGGGGTGGTCTGTAAAGACGTTGATAGAGTAACCGTTGTTCTGGTGCTGCGTCACACAGATTTCCGATTCACCCACACCAAGCATATACTGTCCGTTGTAGACTACGTCCTTGACCTTCTCCCGGTCATAGTGTATCACCCGGAACTTAAGATTGGACATGACTGTATAGGATGCCAGTGCCTCACTGAAACTTTCATAGCCAATGCCCGAAGCTTCCGTTACGGTAATGATGTATTTATAGTTTCGCTTCAAAGACAGATATTCAACTTCCTCTCCTGTTTCTCCTGTTTTTGTGAAATCCACGCGGTAGAAAGTTGATTTACCGCTACCGATCTTTCCCTTCACAATCAGGCAAACAGCTTCCTTACGGCTCAAAGCTCCATCTTGTCCCACACCACCGGCATCCACTGCAGCAGGTGCCTCGAATGTATAAATCTCTCCGTTATAGGATGTGTTTCCACCCACGGAATAAAGGATTGCATTCCCTTCATCCGTCTTTTTGCCACCGTCGGCCGGAAGGTTCAGAACATCCGAAGCCGGGTCACCAACCTTTCCGTCCGCATCCCATGCCGGAGCAATGTATCCTGTGGTATTGTAATTGGCCAGATAAACCTCCTCCACCATAAAGTTAGATGCGGAATTACGGATGTCGATACGCGCCAACATACGCTTCATATTGATGCCGGTTATCGGATTCATCGAAGGAGCAATTTTCGCTATTTCCTTCTCGCCGTACATAGGAATCCGTGTGTAACCATCAGCCGAGGAACCGTCTGCCGTCCATTTGCCGATGTGTGTGTGAAGCAGATCTTCCATCGCCTCAACTTTAGTGGTTTCTCCTTTCCTGAATTCCGATGCAATACCGTCAAGTTCTCTATTCGCCACAACCACGATACAGGTTGATGCGGTAGTGGGAGAAAGTACGGCAGAGAAATTCACCGTAGAGTTATTATTAGCCAAATCCTGTGTAACTCCCGTGCCACTAACCCATTCCAAAAATACCGCAGGTGTTTTTGACGTATCAAAAACAAGTATATCCACGGTCTTTATTTCATCTTCTTTCTTGGCTGCTCCCGTTCCGGTCATTGTACGTGAAGATACAGATGGCATTTCAATGTCGGGAACCGTCAGAGTGAACTGGACACCATTTCCTGTTTGAGGAGGTTTTGACTCAAACTCCTCTTGCACACAACCAGTAAGCCACACTAATACCAACAGGGCGGCCAAAAGAAAGTTCTTTCTAAATATTGAGGTCTTATATTGCATATTTTTATTTCCTTTCTTATAGATATCATATACTCGGTACAGTCAATTCTACCAGTATATCCGGATTGTCTCCGTTTGTATTGCTCAGTGTAAGCGTGGCCTTCTTACCGGGCACAGCGTTCGCCTTGAAGTAGAAATAAACCGCACCTCCACTCTTACCTACTGACTCTATTATAGTTTCAGTATTGAGCAGAATATTATCAGTATCATCCACTTGGGTTATTTTCCACTCCCACCAACCCGGATTGCCCGAGGTAAAAACAATCTTGCGACGTTGCATGATCCCGGTTCCTCCATCACTGTTATCCAGTTGTACATCATAGTTCATCCACGCTCCGTCTTCTTTCCATTGCTGTAAAGCCACCAAGTGATGCAGATTGCCTGCATTAATATAAAATCTCGTCCACCGTTCTTCTCCGGTGCCGGAATTAAATTCGGGTATTGAGACATTGACATTATAGGTATACACACCTTCCAAAAAGGATATCTGTGTCATACTGACCGTTGCCCAATCTTCCATACCATTCAGTTCTAATGTCGCACCCGGACCATAGCCTATAGACGGTTCCGCATCATAGTTCGTTTTCACTTCTATGTTGACAGTGGCAGCATCACCGGCTGTCTGCACCTTGGTCTGCGACAATTTAAGATAATACTGCTTGTCAAAAATCACATTCACCGGACTCTCGTCCCACTCAAGCGGAGTGGCTGATAGCTGATAGTTCTCGTTCGATATTGTGAGGTTATAGTTAATATATTCCCCTGATTCCCAAGAGTGTGGATTGGCATAAATAATATCCTTAAGCAGGAATTCCCGTTCGCCAAAATTGGTAGTAATAACGATCTTGGCAGTCGCGAGGAAGTCTTTGGCATCAGTGGGCAACATGAGAAACGCACCACCAAGCAGAGCGGCCTCTTCAGTCACCATATTATTGTCGGCGAGAGTAGAAGCAACGTTGCCCGTCGTGACGTCGCTCCACACGAAAACAGGCTTGTTATGTTCGGTAGTGACAGCCGGTATATTGGGAATAGTAAGCTTCCCACTTTTCCCTACATTTTGGAACTCTATCTTTTTGATGGTTACCATATCGGGCACCGGATCTACCTTTTTAAACGTGAAGGTAACCTTGGTCAACGTGTGGTAGAAATGTATGCTTACACCTGTACCCCATGCAGGCTCCGACAGGGCTGCCAGTACATCAACGTGACGGGCGGCATCGGTATGTGCCGTATAACTCAGTACCATCTGCTTAGGATCGGAAAAGTTCGCAGTGGGTGCATCAGTACCACTGTATGGATACCACGAAAAGAACTTCATGCTGGCACCCAGCAACGCCGGCCAATATTGCTCAGGCGATATGGTTGCCGTGAGGTCGGGGTTCACTCCGGCGCTTGCATTGAAGTATTGTTCCGGAGCAGATGAGGCAGGCGTCAGGGAAGCAAAAAAGCCGAAAGTCTCCCCTTTCAGATCAGTATTCGAAGAGATAACCGTACTACGAGTTCCGGCGTTTCCACCTTCTCCGATACGTTGCACGACAATCAACTTCCCACACGGCATCATCTCTTCGCCGATACACGAAAAGAGAATGAACGGAAGGATAGCCGCCATTACAGTCATCTTGATAGTATTTCTAAACTTTATCATCGTAATTTCTTTTCCGACATAAACAAAACATCCAGTGAAATGTATTATAAATCCATATTCAAATCGATGTTTTTTACTTCACCCCAGTCTTCCACCGTTATCGTCAATATCTGAATACCGATTTTCCCTACCCGGGCCGTTATCTGATACACATTATTCCTCCGTATTTCCGTAAAAGGTTGTGCTACTGGGGTCCCTTTATCATCAACCTTTGTTATTGTCTCTATCACTATCCCAGTTACTCCGGTGACATCCGGAGGTCCCTTCAGGACGTTGGTCATGCTGACAGCCAACCGGTCGGAATAGTCCGGTCTGAACATGCGCTCGGCAACATAGAACGAACTAAGCAGTTTCCGGTTCTTAGCTCCGATAGCAGACGAATATGCCCACATTTCCGAGGTTGCCGCCGTCCAGGTTTCCGTTAATAAGTCACCGTCCGGTACGTTGCCCTTCACTTTCCCGAAATTTTTCGAAGGATTAGCATTATCGCGTGTACCATTCGCCTCGTTTCCCATCACAAAATAGCTGTCACGGGTGAAATTGTGCAAAGTGACACTGGTGCTGCCGGCAGTATATCCGGTCATCGCTCCACCATCTATGGCTTCGAGAAATATATCTACCCGGGCAACGGCACGTTCAATAACCATTTTTACGGCCTTGGTTTGATCGGGCACTACAGATATACCCCGCATCACGCCTGTCATGGGCATTCCAGTCGTAGAAACAATCTCGCCATCACCGTCCAGTATGGTAGCAATGTTATAGTTTATCTCTCGCAATTGCGACGGACTGGCGACGCTGTTGAGAGCATATGTAAGTCCCTGCGGTTCGTTGGCAACAACCATAACTATCATATCATCATCGGGAGTCACCTTGAGAACCTGTGCGGTAATGTCAGTGGCCGTGCCCGGAGTATCCAACCGGATGAGTTCATTCACATTCAGTTTCACATCACCGGACGCGTTACTGAATACGACGAACCGGATGGTTTTTATCCCCTCCTGCCGGTCTGCATCCCCATCGTCCACCAAACTGATGCTAAGCTGCGCCCGGGTAAGCAGGGGTAGCTCGTCGGCAACATCACTGCTGCACGAGAACAAAAGGGCTGTGAATGCCAGATATATGATATATAATAGTCTTTTTATCATTCTTAAATTTCAATTCCATGAAGCCAGTAAATCCAAGTGCCTACCACAAGTCCGATCTGGATAAATTCTCCTCCTCCGGGCTTCTCGGTGACAGTGAATATCAGGTTCCATTCGCTCTGGCGGTCAAGGTATTCTTGGAAAGGAAGTTCTGTTCCGTCATGACGGGAAGTCGGTCGGGCAATACTCAGCAACTTCATCAGGTCGTAGCTCCATATTTTGGCTCCGGTATCCGCATTTTTTATAATGAACTGGTAATCCCATCCATCCCTGTTGAACAGGCGCATGGTGTTGAGACGTGCGGATACAAACACGTCGGAAGTTTCTCCCTGACCTGTATAATGAGGCACGTAATGAACCGGTCCTTGGTGTGTAGGTTCGTTCTCCCAAGAATAGGTTGCACTTTCCGGTGCCTGAATTTCAAAAGTATATTGTGTTCCGTTCTTTTGGCCTTCTCCATACTTCATCAAGGCGATATTAAACCGATTAGTATTGCGTATCAGGTTTACCGGGTAAACCTTGTGGTCGGTATTGGAGGGCAAATGGTCCACCTTCACCACTTCGCTGAAGTAGAGATGTTGAAACTCAAAGTCTACAACATCCGATGCACGCTTCAAGGCTACAGTGAGCTGCTGAAGGGTTGTTGTTCCCGGAACCAGTTCACGGCCTGCATTGTCCAAAGCCTGAAAGTTGTCAGACAAACTGCCAACGGTCAGCACCTTGTAGTTTCCGAAATCGAGTTCATTGGTCAGCGACATCCGATTGCCGCCAATCAGTGCGGTAGCCTCGGCTCTTTTGGAAAAGAGTAGTTTGTCATCGCTGCCGAACACGAATACATCCACCGATTTGACCTGCGGGTTGAATGCGTCCGCATATTCCATATTATAGTCGAATGTAAATTCCAGCCAAAGTTCACACCGGGGCAAGTCTTCGCGTATAGTATCACACGAGGCTATACACAGCATCGAGGCGACGACAAGGAACAACTTAGTTTTTCCGAACATATCTTTTTTCTTTTTAGGGGGCAGCATTGTTTTAACTGCCGTTTATATTGTCAGAGGACATGTTTAGTGACCTCCGGTTACTTTCACTTTTAGGGGCGCTTCTCTATATTCATACTATTCTGAGTGCGCAAAGGGGCAGTGCTGTTTTTGGAAAGCCTGTCACCGGCTCGTTTTTAGGTTTTCTGGCGGTCAGTTCCGCACGAGATAATTTTCTTAATATAGGGAGATAATAATATGAGTTCGATATAAGCAAAAATACCCTCCTCTCAGTAGGAGGATACTTTTGCTTATGACGAACTTACACTATATTAGATTTCGAAACCGGTTTCCCAGTATACCCACGGAGCAACTTCAATGTCGAAAGCAAGGAATCCAGGCTTTTCATCAATTGGATCTTCCGGATCGGGATCTTCTGGTCCTTCGTTGGGGTACCACGGCGTACCGGAACCATTAACTTTGTTCAAAGTGAGGTTATACCAGTTATTACGCACCACACCATATTTACCGAAGTACATGTATTCGTCGTCGGTATTGTCATGGCGGATTTCGTAATAGTAATAGTTCACGCTCTTCGGATACCACTTGATGCACTTTTCTATTTTCACGATTTCACCACCATCTGAGATGTTATCAAGATGGGTATCCTGGGCAAGGCTTGCAAAATCAGCGATTGTAGTAGACAAAGCAGCTTCTACTGCATCTAAGAAATTCTCACAAGCTGTCATAAACAATGCTTCTTCAGGGTAGAAAAGCTTCGCGTTAGCTGCTGCCTCAGACTCGGATTCTCCTGCTAATTTCAGTTCTGCAGCCTTAGCGTCAATCGCGGATTTAGCATTGCTATAAGCTGTCTGAAGATCTGAAAGTTGCTTATAATTTACACCGGCGAACGAGAACCAGTCGTTTCCAAGTGTATAGTCCTTTGGAGCATATTTTGCTTTAATCACTACACGCGTAGCTGCACCAAACTTCTGGTCAGCATCAGCCATTGTGTTCTCAATACAATATTCAGCAGTCGGAGCCGGAGTGGTGCTTGCAAGTTTCCAAGTAACAATGGGTTCACGATTAACAAGTGCATTTTTAGTAATCCCAACTCTATGATCGGGAGACTTGAAATTCGGGTCCGTAGTGTAGAAGTTATTTTCATAAAAAACTGTAGCGTGGGTTGCCTTAGTCGTAGACTTCTCTGCAAACGGATAGAAAGTACTGTTGTAATAGTCGAGTGTCCAACCGGTAAATTCAAATGTTGCACCAGCAGGCAATACTTCCGGGCCGCCACTCTTAACAGCTACTTCTACTTTTGCAGCCAAGCGTTCAATCTGAAGCGATGCTCTGTTTGCTGTTTTTTCAGCTTCCTCTTTGGCGGCAGTTTCATCTTTAATAGCAGCGCCATCAACAGAAATAACATTATCTTTTACGTAGAGCAGACATCCCTCGTTCCACTTATCACCACTTTTATCGTAGGAACCGGCATTAATCATTGTGAAACCAGCACCTGCGACCGCAGGATCGGCGATTTCGCCTACAAGTGTTTCGGGTTTGCTACCACTTGCAAGAGTTAGATTAATGGCTACATTGATATCATCGTACGAAGCACCGGCAGCCAAATTACCCAATCGTGCTTTCATTGCCGTACCCGGATTAACAATAACGAGCAGATACTCAGTACTGGCACTTACCATAATTGCATCTGTCGTACCTTGGTTACCACTAGCCTGTAATGATAAATCTCCTGAGCCCAGAATGGTAACAGGATTCTTTTTGGCATGGTGTACCAGTCTCTTTTGGCTGTCGAATGTAATAATATAAAGAGAGTTAACCGTACCCTCTTCCCCAACAGGGCCTTTCTCTTCAGAACTCCCGGCAACAGCACGAGTACCCGGCTTTTGGGTAGGTAAGGTGATCCGTAACGACATGTAGGCCACATCCAAATCGGGATTCTGTACAATAGAATCGGCCTCATCCGTTGAACAACTTGCCAATGCCGCAATAGCCAGCAACGACACTAAAATTGATTTAATCTTTAGCATAATACAAACATTTTATTAGAAATTAATAGATATATTTATTCTCTTTGTTACAGCTCAGTTAGTGCTGCTTTATTTATTACTGATTTTATTTATTCTTCTTCTCAATTTCGGCAGCATTAACCTTCTTTTTAGCTAATTCTTCTAGATTTTCCTTGGCTGCACCCAGCCCTGACTGCACTGCAGCCTTCAAATACTTCTCCGACGATTCATAATCTCCTTTCATTAATGATAATACTCCCATTGCATTGTTATATTCAGGTAGGCAGTCATCTGACTTCACCCTTTCCAAATAGCGTTCCGCAGAAATCAGGTCATTGCGTGAAAGAGCTGCGGTAGCCGCATTCATATTAGCTATTTCACTTTCCGGATAAAGGCGGACTGCTGTCTCAAAAACATCGATAAACTCCTGTGAACCTTTCGGATAGGTATTAGCCACCATAAACATCTCGTTCAAACTCAGATTTTGCGGACGTTTCTTTATCACTTCCTTCGCCTCTTCCAAATTGAAGTTTCTGACATCATAGCTCACCTTACAGATAGCTACGCGCAGACTTGGAAATAATTCCTTCAACATAAGCCGATAGGGCACACCACCACGAAGCTGCATCAACTTCGTTTCCCTTCCTTTTTCAATAGGAACATTCGTGATGATATCCAAAACCTCTTCTTTATAATCCATCTCAAACGTATCCAGCGCCTCCACCAATCCATCCCAGTTTTCACCACCGAATATGATATAGTATTGATTACGCGGGAAATCATACCGGGCAGCCAGATAGTTGCGCAATGCCATAGCACGCCCTTCGGATAAACGTTTGTTTGCAGCCAGCGTTCCTTCAGGGGAAGCATAACCTATGATATCCAGACGCTTCACGTTCACATTGGCATCAGACTTCAGGTCATCAATCATCGCACGGATTTTTGCTAATTCCTGGGGATTGCTCATGTATTCAGGGCGAATATCCACCTTGTTCACCTCAAAGTCCAGAAAACATTCCGCCTGTATATCACGACTCTTTATTTCCTCTACTTTAGGCTCCACATACGAAAGATGAGGAGTCACCACATACGGCACCAGCATACGTTCGAGCGTAACCTTATCAAAGGTATGCTCCACGTTCATCAGCGCACTTTCGCCACAACCACACTCGTCGCGCTGCACATTCAGCCCGGCATCCGCCATCCAAGGCTCGTAAGGCAATGTATATCTGTAGCAAATAACGCCACTTTTCTTCTTCTGATTTTTCTCTATCAGATAAGGTGCCTTATAGTTTTTCTTCGCTTTAGCACTCATCACTGCCAGTCTGCGTTCATGAACCAGATACTCGTTTTTCCCTTTGATGGAAACCCGTGGAAGCTCGTAAGTAGTAGTAGGAGAAACTAACTGCGGAATAAGGTCCACTCCATGCGCCGATTTCACCTTCACATCTTTCATCAGAATATCAAAATCTATATGAACAGTTTCTCCCAGTTGCTCCAACCGCACAGGTACTATGGTGATGGTTCCTTCATAAGAACGATCCTGGGCTATGGCTCTGTTCGTATTCAGGCACAAGACAACCAGCACCAACACGATAAATGACATATTTCTTTTCATCATTCTCATTTCTATTTAATTACGTAAATAAGTGATACACTCGCTTTTGTAGGTCCCACATAGTTCTTACTGGTATCTTTCTGTTTAGTGCCACACGTTGCACAGGGATACTTTTCATATATGATGCGTGCATACCCCAACCCAAGGGAAGCCTCAATGCTCCAGCGCTTCTTCAATATCCATGAGTGTCCTATCGAAATACCGCCTCCATACAGATGTCCCTGATAGCGCATATTCTGCATATTTTCGCTGATAAGCGGCCAGTCGGGCAACCCACCTACATTGAAGTCGGCATAGTGAGCATGCAACCCAATGAACGTGCGGTTGAAACTTTCGCAGAACCAGTAACGAAGCTCCGGTTGTATGCCCCAGTGCTTCAAGCGAGTTTCATCAAACTTCCATGGATTATAATTCACCGGAATATCCAATGTCCACCTACGTACCAAAGCCACTTCCAAACCAAGATTCATGGTAGTAGTGGCATCGTAAAGAAGATTGCTTTTTACAGCAATCTTCTGAGCCTTACTCTCGGCTGGAAATAATCCCAATATGAATAATATGCATACTAGTATTTTCTTCATCTAATTCTCATTTTTATTTTAAAATCATTCTATCGGCCAAATCCGTGTCACAGCCCGAAACGAACCGAAAATAGCCTAAAATTTCAGTATGCAAATATCGGAGTAATAAGGGAGACAGTAAATTGTATCTATTTCTGTTATAGGCACTAAAAAAGTAGGAAGACTACTATTTAAGTGATTGTTTAGTAGATAAGTTGCTGAAACAAGAAAAAGGAGTTTTTTAAGAACATCAGTTTCAATATATGAATATTAAAAATATAATTGTTTCAATATCCGAAACTTATGAGAGAAACAAATTCAAATTATTTAATATATGAAAAGACAACAGATTATCATTATATACAAGTTATACAATCGCTAATATACAAGTTTACAGATCAAGCATGCCCTACACACATTTCTAAAAGCTATTACAAGATATCAATACAATTTTTTATAAGAAATAATTTTGTATTAATTACGACATTATACACTTTATATTCTCACCTCCATTATAAAAATAAAATAGGGCGTTAACCTCATGGTCTCGCCCTATCGTTCTACTCTATCCTTGATAATAACTAATGAAAAGAAGAATCTTCTTTCAGCACGTCTATTTTAATTCAAAAGGTACTACACCTTTTATATCCGCTGCCGAAGCAGCAATAATCGCCTCAAACTTACCCGGTTCAGCTACCCAGGTATGCTGAATATCATCAAAGTAACTCAAAGCTTCTTTATCTATAGTAAATGTGACATCTTTCTCTTCGCCCGGAGCCAGTTTCACTTTTTTGAAACCTTTCAGTTCCTTTACCGGACGAGGCAAAGAAGATTTCTTATCGCTGATATATAACTGTACGACTTCGTGACCTTCACGTTCACCTGTATTCTTCACAGTTACAGTAAAGTTGATCTCATCATTAACAGATATTATCTTCTTGTCAGCAATAGGCCTGCTATAAACAAATGTCGTATAAGACAATCCATGCCCGAAAGGGAACAATGGTTTCACCTTCTTCTGTTTGTCCGTCCAACGATAACCTACAAAGATGCCTTCATTATACTTCATATCCACTACTTTCTTACTACGGTCAGCGAAATACTCACCTACACTATGAGCCGGAACATCTTCCAAACGTGCAGGGAAAGTGAAAGGTAGTCTACCGGAAGGATTGACATCACCCATCAATATAGCTGCAATGGAACTCCCTGCTTCCGAACCCAAAAACCAGGCTTGCAACACAGAAGGAACTTCCGCAACCCAAGGCATAGCTACGGCATTACCGGAGATATTAATAACTACAAGATTCTTATTAGCATTTGCCAAAGCCGAAATAACATGATCCTGTCCATAGGGTAAATCCAGACCGACACGGTCAGTATCCTCACAATCCTGATTATTACTCTTATTCAGTCCACCGATGAAAATTACATAATCAGCATCTTCTGCAACCTTTACAGCTTCGGCAATCAATTCCTCCGGTGTACGGTCGTCTTTCAAATTCTGACCTGTTACCACACCATTATATTCACCACGGGCATCACCTACGTAACCACGAGCATAAACGACTTCTACTTTATCCCCTACACGCTTCTTAATACCATCTAATGGAGACAACTCACGCTGAACTTTCAAAGAAGAACTACCACCGCCTACAGTCATCATCTTCACAGCATTCTCGCCGATAACGGCAATTTTCTTTGCTTTATTCAAGTCAATAGGCAACAAAGCACCCTTATTTTGTAACAACACAATCCCCTCCTCACCAATACGGCGGGCAGCCTCATAATGTTCTGGAGAAAGCATGGAACCCAGAGGACGGTTCATATCCATTGTTGTACGGAAACTCAGGCGCAAAATGCGGCGCACCTTATCATCCAATTCATTCGTACCCACTTTCCCGGATTTAATGCGCTCCAGATAAGGCATAGCCAGATAATAATTATCATAAGCATTACTGCTGCCATTTGCAAGACCATCCGTCCAACTACCGAATTCCATATCGAGACCATTCTTAATGGCCTGATCCGTATCATGCACACCACCCCAGTCGGAAACCACAACACCATCAAATCCCCACTCACCTTTCAAAATATCATTCAACAAATACTGATTATGGCAAGCATGCTGTCCTTTATAGAGATTATAAGCCCCCATTATGGCCCAAGTTTTACCTTCCTGAACAGCAGCTCTAAAAGCCGGCAGATAGATTTCATAAAGAGCACGGTCGTCCACTATAACATTGGTGGTATGACGGTTGATTTCCTGGTTATTCAGCGCATAATGCTTTACACAGGCAGCTACACCATTTTGCTGTACGCCTTGCACGTAAGGAACCACCATACGAGAAGCCAGATAGGGATCTTCACCCATATACTCAAAGTTACGTCCATTCAGCGGAGTACGGTAAATGTTGACACCAGGTCCCAAAAGAACATTCTTGTTGCGATAACACGCCTCTTCACCGATACTTTTTCCGTAAAGCAGGGACATATCGGGATTCCATGTAGCAGCCAGACAAGTCAATGCCGGATAAGCTACACAAGAGTCATTGGTCCACCCTGCCTGATCCCACTCATCCCAAAGTACTTCGGGACGGATACCATGAGGACCATCTGTCATCCAATTTTCCGGAATACCCAAGCGGGGCACTCCTGCACTACTGAATTTACTTTGTGCATGTACCATAGCTACTTTTTCTTCCAAAGTCAGCCTTTGCAACGCATCTTCTACTCTTTCTTCGATAGGTTTGGTAGCATCCAGATATACGGGTTTCTGCTGCGCCAAGAGTGGAAGAGCAACAGTGAATGCCAAACCGAATAATACTTTTTTCATATGGATAAATAATTAGTTTATTAGTGATTATTTCATACCTAACGACTGAATATACCCTTCCTGCACCACACAGTTCTTCAGTTTGCAAGCCTCAATGAAATCCATCATTGCCTTGCGTACCATCATCTGGTCGGGACGGGCATCCCGGATTTCTTTATAAGATGTGCGTGGAGATTCGGAGAAATAAAGGATATTCGCCCAATTTTCCGGCGGAGTAATACCTACAAAGCTGGAACCATCCATCTTCTTATACGGCCAGAAGGTATAACCGATATTATTCTCACGCATCGTCTGGCAAAAAGCAGCTTGCCATTCGTCCGTGTTATGTCCTATCTCACCCATATACATTGGTAAGTTCACACTGTCGCGGAAGTCTATTATAGTTTGAATATCATCTTTAGTAGGATCACCTCCATAACGATGGCAAGTATACATTATTTTATCATCAAACTTAGAATCCTTGAACGGCTTGAAGTTACCGTTCCACTGAGCGCCACCCAACAGAATAATATGGTTATTGTCCACCTCGCGGATAGCAGCTACCCCTTTCTTATAAATATCTTCCAGTTTACCGTTCAATTCTTCCATATTCGGAAAATACGGAGCGATAGGTTCATTGAAAAGCTCATAACCGAGAATCACCGGTTCATTCTTATACCGGTCTGCAATCTTGCGCCAGATATCGCAATACAATTGCTGGCTGGCTTCACTTTCAAACAACCAAGGATATCCGTAGCTATCATCTATATTATCACCCGTTTGTCCACCCGGAGCATCATGCATATCAAGAATCAGATAAAGATCGGCTTCACGGCACCATTCCACAACACTGTCTACACGGGCAAAACCATCCTGACCGGCAGTCAACCCCATAAAGTCCTCATCCGTGAAAAGCTTATAATGGAATGGAAGACGAATGGTATTCGCACCTGTATTCTTAATAAACTGAATATCTTCACGAGTGATATAATTGTCTTTGAAAGCTTTCCAAAACTCAGCAGTAAAGTCGGGTCCTACCAATTGGCAGAACATTTCATTGATAAACCGGGGAGAATTCGTTTTGTTAAACTTAAACATATACCCTTCCGGATTCAGCCAATTGCCCAGATTGGTACCCATGATAAAGAGTTTCGTACCATCAGGTTTTATCAGGTCTTGCCCCTGAATGGTTATAAACTCAGCAAAATCCTGTATTTTTTCTGCCTTTTCACCACAACTCCCCAACATCAGAGAAGCTGCTAAAAGGGATGTACCCACTAAAATCGATTTCAACATGATATTCTAATACTATAAGATTATTTCTTCCAGCGATAAGAGGCTACTGCTTTGGCAGGCACCACACAATCTACATAATTCTTTCCATCCGTTACAGTCAGGCGAGTTTCCTCATTTCCCTCATTCAAGAGTACAAAAGCAACGGTTCCATCGGGATTTTCAAATGCAGAGTACATTAATCCTTTCTCGTCAACACCTTTACTTTCCACACGAACTGCACCCGATTTTACTACGGACGACAGATGCCCGATAATATAATAATGAGAATTGTAAGTCATCGTCTTATAGTCCCCACGATTAATATCAACAGCTCCGTAGCAGGTTTTACAACCACCTTCACGCCAAGGTCCACGTTCATCGTCCAGCATCAGATTCCAGACAATGACGCCTTTACACCAATTGTTTACCGTACCAAGAGCCACCTCGCGCATATCCTCCATCAAACGCCTTTCCAGGTTGCGTCCGTCATTCCACATGCCGATAGAAGTTTCCGTAAAGATAAGTTCTTTATCGGGACGTTTCTGCTGAATGTTATTCAATTCCTCACGTCTGCCTCCATAGTTGTGATAAGCAGCTCCGGTAAGGAAAGCAGCAGCCACTTCATCATCATACATTCTAACAGGATACTCCTGCTGATCGGCCATATTATCATAGTTGTAATTATGGTCGAAAGCATAAATCTTCGTATCCAGTCCGGCAGCCTTGAAAGCAGGACCGAGAGCATCGCGGACAAAAGCTTGTTCTTCTTTCCAACCCATGAACAAAGAAGCAGAATTACCCCTATTTAACGGTTCATTCTGTGGAGTGACGGAGTAGATTTCAATACCTTCATCACGGAATGCCTGTATCCACTTCACAAAGTAAGTAGCATAATCAGAATAATAATCCGGATTCAATTGTCCGCTTGTCCAGGAATCAAATGGTTTCCTTTCTTCCAGGTTATTCACCTTCATCCACTTGGGGCATGTCCACGGAGAACCTAATATTTTGATAGTGGGATTAAGAGCAAGAATATCTTTTAAAATAGGTATTACATATTCTTTCTCTTCAGTTTGCAGAGCGAAATTCTCAATTCCTTTTGTATCGCAACAGGTATACTCGCTCAGTGAAAAGTCGGAACAACCAATAGAAATGCGGATATAACTAAATCCCAGCCCATTTTTATCAGAAAACGTTTCAGTCAGGAATTTCGTACGGTCGGTCGGTGTCATCTGCATCAGATTATAGCAGGTAGAACCTGTAACAGCAGCTCCGAAACCATCCATCTCCTGATACCGCACCGTAGGATTTATAGTGATTACAGACTCAGATGCAGAGACTTTGGAAAGCTCTTGAGTAATGTGGTTAAAGCTTTGTTGCCGATCGGCAGTCGTAATGTAAACTTCCGCTTTGTTTTTTCCCGGAGCATCCTCACCCAATGAACCGGAAGTCCCGGCACAGGTTGTAGTAGCAACCAACAAACAGCATCCTAATAAAAGAGGTAATTTCAAATTCATGGTATGTTTTTCAAGGGTTAATTAATCTCCCCCAAAGGTAGGCAAGATAAAGACATTACGTACCTCCGCATTATGAATATGTGGATAAGATGAAATATACAGCGAAGATAACCCTCTAAAGAACAGGCAGATAAAAATCAATAGAGAAAGTAAAAAAGTGGATAGGAAATAAGGTAATGACGTATGCTTAGCGTATCTTCATAACGCATGTTTCAAAGTCATCACGCGAAACACAAGCTTTGTTTTTCACTTTGGCGCGGTAATTATAGATTGTATTGACGGAGTAACGGAGAAATTCGGCAATCTGCGAACTATCGTCAATGCCCAATCGGATTAAAGCAAAAATACGTAATTCAGTATTCAGAAGTTCGCCTTTGCGGAGTATGATCCGCTCTTCCGGTTGAAGCAGTTCATTGAATTTTCCTACAAAATCAGGGAAAAGGTGCAGGAAAGCCGTATCAAAGTTCCCATATAATTCTTTCAGATCCGTGTCGAGCACATCTCGTGAACGTACCATTTTCAGGAGTTCTTCCATCTGCCCGCCGGTAAGCTTCTTGTTTACCATGCGCCGGTAAGCATCCAGTCGGTCGATGTAGGTAGAACAGAGTTTCAGGAAGCGCCCGATATATTCTTCTTTGATATGATTAGACATTTGCAACTGTTCATTCGCCTGCTCCAAATGAGCCCGGGCGACAGAGAGATGCTTCATCTGCCTGTAAATCCAGACAACAGCTACGACCAACAGCAGAGATAGAATACTAATCATCCAGAGATAAAAACGAAGACGTTCATTCTGTTTCTCCTGCATAGCCTGATAGGTAAGATCTATAAGCGATAGAATGCCGGCTGTCTGCAAACTGCGGCTACGGGCATTGTAATGATTGGTTTCATTCCACGAAAAACGGATATAGCGATAAGCACGTTCGATGTCTCCTTCCTCATAGAGCAATTGTGCCAAAGTCCACAGGGAGGCATGGTCTGTAATCGCAAGGCGGATATCCGTCAAAGCGGACAAAGCCAGATAATATTTTGCTTTCTCCAGGTCCCCCAGGCGATGATACAGCAAAGAACGGTGATACGTTATCAACGCATACTCCGGAGTATCGGGGCGCACACTTGCCAAGCGGTCATCGTTTATCTTCAAAGCTTCCTCTAACCTACCGGCAGCAGCTGCCTGCATCTCCCTGCGTTCCGGATAAAGGGCGAAGGCAGGGGAAAGCACCTGCCTCAGTGAGTCCTCATAAGCGGCAGACAAACCATAATAGCGGTTACGACGGAAAGCATCTTGCGTATATGCCCCCAATTCACCGTATAAATGACGGTAATTTTCGTAATAATCGGGCAACAGACGGGAAGAGAGTCCGGAAGGATTTATCTGTTCCAAATCCTCAGAAGCTTCCTTATACATACCTGCCGAAGACATCAGGTGCGCCCGTCGGATGCGGGTTTCATCCACTGTTTCCTGTTCACCGTGGCGCTGCGCCCAGCGCAAATTGCGGCCCAGATAAAGAAGGGCTGAATCGCATATATATGCCTTGTATTCCTGAAACATTTCTCCATTCAGACGGAAATACTCCGACGCCTCCATATCTGTCTGCAACAATTGCTGCCTCAAAGCTTCAATACGAGCTTCCCGCACTGCCACATATTCCTGATGCGCCCCGATAGCCTCATCCAAGGCAGCAGACCATCTATCCATTGCAGGAATATCCACCGAAGCAGACATTCCATGAATGCCTACTAAAACCAGTCCGAGAAATATCAGCAGTTTTACCTTCATGGGGACAAATATAAAAAATTAGTTTCCTATATTTGCAGCATTAACCCCCAAATGTATTCTATAATGAAAAACTTAGCACCTCAACGAGTGGCCGCGGTTGATGTATTCCGCGCACTCACCATGTTTCTCATGCTCTTCGTGAATGACATCCCCGGTCTGAAGAACATCCCCCACTGGCTTGAACATGCCGACATCAACGAAGATATGATGGGATTCTCCGACACCATTTTTCCCGCATTCCTGTTTTGCATGGGCATGTCTGTCTCTTTTGCCATCCAGAACCGTTACCGAAAAA